>Ga0315912_10006077_pt1 | contig 10907 bp, 6 predicted proteins | sample VfabasoilMG_FD_204469 | JGI IMG/M metagenome (GOLD analysis project Ga0315912, IMG submission 204469) | Garden soil microbial communities collected in Santa Monica, California, United States - V. faba soil | ecosystem: Environmental > Terrestrial > Soil > Garden | place: USA: California...
GTCGAAGTTTCGGTTCCGTGACCCAGCAAGGTGGCCGGCTTCTGCTCAATCACGAGGTGCCGAACCAGCCTGGTGTGTTCGGAAATTTCCCGAACGTTCTTGTTCCGGTGCGTGATGGTGAGCGACTGTTTCTCCTTCGCGAGGAGCAGGTGGCAGGGTTCGCCAACGCCGTGGAGAAGGAATCCGACCCCTGTGAGGATTACTGCGTCGGCTATTTTCTTCGCGACAGCGACAGATTCCGGCTATCGACGGGTTTTCGCGTCCAACCTGTTGAGAATGGCACCAACTCGTTGGATCTGGCGCTATTCGCGCGTGTGATCACGATCATCGAGCCAGACCTGGACGCCATCGACGGTGAGTTCCGCTGGCGCAGGGCGAAGGTTGAGCTCGACGTAGGTAGCGAAGATGGAGTCGAGGAAGGCATGGAGTTCTACTCGTCGACGGCGGGTTGGATCACCGACACGATCAGCGTCGTCAAGGTGAACGAACGGACTGCGCTCGCGACCGTCAGCGCGTACGCTATGACGCCGATACCGGTCGGTTCTGGCACTTGTGTATCGACCTACTACGACGACGCGATAGAGAAGCGGGTAGATGGGCGACCGCAGGATGGGTGTGATGGTGTCGCGGTTGCGGCGAGATGAGACGAGGGGACGCACCTGATCGAGGTGCGTCCCCAACCTGCTTGTCGATTTGTCGGACACCAATTAGCAAATCAGGATCAGAGGATCTCGATCTGGTCGATGTTGGCCAGGTCCTGGCCGGTCGACTCGAAACGGATCACGTTGCTCGAGTTGTTGTTGAGCGTGACGGTGACGTTTTGCGTGGCCCACGTCGTCCATGCGCCGGTGCCGTTGAACGTGATGTTCGTGGCCGTGCCGTTAACGAGCAGTCGCCCGGTACGCGCCGTCGTCACACCCAGCGCGTAACGGATGCGCAGCGTCTTTGACCCGCCGCCACGGCCGTCCACGTTGCTGTTCTGCGAGAAGCCGCCGCTCGCCGAGGCATTCACGTATCCCGTGCCGTTGAAGCCGCTGTTGCTGCTCTCCAGCACGGTGCCACCACCGACGGTGCCGTTTTCGGTTTGGTAGACGCTGGTCGTCGTGCCCGTGCCGGCTTGCGCCACGGCCACTGTTCGTGTGATGCCGCCTCCCGTCACCGTCACGGTGCCGTTGCGGCCTGTCGTGCTGGTGTTGGTGGTGGTGTTCACCGCGAAGTTGCCGTTGTTGCTGCCGCTGGTCGGCGTGGTGCTCAGCCAGCTCTGATCGTCATTGACGGTCCAGCTCACGTTCGATGTCACGGTCACGTTCGTCGATGTCGCGCCGGCGCCGACGGACAGCGACGATGAGCCAAGCGTGAGGTTGTTGGAGCCGCCGCAGAGGCTCAGCACGTCCGGCGCTTCCTTCAGGCCCTTGCTCACGCCCGCGGCATTCAGCGCAATGCACTTCGAGGTGGCTGGCGGGTACACGGTGTAGCTGTAGGGCAGCGTGATCGGGAACGTCGCCGTGGTCTGCCAGTTCGTGGCTTTCTGGCAGGGCGTGCTGCCGGAGCAGGCCGTCCACGTGATGTTGTACGTCGCGTTGTCCGCCGAACTGCGCGTGTTGTTGTTGCGCAGGTCCCATTGGCCGAGCACGGTCGACTGCGAGAACACCGGGTTGTGCGCGTTCTCGAAGAAGTTGTTCTCGACGAGGATGTGCCCGCCCATGCGCGGGTTGATGCCACTGCCCGTGATGTTGTTGAACCAGTTGTTGTACGAGTGAACGTAGCCGAAACGCTGGAACGGCAGGCGCGAGCCGAGGTTCTCGTAGCGGTTGTGGGCGTAGGTCACGCGGCGTTCGGCGCTGTCGGTGTCGCTGGACCCGATGAGGCCGACCTTCGCGTGGTCGTGCATGTAGTTGTACGAGACGGTGATGTTCGTCGCCGAGTTCTTGATGTCGAGCATGCCGTCGAACGTGGTGTCGTCGTCCGGTGTGCCCGCGCACTTGATGTTGCGCGTGTAGAGCTCGTTGTGGTCGATCCACACGTGGTGCGAATTGGCTTCGATGCCGATGAGATCGCCATTGCTCGCGCCGCCGGGCAGCAGCCCGATCTTCATGTTGCGCACGATGATGTTGTTCGATGTGCCCTTGATGCGGATGCCGAAGTTCGCCTTCGAGCCATCGATGCCGAGGATGGTGATGTTGTTCTTGCCGCTGATGGAGAGCTCCGTCGCCGGCTTGCTCCACTGGCCGCAGATGTTGTTGAGGATGGCCTGCTCGTCGAACGTGCCGTTGTAATGGAGCACGAGACCGCTGCTGCCGTTGTAGCTGTTCACCGCGGATTGCGCCTGCGCGAGCGTGCTGACGACGACGGGCGTGGCACTGCCGCCGCCGGTGATGTTGCCGGCGAAGCCGGGGACGGCGCCGTGCGCCGAAGAGACGGCCAACAACGCGCCCGCCGATACGAATTTCAGGAATGGAAACTTCATCGCAACTCTCCTTGTGCGTGAATCCAGAACGGGAAAGGGACGCGCCCCGTTTGAGGCGCGTCCCTGTTTGCTAGCAAACCAGGAATGTCCCCATTACTGGATCTTCCCGATGCCGACCTGGCCTGGCAGGCCGGAAGGCAGGCCCGCCGCCGAGTCCAGCGTGTAGCTGTACGGCACGGTCACCGAGCAGGTCGAGTCGAACTGCCCGCCGCTGATGATCGGCACCACGAGCGCGCCATTGCCCACCGAGCGGTCGTAGCTGATCGAATCCAGGTAGTTCGATCGCGTCTGCCAGCAGCCCGGCTCGTCCGAGTCATCGGAAGCAATCAGCGGGTTGTTCGAATTCTTGAAGTAGTTGCCTTCAACGAGAATCCGGCCGCCCATGCGCGAGTTGATGCCATGGATCATGTCGCTGTTGCTGAGGTTGGAGAAGTAGTTGTTGTAGCTGTGCACGAGTCCATGGCGCAGCAGCGGCGTGCGCTGTTCGATGTTCTCGTACCAATTGTGGTGGAACGTGATGTTCGTGTTCGCACTGTCGCTGTCGCTCGAGCCGATGAGGCCCGCGCGGCTCGAATTGCGATAGTGGTTGTACGACACCGTCACGTTCGTCACGCCCGCCTTCATGTCGAGCAGCGAGTCATAACCATCCGATTCGCCACCGCTCGCTTCGAGCGTGTTGTGGTCGATCCAGATGTTGTTGACCGTCGTCTCCATGCCGATGGCATCACCGCCGTTCGAAGTGGGCGAGCCACTCTTCTTGACGTTCTTGATCCACAGGTTGCGGATGATGATGTTCGACGAGTTGCGGATGTGGAGACCGATCTGGTCCAGGACGCCACTGGTGCCGACACCGACGATGGTGACGTTGCTGATGCCCTTGAGCTCCACTTCCGTCGCCGTGGTGTCGCAGCTGCCGCTCACCTTGGTCGTGTTGCCGTGGTTGATGGTGCCGTTCACGCGGATGATGATCGGCGTGCTCACGCTCGCGCGGCCGCACAGCGCCTGGTTCAACTGCGTGCCGGTGCTGACCGTGACCGTCGTGCCACCTGCGCCACCCGTCGTCGAACGGCCGAAGCCGATCGGAGTACCGGAAGGCGTGGACGGCGGCGTCGTTCCGTTCACCGTGATGGTGTGGGAGCGCGTCGACTGCGTACCGCAGCTGTTCGTGTGCGTGGCCGTCGCCGTGCATGACGCGGTTGGGAACACGGTCTGCGTGCGGGAAGTGCCCGACGTGCCGCATCCGCTCCACGACCAGGTGCCGCCCGAGGACGGCAGCGGGGCGAAGGCCACCTGCGCGCCCGAGTTCACCGTGGCGCTGGTTGTCTGCGTGCCGTTGATCACCGCGGTGATCGTGGTGGCAGGGCAGGACGGCGTGGTCGTCACCGTGATCGTGTGAGCTCGAGTCGAGACTGCGCCGCAGCTGTTCGTATGCGTTGCCGTCGCGGTGCACGAAGCGGTCGGGAACACCGTCTGTGTGCGTGAGGTGCCGGAGGTGCCGCAGCCGGACCAGGACCAGCTACCGCCAGAGGTTGGTGTCGGGGCGAACGCCACGGACGCGCCGGATGCCACGGTCGCGCTTGCGGTCGATGCGCCATTGATGACCGCGCCGATCGTTGTGGCAGTGCAGGTCGGCGGTGTGACTACCGCGCCGTAGGAACAGTAGCGCGGCGTAGCAACGTTGATTGATGGGAAGCGCGAAGCCGCGCATACGAATGGTCCGGTGATGTCTGCATATACGAATGTGCCTGCCTTGCCGTAAGCCACCTTGCGGGTGCCGCTGAAGTTGCAGGTCTCGCCTTCCTTCGCGCACTTGGTGTAGCCGCTCGGATAATCGGTAGCCGCGTACGCGCCGCCCGCAATAGCGAGCAACGCAGCGGCGATGAACGCCTTGCGAATCATGAGAATCCCCCTTGTCTGTGTCGTTCCGTCAACGCCTTATCGGTCAGCGAGTTCAGGACGGCTCGCTGCCTCACCGAGGTCGCCGCAAATCATTTGCTGGCTTGACACCGGTGTCAGCCGGAGAGTAGCACAGGCACGGGAAAAGACATCTTTGTTAGCGCACCCACGGCGGGAAATGCCACAAACAGCGACATATTCCTACCGCAGGTGCGTCAAAACCGGTGGATCAGGTCAGGGGAGGACCTGCGTGACACCGGTGGTCACGTTCCGGCTGCCGCCCCCAGCTCAACGTCTTCCGGAGTTTGGCTGCATACAGAGCCGCCCCGTAGTGCGGTTCGTGCAGCGGTCGGCTCACCACGAAGTTTTCGCTGGTGTTGGCGAGGGCGCTTTGAAACGGCTTCATCAGCAGATCTCCAGCCGCGAACGCGCCTCCCGAGTAAGAGACCCTCACCGGTTCGCCATCGGGATAGCCCAACTTCTGGCGCACGGCGTCGGCGATGCGCGCGAGTTCGATACCGGCTCGCCGGAAAATATCGAACGCCGCCACGTCGCCCTGGGCGGCCGCTTTGACGACGAGCGGTGAGAATTGCGCGAGTTCGGCGCGCGACCGCGCATTCTCGCCATAGACGTGTGCGCAGAGGTCCAGGTCGTTCGTGAGATTCAACGTCTCGTTGATGAGGGTGTGCAGCGGGCCTTTCGGCAAGCGGCCGTCACTCATCTTCGAGTAGACGCTCAGGCCCTGCACGGCAATCCAGTACGCCGAACCTTCATCCGAGAAAACTTCACCCCAGCCACCCACGCGCGCGGATCGCGAGCCTCTTTGTCCGTAGCCGATGGATCCTGTGCCCGCAACGATGTTGATACCGTCTTCGGCACCGAGTGATCCTGCCCAACCACAAACCATGTCGTTGTCACAGGTGTAGCGATGATGGCCCAGGATCGACGCGGGCATGGACTGAAGCACCGGCGTCGCCTTGCTGTCTTCGCCGTAGCAAGGCAGGCCGAAGAACGCATACGCGATCTGCGTGGCGTCGATGCCCGCATCCGCGAGCACCGTCGCCACGCCCTGCGTGAGAACGCTGCGCACGCCTTCGAGTCCGACTTCGGGGAAATAGCTGGTGCCCAGCTTCGTCTCTCCGACGAGCTTGCGGGCGGAATCCATCAGCGCGAAGCGGGTCTTGGTTCCTCCGCCGTCGACGCCGAGGAAGAAGCCTTGGGTCACATCGACCGGTGTCATTTCACCGGCGCGTACAGCCGGACGCCCTGGACGACGCGATTCACGGTGCCTTCCTTGTTGGGGTTGTCAGGGGACAGGCCGAGCTCCAGCGATTGATGGAACGCATAGATCTGCGCGATCGCAATATACGGCCAAAGCAGTTCCACGTCCGTGGCGTCTGCCATGCCGGCGACCTGCAGGCTGTCGCGGGCCACGTCGTTGCGTGGACGTGTCGTCACCTCGATGACACGGGCGGCGCGTCCGTCGCGACGCAGTTCATCGAGCAGGTCGAGATCGTACTTGCGAGTCAGTGCGTCGTTGGAGACGTAGACGATGACGAGCGTGCGGTCGTTGATGAAGGTCTTCGGGCCGTGGCGGAAACCGAGCGGTGAATCGAAGCAGGTGGCCACCGCGCCATTGGTGAGCTCGCCGAGCTTGAGCGTCGCTTCGCGCGCCAGACTCTGGAAAGGGCCGCTGCCGAGATAAACCACGCGCTCGTATCGCTTGCGCGCGAGCTCCTGCAGGGTGCCCTGCGTTTCCTGGATGACGCGGCGCGTCGCCTGCGCGATGGCTCCAATGCGGTGATCGAATGTGCCGGGTTTGCTCAGCGCGTGCAGCGTCGCGTACATCATGCAGCTGAAGCTGGAGGTCATCGCGAAGCTGACGTCGTGCGTCTCCGGCGGCAGCAACAATGTCTTCGCCTGCCGCACCTGTGCGCGGTTCAGCGCGCCCTCGGGGTTACACGTCACGAACAGGTGACGTACATCCTTCACCAGGGACTCGGCGAGAGTCACGGCCTGCAGGCTTTCGGGACTGTTGCCAGATCGACCGAACGACACCAGCAGCAAAGGTTGGTCGGCGTGTAGATACAGATGAGGGCAGCTCACGATGTCGGTCGTGGGCACGGCCTCGACGCGCGCGGGAAGTTTCGCGTCGAGGATCGGCGCGAGACAGCCGCCGATGTACGACGAAGTGCCGGCGCCCGTCAGGATGATGCGCGCAAGCGGGTTGTCAGCCACCGGCGCCATGAAAGCCTGGAGCTCCGCGTGCAGACTGGCTAACAACGTGTGAGTACGTTGCAGGCTTGCGGGCTGCTGCTCGATTTCGCGGGCAGTCCACAATGCGCCCGAGGCGACCAGTGCCTCCTCGCGAATGCCGAGGTGGTGGAGTTGTTCAGTGGGTGTGGCAGGCATGGTGATAGTCATCGAGAACGGCGCTGACATGCGCCACGGCGAGGGACAGGGGATCGCGGGTCGCAGCCCCTTCGCGCACGGCATGCAGCGCATGAGGAAGGTGCTGGCTCAGCAATGAAATGGGTGGCGGGTTGTGGCTCAGGTTTTCGAACAGCTTCACGCGCGCGCGTTCGATGACGGGATCCGGCCAGTAGTAGCGCACGCGATCGCTCAGCGAATACTGCAGGTCGACGGTCAGCTGGTTGCCGGCGCCGTGGTAGTAGCGTTCCCAGTATTTCGGCTGCTCACGCATGCGCTGCAGCACCGTATCCCGCAGGCGAGCGCGCTGACCCTCGGGAGTCAGCTCTTCATCGATGGCGTCGAGCGCCCATAGCGCCTCGCGCATCGCGAAGGTAAGTCCAGGGCCGACCTTGAGGATGGCGAAGTGGTCTTTCACCAGCGTTCGCAACGCGTCGCGCGTCTGGTAATCCGTGGAGTGAGCTTCGAACACCATGTGAGGCACGGCGGTAATCGCGTGGCTCAGGGCCTGCGCGTCACGAGGACCGTAGTCGATCACATTGTGGTGGTCGAACTCGACGCCCGGTTGCACGACCGACGCGATCACGCGATCCCATGCGCTGGTCAATCCGGCGGAAATAAAAGCCTGTCGGTGCGCTTCGATCGTGGCTAGCGCCGCCTGGGGGGCAGTGACGACCAGACCCTCGATGACTTCAGTCGCACCGCCAGGCACAGGAACCTCTGTGCCGATGACATAGACCGGCGGTTCGCCGCCCGCGCCTTTGCCGACCGCATCGGCATAGGCGCGTTCCGCGGCAAGGCACAGGCGCGTCGCGCGCCTGACGATGTCCGCTTCCGGCAACGGCGAGGGATCGCCTTTGCAGGACATCGAACAGTCGAGGTGAATCTTGCGGAACCCGGCGGCCACGTAGGCGCCGACCATCACTTCTGCCTTGGCCATCGCGGCATCGGCATCGAGAGAGGTCCAGGGATTCGGGCCGAGGTGGTCGCCGCCTAACACGATGCGCGCGACGTCGAAGCCCACCTGCTCCGCGAGGCCGTACACGAAATTCACGAAATCGGCTGGCGTCATGCCGGTGTATCCGCCGTCCTGGTTCACCTGGTTGCAGGTGGCTTCGAATAGTACAAGCCCGTCGCTGTGTTTCAGCGCATGGCGAAGCGAGGCTTCGATGACGATGGGATGCGCGCAGCAGATGGACGTGATGCCCACGGCATCTCCCGCCTTGTGACGCGCGACGAGGTCGAGCAGGGCTTTCATGATCCCGTCTCTGTCGCGGCAGGACGCTCGGGCTCGAGCACCAGGAGCACCGACGCGACCAGCGCCATGATCAGCCCGATGATTTTCAGCGAGCCCGGCATGACGCCGGCAAAAATCAGCGCCAACACCGCCGTGACCAACGGCGCACCGGCATTCGTGAGCGGCGCGACGACCATGGCCTTGCCGTGGCGGAACGCGTAGACCAGCGTCAACGCGCCGATCGCATTCAGGATCTGGATCGCCGCAGCCATCCACGGGCCATCCCAGCCCATGTTCACGGGCTTGCTGAAGTCCGTCATGGCCCAGGCCACGGGAGCGAGCAGCAGCGCGCCCACCATCATGTAGAAGAAAATGCTCTCCACCGTCACGGTGTTGTTGGCGAGCTTCATGAAATACGCCTGCACACCCCACGCCGCCATCACGAGCAACGCCAGCGCAAACCAGCCGAAGCCGCTGGTGTTGCCCTGGCCCAGCGTCAGGTCGAAGAGCGGCAGCGCCACGAGCGCCAGCGCGATGCCAAGCGCGCCGAGTTTTCCGGTGCGTTCGCGCAGCAGCGCGAACGACATCACGATGGTGATGGCGGGCGAGAGCGAGATGATCGGGAAGATGAAGTAGGCAGGCCCGATGGTCAGCGCCTTGAAGAGCAGCATCTGGCCGCCGGCGCCTAACAACCCGATCGTCATGCCGTACACGATGGCCTGCGTCGAGACGTCGAGCTTCCAGCCGGCGCGCGCGAGGATGAACAGCGCCGGGGGGATCATCGTGAGCGCCCACACGCAATACACGAGCGTGTCGGGGAAGCCATGTTGCGAGGACAGGCCGGCGAGCGCGCCCCAGACGCCCCAGAGCGCCACGGTGACCAGCGCATACACGACCCAGTTGCGATTGGCGGTGCTCACGCGCGTTCGGCCCGCAGCAGCACGAAGCGCTCGAAGCGCGCGTTTACGACATTCGCCTGCGCATCGACGATGCCGAGATCCTTCTCGTTGAACAGATCGCGTACGCGATATCGCCCGGCGCCGAGTCCGCGCAGCTGCAGATTGCCGTTCCATTCCTTGGCGTAGAACGCGTAATACATCGCGCCATCCTTCGAGATGGCGTGGCCTTCGGGCTTGTCGAAGCCGATGTCGTACAGACCGCCGAGGTATTCGCCCTTCGGCAGCATGTGCGACTTATATATGTGTACCCACTTGCGCCAGAGCGCTTCCTTCTCGGGCGTGAGCACGTAACCGCCGGGCGGCAGCGATTCCACCGGGTGCTCCGTGTCCTTCGGCCATGTGAACTTGGTGGAAATCACCGCGCCAATGCCCACGCTCGAGGCGAAGTCATCGCGGTTGTCGGAGAGCTCCACGTGGTCGCCGGCGAGGCTGCTGCCGCGCCCGATGATGGCCTTGTACGTCTTGCCCTTGCTGCGCACCTGCCAGGAACTGAGCGGGTCCGACGTCGGATACTGGTCCGTCGCCGGCAGGTTGTGAAAATTGAACACGGTGCCGCAGGGGCACAGTTCCACGACCGCTTCGGGATTGGCTTCGCGCGCAGCCTTGTGAATGGCCATCCAGAAGTCGCCTAACTTCTCGACCGACTCGGTGGGATGCGAATGCTTGTGCGCCTTGTTGTAGCAGGGCGCCACGGAATTGAGGTGCTGGCCATCCAGCTTGAGTCCTTCGAAGCCCCAGTCGCCGATGATCTTCTTCGTCAGTGCGACGTAGTAGTCGATGGTGGGTTGATAGGCGGGGCATTGCGTGAGCGAGTTCCACCAGCTAACCGTCTGGAACGCACCCCACTGGTCGAGCAGCAACATGTCCGCGTGATCGTGCAGCACGTCGCTGCCGGGATCGGCGGCCAGCGGCGCGATCCACAGCCGCGGCTTCATGCCCTGCGCGCGGATGCGCTTCACGAAGTCGCGCATGTCGTCGTCGCCGCGCGGGAATTTCTTCTTGTCGAGGTTCCAGTCGCCCTCGTTCGTCTGCCAGCCATCGTCGAGCACGGCCCACTCGAATCCGAGTTCGCGCGCCTTCGGCAAAGTGTTGACGACCTGGTCCATCGTGAACTCGCGTTCGTAGCCCCACGCACACCACACCGGCGCGAATGCGGATTCCGGCGCTTTCGGTGCTGCCACTCCTTCCTGCTCGAGGAACACGCGGTACTGGTTGAGCGGCGCAAAGTGGTCGCCGGTGTGTGCGATCAGGAATGTGCGATCGGTGGAGAGCTTCTGCCCGACATCGAACTTCACGGACTTTGTGCTTTCGATGGCGACGCTCGCACCCTTTGCGGTCTTGCGAACCGGCAGATCGAGCAGGAGAGGGATGGGCTCGAGATGGCCGACCGCCAGGCCGACATCGCGGCGCCAGATATTGGCCACGGGAATGCCGCCGCCGTAGTCGGACGCCGCCATGCTCAGCGTGTTGCGCTGGTCGAAGTCAGCCTTCAGGGGCTGCACCCAGTCGCGGCGATCTTCATGCGTGGCGCCGGAGAAAGACCAGAAACCGCCGGGAGCGTCCGCGAGCTCGTGGGCCGCGTTGCGCCAGCCCGTTACTTCGAGCGGCGATTTCCCATTGTTCCGGTAGTGGACTTGTAGAACACCGAGCCCGGGGAATTGCTCGAAGAAAGTGACTTCCACGCGCTTCTCGACGCCGTCTTTCGACGTGCCGGTGATGACGTGGCGACGCGCGAGGCCGTGGCGCGGATCCTTGAAGTCCTCATGGGTGTCGCTGCCGAAAGTGAAGGCGTCGATGGCCCGATCAGTGAGGAGTAGGCACTCACTTGGCTGAAACGGGGTGAGCGGCTTCCCGCGCAGGAGCACCCGGGTGCGGAGAGATCCATCGAAACTGAGCGCCAGGGTGCCATCGGCCGCCG
>Ga0315912_10006078_pt1 | contig 10907 bp, 4 predicted proteins | sample VfabasoilMG_FD_204469 | JGI IMG/M metagenome (GOLD analysis project Ga0315912, IMG submission 204469) | Garden soil microbial communities collected in Santa Monica, California, United States - V. faba soil | ecosystem: Environmental > Terrestrial > Soil > Garden | place: USA: California...
TGAACCTCACGCAGACCTCGGGAGAGTCCTTCGACTTCGTGCTGGCCACGAGCGACGCGCTCGAACCGGGCACGCAGATCACCACGACCGCCACCGATCCGTCCGGGAACACCTCGGAGTTCTCCGCATGCATCGCGGCCACGGATCCGCCCCCGGGATTCGTGGTCACCTCCAGCGCCGACACCGACGGCAGCACCTGCGGTGCGACCTGCACGCTGCGCCAGGCCATCAACGCCGCCAACACCGCGGCCGGCACGGACACGATCCGCTTCGAGATTCCCGGCACCGGACCCTTCTCCATCAACGTGACCAATCCCCTGCCGGCCATCACCGAGGCGCTGACCATCGACGGCTACACGCAACTCGGCGCCTCGCCCAACACGCTCACGGGACCGGGCAGCGACGCGGTGATCCTGATCCGGATCGACGGCGGCGGCTCGGTCGATTCGGCGCTCGCGCTGTGCGCCAGCAACGTGACCGTGCGCGGGCTCTCGCTGACGCGATCGGCAGGCCGTGGCATCCGCAAGCAGGCCGGTTGCGCGACGCCGGTCACGGGCCTGTCCATCCGCGGCAACTCCCTCGGCATACCGCCCAACGGCGTGGCGTCCGTGTTCTCGGGCGATGGCATCGACCTGACCGGGGCCACCGCCACGATCGGGGGCGAGTTGCCCGCCGATCGCAACCTGTTCGGACCGAGCCTGAGCGGCATCATCCTGCGCACCGGCACCGCCGGCACGACGATCCTCGGCAACACCTTCGGCATCGATGGTGCCGGCACGGGCTCGGCCGGGATCGGTTGCGCCATCCTGCTGGACACCGGCACGACCGGGGCGGTGATCGGCAGCGAGTCGGCCCCCAACCTGTTCCGCTTCAACAACACCGGGATCTGCGCCAGCGGCACGGCGTCGGGCAACCGGTTCCATGCGAACGAGTTCGCCGATCACCAGGTCCTGGCGGTGGACCTGATCGCAGGCTCCCCCGGCGTGTCGGGCAACGACATCGACGACACCGATGCGGGTCCGAACAACCTGCAGAACTTCCCGGTCCTGAGCGCTGCCGTTTCCGGGTCCCCGGGCTTCACCGTGAACGGACTGCTCGACGTGCCGGCGGCGACCTCGAACCAGTCGTACACGCTCGCGTTCTACGAGAACGTGGCTTGCGATTCCACGGGCCATGGCGAGGGCGAGATCTACCTTGGGTCGGTGGTGAAGACGTTCTCCGCGAACGCCGAAACCTTCAGCGTGTCGCTGCCGATCACGCCGCCCGCGGTAGGTCGCGTGATCACCGCCACGGCTACCGATCCGCAGGGCAATACCTCGGAGTTCTCCCAGTGCCTGGCCGTGACGGTGGGGGATGGCGTGTTCGGGGACGGGTTCGAGTAATCGTGCGGGCGCGCAGGCACGCCGATCACGCCGCCTGCACACGCTGCGCGCTGCGCACCAGCCGTGTACTGGAGATCGGCGCGGTGAGGCGCCAGAACCGTGGCGAGAGGCGCGCGGGTTCGTCCTCGCCACGGTCGTAGCCGTCGCGCGTAAGCGCGGGTACGTCGATCCCCGCGGTGGGCGGTGTTCGTCCGCAGATCCAGAGGATGCCCGACGGCAACCGCAGGGTCGCCGGAGCAGACGATCTTGCCGCCGGCATCGGCACCCGTGCCGGCCCAGGCGACCTCGGACCTGGCGCTTTGCCATGGGCGTCCCGCGCCGGTTACCCTTGCCCTTGGCCTCGTCGGCGCGCTCCGAGTGTCCGACGGCACGTCGCGACACGACCTTCCGGGGGCTGGCCCTGGTGCCGAGTGCGGGCCTCGCGCCGCGCGGTTTGTCCGGAGTTGCCGAAGGTCGACGATTCGCATGCACTCCGATTCCAGCGACGATCCCAGCGTTTCGAACCATGCCGGCGGCAGCGCAAGCATCGGCCAACAGTTCTGGAGCCAAACCGTGCTCCCCGTGCTCGAGCAGATCGCCGAACGCCACCTTCGGGGCGAGCGCTCCGCGATCACGCTGGAGCCGGCCGATCTGGTCCAGGAGGCCTACCTGCGCCTGTCCGGGCTCTCGATGCCACTGCGGGATCGCCAGCACTTCCTCAGCATGGCGTCGACCGCGATGCGGCGCGTGCTGGTGGACCATGCCCGTCGCAAACAGTCGATCAAGCGCGGCGATCGACCGGTGCGGATCACGCTGCTCAGTCGCGACCGCGATCAGTTCGACCGGGGCGCGGTGCAGCTCCTGGAACTCGACTCCCTGCTCGACGATCTGGCGCGGGTGGACGCGCGCAAGGCCCGCATCCTCGAATTCCACTACTTCGGTGGACTGACCCGGACCGAGATCGCCGAAATCACCGGCCTGTCGGCCGCCACGCTCGGCCGTGAACTGAGCTTCGCGCGCAGTTGGATCGCCGCCCAACTCGACGGCGCCGAGTGAGCGGGGACGACGAGCGGCCTGAATCCGCGCCGCCTGCAGAGCCTGCGGGCCCGGGCGCGTGGTCGACGCTCGAGGCCCTGTTCCACCGCGCCATGGCGCTGCCCGCCGACCAGCGCAAGGCCTGGGTCGGGCAACAGCTGCACGACGACCCCGGCCAGGCGCGGCTGCTCGAGCGCATGCTGGTCCACGCCGGGGCCGAGGACACCGGCGTATCCGAGGTGGTGGACCGGTTCGCGCGCGGGTCGGCAGCGCCGCGCGATCGCTCGGGCGAGCGGATCGGACGCTACCGCCTGATCGACCGCATCCGCTACGGCGGCATGGCCGAGGTCTACCGCGCCGCGCGCGACGACGGCGAGTTCGAGCACGAGGTGGCGCTGAAGGTGGTGCGCAGCGACCGCGTGCGGCCGGAACTGAATGCACTGTTCGCGGCCGAGCGCGCGCTGATGGCGCGGCTGCACCATCCGAACATCGTTCGTCTGTTCGACGGCGGCACCACCGACCAGGGCGAAGCCTGGTTCGTGATGGAGCTGCTGGACGGGCTGCCGGTGCCCGCGGCATTCGAGCATCACGCACTCGATGGCGATCGGATGCTGGAGCACCTGATCGAGCTGGCCGGTGCGGTCGGCCACATCCATGGCCAGCTGGTCGTGCACCGCGACCTGAAACCGGAAAACGTCCTGCTGTGCCGCACGCCGCAGGGACTGGGCGTCAAGGTGCTGGACTTCGGCATTGCCGCGCGCCTGAGCGCCGGCCTGGAGGCCGGCGATGCGGCGACGGCGACCTCCGTGGCCGAGGGCTGGCATAGCCCGGGTTATTCGGCGCCCGAAACCCGCCAGGGCGCCGCGCACGGCGCGGTCGCGGATGTCTACTCGCTGGGCCGCATGCTGCTCGACTGCGTCGCGCTGGTGCCCGCCGCCCGACGCGCCGAACTGCGCGCGATCGGCGAGCGCGCCAGCCAGGAGGCGCCGGAGCAGCGCTACGCCAGCGCGTCCGCCGTGGCCGAGGACCTCGCACGCATGCGTCGGCGCGAGCCGATCTCGGCCTTCCGGCACCGTCGTTTCCATGTGCTCCAGCGCGCCATCGAACGCCATCGCTGGGCGGTGGCGGGAGCGCTGTTCGTGCTGATCGCCGGGCTCGCCTGGCTGTGGCGGGAAACGGGATTGCGGCTCGCCGCCGAGCGCGCCACGGTGCAGGCGAAGGCCGAACGCGACCGTGCCGAGGCGATGCGGGACTTCCTGATGAATGCCTTCGATGCCGGCAATCCCAGCCTGAATCGCGGCGAGGAACCGCGGGTATCCGACCTGATCGTGGGGCAGCTCGATCGCCTGCAGCAGGCGAGCGACCTCGATCCCGATGCGCACTACGCGCTGCTGGGCAGCTTCGCCGACCTGCTGCTGCATCTCGACCGGCGCGAACTCGCGGACCGCGCCTACGTCCAGGCGGTCGAACTGGTGGAGTCGCAAGGCGGCAAGGGCAGCGTGCGCTGGGTCTCCAAGGTCGCACGACGAGGCCAGTTGGCCAGCCGCGACGCCCGCTACGAGGACGCCGAGCGCCTGTTCGAACAGGCGCGCGATGCCCTCGATCGGCTTCCGGCATCGGTCGATCGGGCGCGCGAGGCGTCGGTGCTGTATTCCTCCTGGGGTGCGAGCGCCCAGCGACGCGGCAAGCTCGACGAGGCCGAGCGCCTGATCCGGATCGGGCTCGAGCACAAGCAGGTGCTCCAGGCCGCTGGCGATTCCGCCGGCGACGAGACGCCGATGCGCGTCACCCTGGGCGCCATCCAGAGCGCGCGCGGCGACCTGGAGGGGGCATTGACGACCTTCCAGGAGGCCTATCGCGCGTACCAGGCAGCGGGCCAGAGCGACACCTTCGAACATCTCGCCCTGCTCGGCTGGCTGGGCGTGACCTCCGATCAACTCGGGCGGATGCAGGAGGCCGAACCGGTGCTGATCGAAGCCGTGGCGCTGGCCGAAAAGCTGTTTCCGAAGGCCAACAGCCGCCTGAGCGGCAGTTACGCGAACCTTGGCCGCCTGTACCTCCACCAGGGCAGGCTGGCCGATGCCGAGCCCTTGTTGCGCAAGGCCCTGGACGTGTCCGCCGCAGCCGGCGACAGCGGGACACCGAACCATGCCGCCCGCCTGCTCAATCTCGGCCTGCTGGCAGTGGAAGCGGAACGGTCGAGCGAAGCCGTGGCCCTGCTGGGCGAGGCACTGGCGTTGCTGGAAGCCAAGCTCGGTGCATCCCATCGCCGCACGCAGGAGGCTCGGCTGGCGTTGTTCGGCGCGCGAGCCGAGGTCGAGGCGAGCCGATCCCTGCGCGCGGAGGTCGACGCGCTCGTGGCGGCGATGGGGCCGGCGCCTTTGCGCGTGGACGCCCTGCTGCTGTCGGCCCGGCTGGCGGCGGCACAGGGCGACCGGCCCGCGGCCGAGGCCACGCTGGGCGAAGCCATGCCCCTGGTGTCGGAATCGAAGCCTTCCGCGCCCGCCACGCCAAACCTGCGCTGGGAGGAGGCGCGGGTGCGGCTCGCGTTGGGCCAGCGCGAGGCGGCACGCCTCGCGTTCCTCGAAGCCGCGTCCCTCTATCAAGCCGCGGGCCTCGCCACGCATCCCGGTCGAGGCAGGGCCTTGCTGCAGGTCGCGCTGCTGTCCCCCGAGAGCGGACCGGAACGCGCGCGCCTGGCGGACGAGGCTCGCGCCATCCTGGGGGGTCAACTGGCGCGCCCGAGCGCATCGCTGGGTCTGCTCGACTCGCTCTGAGCCCCCCGCGCGATCCCACGACGCCCGGGTTCCACCCCGGGTGATCGATTCGCCCCGTCTTTTGCGCCTATGTCCGGGAAGCCGACTGTTCGACCACCGTCCCGGGGAAGACGCCATGACATCGACACACTGCCACGCCCATCCCGCCCGATTCCAGCAGGCCACGCGATTCGCACTGGTCCTGCTGCTGGCGATCCTGGTCCCACTGCCACTGCTCGCCGCAACGATCGCGGTCGACTCCACGGCGTCGAACCGGGGGACCTTCACCGAATTGCAGTGCCTGCCACCGGGCAGCGACGTCGATGTCGGTGCACCCTCGGGTACCGTCACGGGTGGTGCGACGCTCGCAACGGCCCAGGCCGATGGCGTGGTGACCTTGCGCGAAGCGATCTGCGTCGCCAACAACACGCCGGGGGCCGATGTCATCACGCTCACCCAGGCGACCTACACCCTGAGCGAGGCGGACAACTACTGGTACGGACCCAATGGCCTGCCGCCCATCGGCGATGACATCACCATCGAGGGTAACGGCGCGGTGATCGAGCGCAATCCCGCGAACTTCAACACTGTCCTGAGCCAGCGCTTTCGCTTCTTCTTCGTCTCGCGACGGACGCTCACCGACGGCATCGCGATCGTCGGCGGCGTCGATCGCGCACGGCTGACCCTGCGCGACCTCAGTCTGCGCAACGGGCTGGCGCAGGGCGGATCAGCCCAGTCCGGCGGTGGTGGCGCGGGTATGGGTGGCGCCATCTTCAATCAGGGGTTCTTGGCCCTCGAGCGGGTGACCCTGCAAGGCAACGTGGCGCGTGGTGGCGACTCCGGATTGAACAGGGGAGGCTCGACGTTTGAGCCCTACTTCGGACGCGGGGGCGGCATGGGTACTGACGCGTTCGACGGTGGCGGCTTTGGCCCGGGTCAGTTCGGCGGCGCGCCCGGCGGATCGTCCTTGTTCGCGGCGAACGCCTTGATTTACACGTACGGCTGCGGCGGCGGTGCCGGTTTCGGTTTGGCCGCCGGCGGTGACGCCACGGTGAGGGCGTTCATGGGCGCTTCTATCCTTTTCGCGGGAGAAGGCGGGGGGCTCGGCAACGTCGGCGGTTCGACTATCCCGTTGTGCCTGAGCGATACCGACTGCTCGGGCCAGGGACGCGACGGCGGCGGTGGCGGGGTTGGCGACAACGACAGCACCAGCGGCGATGGCAGCGGGGGCAGCTTCGGACAGGGCGGCGGCGAGGCCTCGGAATGCGGCGGTGGCGGCGGTGTTGGTGGCGGCGGTGGTGAGGGGAGCTGGCTCACCGGGCTGAACGGCGGGGCTGGGGGCTTCGGGGCTGGCGGAGGCTCACGATTCATCATCGGCATCAATGGCTCGCTTACCCTGGCGGTGGGCGGCAACGGCGGCTTCGGCGGTGGCGGTGCCGGTGGCTTCAACCCGGATGGCGATCAGGTCGGCACCAATGGACTCGGCGGGTTCGGCGGCGGCGATGGCGGGACCCTGTTCATCATTCCCAGCGGCGGCGGTGGCGCCGGACTGGGCGGCGCCTTGTTCAATCACGGCGGCCTGGTGGTCGTGCAGAACACGACCTGGCACAACAATCGCGCCATTGGCGGAAGCGTCATCCTGCAGAACTTCTCGATCGCGGGCGCGGGCATGGGCGGCGCGATCTTCAACCTGGACGGCACGCTGGATATCGGTTTCAGCACGCTGTCGGGCAACCGCGCGTATGGCGGCGCGGCCAGCCAGATCGGACTGCGTCTCCCGGCGGGTGGCGCCATCTACAACCGGGTGCAGAATCCCGGCGTATACGGCTTCGCGCCGAGCGTGAGCGTGCGCAACTCGATCCTGGCGAACTCGCTCGACGGTGCCAGCGCGCCGATCTCCGACTGCAACCACAGCGCACACCCCGACGCCGGCGTCACCTCGGCGCTTGCGGTGTCGGAGTCGTCCGTGTTCGAAACCCTGGCCTTCGTCAACGACTGGGACGCGAGCCCAGCCTGTGCGTCGGGTCCGGGCAGCATGCTGGTGGACCCGCAGCTTGAGCCCCTGGCCGACAACGGCGGCAGCACGCGCACGCACGCCCTGCTGCCCGACAGCGTGGCCGTCGATGCGGCTTCCGATTGCGGCGCGAGCATCGACCAGCGCGGCATCGCACGCCCCCAGGGCTCGGCCTGCGACATCGGCGCCTTCGAACTGGAGCAGACCACGCTCGCCACGCCCACCGTGACCGCGATCGGCGGCACGTTCGACTACGACGGCAACGCGCACGCCGGAAGCTGCACCGTGACCGGCACGAACGGGGAAGACCTCGGCGCGCTCGCAGCCACGTACACGCCGGCAGGCCCACCGCTGAATGCCGGCGATTACACCGTGCATTGCGATTTCCCGGGCAACGAGGCCTACATCGCTGCCAGCAGCACCGCAGCGCTCACCATCCGCAAGGCGAACGCGGTGATCGTCGTCACCGGGTACGACGTGACCTACGACGCGAATCCGCACACCGCCACGGGCTCGGCCACGGGGCTCGGCGGACTGGATCTGAGTTCGGGCCTCGTGCTCACCGGCACCACGCATACGACCGCCGACGACTACTCGGACAGTTGGTCCTTCACCTCGCCCGATCCGAACTACAAGAACGCCGCGGGTACGGTGAGAAACGTCATCGCCAAGGCCACGCCCGCGGTCAGCGCCCTCGGCGGATCGTTCACCTATGACACGCTGCCGCATGCGGGCACCTGCACCGTGACCGGTGTGGTCAACGAGGTGCTCGGACCCTTGTCGCCGGGCTACTCGCCGAGCCCATCGCCGTTCAGCGCGCCCACCGCCGCGGGCGTCTACACGGTGCTCTGCAACTACCCGGGCAACCGCAACTACACGGCAGCCAGTGCCACGGCGTCCATCACGATTGCTGCGCGCCCGGCGCTGGTGAGTTACATCGGTCAACAGAACTGGGTCACCTCGGGCGCCAGCGCGACCACGGCGCAAGTGACCCTGTCCGCCAGCGTGCAGGACCCCACCGGCGTGGCGCTGGTCGGCGCGAAGATGGACTTCGTCGATGCGGGCACGGGCAGGGTGCTGGCAGCGGGCGTGCCGGTCGCCGCGGTCGCCAACGCGACAATCCCCACCGGCACCGCGAATGCCGTGGTGACGCTCGGCTCGGGCCAGTACGGCGCCGAGTCCTACCTGATCATGGTCGTGATGACCGGCAACTACACCAATGCCGCGCAGGCGGCGGACGACAAGACCGCCACGCTCACGGTCGCGAAACCCGCCAGCACGAACCAGACCATCGGCGCCGGCACCATCGCGGCGCTGGCGACCGCAGCCGGCACCTACAAGGGCAACGGCGACGACGTCACCTTCACCGTGGGCCTGAGCTACAACAAGAGCGGCAGCAACCTGCAAGGCAAGGCCACCCTGGTCGTGCCGCAAGCCGACGGCGTGCTGGTCGTGAAGTCGAATGCGATCTCCTCGATGACCGTCAGCTCGAAGCAGGGCGTGAGGTACTCGACCATCTACACCAAGGCCTCGATCTCCAAGGTGCTCTCGAACGCCACGGTCGTCACGCTCGAAGGCAACGTCACCCTGCGCATCGACTCGGCGGACGGCGGCACGGACCAGATCGGACTCACGGTGCTGTCGACCAAGGACAGCACGATGTTCTATTCCAACCAGTGGCTGCTGGATGGCAACAACACCTGGCGCACGGCGCTGGAAGCGCTGAAGAGCGGCAGCATCGCGATCCAATGACGTTGCCGCGCCGGGGCGCGGCCGTGGGCCTGCCGGGACCCGCGCCGGCCTTCTGCACGGCGCTGAGGGCGGCGCGGTTCGTGGCGTGGCCGGTGGGCCCGCGTCCGTCGCGCGGAACGATGCGCGGTGTCGGTGGTTGCGCGCGATGCGTGCCACCCTGCCGCGCGCGTTTCCGAGGGCGCCGCCGCTGTCCTGGCGTCGGGCCGGCTGCGCAGCCAGCGTGCTCGCCGACGGCCACGGACAAGGGGTCCGCCTCGATCCGGAGGACCGGATGGCTCAGGCGCCGCCCCCCGCGCCACCTGCATCGATGACGGCATAATGCGCTCCCCGTACCGGAGCCCGCACATGCGCAGCCTGCCCTTCGTCCTGCTGTTGGCCTCCACGCCCGCAGTCCTTGCCGCCGACGCCACGGCGATCCGCTGCGGAAGCCTGTTCGACGCCACCAGCGGCAAGCTGCTCGGCGTGCACACGGTGCTGGTGTCGGGCGAGCGCATCGAATCGGTGACGGCCGGCGACGTGGTACCCGACGGCGCGAAGCGCATCGACCTGGGCACCCGCACCTGCCTGCCCGGCCTGATCGACCTGCACGTGCACCTGACCGGGGAACTGGGCAAGGGCAGCTACCTCGAGCGCTACCAGCTGGAACCCGCCGACCACGCGCTGCGCGGCAGCCTGTACGCGAAGCGCACGCTGGAGGCCGGCTTCACCACCGTGCGCAACCTCGGCGACGACGACAAGGTGTCGATGTCGCTGCGCAACGCCATCAACCAGGGTTACGTCGTCGGTCCGCGCATCTACACCGCGGGCGCCTCGATCGGCTCCACCGGCGGGCACGCCGACCACACCACCGGCATGCGCAGCGCGCTGCAGGGCGATCCGGGCCCCGAGCACGGCATCATCAACGGCGCCGACGACGCGGTGAAGGCCGTGCGCCAGCGCTACAAGGACGGCGCCGACGTGATCAAGCTCATGCCCTCGGGCGGCGTGCTCGACCTCGGCGGCCAGGGCGAGAACCCGCAGATGACGATCGCGGAGATCAAGGCCGCGGTGGAGACCGCGCGCGACTACGGCTTCGTCGTGGGCGCGCACGCGCACGGCAAGGAGGCGATCCGCCGCGCCATCCTCGGCGGCGTGGATTCGATCGAGCACGGCACCTTCGCCGATGCCGAGATCTTCAAGCTCATGAAGGAACACGGCACCTGGCTCGTGCCCACGGTGAGCGCCGGCGAGTTCGTCGCGGAGAAGGCGAAGCTGCCCGACTTCTTCCCCGCCGCGATCCGGCCCAAGGCCGCGGCGATCGGCCCGCAGATCCAGGGTACGCTGCGCCGCGCGTACGAGGCCGGCGTGAAGATCGCCTTCGGCACCGACACCGGCGTCTCCCCGCACGGCCAGAACGCGCACGAGTTCGAGCTGATGGTGGGCGCGGGCATGCCCGCCGCCGTCGCGATCCAGGCCGCGACGGTGCGCGCCGCGGAGCTGCTCAAGCGTGAGAAGGACCTCGGGAGCCTTGCTGCCGGCCGCTACGCGGACGTGATCGCGGTGGACGGCGATCCGGTGGCGGATGTGGCGCGCCTGAAGGCGGTCGCGTTCGTGATGAAGGGCGGTACGGTCTACAAGCAGCCCTGATCCGCTGAAGCACCGAGAACGCTAGCAAGCGCGCTGACAGCGCGTTCACGCCGACTCTTCCTCGGTCGATCCCCTCTCCCCCGCGGGGGCGAACGGGGGTTTCGCGCGACACAGTCGCGCGCCCGTGAGCGAGGGCGCAGGGATGCGCCGGCTGGACTTGCGAGCGCAGGACGCGCGAGGAGGGCTAGGGTGAGGGGGTAGCGATCACCCTACGCCGGTTGCTGTTGCGCTTGCGTTCGACAGTGCGGGACTGAGGCTAGGCCCCCCCCCCCCCCCCCCCCCCCCCGGGGGGGGGGGGGGGGGGGGGGGGGGGGGGGGAGGGGGGGGGGGGGGGGGGGCCCGCCGCGGGGCGCCGCGCCAGGT
>Ga0315912_10006079_pt1 | contig 10906 bp, 11 predicted proteins | sample VfabasoilMG_FD_204469 | JGI IMG/M metagenome (GOLD analysis project Ga0315912, IMG submission 204469) | Garden soil microbial communities collected in Santa Monica, California, United States - V. faba soil | ecosystem: Environmental > Terrestrial > Soil > Garden | place: USA: California...
CGCAGTACACGCGAGAAAAAGGACTGGAGTATCGGGCGGTTCGGCATTGCCGCGCAATTGTCTGGCACGGGAGCGTGAGCGTCGCTGCAGTAGAGTCGAAGGCGCGGAGCGACTTCAGCCGCCACGTTTGCCTGTGGCTCGTCGCTCGGCCTTCTTCTTGACGCCCTGTTTCGTGGCACCCGGTTTCCTGACACCCTGTTTCCTGACACCATGACGCGCGAGGAAAGTCTCCACGCCTTCGCGTGCGCCCGCCACGATGTGCGCATGCGTGGGGGTCTCGCCAATCAGCATTGCGCGATCCAGCGGCATGGCCACGAGCAGATAGGCGAATTGCTCGGCGGCGCGTTGCGCATCCGGTGCGTGCAGCGCACCGCTGCGGTCAAGTGCTGTGAACCTGGCGGCGATGGCGGCGATCACTCGGCCGGGTGCCCGATCGAAATACATGGCGGGAAGCTCGGGGAAGTTGCGGGTCTCTCCGATCAGGAGTCGCCGCAGCGCTATCACGTCGGGCCGGAGGATGCCGAGGGCCAGGTGTCGGCCGAACGCGTGCAGCGCAACTGGAAGCTCCCCGGCTGTGAGGCGCTCATCGAGTTCGGCAGGGATGTTGCGCGCGAAGTGCTCGGCGTAGGCGACCACGTCTTCCAAGATCTGTCTGAAGAGCGTTTCCTTGTCCGGGTAGTTGTTGTAGACGGTCCGCTTGGCGATCCCGGCACGCGCGGCGATTTCCTCGATGGTCGTCCCTGCATAGCCTTTCTCCAGGAACAGTGCCTTGCCGGCCTCCAGTACTGCGGCTTTCGAGCGAATGACCCGTGGGTCGGCGTCGCGCGGTGTCAGGCGGCTACGGATGCGGCGGCGCGGCTTGCGGCGAGATGTTGCACTCATGAGTGCAGTATTATACCGTCGCGTGCACCAGCCAAGGGTGCGAATGCCACTATGACTTCCAGCGCGAATGTACGCACGGCCGCGACCGGGACGGGGCTCGATGGCACAGGACTCGACCGATGGCTGCTCGGCTTGGGTGTCGTGGTGGGGCCGTTCTATCTGGGCCTCGGCCTGATCCAAGCGCTGGTGCGCGAGGGCTTCGAGTTCGCGCGACACCCGTTGAGTGTGCTCGCCAACGGGCCCGGCGGCTGGGTGCAAACCGCGAATTTCCTGCTCACCGGTCTCATGGTCGTGGCTGCTGCCATCGGGTTCGGTCGCATGCCGCGCCGGCACTTGCGCGCAGCGAGTTGGATCCTGGGATGCTACGGCGTGTGCATCATCGCGGCGGCGATTTTTCCTGCCGACCCGGTGGACGGCTTCCCACCCGGCACGCCAAAGGGATTCCCCACCAGCATCAGCACGACAGGGCTGTTGCACTTCGCCGTCGGCGCGCTCGGTTTCCTCTCACTGGCGGTGAGTTGCATCGCCGTCGCGATTGCCATGTGGCGTCGCAGAGATGCTCGGGTGGCGTTGTTGTCGTTGTGTGCCGGGCTGGTGGTCGCGGGCGGGTTCTTTGGGCCAATGGTGTTGCCAATCCCGGGCGGCATCGCCGGGATCTGGCTCAGCGTCGTGGTGGGGTGGATCTGGCTGGCGGGAATGTCGGCGTACCTCTCATTGGGCGTTGCGCAACTGCCGCCAAATCGTGCCAATACCGAACGCAATGGAGCACAGTAACGCCATCTCCAACCACTGCGCGCCGACATCCGCGGCCCCGGCTGCAGGCTGCGCGTACACGGCGAACTCACGCTCCAGCCAGGCGAGGCCACGCCAGAACCACGGCATGGCGCATCCGCTGCCGATGAGGAGCGCGCCGAGTCCCGCGTATCTGCGCCATCGCTGCCGCCGCTCCTCGCGCTCGAGCTCGGCGGCGAGGTGGACGATGAATTGTCCGGCGTCGAGCGGCTGCTGTTTCTCTCTAAAGAGCTGCAGTACCGTGGGATCGAGGTCAGCTGTCATGACTTAGCTCCGCTGATAGTCCTGCAATCGGTCACGCAGCTGCGCCGCGCCACGCTGAATATGCGACTTGACGGTACCCAACGGCAACCCGGTTGCCGCGACTATTTCGCCGTGGCTCATGCCTTCGTGGTACGCGAGCACGACGCACAAGCGTGCGTCAGGTGCCAGATGTGCGAGCGCTGCGTCCAGGTCGAAGCCGACACCCGTGAGCGCATCGTCGCACCTGTCGGCCACCTCAGCAGGCAACGGCGCGAAGAGCTTGTTGCGGCGCACGTGCTGCAACCACACCGATACCGCAATCTGGCGCAGCCACGCACCGAACGCGCCGCTACCGCGTAGACCAGGCAACTGACGCCACGCCAGCAGAAACGTCTCCTGTGCCAAATCGTCTGCGAGCGACGCATCACGCGCGACCCGGCGCAAGAGATTCCGAATTCCAGAATGCCGGCGATTCACCAACTCAGTGAACGCGAGGCGCTCGCCTGCTTGGGCGAGCGCAACGACATCCGCTTCCTCCGCGAGTGCCAGCCTGATGTCCGGCGACCTCGCGGTCACTGTTTAGCGACTGACGGCTGGCTGCGTCGCACCAGGCGGTAGCAGATCGCCAAGCCTGCGCCCACGCAAATCGCGATCGAGCCGGCGCCGGCGACGATTCGTCCACTGCGCGGACTGTTCTGCGCCAGGAAGAGCGCGAAGACGATCAGACCGATGCCAGCTGCGATCGCTACGATGCCACTGATCAAGAGCGGTATGGGCGACATGGCCGGCTTCGCGAACACCAGTTGTACGATGTCAGGACTGAGCGGCTGACCCTTCTCGATTGCAAATCGAATCAGGTCCAAGTCGACACGCCGCCGCTTCGTGTTGCCCATCTCTTCTGCGATCACAACCGCTGCCAACCAGGCCCAGAAGGCGACTCCGACCCAAGCGAAATCCATAGTGTGAGCTCCTCGATGTGCTGAGTTGCGGTTGAGATGCTCCTGCCACGTCCTTTGGATGCATCCACGTCGAGATAACGGACTGATTCGATACCACCCAGCAAGGCGGCTACCAGGCAATGGGTTACACTCGCCGCGCTCAGCGCCGTCCACGACACGAGAACAGTCCGCCCATCACGGTGACCTCATGACCGGTGCCATTGCATCGCTGCTCGCATTGCTGGCTGCCATCCTCGTCTCGATGGTGTCACGCATCAACGTGGGACTGCTGGCCATCGCAGCCGCCTGGATCATCGGCGTCTATGTGGTCGGCATGAAGCCGGACGCGGTGCTCGGCGGGTTTCCCGCGAGCCTGTTCCTCACGCTGACGGGTGTGACCCTGCTGTTTGCAATTGCAGAAGTGAATCGCAGCTTCGAAGGCGTCGCAGCCCGTGCCTTTGACTGGACCCGCGGCAGCGTGCGCTTGCTGCCGCTGGTCTTCTTCGTCCTTGGATTCTGCTTCGCAGCGATCGGGCCCGGCGCGGTGCCGGGAGTCGCGCTGGTGATTCCGCTGGCGATGGCGCTCGGCTCGCGTGCCCAGATACCGCCCTTGCTGACCGCGCTCATGGTCGCGAACGGCGCGAACGCCGGCAACCTCTCGCCGATCAGTGCCGTGGGGATCATCGCCAATTCGCGGATGGAGGCCGCGGGCATCGGCGGCCATGAAGGTGTCGTGATGCTCGCCAATCTGCTGGCCCATGCTCTCGTTGCAGCGTGCGCGTACGCGTTCTATCTCTTCTGGGTGCGTTCGCAGCCAGCGCGAACCGAGCAGGTAGCGGCGACGATCGCGCCCTTCGAGCGCTCGCAGGTGTGGACGCTGGGTGTGCTGGGCGCGTGGGTGCTCGGTGTCGTGCTGTTGAAACTCAATGTCGGTCTGAGCGCGTTCGCTGCAGCCTTGCTGTTGATCATCGTGCGAGCCGGGGACGAGAGTGCCGCGATCAAGAAGATGCCATGGGGCATCATCCTGATGGTCACGGGTGTGGCCGTGCTGATCGCAATTCTCGAGTCGAGCGGTGGCATGACGTTGTTCACCCGGATGCTCGCGGCTGTCGCGACACCGAATACGGTGAATGGCGTGATTGCCCTGGTGACCGGCGCGATTTCCACCTATAGCAGCACCTCGGGTGTGGTACTGCCGGCGTTCTTGCCGACAGTGCCAGGGTTGGTGACGGAGTTGGGCGGCGGCGATCCACTCGCGGTCGCGTTGAGCATCAACGTGGGGTCCTCGATCGTCGATGTCTCGCCGCTCTCGACGATCGGCGCACTCTGCGTCGCTGCCGTCAGCGACCCTGCCATCTCCAGAAAACTGTTCTATCAAATGTTGACGTGGGGCCTGGCGATGATCATCGTCGGTGCGTCGCTGTGTCAGCTGTTTGCAGGGGTGCTGGCGTCGCTCTAGCTCCCGGGGACTCGTGCTACAACCGCGCGTTTGTCTATGCAAGTGAGTGTCTACGGAGAGAATGGCAGCGAGAGAGAGCTCATGGGTACTAGCCAACGATGGCGCACCTACTGGCGCGCACTGTGGCGCTGGCAGCGCGGGCGGCAGGGGACCGGCTATGACAAGATGCTGCTGCTGGCGTTGCCCTGGCCGCTGCCGTTCGATTCATATCTGATTTGCTACCCGGAAGGTAGCAGCGTGCCGCCGCACACGGATCCTGCGGCTCATGGTCGGCACTACCGCCTCAACCTCATTCTCAAGGCACCCCGCTCGGGCGGTGAGTTCATTTGCTCGAATCCAATCTACAGCTCCAAACGCATCAAGCTGTTCCGTCCAGATGTCTGCGAGCACAGCGTCACACCCGTGTGCGGTGGGAGTCGCTACGTGTTGTCCATCGGCTGGGTGTTGCGGGCGCGGCACGGATGAATCTCAGGACTGAGTACAGCTTGCAACCTTGGACAACGCTGTGAGTCTCTAGAAAACTCTGTCGGTCACTGCCATCGCCGAGCTCTGGCGCACTTGAGACAAGTGCTTGGAGCCGTCGCACCCACCAGCGATGATCCAGGTGTGGCGAAGCGGCTACCGGATTCGACTGGGCGGGCGCGTCCAGGCGTGATGCGACGCTGACGCTCGACTCTGCGACAGCCTATCCCCTCCAACAGGAGCACATAGATGTCTATTGCCCAGTCATCGAGCGGGTATCTGTTGCCGCAGTCGAGCCCTGCGCCACATCGCAGACCCTGGCTTGCCGCCGTCCTGCTCAGCGCACTGTTCTGCGCGGCGCTGTTGGCGCTGCCGGCACCCGCCCATGCCGGTTCGTGCACTCAGCAATTCACCAGCAAATCCGATCCCACCACGGGCTGGCGCTGGAGCTCGATCTGGAACTGCGGCAATCGCGGCGGCGCGGCGATGTATCGCACCCCCAGCAAGAGCACGCAGGTGGCGGTGATGAACAGCACCTCCAGCTGGTTCGTGTGCTTTGCCGTGGGCGACCGGCACAACGGTGGCAACAACATCTGGTACTACTCGCTGGGCGATAGTCCGGCGGGTGTCTGGGGCTACATGCCTGCCGAGAATGTGTGGACGGATATCGACCCGTGGCCCGGCATCCCGGCGTGTCCAGCCGCAGCGACACCACCTCCGAGTCCGCCGTCGAGCAACCTTGGCAGGACACAAGGTGATCCGGTCGCGATCGCCAATGCCGATGGCAGGCTCGAAGTGTTTGCCATTGCGGCGTGGGACAACAGTGTGTGGCACATCTCACAGACCCCGACCGGTGGCTGGAGCCAGTGGGAGTCGCTAGGCGGCTGGGCGGATCAGTTGGCTGCGTCTCGCAACCGTGATGGACGCCTCGAGCTCTTCGTGCGCGGCTCGGATCGTGCCGTGCACAATCGCTCTCAGATCGCGGCGGGCAATAGCTCCTGGTATCCCTGGGGACATCTTGGCGGCAACGTGTTGGCGATTGCCGCGGCACAGAACCTCGACGGTCGCCTCGAAGTGTTCGCACGCAGCAGCGACAACACGCTGCGTCATATCTGGCAGACGCCGGCCGGCGGCTGGAGCGCTTGGGAAAATCTCGGCGGCTGGGTCGATCAGATCGCCGTGTCGCGCAACAACGATGGCCGGCTCGAAGTGTTCGTCCGCGGCTCGGATCGCGCCATGCATCATCGCGCACAAATGACGCCCGGCGGCGGCTGGTACGACTGGGGCCATCGCGGCGGCAGCATCGATCAGATTGCAGTCACGCAGAATGCCTACGGCGAACTCGAAACCTTCACTGTCGGCACCGATCACGCCATCTGGCACAACTGGCAGATCTCTCCCGGCAACGGCACCTGGAGCGGTTGGAACTCGCTCGGGGGCTGGCTGGATCGCATCTATGCTTCGCAATTGCCCGACGGTCGGCTCGAGATTTTCGCGCGCGGCAGCGACGGCGCACTCTGGCACAACTGGCAGCTGTCGATCTCCGCTGGCTGGAGCGGCTGGGCCTCCGAAGGCGGATACATCAACCAACCCGTGGTCGAGCGCAATCGCGACGGCCGCCTCGAGGTCTTTACGCGCGGCCCAGACGGATTGGTCCTTCACAAATGGCAACAGTGCGTGGGCTGCGCATGGAGTGCGTGGGCGGCGCTGCCGCTGCTGAACCCACCGCCACCGCGCTGTTGGCAGGATCCACCGGACTGGTCCGGTCACAAGGATGGCGCCAGCGGTCCGCAGAGCGACCCGATCAATCTCATCGTCTGCATGCAGAACGGGCGTACCTGGGATGCGCTGTTCACTGAGCTCAACAAGCTGCCGGCGAGGACGCTGGTGGTCGATCTGCTGTACTCACGCACGTTGTCGTGGGAACGAGTGTTCGATCCCGAAGACACTCCATTGTTCAGGGATGGCAAATGCATCAGCACGGTTCACGCCGACGTGCAGCTCGGTCCCGAGCGTCAGTTCTTCGCGGCGCGCGAGGGTGGCTGCGATTACGACGCCATTACGGCTTCGTACGTCAATCACTTCCGCGCCTGGCGGCAAGCGGCATCGGGAGCGCTGTTCCTGTCCGCGTCCATCGAAGATGCATGCCTGCTGGAATTCACGCACTGCGTGCGCAGCTTCGATCTGGGGCGCAGCGAGCTGATCGGCCATCTCAACCAGGCGGCGGCCAACGCCGGCTGGCCGCTGCCCGATGTGAGCATCGTGCGAGCGCTGCCAAGCGGCAGCATCACGCAGCCCAACGATCATCGTGCGCCCTACGACGGCAATGTCTGGATATTGACCTTCCGATGAACCAGCGCGCTCGCCGCAGGTGAGGTAGGCCAAGAAGTCAGGCAGCGGCAAACGGTGCTACTGCGTAGCCGCGTCCGTACTCCGAGCAGTCTTTCGCCACTGTCTGCCACCAGGCCCTGATCTTGATGAGTCGCCGCACTCAGTCATGTTTTTGGCGTCGCTGTCCGATGGCAGCGTTGCAGATAGCGGGCAGCTGGGTAGAAATTCCCAGCATCAGGGACCCGCTTCGTCGATGAGTATGAACGTGAACTCAGTGGAGACTCCGGCGTGGAATTGGAATGCGGCATCCTTGTGAAAATGGTAGCCATTCGGAAACCGCCTGAGCGCCATCTCGGCGAATACACGCGCAAGATGTAGACAGCCTGCCCGGTTTGCAGCGAGCGAGAAATTCCCAGCTTCATCGACGTTCAGTGTCACCACGGCCGGCGGCTGGGCATCGGTCGTGAATGGGATGTGGCCCTTGTCGGGCTCAGCGAGAGAATGTGTGAAGGTCGTCATACCAGTCCCTCGACGTCCGCCCCCACCGGTCGCATTCAGCGCCGTTCTGGACTTGGCTGCTGCTCGGTTTCGAGCGGCTCGAGTGTCGCGGTGGGGTCGCAAATCGAATCACCTGCCGCGGGGCACACCACGAATGGACGCGGGTCTAGTGCCATACAGCTCTGGGCGCCGAGGAGGCAGACCCGGAACTTGGGTCCAGGGGGCCGTACCTGCGGCGGTGTCACGGGTGGAGGGAGTGGGGGCCGCGCTGCCGTTGTCGATTGCGTCTTCAGAGCATCGGTAACGGCGCCCGGCTGCTCGGCCATGGCTTGGTTCGTCGCCGGGGTTGGGGAGGGGGCAACACAACCAGCGGTTGCGATCAGTGCGATCACTACCACGCCGAGAACCACGAGCTTGGGCTTGTCCATGATCGCTACCTTGTAAGGATCTCGAGGCGGAAGCAACGGTCCATGCGCCGCCTCACAGATTTGAAACTACAGCGCCGCCTGGTACGACCTGCTCGGCGCGAGGACGTTCAATGTTCCCCGACCCGAAGATACCCTGTGATGTCTTGGGCCGGAAGAGCGGACGTGACGTCCGACGGTGCAATGGTAGCGAGGATCGAGCGCGAGTATCTTCGTTGCCATCACGTAGATCTCGACATCGCAGTCGAACTGAGGCGGCGCATGGGACTGTTCGACATCTTCAAGCGCAGCACGTCGCACCCGGAGCTTCTCGAGCGCCTGCTCGCTGCCACCGCGCGGCAGGATTCGGCGACGCTCGATGAACTCTGCAAGGCGCACGGTGCTGCGATACGCCAGTCGTTTCCCGGCTGGGCGAGGCTGCCGAAGCCGCTGCGCGGCGACCGTGCAGCCACCAAGAGATATGCCGAGGGGTTGATCGCGGTGGCGCACTGGTTCGAACGGGCCGGCGATCGCACACTGCTCGCACTGCTGACCGGCGAGCGCGGCGACCCTCGAATCGTCAAGTGGAAGGCCGATCTGCTCGAGAGTCAGGCGCTGCTGGACGCAGGCCAGGTGGCCGCAGCCGTGACATTGTTGGAGCAAGTCCTGACCCGCAACTCGGACCTGAGCGGCGTCACTGGTTTCGATTTCTGCATGCCGCGGACGTTGGGAATGCTCGGCGCCGCCTATTCCCGCAGCGGCAGACTCGCCGAGGCAGCCGATTGCATGCGCCGCGCGCAGGCGCTGTGTGAGCGTGCAGGTGATCGCGAGGGATGCGAAATCTACGAGCGCAACCTGCGGGCGTTGGCGGGTCCGGCTGACAGCAGCTAGCTGGCGAGCTTCGACACGAGCTTGACGATGACTGCCTGCGCCGGATCGTCCGGCAGATACCGGACCGCAACGTCGGCCCCGATCTGCGGCAGCGAGGCGATCCACTCGCCGGCGCTGCGGCGATCGACGTGACAAGTACGCACCGGATGTTCGCCACCGTCTGGCCAGAATTCGAAGTAGATTCTGGTGAACGTGCCGGTGAGGGGCGGCTGCCACAAGCGAGTCACCGTGGCTCGCGCCAGAATGCCGTTGGCGAGAATGTCCTGCTGGCGGCGTACCGCGCGACTCATGGACTTCATGCCCAGGATCATGGCGATGATGGCGCCGCCTGCGAACGCGATGATGTGGTCTGCCGGCATGGAGGATTGCTCGTCCCGTGATTCGAGTGCGGGCAATTGTGCCCCCGAAACTTCGCCGCAATGCACAGCGGCTTTACCAGATCGGGGATGAGGTGCTGGATGAAGGTGCCGTATCGGCAGGCTGACCGCGCCTCGGTGCAATGATGACACTTGCCCAACGCTGCGCGCTGATGCCTGATGTCTCGCTGCCTCGATCGAAGGTCAGCACGCCATTCATGCATGGCGTTGACATCGGGCCGAGCAGTTTCGCTTTGCATGGTCCTTAGGTACGTGGCGAGGCCCTTGCCGTCGACGCACCATGCACCTACGCACCGGCCTTGCGGCTGTTTGCAAGGTCCGGCGTGATGTCGCGCACAGCTTGGCAATAAAGAGTGTCTGCTAGACTTGCGCCTTCCCAACCGTCGGAAGAGGAAGCCGCTGCCCACGGCAGCAGTGCCGAGTCGAACAGGGATCACGATGTCGCTACGCACCTACGCACTTGCCGTGTTGTTGTCTGTGATACCGCTGCTGCATGCCTGCAAACAGCGCGAGAGTGCCGCCCCGCCGGCGACGCAAGCGGCAGCCCAGCCTGGTTCGCGTGAGTCCGCCGAACTGCAACAGCACTTGCGCAGCCTGCAGACGCTACTGCGCGCCCACCGGCAGCTGATCGTGTTGTTTTCGGAAGAATCCACGCTCAGCAGCGCGGATCGTGAGATCGCCAATCGCGTCGGGCAGAAAATTTTTCATGAGAACATCGCGCAGGTCGCCGCGCTCAACGAAGCGCTCGCGCGCCTGGCCGCATCCAAGAACGCACAGCGTTTCGCCGCCTTCGATGAATTGCTGACGTTCGTCGAATCCGGTGAGGGGCTGTTCGACGCCGATCGGCTGGCGTTTCGCGAAACCTTGCGCAGTCTGGAGCGCACCATTGCCGCCGACGGTACGCTGCCTGCCGTCCGCCTCCACAAGCGGGTCGTCGAGGACCTGGCGGCGCTCGATGACATCGAGCGGACCTATGAAAAGGAGCTGCGCGGCATATTCGCGAGGTTCAACGCTCGTGCCATCGAGCTCAGGCGCGAGCGCTGGCAGGACTATGTGGCCAACTTGCAGCGCCAGTATTCGCGCGAGCAGATCCTGAAGGACTACGGCACGGTGCTGCCATATCCGCCACAGGCAGAGGAACGGCGTGGCGAGGAGCGCCAGTTGTACGGCTACAATCTGCCGCCCAAGACCGTAGTGCTGACCTTCGATGACGGGCCCCATGGCCAGTACACGGATGAGATCTCCGCAATCCTGAAGCAGTACAACGCGCCAGCGATTTTCTTCGAAGTCGGCAAGAATCTTGGCAGCATCGATGCTGCCGGCAGCATCAAGCTGTCCAAGCGGGCCGAGGTTGCCAAGCGTCTCATCGAGCGCGGCTTCATCGTCGGCAATCACAGCTATTCGCACGCCGAGTTGTCCAAGACTTCGGGGGCCGAGCTGAAGACGGAAATCGTCGGCACCGATACGTTGCTGAAAGCCGTCGATCCACATCGCTCGACCTTGTTTCGCTTTCCCTACGGTGCGAACAACGACGAGGGCCTGCAGCTCGTCAAGGAGAATCAGCTGCTGTCGGTGATGTGGAATATCGACTCGCTGGATTGGGCCGATCCGGTGCCCGAGTCCATCGTC
>Ga0315912_10006080_pt1 | contig 10905 bp, 10 predicted proteins | sample VfabasoilMG_FD_204469 | JGI IMG/M metagenome (GOLD analysis project Ga0315912, IMG submission 204469) | Garden soil microbial communities collected in Santa Monica, California, United States - V. faba soil | ecosystem: Environmental > Terrestrial > Soil > Garden | place: USA: California...
TGGAAAACCGCGAATGCACCAGCGCGATGGCGCTCTCCATCAGCGGGTTCTGCAGGTCGAGGAAATACTGATCGAGCTGGTTGGTCGTCAGCATGCCCTTGTAGACCATGGTCTTGTGCGACAGCGACACCACGTACCAGAACTCCGCGCCGCCGATGGTCGACATCCGGATTTCGTTGTAAGCGCGCTTGCGGATCACGTAGAGCTTGCGCTCGAACTCGTTCTCGTCGAGCGTCTCGGCGCCGCGGCCGATGAACACCTGGCGCACGAACGGTTCGGCGGCCTTGGCCGTCTCGCCCAGCATGGTGTTGTTGGTCGGCACGGTACGCGCGCCGAGATACACCTGGCCTTCGGCCTGCACCACGCGCGCGAACACTTCTTCGATCTTGCGGCGCTGCGTCGCATTGCGCGGCATGAAGATGTTGCCGGCCGCGTAGTGCCCCGGATCCGGCAGGTTGATGCGCGCGTCCTTCTTGGCGACCTTCTTGAGGAAGGCGTGCGGCATCTGCAGCAGGATGCCGGCGCCGTCGCCGGTGTTGACCTCGCTGCCGCTGGCGCCGCGATGGTCCAGGTTCTTCAGGATCTGGATGCCTTGTTTGACGATGGCGTTCGATTTCTTGCCCTTGATGTTCACGACGAAGCCGACGCCGCAGGCGTCATGCTCGAACTGAGGGTCATAGAGGCCCTGCTTCGGCGGCGGGCCCAGTCGAATCGCGGTCATTTTCAGATCCTCCAGACACAAAACGCGTGGGGCGCAACTTCCCCACGCTACGAGCTCGCGCCCGGAACTTCCTCGTTTTCAATTGGTTACATCTGGAGGCGCGGCCCGCGAAGGCGCGCAAATCGTCAGATATATATGGAGTCCGATCATACAGACCGACGCCCGTCGGTCAATCATTGCGTGAGGCGGAATTGCCGCGACTGCAGCCAGCCGTGGCCGAAGACAGCGGCCAGGACAATGGCGACACCGATGAAGAATTTGGCGTCGAGGTCGCGCGATTCGCCCAGGAAAGCAACGGCAATGGCAATCGAGTACACCGGCTCGAGGTTCACGGCCAGCTGGGTGGTGAAGGCCGACAGGTGCCGCAGGGCAGCGAGCGCCAGCGCGAAGGGAATCAGGGTGCAAAGTATGGCGAGCACCAGCAGCAACGCCCCGTCACGGACATCGGGCACGACGAAGGAACCGCCAGCCGGGGCCGCGAATGGAGCGATTGCCGCCACCAGCAGGAATCCCGCACCAAGCTCGAGCCAGGTGACCGCGCGTGCATCGTGATGCCCCAGGTAACGCTTGTTGAGCGCGTTGAACACGGCCGCCAGCGCCGCCGAGATCACGCCCACCCAGAAACCCAGGTGCATGCCCTCAGGAATGCCGCCGACCACCAGTGCGACACCGGGGATCACGAGGATTCCCAGCAAGAGATTATGTTTCTCGAACCGCGAGCCCGTGATCCAGGGTTCGATGAGCGCCGTGACCGCCGGCGCCAGCGCCATGGTGGTCGCGGCCACCGAGGCGTTGGCCAGTTTCACCGAGCCGTAGAACGCCAGCCAGTGCAGCGCCACGACGCAGCCGATGCCGGCGTAGGTCAGCATGAGCCGCGGCGGGATTCCCCGCAGCGCCCGCCACACCCGCGGGAACAGCATCAGCGCCAGTGTCACCAGCAGCAGGCGCCACCACACCAGCGCCAGCGTCGGCAGCGTGATCAGCTTGCCGAGGATGGCCGTGAAGCCCCACAACACCACGCAGATGTGGATCTGGAAAAGTGCGCGGCGGTGGGAATCCATGGACAGATTCTAGATAGACGGACCCGTCGGCGTGCGAGTAACTTGGTTCGCATGAAAATCCAGGGTGCCGTGCTCGCGATCGCATTGCTGGCCATCGGCGCGCAGGCGCGTGAGCCGGATGTCCGCGGCTACAAGGCGTACGAGATGCCCGCGTACACCATCGTGACGCCGGATGAACGCAATGCGGCCCGGATCGCATGGCCGGTGGCACAGTCGGAGGCGGTGCTCGCGAAACTCTTCGATGGCGAGACCACCGCACCCGGCGCTCCCACCTATGTATTCCTGATGCCGGTCAGCGTGTGGCGCCGATATTTGCAGCCGGGCGTGGGTCTGAATGGCGAGTTCGTGCCGGCACGATTCGCCAACTACCTGCTGCTGTGCGCCACGCAGGACGAGTCGGCGCTCAAACGTTTGACGCTCCAGCAGGCCGCTCACTGGAATCTGCAGTCCCGGTTTCGCGGCATCGTGCCGATGTGGTTCGACGAGGGTGTCGCGCTGATCGTCGCGGCCGCGGATTTTCGCAACGCAGAAGTGGTGCTGGGCCAGCGGCCCGGATTCCGGAGCGCGCGTGGCTGGATACCGATGTCGGAGCTGCTGTCCATGGACAAGGGTTCGCGCTCTTACCTGGACCTCGCAACCACCGACATCGTCCTGACGGAATCCTGGGCGCTGGTGCATCGCGGGCTGATTTTCGATCCGTCCTTCGGCAGGCAGATGATGGCATTCATCGCCGCACAGAACTCGCTGGCGCCGCTGGACACCGCGGTCCAGTCGAACTTTGGCGTGACTCTCGATCAACTGGACCGTGACATGTCGTCGTACGCCAGCAGGCTCGGGTTCGAAGACCTGGACCTGAAGTTTCAGTCCGCGCCGGTCGCCGCCCTGCCACCCGGCCGGGCGATGAGCGAGGCCGAAGCCCTCGAATTCATCGGCGAAGTCATGCTGGCCTCGGGATTCAAGCCGCTGCGCCTGTCGGACATCGCCAACGCATTGCTGCGTGTGCCGGACGGCAAGTACGCCGAATTCACGTTGCGCATGCGGATCGCCGCGCGTGATGGCGACGACGTCTCGCTGACGAAATTGTCGGCCGCCATCGATCAGCACACCATCGATCCGGCGATCTTGCGCGGCGCCGGCCTGGCGCTGTACGAACGCTCTGCGGAGACGCGACGCAACGACCAGTCGGTCCGGGCGCTGGAACTGCTCGATCGCGCGCTCAACGTGCAGCCCGACGACGCGGAAGCGGTCTGGGCATACGCGACGCTCGCGGCGCGACTGAATCGCGATCTGCCGATTGCACGGGACCGCGTGGCGGCAGCCAGCACCCGCTGGCCTTCCAATCCATACCTCGCCCAGGCGGAGGCGCTGGTGCGCGAGGCCGGCGGCGACACCGCCGCAGCGAACGACGCGCTGAACAGGACGCTGCGCCTGTCGAAGACGGTGGAACTGAGCCGCTGGGCGAGGCAACGCCTCGGGCTGGCGCCCGGCAAATAGACGGGTCCGGCGCGCGCGTATAAGTTCGCCGCATGCGTAGATCACGCATCGCCGCTGCCTTCTGCGCCCTGGTGCTGTCGTTGCCGGTGCTCACCGCGGCAGCCGCACCCGCGCCGCTGCTCGGCAGGTACTCGCGCTACGACGCCGGCGAATACGTGATCGTCAGCTCGCGCAGCGCGGCGCAGGCGCGGCGCATCATGGAAGACCTGGCGAAGTTCCAGGCCACGCTGGAACGCATGCTGGGCAAACGCGCCACGCGCAGCTCCACGCCCACCACCATCCTGATCACGGGTACTCCCGACTGGGACCAGTGGTTCAAGCCGCTCGAAGGCGTCACCGGGTATTTCCGCCCCGGCAGCTTCTCGAATCACATGGCCCTCGATGGCGACAGCTCCATCGATGAAACCCTGCACGTGGTGTTCCACGAGTTCACGCATTACTACCTGGCGACGCGCTTCGCCGGCGATTACCCGCCCTGGTTCAATGAAGGACTGGCGGAGCTCATGGGCTACGCGCACTTCGAGAGAGGCATGGCGACGCTGCGCATCCCGACGTTCCGTTTGAACCAGGCGCGCGACGGGCAGTGGATTCCGTTCGAGCGCCTGATCCGTGTGGATCACAGCGATCCCGAATACCAGTCGCACCAGCTCATGCCCTCGTTCTACGCGCAGTCCTGGCTCACCGTGCATTACGCCATGGTCGCGAATCCCGAGTTTCGCGCCCAGGTGTTCGATTACCTCGCGCAGCTCAACATGCTCGTGCCGCAGGAGGAAGCGGCGCGCAAGGCGTTCGGCGATCTCTCGACCATCGACCGGAAGCTGTACGAGTACGCGCGCACGCGCGTGAACTCGGGCGCGTGGACCCTGGGGGAAATTCCCGCGGTGCAGATCGCGACGGGCGAACCGATGGAACCGGTGGAGAGCATGGCGCTGATCGCCGACCTGATGCTCGACGCCGCGCAAAGCCCACGCCGCGTCGCGCCGCTCATCCAGGGCCTGGAGATGGAGGATCCGAACAAGGCGCGCCCGGCGGTCTTCATGGCGCGGGTCGCGCAGCGCGAAGGCGACAGTCCCTCGTTCGATGCCGCGGTGGCGCGCGCCCAGTCCGCGCTCGAGCCACGCGACTGGCGACAGCGGCGCGAGCTCGGCTACCTGCTGCTCACCAATGCCCTGATCGCCAACCAGATGCCGGGCCGCAGCAAGGACGTCGTGCTCGGCGACGTGAAGCGGGCGATGAACCTGTTCGCCGAAGCCGTCGCAGCCAACGGCGAAGACGTGGAAACACTTTGGGGCTACGGCGCGTCGGCGGTGTACCTGGGCATCGATCTCGACCGGGCCGAGCAGTCGCTGCTCGAAGCCTATGGTCGCGCGCCCACCAACGCAGACATCGCGGCCGCACTCGCCAACCTCAAATCACAGCAGCGCGATCCGGACGGGATGGTGCCGTATCTCAAGGATGTGATCCGTTTCGCGACCGACCTGCAGACTCGCCGCTGGGCCACCAATGCGCTCATTGCGACCGAGAAGTTCATCGAGGAGCGCGACGCGAAGCGCAGGTGAGTCCGGTCGCGGACGACCGGCGCGTGTTACTTTTTCTTTCCCAGCAGCTGATCGAGCACGGCCTGCTGGTCCCGATCCTTGGAGCCGGTGATGCCGGCGCGACTGGCAGCCTCACCCTGGCGTTTTCCGCTGCCGCGCTGGTTGTACGGATCGAAACCACCGCCCTTGTCGCGGCCGGACTTCTCCAGGCTGAGCGGAGGCGCGGCGGGGCTGGCGTCGTCAATCTTCAATTCGCCCAGGTCGAGTTTCTTCAGCGCGCTGGTCGCGCTCAGCGCGGCGAACTCGCCGGTGGCCACGGCCCAGTCCCACACCGCCATGCCGCGTTCGTCATGCCGCACACGGCCCTTGGGCTTGTCGTCGGCGCGCGGCAGCCGCACCGTGTCGCCCTTGCCGGAAGCAAGGCGTTCGGCCTCTTCCTTTTCTTTCTCGGCGCGGCGCAGCTTCATCGACTTCAGGCGCATCGTGGTGCTCTCGATGCTGAAGCCACCCGAATCCGCGGGTAGCGGCGCGTCGGAACGGCTGCTGCTGCCGGGCTGCGATTTGGACTTATCGGGCATTGCGATTATCGCCTCAGGGATTCCTGCACTCTCCATAGACCGTTGTCGGCCCGCCCGGGTCCCGATTAAACCGCAAAGCGTGACGGCTTTCACGGATCGCCGGCCGCCGGGATCATTCCGGTAAATCAGCGGCCCACGCGGTCGGCGCGGGTCACGCGCCATTCGCCGTCGCGGCGCCGGAGCTCCACCTTGAGCTTTGCGCGTTCGGGATTGGCGAGATCCACGCTGGTCACGGTGATCCCGGCCCGGGCCAGACCATCTACCGGGAACTCCAGGCTGTCGATGCTCACCATGAGCTCGACCTTCGGGTGCGCGAGAAACCAGGCCCGGAGAAAAGACTGCAATTGCGCCTTGTCGAAGCCGTTGGAGTCCTCGTAATCGTCGGCGACGAACTCCAGCACGTCACTCGCGTCGCGCTCTTCGGCGGCGATTTCGGCGCCGTCGACCAGCGCGCGCACCTGGTCTTCGTCGCTGGTGCGCGCGCCGCACGCCGCGAGCAGACAAATCGCGATGAGACATGTCGCAAATTTCATGGCGCTTCCTATTGCAGTGAAGGTCATCAGGCCCTATTGTTCGCGCGCGTTGCGGGGTTGGGAACCGGTCGTGACGTCCAGAAATGGTGCTCCGGACCCAGTTGGAGGTGGACAACTGAAATGAAGAAATCTGCGCGGTCGAACGATACCGACCCTGGACCCCGTCTTCATACCGTCAACCAGTATCTAGAGAAGAATTTTCCCGACTTCTTCGCCGAAGCCCGTTTCCACGTTGGAAACGACGATTACTTCCTCTACGCCCGCTTCGGCAAGTACCTCGCCAGCTCCATCGAGCACCGGCGTTTCAAAGCAGACAAGATCTCCCGCGGCTTCACCGTGCTGAACAAGCTCGCCCGCAAGGCGGAGCGCGATCCGCAGGTGCGGCACATCCTCGTGTCGGGTCCGCTGGAAGAGATCGTCGACGAACCCAAGGCCCGCGAGCTCGCGCGCAAGCGCCTGTCGCCGGCCGCCCAGAGCTACCTGGAAGGGCTCTGCGAGTAACAGTCGCTCGCCGAGGGCGGCGAGCGAGCTATTTCTTTCCAGCCTGGTCGCAGGCTTCCTCGACTTGTTGCCGCGATTCCAAGTCCGACGCGGGATCATTGACGACCGCACAGGCGAAATTGACGCCCTGCCGATAGCCGTACCCGGCGGCCTTGAGGAACCATGCACTGGGCGGTTGACCACCCGCCAGCTCCTGAAGCTCCTGTTTCAACTGTTCATCGACATCCAGGATGCCGATGGCAACGAAGTACAGCAGCAAGCCAAACTTGTTCATCGCCGGAGCATCGCCTTGATCGGCTCGCTCCCGTAATTCGCGAGCCTGCGTCCTGACCTTTTGCGGATCCACATCCGGCATGGGGACCGTTGTGGCTGGTATCTCGGCCGGCTGTGGATTGCGCGGAGTGGTACCGCACGATGTTGCCGAGAGCACTGCGACGAGCAAGCCAGCTGCACCACGACTCGTATTGCGTATCGGCATGCTTTCAGCCTATCAGCACGATCGCCATTGGACCCGGCCATTGGTCTAGCATTCGCCACTCAGTGCAAGGCGCCAACGACATCCTCGATTTCTGGTTTGGCCGCCCGCCGTACGACGCGGCGCGGCTGGCGGAACGTACGGCGTTCTGGTTTGGCGGCGATGGAGCGCAGGCTCAGGCGGCGCGTGACGAGCTGATCCGTGCGAACCTCGAGCCGTTGCTGGAACGCGCGGCGCGCGGCGAACTCGCATCCTGGGCGGCAAGCCCGCGGCGTCGGCTCGCCCTGATCCTGCTGTTCGACCAGGTGCCACGGAATTGTTACCGCGGCACCGCCGCTGCGTTCGCGTTCGACCGCGAGGCGCTGGCATTGAGCGTCGAGGGGCTGCAGCTTGCGGCCGACGCCGCCCTGCATCCGCTGGAACGGATATTTTTCTATCTGCCGCTGGAGCATGCCGAGTCGCTGGAAGCGCAGGATGCCGCCATCGGCGCGTTCGAACGACTGGTCAGCGAGGCGCCGCCGGAACTGCGCGAGTACTGCGCGTATACCGCGGGGTACGCGAAAAAACACCGCGACGTCATTGCACAGTTCGGACGCTTTCCGCACCGGAACAAGGTACTGGATCGGGCAGACACGCCGGCCGAGAGTGAATGGCTGGCCGCCCACCCCAACTACTTCGGCTAGAAATGGGGACATTCCTCGTTTCCTAGCAAACGGGGACACGGCCGGCGGCGTGTTCTCCGGTGCGTGTGGCACACCCACGGAAGCCGCACCCGAGCGGCGCATTCGCATTCGAGGTCTGTCCCCGTTTGCTAGGAAACGAGGAATGTCCCCATTCAATCCGCCAGGTCGGGTTCGACGAAACACCAGGCGATTTCCGGGAATTTCGCCTTGATGTTGCGCTCGAGCCGGTTGAGTCCGGCGATGGCCTCTTCGATGGTCAGTCCCGGCGTCATGCGCACCTTCACCGCGACCATGACCTGCGGCCCCATCTGGATGGTGATGGCGCGATACAGCTGTTCGATGCCCGGTTCTGCTTCGATCTGTTCGGCGAGCGCCTTCTGCAGATCTTCCTCGGCGGAGCGTCCGACGATCAGCCCCTTGATGCGCATCGCGATGAAGATCGAGACGCACACCAGCACCACGCCGATGACGATGGAGCCGATGGCGTCGAACACGGTGTTGCCGGTGATCGCCGCCAGCGACACGAAGATGAAGGCGAGCATCAGGCCCAGCAGCGCAGCCAGGTCTTCGCCCAGCACCACGACCAGCTCGGCATTGCGCGTGTTGCGCACCCAGTAGGCCAGCGAGCGCTCACCGCGCAGCTTCCTGATCTCGCGCAGGCAGCCCAGCAGCGAGAAGAACTCCAGCACCACGGAGACACCGAGCACCAGCAGCGCCACCCAGACCTTGTTGAGCGGCTCGCTGTGCTGCAGCTTGTGCCATCCCTCGTTGATCGAGAACAGGCCGCCCATCGAGAACAGCAGCAACGCGACGATGAAGCTCCAGAAATAGGTGACGCGGCCATATCCCAGCGGATGTTTCGCGTCGGCGGGTTTCTGCGCCTGGCGCAGCCCGAGATACAGCAGCACCTGGTTGCCGCAGTCGGCGAAGGAGTGGATCGACTCGGCCAGCATGCTGCCGGAGCGCGTGTACCAGGCGGCGGCGAGCTTCGCCAGCGCGATGCCAAGATTGGCGATGAACGCGTAGAAGATCGCCTTGGCTGACGAACCGTGGTCGGACATCGTTGCAGTCTTCAGCTGGCCGGCGAGAAATCGGTCTGCGAAATCTTCATCTCGGTCACCGGCCCGTACTTCGCGGCGGACTCGCGGATCTTGGCCGCATCGCCGATGAGCACGATGACCAAATCGGTGGGACGCGGGAAGGCATCCGCGGTCACCGCCGAGGTCTCGGCCAGGTCCACCTTGCCCAGCGCGCCGGCGTAACCCTCGATGTAGTCCTTGCCGAGCCCATAGAACTCGAGATCCGCCAGTGCCGACGCCCAGTGCGCGGCAGTCTCGAGCCGGGTCGGAAATTGGCCCAGCACGTAGGCGCGCGAGGATTCGAGCATGGGTTGATCGATGGACCCGTGTTTGAGCTTGTCGAGCGTCTCCAGCGCGAGGTCCAGCGCCTTGCCGGTGTTGTCGGTCTGCGTGAACGAGCGGATCGCGAATTCTCCCGGCATCGTGCCGCGCACGAAGCTGGAGTTCGCGCCGTACGAAAGCCCGGACTTGATTCGCAGTTCGGTATTGAGAATGGAAGTGAAGCGTCCGCCGAACAGCGTATTCACCAGGTCGAGCGCCGGCCGGCCGCTGTAATGGCGGTCGACACCGACATTGGCCAGCCAGAAGTAGGTCTGCACGGCACCCGGTGAATCCACCAGCAGCACCCGCCGGCCACTGACACGCTGCGGCTCGGCGAGCGGCGCGCCCGCGGGCGCCTTGGCCTTCGTCCAGCCCCCGAAAGCGGTGGTCAACGCCTTCTTCATCCACTTCGCGTCGAGGTCGCCGGCAAACACCAGGGTGGTCCGATCGGCGCCGAAGGTTGCGGCGTGATAGTCCGCCACGTCGGCGCGCGTGATCGCGGCCAGTGAGCGCTCGCTGCCGTTCTGCGGCCGAGCGTAGGGATGCGAACCGAACAGGAGCGCGCGGCCATAGATGGGCAGCAGCTGCGAGGGATCGGAATCCTTGGCCGACTTGATGAACTCGATCTGGCGATCGCGATACTTGGTGAACTCGTCGGCCTCGAAACGCGGCCGCATCAATGCATCGGCGAGCAGCTCGATCATCAAGGCGCGGTCGCGCGACAGGAACTGTCCGTTCACGCTGATCGCTTCGGCGCCCGCCGTCGCGTTGAAACTGCCGCCGACCCCTTCGATGGCGTCGGCGAACTCGAAGGCATTGCGCTTGCCCGCGCCCCGATCCAGCAGACCCGCGACCAGCGAGCCCACGCCGGGCTTGCTGGCCGGATCGGCCAGCGAGCCGCCGCGCACGAAACCGCTGAACGCGATCAGCGGCACGTCTTTCTTCGGCAGGAGGATCACGGTCATGCCATTCGGCAGGACGAAGCGCTGATGCGCCGGAATCTTCACGCCCGCCGGCGGCGCTTCGGCCGCAAGTGCCGTGTTCGCGACCAGGGCGAACATCACCGCCGCGCAGCGGACTGCGTTGCGAAGGTTCATGGCTTCGCCTCCGTGGCCGCGGCCGGGGGCGATTGCAGGATGCCGATGGTGCGATGGCGGTTCTGGAAAACCAGCGCGGCCGCTTTCTGGATTTCTTCGCGCGTCACCTTTTCATAGGTGGCGGGCGACTCGAACAACTTCCTGTAGTCGCCGGAGTAGGTTTCGAACTCGCCCAGCAGCGCCGCCTTGCCGTCGATGGTCGCGAGCCGCTTCCAGAACGTCGACGCATACAGGTTCTTGGCGCGAACCAGCTCGGCTTCCGTGACGCCCTGCGCCACGACCTGGGCAACTGCCTCGTCCAGCACCTTCTGCACCGCCGCCGGATCGGCACCTTCGGGCAGCGTCAGCCACAACCAGGTGAGGCCGGGATCGAAGCCCTCGATGAATGCGCCGCCGACGTCGATGGCAAGTTTCTTCTCTTCGACCAGCAGGCGATTCAGCCGCGAGGCGTCGCCCTCGGCGAGGATGGTCATGAGCAGGTTGATCGCGGGACTCTGCGGATCGTTCGCGGCCGGCGATTTCCAGGCGATGTTCAGCAGCGGAGTCGAAGCATCACGCTCGACGTACACGATCTTTTCACCGAGCTGCTCCGGTTCGGTGGTCCGGACAGGCGGCGGCGGATCCTGCCGCGGTATCGGTTCGAGATACTGCTTCGCCAGCGCGAAGACCTCCTCGGCGCTCACGTCGCCGACCAGCGCCATGGTGCAGTTGTTCGGCGCGTAGTTGGTCTTGAAGAACTTCTGCAGGTCTTCGATCTTCCAGTTCTGGATGTCGGCGGGCCAGCCGATGGTCGGAAACTGGTAGGGATGGGCGACGAACGCGGT
>Ga0315912_10006082_pt1 | contig 10904 bp, 9 predicted proteins | sample VfabasoilMG_FD_204469 | JGI IMG/M metagenome (GOLD analysis project Ga0315912, IMG submission 204469) | Garden soil microbial communities collected in Santa Monica, California, United States - V. faba soil | ecosystem: Environmental > Terrestrial > Soil > Garden | place: USA: California...
GCGGAACACAAATCTTGATGTCGGATTCTCCGCTGGGACCGTTTCTTCCACTGAGCGATAAGCCTGTTACTCCCTCTAATTGGGAATGTCTGGATGGCACTTTCTTTGTGATACCGGAAGGCGATCCATGGATGGTGTTTTGTCACGAATGGGTGCAGGTCGGTGATGGTGAAATCTGTGCCATCCCCTTGAGCAAAGATTTATGCTCTGCCACAGGCGAACCCGTTCTATTGTTTCGTGCTTCGCAGGCTCTCTGGACGCAACAAATCAATTCGAAGGGGAGAAAGGGACACGTGACCGATGGTCCTTGGATGCATCGCCTGCCGGGTGGGGAGCTACTCACCTTGTGGTCCGGTTTCAGCCAAGGGGGATACACCATCGGCGTTGCGCGCTCCACATCGGCACAGTTACTTGGTCCTTGGGAACAAGATGCCCAGCCGCTATATAAGAGTGACGTTGGTCATTGCATGACGTTTTGTGATTTTGACGGGAATCTCAGGTTAAGTCTCCACCGTCCCAACGATATTCCCAATGAACGCCCAATATTCCTGCCACTGGAGGATGGCAGGTTGCTCACCGGCAGGTATTCATAGCATGGGTATTTCGCGGATCATCAAACTCTGACCTTTGTCCTGTAGCTTGCAAAATTGCCTTATCTCCCTAACGCCCATATCAGTGTGCAGACGACATTTGATGAAAACGAGCAAAAAAATTGAAGAAACTTTTCATAAAGGTACGCTTGTGCCCTCATGATTTTTTTACTTGTCGTTAGTTATATGCATCCAGAAAGATACGGTACGTATTATCCGCCTCTTTGCGCCATAAATACATGCAATCACAAAAATAGCTGCCCTCTTCGCCGTTTCTTTCCCATCTGGCAAAGGACGTAGCCACCTGATAAATAAAATCTCCACTCATTCCAACATCTAGGACTATAGCTTTCGCTTCTTTGACACCGGTCATCGCAAAACAGAATTCATTAATGGACTCTCGCCCCTGAATTTTTCGTTTTTCAAAACCGATAATTGTTGCCTCGTCTGAATAAAAAGCTGCATATCCTTGAAGGTCGCCTCGCATCAGGCAATCATCCATTTCCTGATTCAATTTTTCAATATACTGACGAACATCAGCCATTGTATTTAGTTCACTCATTTGTATCTCCTAAGTCAATCTCTTATATTTGATTAAGCCATCAATGGCTTGAGTACATTACGCGAAAGAAAAAAGCCTTTCTTGATCAATTCCTCATCGCCTTCATAATTGCGGTCTTCATGCTCGATGCTGACAACATCATCATAGCCAATTGACTTGAGCGCTGCAATGAACTTTGCCCAATCCACATCGCCGAGGCCTGGCAGGCGTGGCACCTGCCAGCCCATGCCTTGTGACAGCACACCATTATTGTATAACCCTTCATGATCAATATGCATATCCTTGGCATGGACGTGAAAAATTTTGCTTGAAAACTCACGCACCACGCGTTCATAATCGATCATTTGCCAGATTAGGTGTGAAGGATCAAGATTCAATCCAAAATTCTCTTCTGGGATGATCTCCCACATCTGACGCCAGATCGCAGGACTCACGGCAAGGTTATTACCCCCGGGCCACTCATCAAGCGAGAAGAGCATGGGGCAGTTTTCAATACCGATCTTCACGCCATGATCTTTGGCAAACTTGACAATCGGCGGCCAGATCTTTGCATAGTCTTCCAGGTTTTGCTGCACGGTCTTGTTTTTGTCCTTACCAACAAACGTTCCCACGACAGGCACTTCTAACAATGCGGTGGCTTCAATTACTTTCTTCAAGTGGGAAATAACTATTTCGCGATGTTCAGCTTCGGGGTGGAGAGGATTCGGATAATAGGCAAGCGAGGAAATCGTCAGCCCGTATCCATCCAACATGTTGCGAATTTCCTTTGCTTTGGTTTTATCCAGCGTTGTCACATCAATATGAGTAACACCTGCATAGCGGCGGGCGGCTTTTTCAAACGGCCAACAAGCGATCTCAATGGCTTGAAAGCCGTTTTCAGCGCCCCATTTGGCGGCTTGTTCAAGAGTGTTGCTGGGTAATGCAGCAGTGAGGAATCCGAGTTTCATGTTGTCTCCTTATTGACTTTGATCCATGTATTTTCGCGTGCACTTCGTTCAATGGCTTCACATAATTGCATTTCGTAATGTCCATCTGCAAATGTCGGGAAGTCTGGTGGCTTTCTGAAATCGCCTGCTAGAATGTAGTTATATATTTTCGTATAAAGCTGTTTGAAAGTATCCGGGAAGCCTTCATTATGACCGCCGGGATAGGATGTGACTGCGCGAGCTTCGGGAGATAAGAGCGACGGATCTTTCATTAAGATTTGATTTGGTTCCGTCCGATGACCGATCCACAACTCGTTAGGCTTTTCCGAATCCCATCCCAGAGAAGACTTCGAACCATTAATCTCGTAGAACAAACGATTCTTTCGTCCCGATGAAACTTGTGATACGGTCAGCACACCGCGCACGCCATTTTCATAGTGCAAGATAATAGTGGCATAATCTTCTGTGTCGATGGGTTGATCCACATAATCTTCAGGCGTTAGAATTTTTCCTGTAAAAGTATCAAGTGGTTTTGCTGGTTTTTTGCGAATCGGATGAAATGTTTTGAAGTCTGCATAAACTTCTTCAACACGCAAGTCTGTAATGAAGGTCAATAAGTCAAGCCAGTGCGAGCCGATGTCACCAACTGCGCGCAAGGTGCCGCCCAAATTCGGTTCAAGCCGCCAATTCCAATCGGTGGGGAAGAGTAACCAATCTTGTAAATAAGAACCTTGTATAACAAAAACATCACCTAATTGTCCGCTCTGCACCATGCTCCGCGCTTGGTGTGCTAATGGATACATACGAATATTGAAGTTAACTGCATTAACTAATTTTTTTTCTTCCGCAAGTTTAACCAGGTCACTTGACTCGCTTGAGTTCATTGCTAAAGGTTTTTCGCAGACAACATGTTTGCCAGCCAGTAATGTAGCTTTTGCATGTGGATGATGTAAATAGTTTGGTGTTGCAAGATGCACTACATTAATATCAGGGTCAGCAAGCATTTCATCAAGTGAACCATAGACACGTGGAATTCCCATCTCAGTAGCTTTTTTTTCTGCTTTTTCTTTGGTGCGGTCTACAAGTCCTAATACATTAACACCGCTTCGTCGCAGACCTTCAACATGGGCTGGTCCAATGAAACCTGTTCCAGCTACGCCGATGCCAATCGTTTGCCGTGTCAACTGTCCTGTCATGATGATGCGCCCGTTTTATATGTAATTGCTTTGCTCATTAATGTCTGCATGATCTATCCTTAAACTAATTTTGTTTGTAATCATTCAATCCAATTTATATAACTAAGTGAGGGTTGTCTTTAATTGCAAATAGATGATCCAACACTAGGGCAATTGCCCCTTTCACACCTGCATCTGGTCCCATGCGCGAGAATTTGATCGATAAGTGCGCGGTCGCCAGTGGCAGAGAACGCTGTAACACTGCTCTGCGTATGGCAACCAATAAGTGATTGCCAACGTTTGCAATTCTGCCGCCAATAAAGATATGACTTGGATTAAAAAAGTTAACCAGCCCCGCCAGTACGTCGCCGATCATTTGACCGCTATCGCGAATAATATCTAGCGCGGCTTGATCTCCCTCGCGACAGGCTGTGTTGACGTCCTCTGCTTGAAGGACTCCGCCATTTAACTTAAGCATCTTGCTTAAGATCGGGCTGGTCCCGTTTTGAGCAACTTCCATTGCCTTCGATACGATTGCGGGTCCTGCTGCCATTGCTTCAAGACAGCCGATATTTCCACATGTACACAAGGGTCCTTTTTTGTCCACGCAGATATGGCCAATATCCCCAGCGGAACCATCACTGCCACGGTGGATCTTTCCATTAGAGATAATCCCCGCACCGATCCCGGTGCCTATTTTGATAAAAATAAAATGATCGACGTTTGCGCCATCTCCGGCGCGCTGTTCTCCCAACGCCATGATATTCACGTCATTGTCTACAACTACAAATGCTGATGGGAATGTTTCTTTGAAAAAACCTCGAATACGAAAGTTTTCCCACTTGGGCATTAGTGGGGGGGCTACAAGTACTCCCTGCGCAAAATCAACGGGACCTGGTACTCCTACTCCAATTCCGAGGATCTGAGCTGGGGTTACTCCTTGTGCAATTGCCATCTCAGTGATCAATTCACTACAGCGGCCTAGGACGGACTCAGGCCTCAAATGAACGTCTGTTGGCTCTGAACGTTGCTGAACAACTAACCCTGTTACATCTGCCATCGCGATTTGCAAGTTAATGGCTCCGATATCAATTCCTACAATGTAACCAAGTTGGGTGTTGATGCGTAATAATCCTGGTTTGCGTCCGCCTTGTGAGACACCTTCGCCTACTTCTACTAAAAGGCCTTTGTTGACGAGACTACGTATTTCCTGTGAGGCCTTTGCCTTTGACCATCCAGTAATACTGGTAATTTCACTCCTTGATATTCGTCCTTGCCGGCGCAAAGCCCGCATGATTTCAGCTTCAGCTGAATCGACCAATATTGGAGCTATTAAACCGGATTTATTACTTGTAACAGCAGAATAATCTTTACTCACGAAATTAAGCCTCTAAATCGGAATCTTTTTATCTCATAACCGGAAATGTAAAATTCATTATATCGACGCGACTTTGATAAATCAATAGCCAAACATCAAAAAAAATAAGAACTTCGTTTATTTTGTGAACGAAGTTCTTGTGCAACCTTGACAAGAAGAGGGGGGTACTATATTATAATTGTAATTAAATCCATTTAATAGCCAATTTCCTTGCTCATTTAAGAAAAGCGGGCAGTTTTCTAGTAGCAAATTTAGATCGATCTAATAAAGCATTGTGCCAACCTCAAAACGTTATACTTCATGTTTTGAGTTCTATTCTCAGAAATGGCAATATCCTGACAAAGGAGGCACCTTATAGCTAATAACTCATCGTTCTTTCTCTCGATTTGTTTAATTCCAAATCCAAATAACGCCTAAAGAGGAGATCTAATCTTATGAATAAGTTTAAGTTATTCAGCATATTGGTGTTGATTGCCACTGTGCTGTCCGCCTGCGGAGGCGCGCCCGCCGCGACTGAAGCACCTGCTACAGGAGGGAACAATACGCTGGTGTTTATTCCTGGTTCGGCTTCAAATCCATCCCAAGCTTTTGGTTTCAAAATGTTCCAAAAGCACGCCGCAGAATATAACTTTGATGTCAGTATGTTAGACGGTAAAGCTGATGTTGCAGAACAAACCAAAGCTATTAACAATGCTGTGGCTCAAGGCGCCGACGTCATTATCGTTAACCCTAACGATGCCAAGGCAATTGTCCCGGCTATGAAAGCTGCACAGGAAGCTGGTGTAGTTGTCGGTATTTTTATGGCAGCAGCCGCTCCAGGTGATTCCACTTTCTATGTAGCTGTGGATGATAAGCAGGCAGGTGGAGTTGTTGTACAGGGAATTTTAGATTTATTCCCAGATGGCGCAACCGGTGTTGAAATTGGTGGCCAAGCTGGTCATCCAGCCGCAATTGATCGCCATGATGGATTCACAACAGCTCTTGCGGATCATCCAGAAATCAAAGTGTTGGATTATCAGAATCCCCAGCAGTGGGATGCGGCCATGGCGCAAGCCATTGCAGAAGACATGGTCACCAAGTATGGCGATGAAATCCAGTTTGTCTTTTGCCATTGGGATAATGGTGCTACCGGTGTGATCAATGCCCTCAAAGCCGCTGGCATGGAAGACGTGTTGGTATTCGGGGTTGATGGCAATGCAGTCGCATTTGAACAGGTTCAGAGTTGGAAAAACTATAATTCGATTGGTCAGAATGTAGAAACAATCGCCATGAAATCCATGGAAATTGCCAACCTTTTTCTCGCTAAAGACGCTTCAGCTAAATTTGATAATATCGTTCCGTTCGATCTCATTACCAAAGAGACTTTTGGTAATTTCACTCCTCCCGAATGGTAATAGTCTAAGATAAAATAAATCTCATCCCTGAATTTCAGGGATGAGATTTATTTTGAATCTCTGTAGTTCTCTACCATACATCACATCCAAGATGCAAATTTGTACGGTAGAGAAACTTTTTGTATAAGGAAATCTCCATGGATAAAAGCCATTCTGATCCAATTCTTGAAATCAAAGAGGTAAGCAAAGCCTTCCCGGGTGTAAAGGCATTAGATCGAGTGTCCCTGGAAGTTTTCAGAGGCACTATTCATGGAATCGTCGGAGAAAACGGGGCAGGAAAGTCCACGTTGATGAAAATATTATCCGGAGTCTATCAAAAAGATAGCGGAGAAATTTTCTTTGATGGAAATAAGATTGAAGATATTACTCCAGTTCAATCAATGAAAATGGGATTAAGTATTATTTATCAGGAGTTAAATCTAGTTAACACAATGACTGTAGGGGAAAATGTTTTCTTAGGCAGGTTTAGTGAAATGGGGGGAAGAAAAGAAGTGCACGCAAAAGCGCGTGTTCTACTAGATAGCATAGGATGCAAAATTGATACGGAAAAAGAAGTTTCTGAATTAAGTGTTTCAGATAAACAAATGATCGAAATTGCAAAGGCGTTATCTTTTGATTCGAAACTTATTATTATGGACGAACCCAGCAGTAGCCTTACAGCTGATGAAATGCTGGAATTAATAAAAATCATCTATGATTTAAAAAACAAGGGAATTTCGATCATTTATATATCCCATAAATTAGATGAAATATTTGATTTCTGCGATGTTGTTACCGTTATGCGAGACGGTCACGTAATTGCTACGAGAAATATTGATGTAATATCTCGAAATGAAATGATTTCCATGATGGTTGGCAGAACGATTGAAAATGAATATCCTCCCCGTCCAAATTATGTCGGTGAAACGGTTTTGGAAGTTGAAAATATTAATACAAAATTATTAAAAAATGTACACTTCAACTTAAAAAAAGGGGAAATATTAGGTTTGGTGGGGTTGGTGGGTTCTGGAAGAACAGAAACTGTAAGAGCAATTTTCGGAGCAGATAAAGTCAAGAACAAGAGCATCCAGATAGATGGAAAGTTGGTTAGCATCAACAATCCAATCGATGCAATCAAGCATGGCATTGCCCTGGTACCCGAGGATAGGAAAATTCAGGGATTATTATTGCAATTTTCGGTCGATAAAAATATTTCACTAGCCAGCCTGGGTGAATTGACTCATTATGGTTTTATCAACGAAAAAGAGGAAAGAGATATTAGCGAAAGACAAATTAAAGCCCTTAATGTTAAAACACCCTCTGGAAAAACCAGAATTCAGCTACTTTCCGGTGGAAATCAACAAAAAGCCATCCTAGGTAGATGGCTGGAATTAAAACCAAAAATATTAGTTCTTGATGAGCCCACCAAGGGTATTGATGTTGGTGCCAAATATGAAATTTATTTGTTAATGAAGAAAATAGTTGAAGATGGTGGTTCGATTATTTTAATTTCGTCTGAACTGCCTGAAGTATTAAACATGAGCAATAGAGTAATCACTATTTGCAACGGAAGAATCACCGGTGAATTTGATCCATTGCTGGCTTCGGCTGATGAAATTATGGCAAAAGCTTTTGAATTCTAACAGGAAAAAAACAGTGGACAAAAAAATAACAACACAATCGATAATTGCTTTCGCCAGGAATAATCTCATTATATTGGGAATTTTCGTATTGGCGATTATTACAACTTTTGTTGAACCAAATTTCCTGACTGTTGAGAATCTTCAAAATATCATGCGTCAGTTTGGTCCCCTGATCATGTTGTCGCTTGGAATGACATTTATTATTATGGGAGGTTTTATTGACCTATCCGTTGGCGGTATTATCTCTCTTGTGGCTGTTGTTACCGTATCGCTGATTGACTCCATTGGACAAGTTGCTGCCTTAATTGTTGGCATTGTAATTGGATTAATTTGCGGACTACTAAACAGCTTTCTGATTATCAAAGGCGGCGCCTTCAAGCAGTCAGAGGCTTTATTTTTAACATATGGTATGAGTGTGGTCTTTACTGCAGTGGCATTAATTTATACTGGCGCCGCACCTGTATTTCTTACTTATTCAAAAACCGATTATTCAATCTTTACTGCAATAGGCGAGGGGTTTGTTGGTCCAGTTTCAGTATCTTTCATCATTTTCTTTGTCTGCCTGCTTATTCTCTATATCATAGAAAGTAAAACTCATATTGGGAGGTCAATTTGTTTGACCGGGGGAAATATGACAGCCGCACGTTTGGCTGGAATTCCAACTGAAAAAACCATCGTTTTTATTTATGCAGTTTCAGGGATCATGGCAGCGATTGGAGCAGTGGTTTTAGCATCAAGAGTTACCATCGCATCCCCTATTATGGGAAAAGGTTATGAGACTCAGGCAATTTTAGCTGTGGTTGTTGGTGGAACAGCCTTACTGGGAGGGAAGGGCAGTGTTCTTCGGACGGTCATTGGAACTTTGTTAATCATCATGATGTCCAATTGTCTAAACCTTCTGGGCGTTACAACTTATATACAGTACATGCTTAGAGGTGCAATCTTAATTCTGGCAATCTGGCTAGATAACAGGAAACAATATTCAGAAGGAAACTGACGATGAACACAAAAATAACAGAACCCATAAAGAATATTTTTTCTGCACAGAAGGCTCCTATAGCCATGCTGCTGATATTCATTACCATGCTGTTTTTTAAGACCCCATTCTATACAAGTTACAACCTTATTGATCTAGTAAACTCGAATTCCACCCTGCTGATCGTTGCCATGGGATTTACTGTGGTTTTGGTTGCAGGCGGGGTTGATTTATCTGTTGGTGGAGTGATGACCGTTTCCGGTATTATTGCCATCAAATTAATTAATTCAGGTGTTTCAATACCGGTTGCGGTACTTGTCTCAATCTTGTTTGGAGCTGCAATTGGCGCGATAAACGGATATTTAACCGTTTATCAAAACACGGAGCCTTTTATTATTACATTGGGAATGGGCGTGTTGCTAACAGGGGTAGCGCAAGAATTAACCACTGCCCGTCCGATTTCAGGTGAAAATCCTGCTTTTCAAAACCTTGCAAATTACAAATTATTTGGTGTAGTGCCAGCCTTGGTGCTAGTGATGATCGTTACCGTGATTGTTGTTGTTTGGCTGTTGCGAAGCACATCATTTGGTAGAAATTGTTACGCAATTGGTGGCGATTATGAAGTGGCAAAGTATTCGGGAATAAATGTTTTATCAACGAAAACGTTGACCTTCGTTATTAGTGGTATGACTGCTGCAATTGCTGGAGTAATGTTGTCGTCATGGGTTAATTCAGGTAATTCAACTTATGGTGATCAAACTGCATTGTATATCGCTTCTGCTGTTGTGGTTGGCGGCACTTCATTTGCAGGTGGTATCGGTGGAGCTTTTAAGTCCCTGCTCGGTGTCATGTTTATTGGCGTTCTATCCAATGCGTTCAATATGCTTCAAATTGATTCATATATACAACAAATGCTCTTGGGACTTTTTATTGTGGGTATTATTTGGCTTGATTGTTATGCTAGAAAAGTAAAAACGGAAACTGTTTAACAATAAGGAGTGGCGTTAGCAACACAAAACGATGAGTAGGGAAAATAGTGCATCGATCATCGGAGCGGTCAGCTGGTCTTTTCGGAAGGAACTACATTGTCGCTTTCGGCATTCCCAAATTGGTCGGTTCTTTTTGCTGGATTGAGTGCTGGTTCAGTAAAAGAATAATTACCTGAGCAAGATACTATGCCAAACCTGAAACAAGAATCCCGCATTCGACAAGCCTCGAAACGCGTGACGCTGCTTGATGTCGCCAACTCTTCAGGACTCTCACGTGCAACCGTGTCTCTGGTGTTGCGTGATAGTCCGTTGGTAGCTGAGGAAACTCGTCAGCGTGTCCTGGAAGCGATGCAAAATCTCGGTTATGTTTATCATCGCCCCGCTGCGAACCTGCGATCACATAAATCGCACACCGTAGGACTTGTTGTTTCTGACATTACCAATCCATTTTTTGCGGAATTGACCATGAGCATTGAAGCCCAGTTGGATAAGGCCAATTATGTTTCACTTCTGTGCAATACGTCGGAAATGTTAAGTAAGCAGGAACGACTGTTGTCCACCATGCAGGAATATTCTGCTGATGGCATTTTATTAAGTCCTGTACGGGGTACGCCGTTGGCGACAATTGAAAAACTTCAAAGATCCCGATTGCCTTTTGTCCTCTTTGGGCGTTATGTCCCCGGCATTCAGGCTGATTACGTAGGCGCAGATAATATTTTCGGGGCAGGAGTTGCGGTAGAACACCTGATCTCACTAGGTCACCGCAAGATTGCTTTTATCGGGGGCCCAGTGAACACATCCACACGGCAGGAGCGTGAACAAGGCTGGCGGCAAGCGCAAACAAATCATAACGTACCCATCAATGAATCGTTCGTTGTGACTACGGCGGCGACGCGTGAAGGTGGCTCCCAGGCCATTCGTCAACTTTTGCAACTCCCTGATAAGCCTACAGCCTGCCTGTGTTTCAATGATGTTATGGCTTTTGGCGTGATTCTTGGACTGCAATCGATGAACTTGCGACCCGGGGCTGACTTCGCTGTAATCGGCTTTGATGATATTGCTGAATCAGCGATGATACATACCAAACTTACCACGATGGCAATGTCACCTCGGCAAATTGGCGCTGAAGCTGTGCAATTGTTGCTCGATCTTATTGAAAACCCTGATCAATTGCCCCGGCAAATTATTCTACAACCACAGCTCGTTATTCGAGAATCCTGTGGTTATCACCTTCACAAAGAAAGGTAGATTATGGAAAGCCACAAAAACTTGTTTGGGGACTTGTTGGGGCC
>Ga0315912_10006083_pt1 | contig 10904 bp, 8 predicted proteins | sample VfabasoilMG_FD_204469 | JGI IMG/M metagenome (GOLD analysis project Ga0315912, IMG submission 204469) | Garden soil microbial communities collected in Santa Monica, California, United States - V. faba soil | ecosystem: Environmental > Terrestrial > Soil > Garden | place: USA: California...
CCGCGAGGCGTGCATACCACTCGCCTATCGGGTTGCCGGTGCGCGCGCGCCAGAAGAGCGCCGGATGATCGGCGACGAGCGCATCCCACAGCTCGCGCGCCATCCCTTCGCCCTGCGCTCGCGGGCTGACGGCGAATTTCGACAGGTAGGCGCCGAGGGGCGTGTCCACGAGGATCGCGACACCGCGCCACGCCTCCTCGCGGTAGACAGCGCGCACGTCGCGCTCGAACACGGCCTCGGAGGGCTCGCGGCCGAAGCTCGACGCCAGGATCTCGCGCACGCGATCGCGATCGACGTCCGCCCAGCCGGCATGCCGCACGATGATCGCGCCGCGCCGCATGAGCGTGCCCGCGCCCTTCACGGTGAAGAGCTCCCTCAGCACGTTGAGCGGCGACGTCACCGCGACGTTCAGCGCGTGCGGGGCGCCGAGCACGAGCTGGCGCGACTGCTCGAGCAGGAGCTGCTCCTTGCGGTTGAGATCCTTCGACGCGAGCAGCGCGGGCACGTCCTCGGAGAGGTTGACGAGCGGGAGCGGCGCGCCCTGATGCCGCAGTCCCCCGGGACGGTGCAGGAAGATGAGCTTGCGCGTCCCGAGATCTGCGATCAGCTTCGCGAGGCGCGCGAAGCGATCGGGCGCCTGCTCGCCCTGGAGCGAGGCGAACGCGACGATGGGCACGACCCCACGGCGCGCGGCATCGCGCGCGTGCGTCGCGAGCTCCGCGCTCGACTCGAGCAGCACGGCCTGCACGCCCGCAGCCTCGAGCCGGCGGCGGAGGCGTCGCGCATGCGGGTGCGCGTCCGCGGGCTGGAACAACCCGAACACGACGGTGGGGAACAGGTCGAGCGCGGCGAGGAACTTCAGGTCGAGCACGACGGCGTCGGCCGCATCGCGCATGACGTTCGCATCGACGTGGATGGCGGCAAACTGCTCGCGAGGCGTCTCGCGGAAGAGATCGAGATAGAACCTCGCCTCCTCGGGCCGCCCGACGCTCTCGAGGAAGCGCAGGACGACGTCGGCGGGCTCCATCTCGGGGGGAGCGGCAGGCTGACTCACGCCGCGGATGCTACCGGAGACAGGCGTGCGCCACCGGCGCGCGGTGAAGCCGCCCGAGCTTCGGCATCACCGCGATCGGCGTCTGAACGCTCATTGGGGCGCCAGCAGTCCCTCGCACTCGTAGGCGCGGATGGTGCGCAACACGTCGCCGTCGCGCTCGATCGGCAACTCCTCGAGGAGCATGCACGAGCGGGCGAAGCCCTCGGGGGGAGGCGTCTTCCGATCGCTCACGAACAGCGCCGCGTCGGTCGGGAACGGGCCGTAGTCCGGGTAGTAGCCGAGCGCGAGGTAGCCGGGCCAGAACCAGAACTGGTTCTTCGGGAGCGTCGTCGAAGGCACGTCCACCTCCGGATGGCTCGGCGACATGGGCTCGAACGATCCGTAGAACGCGAGCTCCGAGGCGAGGCCGTAGTGGTTCGCGACGAGCGGCACGCGCTCGCCGCGAGCCGCCTCGAACCGCTCGCGCGCCGCGCGCACGGCTTCGGCCGTCTCGCGCCATCCGCGCAGTCGCGTGGAGGGATCCTGCTTCGCTCGCAGAGGGACGCCTGCGGCGCGCAGCAGATCGGTGTCGGCGATGGCGAGCGAGAGGAGCGCTGCGACGAGCAGCGCAACGACGGCGAACGCGCGCGCCCCACGTGAAGCGACGACGCGCGGCAGCCAACATGCGATGGTCAGTGGCAGCAAGCCGAGGATGCCGGGCGCCGTCCAGTTCGCCTCGCCCGCCTCGTGAAGAGCGAGCAGCGAGTACATCACGAGGATGGGCGCGCTCGCCGCGAGCAGGAAGCGCGTGCCCTCGTGCTCACGCGCGCGTCGAAATGCCGCTGGCAGCGCGATGAGCATCGCGAGGAAGACGAGCGGCGACCACGTGCCGAAGTGGACGACGAAGAACTCGAGCGTCTCGCGAGGCCGGAAGGCCGCGCCGTCGTCGAGCCTTCCGCGCTCGACGAGATGCCGCGCCGTCGGCCAGCCCTGCGCGCGGTTCCACGCGATTGGCGGCACGCAGCACATCGCGGAGATGAGCCAGGCGATGCCGAGACCCGGCAGCAGTCGGCGCCTGTCGGAGCGCAGCAGCAGCGCCACGCTCACGCCGATCAGCGCGAGCGCATTCGTGTACTTGCAGAGCAGGCCCGCGCCCGAGGCGAGGCCGAGCAGCACCCACCAGTTGCCGCGCGAGGGCGTCTCCGCCGCGCGCCACGCGAGCATGAGCGTCGCGCACCAGAAGAAGATGCTGAGCGGATCGATCGTCATGACCAGCGCGCCGACGTTCACGATCGGCAGCACCTGCATGACGAAGCCCGTCATCAGCGCGACTCCCGCGCCGTGCGTGCGACGCAAGAGGGCCATCAGCAGCAGCGTCGTGCCGAGCGCCAGCAGCGGCGACGCGACGCGCACGCCGAGCTCCGACATCCCGAGCAAGGACGTCGTCGCGCGGATCGCCAGCGCGACGCCCGGACCCTTCGAGAAGTAGGCCCAGTCGAGGCGCTGCGACCAGAGCACGTAGTACGCCTCGTCGGGCGAGAGCTCGATGCTGGCGCAACGCCACAGCCGCAGGAGCGTGAGTCCGACGAGCAGCGCCGCGAGGCCGATCCATCCGGCCCTCCGCGCGGACGTCACGACGCGGTCCGGAGTCGCAGCGAGGGGAGCATCGCCGCGCAGCGAGGCCATCTCGTTCCGAAGACGAGGTGCAGGAGGGCGATGAACCCTATCGTGCAGGGCACGGCGAGCAGTGCCGAGAGCATCACGTCGCTGGGCCAGTGGATCCCGGCGACGACGCGCGAGTAGGCGGTCACTGCCGCGGGAAGGTAGGCGATCCAGCCGGAGCGCCGGTAGTAGAGGGCGATCACCGTCGCGACGGCGAAGGCGCCCCAGGAGTGGCCGGACGGGAACGAGCGATGGAGCCGCCGGCCGTCACGTGGGCCGACCTGCTCGACGTGGAGCGGGAGCGCCAGCGCCTTGATGCGCGGGCTCACGCGCTCGAGGCGCACGGATCGGACTGTCATGACGGTCTCGGGTCGCGATCTCTCGACCAGCAGCTTGCCCATGCGGACGAAGGTGTAGTCGCTGACGAGGAACACGATCACGCTCAACGCCACGGCATGACGCGCCCGCCGCGATCCGCGCCACGCGACCAGGACGAGGACGACGACGACGGGCACCAGCCAGATCTCGGTCGCGCGCACGAGCGCCGCGATCCAGTCGAGGACCGGGCTCGTCCACTGCTCGTTGACGGCAACGAACACGCGCTCGTCGAGCGACATCCGGCGGTTCTAGACGGGGCGATTCATGATGTGGACGGCCTCGCCATGGACGGCCTTCGCCGCCTCCATGATGGCCTCCGGGAACGTCGGATGCGCGTGGATCGTCAGCGCGAGGTCCTGCACGGAGGCGCCCATCTCGACGGCGAGCGCCACCTCGGCGATCAGCGACGACGCGTCGGCGCCCACGATCTCGGCGCCCACCACGACGTCGCTCCTCCTGTCGACGACGAGCTTGACGAAGCCGTCGGTCTCGTTCGTCGAGAGGCCGCGTCCGAGCGCGACGTAGGGGAACTTGCCGATGGCGACGTCCACGCCCTTCTTCTTCGCGTGCTCCTCGGTGAGGCCGACGGTCGCGATCTCGGGATCCGTGAAGACGACGGCGGGGATGGCGCGGCTGTCGTTCTCGGCCGGATGTCCGGCGATGACCTCCGCCGCGACCTCGCCCTCCTTCGATCCCTTGTGGGCCAGCATCGGCTCGCCCGCGAGATCGCCGATGGAGTAGATGCTCGGCACGTTCGTGCGCAGCCGCGCGTCCGACGGGACGAAGCCGCGCTCGCTGATGGTGACGCCGATCTCGCGGAGGCCGAGATCCTCCGAGTTGGGCCGCCTTCCGACGGCGACCAGCACGGCATCTGCGGGAAGCGTGCGCTCCTGGCCGCCGACTTCGATGATCACCGATCCACGGCCGCTGCCCTGCGGCGCCTTGCACGACTTCGCCTTCGCCGACGTCAGCGCCTCGATCCCGAGCTTCTTCACGACGCGACCCAGGACCTTGACGACGTCGGGCGAGAAGCCGGGCAGGAGCTGCTCCATCATCTCGACGACGACCACCTTCGATCCGAGCTTCGCGTAGGTGATGGCCAGCTCGAGCCCGATGTAGCCGCCCCCGATGACGACGAGATGCTCGGGCAGCTTCGAGAGCGCCAGCGCGCCGGTGGACGACAGCACGAACGTCTCGTCGAACGCGAAGCCGGGGATCTGCACCGGGCGCGAGCCCGTCGCCAGCACGATGTTCCGCGCCTCGACGCTGACGACGCCGTCGGTCGTGCGCACCTCGACGCTGTTGGCGGAGGTGAGCCTCGCCGAGCCCATGAGCACGTGTCCGCCGTTGCCCTTCACGAGCTGGCCGACGCCGCCCGTGAGCTTCTTGACGATCCCCGACTTCCACTCCTGCATCTTCGCGAGGTCGATGCCCTCGAGCTTCAGCTTGATGCCCATCGTCGCCGCCTCGTGGACGACGTGCGCCTCCTTCGAAGCGTGGATCAGCGCCTTGCTCGGGATGCAGCCGACGTTGAGGCAGACGCCGCCCATGTACTCGCGCTCGATCAGCAGCGTGTCCACGCCGAGCTGGCCGAGGCGGATGGCGCAGACGTAGCCGGCCGGGCCGGCGCCGATGACGACCGTGTCGTGCTTGCGGACTTCGGGCACGTGCAGCTCCTGACGGAAAGACTATCCGGCATGCGGGCGCGTCACGGGGAGATGTCCCCATGCGCGCCACTGTTCGAGCAGCGCCTGCGGCGGCGCGGCGTAGACGTCCTCGATGAGCGTCGAGGGAGCGACCGCGGGCGTCGCCTCGGCCTCGCGCACGCTCTTGTCCACCTCGGCGATGCTGCGCCGAGTCAAATCTTCGATATCCGCGCGCTTCCGCAGGCCGCGCGCTTCGAGGTAGGCCTCGAGCCGCGCGACGGGATCGAGCTGCTTCCAGCGCTCGGTGATCGACTCGTCGCGGTAGCGGCTGGGATCGTCCGAGGTGGAGTGCGCGCCCACGCGGTAGGTGAACGCCTCGATGAGCGTCGGTCCCTCGCCGCGCCGCGCGCGCTCGACGGCCTCGCTCATGACGGCGTGCACGGCGAGCACGTCGTTGCCGTCCACGCGCACGCCGGGCATGCCGTAGGCGGCGGCCTTGTCGGCGATGCGCGTGACCAGCGTCTGCCGCTCGAGGGGCACGGAGATCGCCCATTGGTTGTTCTGCACGACGAGCACGAGCGGCGGCTTCCAGAGCGCCGCGAGGTTCATCGCGACGTGGAACTCGCCCTCGGACGTGCCGCCGTCGCCGCAGTAGCCGACGGCGACGTCGCTCTCGCCCTTCAGCTTGATCGCGCGCGCCATGCCGATCGCCTGCGGGAGCTGGTTCGCGATGCACGACGACCACGACACCTGGCGCACGCTCAGGGCAGCGTGGTGGCTCGGCATCTGCCGCGCCTTGTTGACGTCGCCCGAGTTGCCCAGCACTTGCGCCACGTAGGCCGTCAGCGGGAAGCCGCGGAAGAGCATCGCAGCGTTCTGGCGCAGCGCGGGGAAAATCCAGTCCGTCGGGCGCAGCGCCGCGGCCGTGCCGAGGACGGCGGCCTCCTCGCCCGTGCACGCGCCGTAGAAGCCGGCGCGGCCCTGGCGCTGCAGCGTGATCATCCGTTCGTCGAGCGCGCGAACGAGGCGCATCGTGTCGTGCACGCGCAGCAGCGTCGCGTCGTCGATGCGTGGCGCAGCACCGGGATGAAGAGCGCCGTCGGGGCGCAACATCCGGAGCGCGCCCTCGGGAGAGAGCGTGGTGCCGTCAGCCTGCGGCCTCGCCGTCGCCGGCGGCGTCGTCACGGCCGGCGACGCGGCGACGACGGGCGACGCCTGCGGCATCGCGGGCGAGACCGTAGCGCCGCTCGGCCGCCCAGCGGGCAGGCCGGCCACCTCGGGCGACCGATACCTGTCCCGGTTCTTCTTCTTCTTGCTCAAGCGCTCTAGGGTCCTCGTCCTTCGATCATCATGCTCGAGTCCAAGTCTAGTTTGTCGCGGAGAGCACCGAAGCGCGGGGAGCGCCGGATGGCCAGATGCAAGGAGCTAGGAGCGAGCGCGCCTGAGCGTACGCCTTGGTACGTGATGGCGCGCGAGCGACGCGGCGACGCCGCAGATGGCCGTCCGCCGCCCCCGCGCTAGGCCATCTCCAGGAAGAGGCGCGAGGGCTCGGCGAGGTACTCGATCAGGCGGTTCATGAAGCGTGCGCCGACGGCGCCGTCCACCACGCGATGATCGAGCGAGATGGCGAGATGCAGCACGTCGCGCACGACGACCTGCCCGTCCTCGACCCACGGGAGCTGCTTGATGCGCGGCACGCCGAGGATGGCGACCTCGGGGTAGTTGATGATCGGCGTGGCGAAGAGCCCGCCGATGTTGCCCGTCGATGTGATCGTGAACGTCCCGCCCTGGAAGTCCTCGAGCTTGCTGCGCCCGGCGCGCGCGCGCTCGGACAGCTCGGTCATCTCCGCCGCGATCTCGAGGATCGACTTGCGGTCCACGTCCTGGACGACCGGCACGGTCAGGCCCTTGTCCGTGTCCACCGCGATCCCGATGCCGTAGTAGTGCTTGAGGACGAGCTCGCCGGACTGATCGTCGAGCGATGCGTTCAGCAGCGGGAACTCCTTCAGGCAGGGCACGAGCGCCTTCGCGATGATCGGCAGGAACGTGAGGTTCACGCCGTACTTCTCGGCCTGCGGCTTGAGGCGCTTGCGCAGCTCGACGAGCGCCGTCGCGTCGAAGTGATCGACGTACGCGAAGTGCGCGGCCTTCGTCTTCGACTCGATCATCCGCTCGGAGATCTTCTTGCGCAGGCCGCGCAGCGGGATCCTGTCCTCGACGTGCTCCGCGGGGCCCTGCGCATGGCGCGGGAGAGCGAGCAGCGCCTGCGGCAGCGCCTCGGCGCGGGCAGCCGGCTTCGCGGACGCCGTGGCCGCCGCCGCCGCCGGGGCGTCCACGGCGCGCGGCTTCGGCTTGTCGGCGGCGGCCTCGACGTCCTCGCGCGTGATGCGGCCGCGCGGGCCGCTGCCCTCGAGACTCGCGAGATCGACGCCGCTCTCGCGCGCGAGCTTGCGCGTCGCGGGCGAGGCGAGGAGTCGCTCGTCATCGCCCGACGGCGATGAGCTCGAGGCTGTCGGAGCGGGCGCCGCCTCGATGCGCGCGGCGGGCTTCGCGGCGGGCTCCACGGCAGGCGGCGCCGCTGCGGGCGACTTCGCGGGAGCCGCGGCTTCCTGCTTCGCGGCCGGCTGCGGGGCGGGCTTCGCGGCCGTCGCGCTCTCCGCCTTCGCGGCCGGAGCCTCGGCCTTCGCGGGCGTCGGCGCACCGGCCGAGCCGTTGCCGGTGTCGAGGCTGACGAGCATCGCGCCGACCTTCACGATCTCGCCCGGCTTGCCGCCGAGCTTCACGACGCGCCCCTTCTTGGGCGAGGGGATCTCGACGGTCGCCTTGTCCGTCATGACCGCGACGAGCGGCTGATCCTCGGCGACCGTGTCGCCTTCCTTGACGAGCCACTCGACGATCTCGCCCTCGACCACGCCTTCGCCGATGTCGGGCAGCTTGAAATCGAAAGACATCTGGGTTTCTCCGGAAGATCTCGTCAGCTCGGGATGTCGTCGTCGAGCGCGCGCTCGATGCCGGCGAGGATGCGCGCCGGCCCGGGCAGGTACTCGTGCTCGAGAGCGTAGGGGAAGGGCGTGTCGTAGCCGGTGACGCGCATGACCGGCGCCTCGAGCGAGCCGAACGCGTTCTCACTGATGATTGCTGACAGCTCGGCTCCGAAGCCGCACGTCTTCGGGGCCTCGTGCACGACGACGCAGCGACGCGTCTTGCGCACGGAGCGGAGGATGGTGTCGAGATCGAGCGGCAGCAGCGTGCGCAGGTCGATGACCTCGCAGTCCGTGCCGTCGCCCGCGGCGCGTTCCGCTGCCGAAAGCGTGTCGTGGAGCGCTGCGCCCCATGCGAGGAGGGTGACGTCTTGTCCCTTGCGGGCGACGTGCGCCTGGCCGAGCGGCACCTCGTAGAGCCCCTCGGGCACCTCGCCGCGCGACGCGCGGTAGATGCGCTTCGGCTCGAGGAAGATCACGGGATCCTCGTCGCGCACCGCGCTGATCAGCAGGCCCTTCGCGTCGCGCGGATTGCTCGGCACCACGACCTTCAGCCCGGCGACGTGGATGAAGAGCGCCTCGGGACTCTGCGAGTGGTAGAGCCCGCCGCGGATGCCGCCACCGTAGGGCGTGCGGATGACGAGCGGGCAGGAATATTGGCCACCCGATCGGTATCTCATCTTGGCGGCCTCGTTCACGATCTGGTCGTAGGCCGGGAAGATGAAGTCGGCGAACTGGATCTCGGGGACCGGCCGCATGCCGTGCAGCGCCATGCCGATGGCGGTGCCGACGATCCCGGCCTCCGCGAGCGGCGTGTCGAACACGCGCTCCTCGCCGAACTGCGCCTGGAGGCCATCGGTCGCGCGGAAGACGCCGCCGAACTTGCCGACGTCCTCGCCGAAGACGACGACGCGCGCGTCCTCGCGCATCAGGCCGCTCAGCGCCGAGTTGACGGCCTGGATGATGTTCATGTCGGGCATCGTCAGTCCTCCAGCTCGGCGAACGCGCGGTCGGCGAGCCAGTCGCGCCTCTGGCTTCTCAACGCCGCGGTCATGCGCGCGAAGACGTCGTCGAAGAGGAGCGAGGGCTCGGGCGCCGGCAGCTCCATCGCGACGGCGACGGCCTCGGCGACGCGGCGGCGCGCATCGTCGTGTCGAGCCGAGAGACCGGCCGCGTCGAGCGGTCCCTTCTGCGCGAGAAGGCGCTCGACGCGCGCGAGCGGATCCGCCTCGGCCCACGCATCATCCGAGGTGCTTGCGCCGACGACGCGAAGCGCCTTGGGCGGCTGCAGCGCCGGCGGCACGGGACAGCGCACGTCAACCAGCGAGGGCCCCTGTCCCGCGCGCGCGGACTCGACGGCCGCGCGAACCGCCGCTTCGACGGCGAGCGGATCGCCGCCGTCGGCCTCGAACGCCTGCATGCCGTAGGCGCTCGCCTTCACCGCGACGTTGCGACTGGCCGTCACGCGCGCGAGCTCGCCCTGCGTCAGCACGACGAACACCACCGGCGACTTCGCGACGGCGGCGAAGTTGAGTCCGACGTGGAATCGATCCGTCGCGACGGCGCCGTGACCGCACGCGGCGAGCGCGACCTCGCCGCGCCGCGCGAGCTTCATCGCGCGCGCGACGCCCGCGGCGATCGGAAGCTGGCTGCCGGGGAGGCTCGTCGGCGAGACGACGTGCAGAGAGCGGAAGGACGCGTGACCGGGAGCCTGACGTCCGCGCGCGGGATCGGCCGATCGCCCTAGGAGCTGCGCGAACCATGCGACGAGGGAGGCACCGCGCAGCAGGGCGATGGATGCCTGTCGCGGACCCGGCAGCACCCAGTCCTTCTCGGAGAGCGCGACGCACGTGCCGGCGAGCGCCGCCTCGAGCCCGAGGCAGCTCGGCGCGCCGCCATCGAGATGCCGCGACGCGTCGTCCACCGCGCGCAGCAGCGCCATGTCGCGGTGGAAGGCGTCCAGCCGCACGTGCGCGGGCGCGAGTCCCAGCGAGAGTTGTGTCGCCATCAGGTCCTGGTTCCCGCCGCGCGCAGGGCCACCATCTACGGGTGGAGCCAAGGCTGGAAAAGCGTGCGAAAGAGGCTCGGAAGGGGGCGAATCCTATCACGCGGGCGGCGGAGCCGACGTCACGCGGCGAACGCGCCCCGAACGCCGTGGCGGGTCAGGGCAGGACGAGCAGCGGCGTGGTCGTGACAGCGACGAGACGCGCCGCGATGGGACCCGTGCCGACCAGCAGGAGAGAGGCCGATTGGGAGGCGGCGAGGCCCGCGAGATCGCGCTCGGGCGGACCCTGCCTCACGACGTGGAGCGGCACGTCGCCGGCGGCGGCGAGCTCGATGGGGATGGCGTCCGCGGCGATGTCGCGGAGCGCGCTCTCGGCCGCGCGCGCTTCCTCGAGGGAGTGGGCTCGCGCGGCAGCCTTCAGCGAAGGCGGATGGCTCCGATGCGCGGAGAGATCGATCGAGTAGGCGAGCATGAGTCGGCTCGTCGGATTCGCGAGGGACGCCATCGCTTCCACGCGTGCTGCGTCCCGTTCGTGCAGCGAGCAGCCCGTCATGAGGCGCGAGAAGGCTGGGACGACGTCGCGTCTTCGTCGCGGCGCGCCCGATCCGGCATGCGCGCGCCGGCGCCTGCGCTCGGGGCCATGCCAGCCGAGCGGCGCGATCAGGACGGGGACTCGCGAAGCCGCGACGAGAGCCGTGGGCACTCGACCGGCCTGGCGCAGGAGCATCGCGGAGGATCCCTCGGCGCCGACGAGGATGCCGGCGTCATCGGCGGCTCGTCGCGCGAGCGCTGCGTGCGGATCGCCCACGTCGATAGAGACGACGGGATCCTGCGCCAGATCGTCACCTCCCGCCCGGCGCACCTGATCGCGCAGCGCCTCCTCGAGCTGCGCGCGCGCTCCTGTCTCGAGCGCTGCGGAGACGCCGTGCACGATCTCGAGCCTCGCGCCGAACGCGTGCGACCACGCCACCGCGAGCCGCAGCGCCGCGTCGGATCCCGCGGAGAGATCCGTGCCCACGATCCATCGCTGCGGGAGCATCGTCTCCTCGCTTCGGGGCCAGGACGCGTGGCGCGCCCGGCAGGTCTCGAACCTGCGACATCCAGCTTAGAAGGCTGGCGCTCTATCCAACTGAGCTACGGGCGCAGCCAGGAGAGCCTACCCGAAGTGCGCCGGGTCATCGCACCAGCGACTCGAGCTC
>Ga0315912_10006084_pt1 | contig 10904 bp, 11 predicted proteins | sample VfabasoilMG_FD_204469 | JGI IMG/M metagenome (GOLD analysis project Ga0315912, IMG submission 204469) | Garden soil microbial communities collected in Santa Monica, California, United States - V. faba soil | ecosystem: Environmental > Terrestrial > Soil > Garden | place: USA: California...
AGAAGGCTGTGTATACGAGGCGCGCGAAGGTCAGCGCGCGGAGGCGTACTTGACGGTACGTCGAGCACGGTGATCGAGCGCAACGAAGTAGACGCGGCCTTATCGCGCGTCGCAGCAGAAAGGGTGTGAGAAATGCAGGCTAGCGGTGTTCTTTAAGGCGTTTCCGGATCTCGACGCTCTTGGGATAACTGAGGCATTCGAAAGTCTCATCGGATGAGGAACTCGGTACAGGCCAAGTCAAAAGCAGAGGCCTCGCCTCGTCCCACTTGCCAAGTTCTACGTAAGTCCATGCCAGTAATTCGCGAAAGTTGTCGGCAGCATCCGGATTGTTGCTTTCGTAGATTTCGCGCAGCACAAGCGAAGCCTCCTGGTATTGCTTATCGAGAAGTAGTGCGTACGCAAGTGCCAGGCGCTTGGCTCCGGCGGTGGCGGGTTCATTCAACTGGGTCTCAGAACGCAGAGCCCATTCAGAAGAACTGGCTGATGGCTGGCTCATGAACACGGCAATCGGAGACTTACTAGCTGCAGCCGCCGCAGTACGGTTGCCTGTATGGAGCAGCCACACCGTGGCCTGAAGCGCAGCGATGCTGCTCACGTTGGGTGGCGATTTCAAATCGGCAGCGATGGCCTTAACCGCTTCGATTGCCTTGACTGCATCGCCGGAAAGGTACTGCCATCGGGCGCGGTAGATCGGCACCATCGGGTCTTGATTCACGGCATCAAGGTATTTGTTAAACAGGCTATCGGCGGCATTCTTGTCGCCAGCCATGCGCTGTGCGATGGCTGCCTTCTTGAGGCCGATGCTGCGTTGGAACGTTGGGTTTTTCTGATAGCTGTCAAGGAAAGCCTTGGCGGCTTCGGAGAACTTCCCTTCCATGAACTGTATCTCGCCAAGGGAGTCCAGCGCATTGGCATCGTCCGGTTCCAGGCGCGCATACTGAGCCAGTGCGTCCACGGCAGCCGGGAAGTCACCACTGCGGGCAAACGTATAGGCTGCCGAATTCCAAATCAACGCGGAATCGGGTCGGGCGATGAGAGCCTTGCGGTACCAGGCTCCGGCTTCGGTGAACTGCCGTCGTGAATGAAGCAAGGCGGCGGTCTGAACCGCAGGCTCAGCCTCGGCAGGGACCAGCTTTGCCAGAGTCTCAGAGGCCGCAAGCTGTTGTATCGGGTCCCTAGAGAGTCCAGCCAGCAGAAAGGCACCGCGGGCTCGCGTGATGGGATCTTCCAAAGAAGCAGCCCGGCGAAGAATCGCGAGTGCTCCTTCAGCGTCGCGGTTAGCCGCAAGCGCCTGGGCAAGCGGCAGGTAGGCTGCTCCGAACTGTGGATCAGCTTCTACCGCTTTCAAGAGTATCGGTGCGGGAGCGTCGGACTGGAGGGCCTCGCCGAAGAATTTCGCGGCTGCAGCATTGTTGGTAAACGGCCTGACTTGAGGTGTAAGCTCCGAGGCTATTTTTCTTGCCACTATAAGGGGGTCGCCGAACGCTGTGATTCTGCGTCTCGTGCTTCCTGTTTCGGCGTTGCTCAATATGGCCCGGGCAACGAGATGGTTGTTTTCAGTGGTCAGGTACCCGCGTAGAATTATCGTGGGCTTGTCAATACGAGCTTCGGCAATAGTTCGTGCAAATCGGACCGATAGCTGGGTAGCCCCGGCTGTGTGGGCGTTCACCGCGCCAGAAATAGCATAGCCAACCCAGTCCATACTGGCATCTCCCGTCTGGTTATCGAAAGGGAGTACTGCGATGCGCTCTACGGCGGGTGCCGATGGGCGGTTGCAGGCAGCAAGCAGCACAGCCAGCAGGAAGCTAGAGAACCTTCGGTTGATAAGTAAGGAGCTCCTTGAATTCCGGCAGTTCCTGCATGGAAGCGAACTCGGGGTCCGAGGTCAAGTGCTTTCGGTCCTTGAAGCCGTTCTCAAGCGCCTTGCGGATGTTCTGTAGCGCTTGCGGATGCATGCCCTGGATCGCGTAGGTTTTAGCCAGATAGAAGAAGTACTTGGCCTTCTCGTCAAGGCCGCTGTTTTGTTGAATGAGAGAGCCGTCGTAACCGCCGCGGCTTTCAAATACGGTGGAGTCGAGTTGAAGTGCTTTTCGGTAGTACTCAGTCATCTTGACAAAGTCTTTGCGCATGTACCAGGCGGTACCAAGGTTGCTGTGAAAGAGAGCGGAGTTTGGCGAGAGCTTGATGGCTTTTTCGTACTCGCCGATAGCGCGGCGGTAGTTTTTCTCCGCATAGTAAATTGCGCCCAGATTGTTGATCGCTTCCGAGTAGTCAGGCTTGGCTTTGAGCGCGCGCTGGTAGTATTTCTTGGCGTTTGAAAGATCGTTGAGACTAAGATAAGCCATACCCATCATGTTGAGGACCAGGGGCGTGGGCATAGTGATGGTTTGATAGATGTCGAGGGCCTTGCGATAGTCCTTGTGAGCCATCGCGAGCCGGGCTTGGTCTTCAAGAGAAAGAGCCGTCTGGCCAAAAGCCAGCGAAGCAGCAAGCGTCAAGGCGGCAATACAGGTTTTGATCATCCAGCCTCCTTGCTAGCTATTACAACATATTCAGACACGCAAAATCGGGTGAGGTTCCCAACCTACCGGCGACGGGAAACGCATGGAGGCGATGCTGATCGGACCGACGCCTTGTGCGGTGGTTCCGTAGCCGATAGTGCCGTGATTTGATCGCCTAAGCTATTGAATGTAGCTCTGTTAGTTCAGTTTTTGGGTAAAACCAGACGTGACGATTTCCAGCATTCGGTGGACTGAAACCATTGGTGAGACAATTTCATGGATTTAGTTTTTCCGTTTGTTCTGTAGAATCGGCTGATTCAGAATCTCCAGCATTGGGATGGCCACTTGGAATCGTTTCCAAATTTCCTGAAAGAGTTTCGGAGTGGTTGCGATGGATGGATCCAGTGTCACGTAGAAATACCATTGCTTTCTACGGAGCAGGGCTTCAGCTGGGTGGTCTTCTGGAAAGCCCCTTGGTATTCGCTTGAGTTGCTGCCCTTGCCATTCGCCTAGCAGCGCCTTGAACGATTTTGTATTCGCCAACTTGGCAATGGTTTCATGCTTCTCTGCGAAGAGGTTTCGGAGTAACGGGATTTCATCGGGTCCCGGCATGTAGACTCCTCCGGCCACTTCAATTTGCTCCGGAGAGACTCCTACGTAGAGTCCGGCGCTGGCGTGTTTGTCTAGCGCGTTATGGCGGAAGGTTGCGGCTACGTGTGTCTTGTAGGGGGTTTTGTCCTTTGAAAATCTGGTGTCGCGGTAGAGGCGGTAGATGGCTTTCTTCGGGTCAGTAACGTGGGTTGGGGCGGCGTCCATCAGCTTAGCGTTCAGCGCTGCCACAAACTGCTCCATGGGTGCCTTCACGTGTTCTTCATATTCGGCCTTGTGCTCCAGAAACCATTCTCTGGTGTTATTCTTTTTGAGCTTCTTAAAGAACTGCATTCCTTCGGCGGGGAATCCACGGAACGTTGACATGTTCCTATAATACGATTTGGACAATATCTTTTCCGAGATCCCTGAGTTTGAAATTCTTCGTAACGAGCCGCTCTCCAGGCATTCCCGTTTTGGCATTGGTGGGCCTGCTGCGGTGCTTGCGGATACGAGCGACGCCTCGGCGTTTGCGCGTGGGTTGAATCTCGCGCGGATGAGCGGCGTGCCTTTGGCCGTGATTGGTGGCGGGTCCAATCTGGTTGTCGCCGATGACGGGTTTGACGGCATTGTACTGCGGTATCGAGGATCGAAGATCACGCAAATCGGTAATCGCGTGATTGCGGAGTCCGGCGCGGAGTTGCAGGCGTTGGTTGATTTCACGGTGGATCGCGGCCTTGCCGGGATCGAGAAAATGACTGGCATTCCGGGTTGGGTTGGTGGTGCGGTTTACGGGAACGCTGGCGCTTATGGGCATTCAATTTCGGCACATCTTGTCAGTGTTCGGTTTTTGAACTCGGGCGAGGAGACGGTGATGGACCGTGATGAGTGTGCGTTTGCGTACCGCGAGAGCATTTTCAAACAGCGCAAGGATTGGATTATTCTTTCGGCTACTTTTGAGTTGAGTGCTGGGGATGCCGCGGAGTTACGACGTTCGGCCGATGACATCCGACGTACGCGGGATGCCAAATATCCTCCGACGATGAAGTGTGCTGGCAGCATTTTCAAGAACTGCATCCTCACGGAGCTGCCTGAGTCTGCTTCGTCTCAGGTTCCGGCTGAGGTTGTGCGTGAGGGCAAGGTACCGTCGGCTTGGTTCTTGGAGCAGGCCGGGGCAAAAGGGATTCGGCGTGGCGATATTCAGGTTGCCGAGTATCACGCAAATCTTATCTACAACGACGGGGCAGGCACGGCGGCCGATCTCCGCGATGTGATTTTTGAATTGAAGGACCGCGTTCGGGCTCGGTTTGGATTTGATCTGGAAGAAGAAGTTCAGTTTCTGGGCTAGGGTGCCTAATCGCGAGAAACAGGAACCAGCGTCTTGGCTGTAGCCAAACGTGTAGCGAAGATCAGGAAAAAGGTTCCCAACGCCAGGGACACCACCGCACCGGCCGTTGTCGGCGCTACCGGTGAGATGGAAAAAAATCCGGGCATCACGAGATCGCGCAGGCCAGATGCAAGGAACAGCATTCCTGCGACACGCCAGAGAGCGGGCAATCTTGTCTTCATACCCTCAAGGTATCACATACGAAGCACTACACTTTGGCACTCCATCAGCGCCAGCAATCGTGTCCATAAAATAAACGATTAGACGACTCTGGCCGGGACTGAGTATAATCAATGTTTCAGCCGAGCCCTGCTCTGCCGAAACAGTCCACGCATAGTTATTTAGGGAGGTTCATGTCGACCATTCTGCGCAATTTTCTGGAGCTCTCCTACGAAGAGCTCGAAGAACTTAATTTACACGCCAAGCAGCAGCGAAAAGACCGTGTTCCGGCTGAAACGATTCAAGCCGAGCGGTTGGAGTATTTGAAGAACGAGAAGCGGATCAAAGCCGTTACTGTCATGTTCAGCGACCTGGAAGGCCGCCTGCACATGCTGGACTACGACAAGAAATTCCTCCTCGACAGCTATGACAACCTGACCTTCGACGGTTCATCGATCCGCGGCTTCACGGCTCAGCGCGAGAGCGACCTCCGATTGTATCTGGACTGGTCGGCATTCTATTGGGGCCCTTCGGACATCTTTGGTTCCGGCAAGGTCCTGGTATTCAGCCACGTCATCGACAAGGACGGCACACCCTACTCCGGCGATATCCGCGGCGTCTTGAAGGGCTTCGCGGACGGTCTTCACAAGAAGGAAGGCTACACCCTCAACGCGGCAAACGAAATCGAAGGATTCCTGTTTGCCGGTAACGACGCCGAGCGTCACTATCACGAGACCGGCAAGTTTGAATACGTCAACACTGGCGGTTACTATCATTCCCTGCCCGGCGATCCGCTGCGCACCTTCATCGACACCGTCGCTGAAGTGCAGCGCGCCATGGGTTTCCAGAATGAAAAGGATCACCCGGAAGTTGCTCCGTCGCAGTTTGAAATCAACTACGGCTACGGTGAAGTCGTCGCCGCTGCGGATCAGATTCAGTTGTACAAACTGATCTGCCGTCAGGTTGCCACGCGAATGGGCTACAGCGTTAGCTTCCTGCCCAAGCCGGTGGTTGGCGTCAACGGAAGCGGCATGCACACCAACGTGTCGATTTCCAAGGGCGGCAAGAATCTGTTCTGGGATCCGAATGGCCAGGAGAAGCTCAGCAAGTTTGGCTGGAGCTTTGTGGACCGTATTCTCACCCACGGCAACGACATCTGCTTGTTGCTGAACGCGAGCGTGAATGCATACCGTCGCCTTGATCCTCACTTCGAAGCGCCGAACCAAATCATTGCTTCAGCAACGGATCGTGGCTCAATGGTTCGTATTCCAATCGGCAATCACAAGAGCATGCGTGTTGAGGTTCGCTCGGTTGGTCCAGACGCGAATCCTTACATGGTGCTGTACTCAGTGTTCAAGACCGGCTTGGAAGGAAACCTCTCGAAGGAGAAGGGTCTGCGCCAAGCCAAGCGGTTCCTGCCGGACAACATCTACACCGCAGCGGAGAATTTCAAAGCTGCAGATTGGACGACGAAGCTGCTAGGTGCCGATGTGAAGGGCCGTTACCTGGATCTGAAAATGGCATCCGCAGATCGTTGCCCACGCGCGCTGGGAACATTTGTGAAGACTCAGGAAGTGCAGTATCATCACGAGGTTTACAATCAGTTCCTTTGGAACTTGTTCTAGAAAGAACGTGAGTTGAATCGAAGAACGCCCCGGCCGAAAGGTCCGGGGCGTTCTTGTTATGGTGGTTATCGTCGATGATTCCCCTTGAAAAAAAGACGCGACCAGCGACTGACCAGTTATTTGCCTTTGTGATTTATCGGTGCGTTGTTGGGTCCACCGCATTTGGGTTGAATCAGGAAGGCTCCGACGTGGATCGGCGGGGCTTCTACCTGCCGCCGGCGCATCTTCATTGGGGTTTGGCCGGCGTTCCAGAACAACTGGAGACGGATCAGGAGGAATGCTACTGGGAGATTGAGAAGTTCCTGCGGTTGGCGCTGAAGGCGAATCCGAATGTCTTGGAGTGTTTGTACTCGCCGATGATCGAGACGTGTAGTCCATTGGCTGCCGAACTCGTCGAGCTTCGGCATATTTTTCTTTCGCGTCATATTCACAAGACCTACAGTGCGTACGCGCAATCCCAGTTCCAGAAACTGGAGCAGAGCTTGCGCAATCAGCGTGGAATCCGCTGGAAGCATGTGATGCACCTGATTCGATTACTCCTGGCAGGTACCACTGCTCTGCGCGAAGGATTTCTTCCTCTGGCTGTGGCCAAGCATCGAGATAAGCTGCTGGCAATCCGCAACGGAGAGGTTGCATGGGCCGAGGTGGAGACATGGCGGTTGGCCCTGCACCGCGAACTTGATGAGGCGCTCAAAACCACTCAGCTTCCTGAGCATCCCGATTATGGTCAAGCGAACGAGTTTCTCTTGCGGGCAAGAAGACTGGCTGCGTCGGAAGGGTATGTTCGATGAATATCGACTTTGATTTATTACAGAAGGAAGCCGCAGCGCATCCGTACCCGCTTTTGTTTGCCACCATCAGCGGAGCACACTTGTACGGCTTCCCTTCTCCGGATTCCGATTACGACTTGCGCGGCGCGCATGTTCTTCCTTTGGATGAGGTACTCGGGCTTTTGCCTAAGCGAGAGACGATCCAGTCGGAAGGCGTGCGGAATGGCGTCGAGATGGATTTGGTTACGCACGACATTCATAAATTCTGTTCCATGTTGTTAAAGCGGAATGGGTATGTGCTGGAGCAACTCCACTCGCCGTTGATCGTTATCACCAGCGAGGGACACAAGGAACTCAAAACTCTGGCACAGGGCTGTGTTACAAGACATCACAGTAGCCATTACTTGGGTTTCGCGGCGACACAATGGGGTTTGTTCGCGAAGGAAGACCCACCGCGTGTGAAGCCATTGCTGTACGTTTATCGTGTTCTCCTGACGGGAATTCATCTGATGCGAACAGGAATCATTGAGGCGAATCTACTGACATTGAATGAAACGTTTGCGCTTCCCTACATAGATGAGCTTGTTGAGCGAAAGGTGCGCGGCGTAGAGAACGCCACACTGGTATCCCCGGAGTTGGAATTTCACCGCAACGAGTTGAACGCCTGACTAAATTGCTGCAATCAGAAGCCTCGCGGACGAACTTGCCGAATGTGCCAACCTGCCAACAGGAACTGAATGACTTTTTGGTGAGAACCCGGATGGAACGATGCCGACCCGAAAATTGGGGTGGCTAGAGGGATTCGAACCCTCGACATTCGGAATCACAATCCGACGCTCTACCAAGCTGAGCTATAGCCACCGCAGACTGGTTTCTTTGATTTTAGCATGGTGCGAAGCATAAATTACCCGCACATCCTCTCCGCGCGGGGCCCATACCTTTGGATTCGTCACCCCAAAGATCGCGACGGTTGGTGTTCCTACCGCCGCCGCAAGGTGGGTGATTCCTGAGTCGTTTCCGACATACAACTTGGCCCCTCCGATCCAACGGGCCAGTTCGTAGAGATCGGTAAACCGGTGCTTGCCTTCCGGGAACTCCGCCCACTCCACCTGCATAGTTTCCGAAAGCCGCTCGGCCACTTGCTGGAACTTCTCGATCGGCCAATTCTTGCGCGCACTGCCCGAATAAGGGTGGATCACCGCGTAGTTGCCTCTGGTTCCCGGCACGTCTATGTGCGGAATGAGGCCCATTGTTGCGCCGACCTGAGCGCAGTAAAAGTCTGTTGCATGCATAGTTCCGTCTTTCGGAAGTGCTTCGTGAAATCGAAACGGCAGTCTCCGCACAGCTGCGCGAAACTCCTCCCGTGATGCCCCATACCAACTGACGATCTCGTCAAACGACTCCAGCATAGCCGTCGAGGCACGACCAAGCTCAATCATGTCCAGACCTGTCGATTGTATAGAACGCACCTTATCCGCGAACCGGATCAGAGGCACGTTCTGCCCGGCTACCCAAACCTCGGTGTAATCCGCACGAAGAGATTCGAGTGCAGGCAAGGAAACGATCAGGTCGCCAATAGCACCGGGACGAATGAGAAGTCGCCGCACGGATCAGCGAACAACTACGGGGATAGTGAACGCCACACTGCGAGGCGAGAGGCAAATGGAATCCGTACAAGCCTGATAGCGCAGTGTGCCCGCCAGCTTGTGCGTGCCCTTCGGTGCATTGGCTGGCACATTGATTGTAGCCATCACAGCAAACGCTCCCGTCACCACAGACAGAGGCTCTTTCTGGAATTGGTACGTCTCGGTGTGCGGCTTGGGATAGACGATTCCAGCCAGTTCCAAGGGTTCCGGCTTGAGGTTGAACTTAAGCGGGATGAGGTGCTTTTCCAGCGGCTTGTCGCTATTGACGTGATAGCCCTTCATCATGCCGAAGCGGACGGCAACCGTCGCAGTACCTCCAGCTTTCAGGAAAACATTCTGCGGAGGGACAACCGAAACCGGATTAATTTGTGCCCAGCAAGAGGGCAGGAGCAACGCCATTAGAAGCGTTAGCCTGAGAGCCGAGCAGTTCAAATAAGTCATTCTGGAACTTCCTCTTCAGTTGTGCACCGACATAGGCTTGGGCGATCCGTCCTTCACGATCCAGGATAAAGCTGGTGGGCAGCGCATCCACTCCGCCGTAGAGGTCGGCCATTTCCGGGGTTCCCAGGAGCACTCTGTAGTTCACTTTCCTGTTGGAGATGAAGGGGCGAATGGCATCCCAACCTTCTTCGTCCATCGATACGCCAAGCACAGCGAAACCCTTACCCTTATATTCCTGCTCAAACTCAATCAACCAAGGGATCTCTTCTTTACATGGACCACACCAGGTTGCCCAGAAGTTGAGGAAGACCACTTTGCCCTTGTAATCAGAGAGCTGAACCGTCTGACCGCTGTTGTCCTTCAAGGTGAAGTTCGGAGCCTGACGCCGTTTCGATTCCGGCTTCAGCGCCGCATTGGTGGCAGTATTACAGGAAGCCATAGTGATCGCCACAAAAACCGCAACAACAAGGTGGATACGTTTAAAGAAAGCCATACCACCTCTATTATACGAGGATTGTGCGATTGGTTACGCTGCTGGCAAACCACCGCGCCCGTCTCTGCCGCTGCCGACGTGGAAGTGTGTACTCGTCATGATCAACCACGCCGGACAGCAGATACGCCGCCGTATCGCAGAAACTCTCACATACATAAATGCGCCAACGCTTGGTCCGTTGCTCGCGATCCCTGCGAGTAAGTCGTTCCAGCCACTGTTCAGAAGACCATCCCAATTCTTTGCGATCACCCCGAACAAGCGCCTCATACTCCCAGCGGCGCTGGTTGCCAAGCCGTATCCACACAAAGTGAAACAACTCATGCACCAGGATGCGCGCCAGTTCATCGGAATCCGACAGGAGCGCCTCATCAAGAAAAACCAGTCGCTGCCTTGGAAAGCTCGCCGCGTGGACTTCCCTACCCCGTCCACTCCCGGACTCCATCTTTCCGCGATGTGCCGTCAACCCGGGCAGGAACTTCACCTGTATCGGGAGCCCGCTAACACGAGTCACGGTTACTCGGCGGCTACCTTTTTGAAAGCAGCTTCGTCGAGAACCTTCACCTTGATGCCTTCGAAGAGCCCTGTAAGGTACCGATTGAGTATATCGCCACGCAATTCGTCATAGAGAGCAGGCCGCACCTCTTCCAGAGTCTTGTGGCGGATGGAGTCTATTTTGAAGATGTAATAGGCGTTGGGCATCCGAATCGGCTCGGTAACATCACCAGTCTTAGCAGTAAAGATCGCATTCTTGATCACCGGCGGCAGCCCGGGATTCGCAGCATTCTGTTGTCCGATATTCGGGAGACCTGGATCAGAGTATTTGGTCGCCACTTCCTTAAAATTCGCACCCGACTTCAACTGTGCCTGAACCTCTTGCACCTTAGCCTTTGCCTGATTTTCATCGCCAAATCGAATCCACATCGCACTAATATCAGCCACATGGTATTGGTCGGCGCGTTCGGCGAAGGCCTTTTCTACAACCTCGGGAGCAACCGTCGTGCGGTTGTCACGCTCGCGTATTGCTGCGTTATACATATCGCTGGTGCGTGCTCCACGCAACTGATCATCATAAGGATGTTTTTTATCAAGGCCCGCAGCCAATGCAAGCCGCGTCAACGATTGGACCAGTCCGTACTGCTTGAGCGCCCCTTCCGGATTCTGCAAGGCCTGCATCTGCACCGTCCCGCTCATACCTCTAAGAATCTTTCCGAAATCGTCTCCCGTGATCGCCTGTCCGTTGAGTTCCGCAACCACGGCACTTAGGTTTGGCATATCCAAAGCCGCACCGTCAACG
>Ga0315912_10006085_pt1 | contig 10902 bp, 8 predicted proteins | sample VfabasoilMG_FD_204469 | JGI IMG/M metagenome (GOLD analysis project Ga0315912, IMG submission 204469) | Garden soil microbial communities collected in Santa Monica, California, United States - V. faba soil | ecosystem: Environmental > Terrestrial > Soil > Garden | place: USA: California...
TCGAGTTCCGAGAGCGGCGCCTGCGCGAGGATCTGCACGGTGCCCGGGCGCGGCGCATCCGAGCCCTTGATGTGGCCGCGATGCGCCGAGAGTTCGCCCGCGATGTCGCCCATTTTCTGCTCCGGCACCACCACGTCCACATTGACGATCGGCTCGAGCACGATCGGCCGCGCCTTGCCGAGCGCGTCGAGGAAGGCCTTGCGCCCCGCCGAGACGAACGCGACTTCCTTGGAATCCACCGGGTGGTGCTTGCCGTCGTAGACGGTGACGCGCAGGTCCTGCATCGGGTAGCCGGCGATGAAGCCCGACTGCATCACCCCGCGCACGCCCTTTTCCACGGCGGGGATGAACTGGTTCGGGATCACGCCGCCTTTCACCTTGTCGACGAATTCGAAACCCTTGCCGCGCGCGAGCGGCTCGATCCTGAGGAACACTTCGCCGAACTGGCCGGCGCCGCCGGTCTGCTTCTTGTGGCGGTTGTGGCCCTCGGCGCGCGCCGCGATGGTTTCGCGGTAGGGAATCGAGGGCGGCCGCGTCTCCAGCTCCACCTTGTACTGGGTCGCCATCTTTTCCAGCATCACCTTCAGGTGCATCTCGCCGATGCCGCGCATCACCGTTTCATTGGCCTGCGCGTTGTGCTCGAGGCGAAAGCAGGGGTCCTCGGCCATCAGCTTGTGCAGCACGTCCGAGACTTTCTGCTCGTCGCCGCGCTTTTTCGGCTGCACGGCGAGGCCGAATACCGCGACCGGCAGTTCGAGCGGGCGCGCATGGATGTGCGCGTCGCCGGGGGAGTCGTGCAGGATGTGGTCGAACTGGATGTCGTCGATCTTGGCGATGGCGCAGATGTCCCCGGGCACCGCCTCGGCGACCTCGACCTGCGTCTTGCCCCTCAGCACGTAGAGGTGTCCCGCGCGGACCGGTTTCCTGCCTTCGCCGATGTAGAGCTGCGTGCCCGGCGTGATCCGTCCCTGGTGAACGCGAAATACCGCCAACCGGCCGATGTAGGGATCGATTTCGATCTTGAACACGTGCGCAAGCGCATGCCGGCCTGGGTCGGGCACCACGTTGAGTTCCGTCGTCTCGCCGCCGCCGGCGGGCACGTTCAGATAGACGGGCGGGTTGCCTTCGGTCGGATTGGGCAGCAGCTTCACGATGACTTCGAGCAATTCGGCGACGCCGGCGCCCGTCTTCGCGGAGGTGAACACCACCGGAATCAGGTGACCCTCGCGCATCGCGCGCTCGAGCGGTTCGTGCAGGTCCCCGGGCGCGACTTCGCCCTTCTCGAGGTAGACGCCCATCAGCTGCTCGTCGACTTCGACGACTTGCTCGACCAGCCTCCTGTGCGCTTCCTCTACCGAGGAGAAGTCGGCGTCGCCCGAGGGCGCGAAGAAGCAGTCCGACACCCTGCTGGCCCCTGCCGCCGGCAAATTGAGCGGCAGGCACTCCTTGCCGAAGGTCTGCTGGATCCTGGCGAGCAGCCCGGGCAGGTCGGCGTTCTCCGCGTCGATGCGGTTGACGATGATCAGACGGTCCAGGCCGCGCTTGGCCGCCCATTGCAGGAAGCGGCCGGTCATCATCTCGATGCCGTTCTGCGCGTTGATCACGATGGCCACGGTCTCGACCGCGGCGAGCGCGGGCAGCGAATGGCCGAGAAAATCCGGATACCCCGGCGTATCGAGCAGGTGGACGCGGTGATCCGCGTCGCCACCCTTCACTTCGAAGCTCGCCACCGCGAGCTTGAGCGAATGCTTGTAGCTCTTCTCGAGGGGCGTGTAATCGCAGACGGTGCTGCCGCGCTCAACGCTGCCGGCCGCGGGGACCGCGCCCGCGCGCGCCATCAGCGCCTCGGCCAGCGTCGTCTTGCCCGAGCCGGCCTGGCCGACCAGCGCAAGCGTGCGGATACGCTTGATGGGGTACTTGGACACGGCGCTATCCTCCGGTAAGGCCTCCCGCCGCTTTTATATCAGCAACCGCCGGGCCCGGGAAAGGGCGCCTGTCAGGGGTTCCTTGCCGCGACGTAGTTTCGCCAGCCGCCGTGCCGGGTGATTTCCGGCTGGCCTTCGCACAGCCAGGGCTCGCCCAGGACGCCGAGTACTTCGGCGCCGTCGGCCAGGACGACCTTGCCGACGCTGAGGCCGGCGGGTTCGGCCAGCAGAATCGCCGCCAGCCCCTGCGGCGGGACCTGCCACAGCTCGAGTTCGACCGCGGCGCCGCCGGCCGATACGCGCAGCATCGCCGGATGCACGTCGCCGATCGTATACAGCCGGTAATGCGGGCTGGTGCGCGCCTCGCGCACGAACGTCGCCCCCGCGTTCAGCAGGTTGCCGTTCAATTCCAGGCCGCGCATCAATGTGCCGTTGACGGCCAACAGGATGGCTTCCGCCATGAGGACGGCGTCCTTCATTTGCTATTTTTTCTTCTCTTCCTTCGCGGCGAGCAGGTCGGCGCGCTTTTTCAGGAAGTCTTCGAGTTTCGACTTCGGCACCAGCAGCACATATTGCGCGAGTTCCTTTTCGCGCGGCAGGCGCGCCGCAAGCGCTTTGCCCCGCTCCTCCGCGTCCTTGCCCTCGGGCTTGGGCTCGCCCGCGACGGCCATGGCCGCGTAGTAATTCTCGCCCTGGAGCCTGCCGATCCTGAGCGTGTAGCTCAGGCCATCGAGCGTGGTGGCGGTGACGAGTGTCGGCTTGTCGAGCCCGGTGTCTTCCGGCTTGAGGCCCTTGGGCGCCACGTCGGCAAGCTCGATGCGGCCGAAAGTGTAGGCCGCCGCGTTGGCCTTGCTGACTTCGAGCTTTTCGTCGTCGCGCGCCCCGGCCAGCTTCCAGTCGGCGTTGTCGCCGGAACGCTCGATTTTCCATGCGCTGCCGTCGGCGGCGCGCAGCTCCAGCGTCTTGATCTTCTCCGCCTCGAATCCCGCCTTGCTGATCCAGTCCGCGGTCTTTGTTGAAGCCTGCGTCAAGGGATCCGCGACCACGAGCACGCGCTTTTCCTCGCCGGGCAGGACGATGTAGCGCCCGTCGCCGACGGCCCTGTCCGGGTTCTCCGGCTCGGCCTTGAAGTACTTCTTGCCGGCAGTCAGCCGGGCGAGCGGCTTGCCGTCCGCGCCGCGCAATTCGATCGCAGTGCCGCCGGCATCCAGCAGCAACCGCGCGCGGTCCTTCTCCCCGATCGGCTCGGACTGGCCCACCTTGAGCGCGATGACCTTGAGCGCAAAGTCGCGCAGCTTGTCGTAATCGGCGGGAAACCCGTCGAGCTCGGCGATCGCCCAGCGCTCGCCCTTTTTCTCGATGGTGATTGCGCCGTTGGGCTGGCGGATCGACACCGCGGCGACCGCGGCGGCCTGCAGATCCTTGAACAGCGGCTGCCCGAGGCCGGCCGCATCGGCGGGTGTGCGCGTATCGGCCTGCTGCCGGACCAGCAGCGCACCGCCGCCCAGCGCGGCGAGCAGCACGACCAATAGCGCGGCCCAGCGGGCGTTCACGCCGAATGCTTCCTGCGCGCGATGAAAAAGACGGCCAGGCCGGCGAGCACTACGAGCAGCGGCATCAGCGCGATGTTGAGCAGCTTGGTCCAGAACACGAGGGCCTCGGCGTCCTGGCGCAGGTTCTTGCGCAGTTCCTTCAGTTCCTTGCGTGTTTCGGTGACGCGGCCCCTGAATTTCTCGATCTCCGCCTGCTGTTCGGGCGTCATGATCAGGGCGCCTTTGGCGCCGCCGCCCGATTTCTGCAGCTCCTGCAGCTTTGCCGTGGTTTTCTGCAATTCGTCCTCGAGCGCCTTGAGCCGGCCCATGTACTGCTCCTGCGCCTTGGCCTGCATTTCGCGCACCACGGTGAGCGGCCGGAATGCATCGGCGCGGCTGCGCAGCGACATCAGCGCGTCGTCCGCGGCGAGTTGCTCGACCAGGTTCTGTGCGAAGGCGAGATTGCCGTTCGAGGGCACGACAATGCGTCGCCCGAACACTTCCTGCACGTCGACCGCCGCGCCGTCGTTCAGCATGTCGGTGTCGGCGACCAGCACCACGGAGTTTTCCGCCGCCGATTCCTTCAGGACGGCCTCCTCCCTGGCCGGGGCGCCTTTCTTGTCGTCGGATTTCGGCCGGCCTTCGGGAAACGCGGTAGTGAATTTCCCCGACAGCCGCAGCGCGAGCGGCAGGGACTTGTTGCCCGGCTGGAATCCCTTGGTCGCCGCGTCGCCCGAGACCGTGGCGACCGCATTGTCGACCAGCATGGAATTGGGCGAACTCTTGATCAGGTCGCTCGCCGTCAATCCGCCGGCTGCCTTGACCTCGAATGCGCCGCCGAAGGCGTACAGGAGCGTCTCGATCTGGCCCGTGGCCACGTCGTCGCGGCTGAAGGCGGTGCGGTTGAGCGTCAGGACGGTGGGCGTGTAGCGCTGTCCGGCGCCGGAAGCGAAGACCACGTCGGCCAGCACCTTGCCGGGATTCATCTCCACGCCCCAGGCCTTGAACAGCCGGGGCAGCGTGGAACTGGTACCGCCGGCCGTGCCCGGCATCGGTCCCTGCTGCTGGTCGAAATAGGCGAGCGGATCGACGAATGCGATCAGCTTGCCGCCGCGCAGCACGAACTGGTCGAGCGCGTATTCGCTCGATTCCGGCAGGTCGCGCGGGTGGATGACCAGCAGCACCTTGATCTCGGGATCGATGGACTGGGCCAGCAGGGATACGGGCTTGACGTTGAAATCGCGCTTCAGCTCGCTGGCGAGGACCCAGGGCTCGGAGCTCTGCCGCGTCATCGGATTGAACTTTTCACCCAGCACCGGCATCGCGCTCATCAGGCCGATGACCGGCCGCTCCGCCGATCCAACCCGCGCGATCGCGCGCACGATGTCGTACTCCAGCAGGCGCTCGCGTTGCGGCGCGATCGCCGGGATCGACTGCTTGCGGTCGAGCTGGCTCACCGCCAGGCCGAGGTAGAACTGCTCGCCGGAGAACAGCTGCTGCGGCTCGATGCCATCGAGCTGCGCCTGGTCCTCGTACTCGCCATCGGGCCTGGGATCGTACTTCTCGACGATCAGCTTGCCGCCCGCGACGCCCTTGAACTCGGCGATCAGGTCGTCGACGCGCTGCGCGAAGCTGCGCAGCTGCACCGGCACGCCCTCGCCGCGCGAAACGTAGAGTTTCAACTTCACAGGCGCGTCCAGCCCGCGCAGGATCTTTTTCGTACCTTCCGAAAGCGTCTGCACCCGGCCCTCGGTGAGATCCAGCTTCAGCGGCTGCAGGGATACAAGGTAGTTGACCGCGACCAGAATCAGGAACAGGGCCGCCAGGCCGACTGCCGAGTAGGCGAGCGTCTCGTGTTTCTTCAGGAAGGCGTTCATCGGTTGCGCAGCACGATGCTGGTGGCGAACAGCGCGAAGCCGATCACCGAGAGGAAATAGACCAGGTCGCGCACGTCGATCGCGCCCTTCTGGAAGCCGTCGAAATGCGTCACCACCGAGAACGCCGCCACGGTGTCGATCAGCGCCGGGCTCGCCCAGCGCGCCATCAGGTCGGTGACCGGGTTGAAGCCGGCGAGGATCAGGAACAGGCAGGCGACCACCGCCAGGATGAAGGCCACCACCTGGTTGCGCGTCAGGGCCGAGGTCATGCAGGTGATCGCAAGGTAGGCGCCGGCGAGCAGGAAGCTGCCGAGGTAGCCGGCGAAGATCATGCCGTTGTCCGGCGTGCCGAGCACGTTGACCGTGATGACCACCGGAAAGGTGAGCGCCAGCGCCGCCGCAAGGAAGATCCAGGAGGCGAGGAACTTGCCCGCAATCGCCTGCCAGGGCGTGATCGGCATGGTCATCAGCAGTTCGATGGTGCCGGCACGCCGCTCCTCGGCCCACAGGCGCATGCCGACCGCCGGCACCAGCACCAGGTACAGCCAGGGATGCCAGCCGAAGAATGCACCCAGGCTCGCCTCGCCGCGCTCGAAGAACTGGCCGGCGGTAAACGTGAAGAACCCCGTCAGCAGCAGGAAAATGACCAGGAAGATGTAGGCGACCGGGGAGGTGAAATAGCTGCCCAGTTCGCGCTTGGCGATGACCCAGGTCTGCTTCATGACTTGACCGTGTCGGGGATGGTGACGCGGCGGAACACTTCGTCCAGCGGCCGGCCGAGCTCGTCGGGCGTGCCCTGGGCGACGATGCGGCCGCGGTCAATGATGATCGCGCGCGTGCAGGCCGCGTCCACTTCTTCCAGGATGTGGGTCGAAAACACCACGGCCTTGCTGCGGCCCAGTTCGCGGATCAGGTTGCGCACTTCGTGCTTCTGGTTCGGGTCCAGGCCGTCGGTCGGCTCGTCGAGGATCAGCACCTCGGGGTCGTGGATCAGCGCCTGCGCGAGGCAGGTGCGGTGCCGGTAGCCCTTCGAAAGCGTGTCGATCGACTGGTGCAGCACCGAGGCGAGGAAGCACTGGTCGACCGCGCGCGCGATGGCCTTCTTCTTCGCCGCGCCCGTCAGGCCGCGCAGTTCGGCGGCGAAGGCGAGGAAACCGCGCACCGTCATATCGGTGTAGGCGGCGGCGTTCTCCGGCAGGTAGCCGATGAGGCGCTTGGTCGCCAGCGGCGCTTCGGCCACGTCCTGGCCGCCGACGCTGACCTTGCCGCCGTCGGGCGCGTAGTAGCCGGTGATCATGCGCATGGTGGTGGACTTGCCAGACCCGTTCGGCCCGAGAAAGCCGACCACCTCGCCGCGCTCGACGGTGAACGAGATGCCGTCCACGGCGCGCTTGGCGCCGAACGATTTCACCAGATTTTCGATCTTGACCATGGGGGGCCTTGCCTTGCGGGGGCGCATTATCACCCAAAATGCCCTCGGATTAGAATGTGCGATCCTGAGGAGGTTCCATGAAAAGATTCGTTGGTTTCCTGTTGGCGTTGCTTGCCCTGCCCGCCCTTGCGCAGCCGAGCCTGAAGATGATGATTCCGGCGAACCCCGGTGGCGGCTGGGACCAGACCGGCCGCAGCCTGGCGGCGGCGATGCAGAGCGCCAAGCTGGTGTCCTCGGTGCAGTTCGACAACAAGGGCGGCGCCGCCGGCATCATCGGCCTCGCGCAGTTCGTCAATTCATCCAAGGGCGACCCGCACGCCGTGATGATGGGCGGCATGGTGATGGTGGGCGGCATCATCCTCGGCAAGTCGGCGGTCAACCTGTCGCAGGTGACGCCGATCGCGCGCCTCACCAGCGAATGGGAAGTGATCGTGGTGCCGGCGGCTTCGCCACTGAAGTCGATGGCCGACCTCACGAAGGCGCTCAAGGACAACCCCGGCAAGGTTTCCTGGGGCGGCGGCTCGGCGGGCGGCACCGACCACATCCTGGCGGGCCTCATCGCGCGCGCCGTAGGCGTCGATCCTGCCAAAGTCAATTACGTTCCGTACAAGGGCGGCGGCGAGGCGATCGCGGCGATCCTCGGCGGCCACGTGACCGTGGGCGTTTCGGGAATAGGCGAATTTGCCGAGCAGGTGAAGGCGGGCAAGATGCGCGCGCTGGCGCAGTCGGCGCCGACGAAGGTGGACGGCATCCCGTCGCTCAGGGAGCAGGGCATCGACGTGGAGCTGGGCAACTGGCGCGGCATCTTCGGCGCGCCGGGCATCACGCCGCAGCAGCGCGACGCGCTCGTGAAACTCGTCAAGGATGCAACCGAAACGCCCGCCTGGAAGGCGACGCTGGAGAAGCTCGGCTGGACTCCGGTGTTTCTCGGCGGCGACGACTACAAGAAGTTCATCGACGAAGACACCAAGCGCGTCGGCGCGATCATCGAATCGCTCGGCCTGAAGAAGTAGAGCTTCGGTGCGCCGCAATGCGGCAGAAGTAGCTCTCTCCCTCGGAGTTCTTGCGCTCGGCCTGGGCGTGGCCGGCGTCACGGCGACCCTGCCCGCCGAGGGCGGCTATTCCGGCATCGGGCCCAACTTCATTCCGGGTGTCGTGGGCGCCGGCATCATCGTGCTCGGGCTCTGGCTATCCATCGAGGCGTTTACCGGCGGCTGGCGCGGCGCGCTGCCTGACGATGCGCGCGAGCGCGGCGAGCATGCTTTCTGCGCCGCCGGCTTCGGCTGGGTGAGCGCGGGCCTGTTCGCGCACATGGCGCTGATCGGCTGGGCGGGCTTCGTGATCGCCGGAACCATCCTGTTCGGCTGCATCGCGCGCGGCTTCGGCAGCACCCGCAGCGCGCGCGACCTGGCGTTCGGGCTCATGCTGTCGGTCGGCGTTTTCCTGTTCTTCGTCAAGCTGCTCAACGTCAACCTGCCCGCCGGCTGGCTTGCGCCGCTGCTGGGCGGCGCGGGGATCTGACCCCATGGAAGCCCTAGACGCGCTGATGGCGGGTTTCGGGGTGGCGCTCAAGCCGATCAACCTGCTCTGGGGTTTCGTCGGCGTGACGCTGGGGACCTTCATCGGCGTGCTGCCGGGCGTGGGTCCCGCGCTCACGGTGGCGATGCTGTTGCCACTGACGGCAAAACTCGACCCGACCGGCGCGCTCATCATGTTCGCCGGCATCTACTACGGCGCCATGTTCGGCGGCTCGACCACCACCATCCTGCTCAATACGCCGGGCGAATCGGCTTCGATCGCCACTGCTCTGGAGGGTAATCGCATGGCCAAGCGCGGGCGCGCGGGGCCGGCGCTGGCGACCGCGGCGATCGGCTCCTTCGTCGCCGGCTCGATCGCGACCGTGCTGCTCACGCTGCTCGCGCCACTGGTCGTCGATCTCGCGCTCAAATTCGGGCCGGCCGAGTATTTCTCGCTCATGGTGTTCGCTTTCATCACCGTCTCGGCGGTGTTGGGCTCGTCGACTGTGCGCGGGCTCACGAGCCTCTTTATCGGCCTGTTCTTCGGTCTCATCGGCATCGACAGCCAGACCGGCCAGCCGCGCTTTGCGTTCGGCGTCGCCGAACTGCTGGACGGTGTCGATGTCGTGGTGCTCGCGGTGGGCCTGTTCGCGGTGGGCGAGGCGCTCTATGTCGCCGCCTACCAGAGCCGGCTGAGCGAAACCATCGAGAAGCTGAAGGGCTCGATCATGATGTCTAAGGAGGACTGGCAGCGTTCCTGGCCCGCCTGGCTGCGCGCGACCGCGATCGGCTTTCCGTTCGGCACCATCCCCGCAGGTGGCGCGGAGATCCCGACCTTCCTTTCCTATACCGTGGAGAAGAAGCTCTCCAAGCATCCGGAGGAGTTCGGCCATGGCGCCATCGAAGGCGTGGCCGGGCCGGAAGCCGCCAACAATGCTTCGGCAACAGGGGTCCTGGTGCCGCTGCTCACGCTCGGCATCCCGACTTCGGCAACGGCGGCGATCCTGCTGGGCGCGTTCCAGAACTACGGGCTGCAGCCTGGGCCGCAGCTTTTCCAGGCGCAGGCCGATCTCGTCTGGGGCCTCATTGCGAGCCTGTACGTCGGCAACGTGATCCTGCTGATCCTCAACCTGCCGCTGATCGGCATCTGGGTGAAGGTGCTGCAGATTCCGAAGGACATCCTCTATGCCGGCATCCTGGTCTTTGCCACGCTCGGCGCCTACAGCCTGCACCAGTCCTGGGTGGACCTGCTCATTCTCTACGTCTTCGGCCTGCTCGGCTTCGCGATGCGGCGCTGGGACATCCCGGTCGGCCCGGCGGTGATCGGCCTGATCCTCGGGCCGCTCGCGGAAACGCAGTTCCGCCGCGCGCTGTCGATCAGCCAGGGGGACGCTACGGTGTTCTTCACGCAGCCGATCTCGGCCGGCTTCCTTGCGGTGACCGCGGCGCTGGTGATCGTGCCCTGGATCGTGCGGCGTTCGCGGCGCCGCTGAAGCGCATTTGCTAGTCGGCGGCCGCGAACAATAGCGCGATCAGCGCCGCGATTCCGGCCGGCAGGCCCCAGCGCTCGACGCTGGAAACCGCGTCGCCGGCGATCAGCTCGACCGGCACGCTGGTCAGTTCGAGCACCCTGTTGGTGGTCGAGTCCTGCAGCATGCGCGTCAGCGAGTTCTTGCGCGCAGTGCTCATCACGATGTGGTGGCAGCGCAGGCGACGCGCTTCGTCGGCGATGGTTTCCGCCCGGTCGCCCAGCTTGAAGGTGGCGGTGTGCGGAATGCCGTGTTGCTCGAGCAGCTGGCGCGCCGGCGCGAGCGCTTTCTCCGCTTCGTCGCGGTGCCATTCATCCCGGTTGCGGCGGCTGACGAACTGCGCAATGTGCTGCGACAGCGGCGGCTGGACGTTCAGCAGGTGCACCTCCTTCGCGGGATCCTTGAGGAATTCGGCGACGACGTGGCGCACGGCGAACGCAGAATTTTTCGAACCGTCGACCGGAATCAATATGCGTTGCATGGCGGTGTCTCCTTCTTCGGGGCTGCTGTGGAAATCCTGTGCGGGACCGTCGCGCCGCATCGCGGCCAGGCGGGAGGTGATGCGGGAATCCAGTTGCCGGTGGTTCTTGACGAAGCCCGTCCAGAGCACGCCGACGACGGCCAGCAGGTAGGCCAGCAGGGCGGCGGCGCCGTTGCCGGCGAGGGCATCCTTCACCAGCGGTTCGTTGACCATCATCTTCGCCGCGGTCCAGGCGAGCACGCCGGCGCCCAGGTAGACGATCGCGGGGAAGCGCTCGACCCACTTGAGGATCAGCGTCGAGCCCCAGATGACGATCGGGACGCTGATCAGCAGGCCCAGCACCACCAGCACGTAGCTGCCGTGCGCCGCGCCCGCGACCGCGAGCACGTTGTCGAGCCCCATCACCGCATCGGCGATGACGATGGTCTTCATGGCGCCCCAGAAGGTGGTGGCAGCCGGTCCGTGCTCCTCGTCGCCGCCCGGCTGCGGCGCGAGCAGCCGGTAGGCGATCCAGATCAGCAGCGCGCCGCCGACCAGCATCAGCCCGGGGATCTTCAGCAGCCAGACCACGACCATGGTCATCGCGCTGCGCACCACGATGGCGCCGGC
>Ga0315912_10006086_pt1 | contig 10901 bp, 12 predicted proteins | sample VfabasoilMG_FD_204469 | JGI IMG/M metagenome (GOLD analysis project Ga0315912, IMG submission 204469) | Garden soil microbial communities collected in Santa Monica, California, United States - V. faba soil | ecosystem: Environmental > Terrestrial > Soil > Garden | place: USA: California...
CGAGCGGCGCAGACGGCGGCTCGCACCCGTCCCTTGCGCCTCGCGCTTGCGCGCATTGATTTCGATTTTCATCGTGGTACTCCTTCAGTTTCCGCCGTTTCCGCGACCAGAATCCGGCAGGGTTGGAAAACTATTCGATTGCAGTTATTCGATGAACAGCGAACTCACCGAGTCCTCGGTGAATATCCTGAGTATGGTTTCCGCGAGCAGACCGGCCACCGACAGGCTGCGGATTTTCTTGCAGGCGCGCGCATCGTCGCGCAGCGGAATGGTGTCGGTGACCACCAGTTCGTCGATGTCCGACGCAGTGATTCGATTGACTGCGTCGCCCGAGAGCACCGCGTGCGTGCAATATGCGACAACTTTGACCGCACCCTCCGCCTTCAGCACCTCTGCCGCCTTGCACAGCGTGCCGGCGGTGTCCACCATGTCGTCCATGATGACGCAGGTCCGGCCCTTCACTTCGCCGATCACGTTCATCACTTCGGACACGTTGGCCTTGGGGCGTCGCTTGTCGATGATCGCCAGATCGGATTCGAGCCGCTTGGCGAGCGCCCGAGCGCGCACCACGCCGCCGACGTCGGGCGAGACCACGATCAGGTTGTCGTAGCGCTGCTTCCAGACGTCGCCCAGCAGCACCGGTGCCGCGTAGATGTTGTCCACCGGCACGTCGAAAAATCCCTGGATCTGATCGGCGTGCAGGTCCATCGTCAGCACCCGCGACACGCCGACCGAAGTCAGCATGTTCGCGACCACCTTGGCACTGATGCCGACGCGCGCCGAGCGCGGGCGCCGGTCCTGGCGCGCATAGCCGAAATAGGGCATCGCGGCCGACACCCGCGCTGCCGAGGAGCGCTTCAGCGCGTCGACCATCACCATCAGTTCCATCAGGTTGTCGTTGGTCGGCTGGCAGGTCGACTGCAGCACGAACACGTCCTTGCCGCGCACGTTCTCCATGATCTCGACCATGACTTCGCCGTCGGAGAACTTGCCGACCACCGCGCGCCCGAGCGACAGGCTCAGGTGTTTCGCCACGTCCTGCGCCATGTGCGGATTGGCGTTGCCCGTAAACACCATCAGGCGGTCCATCGCAGCGTGGGGAGTAAGTGGGTTCATGTCCTGGCTGGCCGAGCGAATTCGCGTTCGCGGGAAATGGCTGGGGCGCTAGGATTCGAACCTAGGAATGCCGGAATCAAAATCCGGTGCCTTAGACCAGCTTGGCGACGCCCCATCCGAAACGCATTCATTGAAAGTGAGCCCAGTCGTGCAGCGGGTGATGCTCCAGACCCCGCGCGACGAAGCCCCGCATGGCCGTCGGCAGTTCCTTGCATAGGGCGACCGCTTCTTCCTGGCGCTCGAACTCGGCGAACACGCAGGCCCCGGACCCCGTCATGCGCGCCCGCAGGCCGCGTTTGCTCAGCCACGCGAGATGCTCCGCGATTTCAGGATATCGGCGCACCGCGCTGGCCTCGAGATCATTGCGGCCCTGACCCGACAAAAAGGGCGGTATTTTGAGCGGTTTCGTATCCCGTGTCAACGAAGCGTCAGAGAAGATTTCTTTTGTCGAAACCGAGACTTGGGGCACCAGAACCAGGTACCAGGCGGACGCCAAATCGAGCGCCTGCAGGCGCTCACCGACCCCCTCGCCGAGCGCGTTGCGCCCGAACACGAAAAGCGGCACGTCAGCGCCCAGTTGCACGCCGAGCTTGATGAGTTCCGGCTGCGTCAAATTCAATTTCCAAAGCCGGTTCAACACTAGCAGGACTGTCGCGGCATCCGAGGACCCGCCGCCCAGGCCGCCGCCCACGGGCAGCTTCTTGTCCAGCGCGATATCGGCCCCGAGGCGCGCTCCAGCCTGCGCCTGCAGCAAGCGGGCGGCGCGCAGGCACAGATTCTCATCGCCAAACGCGCCGGCAAAGCGCAGTTCCGGGTCGGCTCGCACGCGCACACCGATCCGGTCGCAGAAGTCGATCAGACGGAACACGGTCTGCAGTTCGTGCATGCCGTCCGCGCGGCGGCCGAGCACATGCAGGAAGAGGTTCAGCTTGCCCGGGGCGGGAAACCACTCCAGCGAAGAAGCTACTTCCATTCCGAAATGGCGACCCGCAGTTCGAGCCCCGGATACGTCAGCCTGAGGCGGGACGGATACGGACCCGCGTACTCCTGGTATTCGACCGTCCAGCCGGACTGCTCGAGCTCGGCAAGCCGCCCCGAGGCGTCGGTCCGTTCGCGGGTCGCCTGTGGCGCCGGGGCGGCGCGGCCGCGCACCCAGTCGGCGAGACCGCGCAGCGGCAGGCGAAAACCGAGCACCTGTTCGGTGAGGGATTCCGCGTCGGAGGCGCGATATTCGCGCCCGTCCTGCGTCGTCAGCGTGAATTCGTCGCCTGCCCGCACCAGGCGCGCGATTCCCTGGCCAAACGGCGTGGTCAGAAGCATTTCGTCGCCGCGCGCGCCATGGCGCCAGGCGATATTGCCGCTGCCCGCATCGTCGCGATAGCGCACGGCAATGCGCCCCGAAAGCTCGAATTCGACATCACTCGACGGAATCGTCAGGCCGGGAGCGGCACAACCGGCGAGCAGGGCCAACGCTGCTGCTGCGGCTCCAAGGCCCCTCACGGCATTGCGCGACGAGGCGTCAGAGCGTCAGGGCTTGAAACGCTTGACGGTCTTTTGCAGCGATTCATTTTCAGGGCTCGCCTTGAGCGCTTCCTGCCAGATGCGCTGCGCCTCGTCACGCTCGCCGAGCTGCCACAGCACTTCTCCCAGGTGCGCGCCGATTTCACCGTCAGGGCGGCCGCTCCAGGCGCGTCGCAGCTGCGCAGCGGCGCCTTTCAGGTCCCCCATGCGGTAAAGCACCCAGCCCATCGAATCGATGATGAAAAAGTCGTCCGGCGAGAGTTCGAGCGCCTTCTCGATCAGAATCCTCGCCTCCGGCAGGCGTACATTGCGATCGGCGAGGGAATAGCCGAGCGCGTTGTAGGCATGCGCATGATCGGGCCGCAACTTGATCAAACGCGTGAGATTCGATTCCAGCACGTCGAATCGGTCGATTTTTTCCGCGGTCAGCGCGTAGTCGTACAGCAAGTCGGGCTGATCCGGGTTCTCCGCCAGTGCGCGGCCGAGCAGGTCGAAAGCCTCCTTGTTCAGTTGAGCCTCACGCAGCAGTTGCGACTCGGCCACCAGCAGCTGTACGCGCTGCGGCTCGTCCAATGCACCGGCATTGCGCAGGTATGCGCGCGCCTCGTCCAGCTTGCCCTGCTTGGCAATCGCGTTCGCGACACGTATGCGCGCCGGTACCGCGTACTCACCGCGCTGAATCATCTTGTACCAGTCGATCGCGCCTGCCCAGTTCTTTTGCTCTTCGGCGATCTGACCGAGCGTATAGCGCACTGCGCCTGGATCGCGGTAGTTGAGTCCCAGCAGGCGTTTCATGCTGGCCTCGGCGGTCGCAAACTCCTTGATCTGGAGCGCGAGCAGCCCGACCGCGTACAGCGCGTCCGCATCATCCTTGAATCGCCCGAGAATATTGGCGAACTCGGCGCGCGCTTCCTCGTTGCGCTTGTCGAGCACAAGCATGCGCGCGTAGGTGAGACGCACGTCGCGCGACCCGGGATACTTCTCCAGGTATGCGGCCAGCCGCCGGGCCGCCTCAGCCGGCGAGCTTCGCTGCAGAAGCTGTGCCTCGGACAGTACCGCGATCTCCCAGTCCGGCTTGAGCGTTGCGGCACGCCGAAGTTCAGCCAGCGCAAGCGCGTCGTCCTTCGCCGCAGATGCTGCCTGCGCGACCGCGAAATGCGCCTGCGGCAAGTCCGGATAGCGCTCGGCCAGCTTGCGCACGACGCGCAGGTTGGCCGCCGGATCCGCGCTGGAACCCAGCAGGCGCCCCAGCTGCATGAACCCGTTCGCCGCAGCGTTGGCATCGACACTGAGGAGTTTCGTGAGATACGGCTCGGTTTCAGCGACCTTTTTGCCGTTCACCAACAACACTACGACCGTCTGCAGGGCCTGCGGCGATGCAGGATCGGCTTCATGCCAGATGCGCGCCGCCTCCAGCGCCAGATCGGGCATGCGCGCGAAATTCGCGATTTCGACTGCGCGTCGGGCAACGCGCGGATCGCGTGTTCGCTTCGCCAGGTCGACGTAGGTCTGCGCTGCGAAGCCTGCGCTGCCACGCTGCGCGGCAATCTCGCCGAGCAGGAAGTCGTACAGCATCGGCTCGGTGAGGTCCTGCAGCGGCAGATTGGCGGGTTTGTGCGCGGGCTCGGCGGCGAGCGCGGGCCCGTCGTCATCGTCGTCGTCAGGATCCGCCGTCTGTTGCGCATAGGCGACGCTGAGGACAGTTCCCGCGGCGACAAGCACGGCGGCGAGCGCCGCCTGGAGTCGGTAATAAGGAAGCATCGGGCAGGCAGTGTAGGTATATTTGATGCTCCGCACAAGACAGTCAGACAGGCGGCTCGTGATGCCCGAACTCCCCGAAATCGAAGTCACCCGCCGAGGCATCGAGCCCCTAGTACTTGGCCGCAAGATCGCGTCCATCACGGTCCGCGAGCCGCGGCTGCGCTGGCGCGTTCCGGCCGCCGTGCTTGCGCTCGCAGGCCGTGAAGTCCTTGCGGTCAAGCGTCGCGGCAAATACCTGCTGCTCGATTGCGGCGACGGCCATCTGATCCTGCACCTTGGCATGTCGGGCAGCCTGCGCCTGGTCCGCCCGGACGAAGCACCGGGCAAGCACGATCACGTCGATCTGTGCTTCGAGCAGAACATCCTGCGCTTGCGCGACCCGCGCCGCTTCGGCGCGCTGCTCTGGACCGACGAACCGCCAGAGGCGCATCCGCTCATTCGCCACCTTGGCGTCGAACCCCTTTCGGAAGCACTTGATGGACCTCGGCTGCACGCGCTCACGCGTGCGAGCCGCGTCCAGATCAAGCCGTTCCTGATGGACGGCCGGCGCGTCGTCGGCGTCGGCAACATCTATGCCGCCGAGAGCCTGTTTCTGGCAGGCATCGCACCGCGCAAGCGCGCCGGCAGGCTATCGATGCAAAACTGCGCGCGCCTCGTAGCCGCGATCAAGCGCACGCTGCGCACGGCGATTCGCGCCGGCGGCTCATCGCTGCGCGATTTCGTCGGCAGCGATGGCGTGTATGGTTGCTTCCAGCAGCGCGCATGGGTCTATGACCGGGCCGGACAGGCATGCAGGAAATGCGGCGGCGATATCCGCCGGATCGTCCAGGGGCAGCGGGCGACCTACTACTGTCCGGTCTGCCAGCGCTGAGCAGGCCTAGGCGGCGCCAGCCTTAACTTTAGCAGCGAGCTTGGCGCGCACCAGCGGATGCACGAACTTCGAAACATCGCCGCCCAGCGCTGCGATCTCGCGCACCAGCGTCGCCGAGATGAACATGTGCTGCTCGCCAGGCATCAGGAAGACCGTTTCCATGTCCGGGTACAGGTCGCGGTTCATGCCGGCGAGCTGGAATTCGTACTCGAAATCGGACACCGCGCGCAACCCGCGCACCACCACGCGCGCATTCTGCTGGCGTGTGAAATCGCTCAGCAACCCCGTGAACCCGACCACCGTCAGGTTCTTTACGTCCGCCAGCACTTCTTTCGCCATCCCAATACGCTCCTCCAGCGAAAAGAAGGTGCGCTTGGCGCGGCTGTCGGCGATACCGAGCACGAGCGAGCCGAACAGCTGGCTTGCACGCCGCACCACGTCTTCATGGCCGCGCGTAAGCGGGTCAAATGTTCCCGGATAAACCGCTTTGATCATGTCCGTCCCATCGAAGTAATTGGTAGCTCACCTGCCCGGCCCTGGCCCGTTTCAATTCGACCCAGGGCGCCGTTACTACGGCCGGCTCGTGCGCTTCCACGTAGACACGCGCCCCTGGCTGCAGGCGCGGCGGCAGCTTCGCTAGCAGGGCCGGCACCGCATTCTGCCTGAACGGCGGATCGAGGAAAACCACGTCGAAGCAATCCTTCTCGCGGGCCAGAAACACAATCGCATCGCACGCGGAGACCTGCACCTGGTCGGCGCCGAGCGCGGCGCGACTGCGAAGGAGCTCCGCCACAGCGGCGCGGTCATTCTCGACCATCACCACGCGTGCGGCGCCGCGCGAGGCCGCTTCAAAGCCAAGCGCGCCGCTGCCGGCGAAAAGATCCAGACACGCGAGACCGGAAAGTTCCTGGCCGAGCCAGTTGAACAGCGTCTCGCGCACACGGTCCGGCGTCGGCCGCAATCCCGGACGCGCCGCCACGCGCAGCAGACGGCTGCGATATTTTCCGCCGATGATGCGAAGCATTCCGGCCTCGGTGCGCCGGGTGCCTTTGCTAGAATTCACGCTTCCATGTTAGCAGCGACTTCCTGGGCGGCGCGCCTCAAGGCGGGACTCGCGCGCACGCGCGAAGTGCTGAATACCGATGTCGGCGAGCTGCTCTCCCGGCGCAAGGTTGACGAAGCGCTGTTCGAAAACCTCGAGGGCGCGCTGCTGTCGGCCGATTGCGGCGTAGATGCGACGCGATCCCTGATCGAAGATTTGCGCGTGCGCGCCAGAATGGAACGCATCGAGGACAGCGCCGGCCTCAAGGATGCGCTCAGGGCCGCGCTGCTCGAGCGCCTCGCGCCGCTCGAACGGAAGCTCGAAATCAGATCGCACAAGCCCTGCGTAATCATGATTGCCGGAGTCAATGGCGCCGGCAAGACCACGTCCATCGGCAAGCTTGCGAAGTGGCTGCAGAATCAGGGATTGAACGTGCTGCTTGCGGCGGGCGACACGTTTCGGGCGGCGGCGCGCGAGCAGCTCGCCGCATGGGGCGAGCGCAACAGTGTGCCGGTCATCGGCCATAAAGGCGGGGACCCGGGCGCGGTAGTGTTCGACGCGATCGGCGCCGCGCGCGCGCGCGGTACGGACGTGCTGATCGCCGATACGGCCGGGCGGCTGGCGACGCAGCTGCACCTGATGGAGGAAATCAGGAAAGTGAAGCGCGTCATCGCGAAGGCAATGCCCGGTGCGCCGCACGAGACCCTGCTCGTGCTCGACGCTGGCACCGGACAGAATGCGATTGCGCAGGTAAAGGCGTTCGACGACGCGCTCGGCCTGACCGGACTGATCGTTACGAAGCTCGATGGCAGCGCGAAAGGTGGGGTAATTCTAGGACTGGCGAAAATCAAACCCATCCCCCTGCTTTTCATAGGCGTCGGCGAGGGGATCGACGATCTTCAGCCATTTGTCGCTAGCGAATTCGTGGAGGCCCTGGTTGATTAGCTTCTCGGCGGTCGCAAAGCGTTATCCTGGCGGGCAGGAAGCGCTGAAGCGCGTCAGTTTCAGCATCGAGCAGGGCGAGTTCGCGTTCATTGCCGGACATTCGGGTGCAGGCAAGTCGACGCTGCTCAAGCTGATTCCCGCGATCGAGCGGCCTAGCAGCGGCGCCGTGCTTGTCAATGGCCAGAATGTCGGCGCTTTGAAGCGTGCCGCGCTGCCTTACCTGCGGCGCAACCTGGGCCTCGTGTTCCAGGACCAGAAGCTGCTCTACGATCGCAGCGTGTTCGACAACGTGATGCTGCCCCTGGCGTTCGGCGAGTTCGACAGCCGGGAGGCCGGGCGGCGCGTGCGCGCCGCGCTCGAGAAAGTCGGCCTGCTTGCGCGCGAGAAAGCGAATCCGGTGCAGCTGTCGGGCGGCGAGCAGCAGCGCCTCGCGATTGCGCGCGCGGTCGTGAACCGGCCCGCCGTACTGATAGCCGATGAGCCGACGGCAAATCTCGATGCAAGTTCCGCGATCGAAGTGCTGGAAATCTTCGCGGCCTTCAATCAGGTCGGCGTCACGGTACTGGTCGCCACGCACGACGAGGCGCTCATCAAGCGGTTCGCCGGGCGGATCCTGCGCCTCGCGAAGGGCAGCATTGTCGAATGACGCTGCACCGATGAAGCGGCGCGCATGAAATCCTGGCTGCGCCAGCACCGGCAGGCGATGGCCGCGGCGTTCGGCAAGATCACCGCGCAGAAGTCGGCCGCAGCGCTCAATGCGCTGGTGATCGGCATTGCTCTGGCGCTTCCGGCTGGCGGCTATGCGTTGCTCGCCAGCCTGCGCGTCGCGACCGCCGGCGCCGCCCTCGAACCTCAGTTGTCGGTGTTCCTGCGGGTCGAGGCCACGCGCGCCGAGGCCGACGCGCTCGGCGCCAAGTTCAAGGCCGACTCCCGCATCCGGGAGGTCCGATTCGTTCCGCGAGAGCAGGCGCTGAGGGAACTGCGGACCATCGAAGGTCTGGGCGAGGTGGTCGCGGCGCTGGGCAACAATCCGTTGCCGGACGCCTTTGTGCTGCGCCCGAAGTCGGCCGACCCAGAGGTACTGGAAACGTTGGCGTCCAGTGTGCGCGCACTGCCGGCGGTGGCGCTTGTGCAGGCCAACTCGGCGTGGGCGAGGCGGCTAGGCGCCCTCGCCGGCACTGCGCGCCTCGCTATCGCGCTGCTCGCGGTACTGCTCGCATTCGGCCTGGTGGCAATCACCTTCAACACCATCCGGCTACAGATCCTCACGCAGCGCGCGGAAATCGAGATCGCCAAGCTGATCGGTGCCACCGATGCGTTCATTCAGCGCCCTTTCCTCTACCTTGGCGCCCTGCAGGGTCTGGCGGGGGGACTGGTGGCACTCGCCATCCTCTGGGGCAGCTTGTCTGCCCTCAATGTAGGTGTCGCCGAGCTTGCGGCAAGCTATGGCTCCGGGTTCCGGCTGGCATCGCTCACGCCGGGCGACGCGCTCGCCCTCGTGGTCTTTTCTGGCGTATTAAGTTGGTTCGGATCATTTTTATCAGTGAGTAAATACTTACTTGAAATAGAGCCTATATAAAGGATCTTATACATATCCTTAGACGGAACTCTAGACAGTTTTAGCACTCGAATAGCAAGAGTGCTAGCATCTCACCTACCAAGGAGCGAAGCCATGCAATCCGCGATGCCCCTGCCCATGGCCCTGCCGGTTCCTATTTCGGCGGGCAGCATTGAGGCCTACATCCAAGCGGTCAACCGCGTTCCGATGCTCAGCGCCGAAAGGGAGCACGCCCTCGGGCAACGCCTGCGCGAACAGGGCGATCTGGACGCGGCGCGCGAACTGGTCCTGTCGCACCTGCGCCTGGTGGTGTCGATCGCGCGCGGATACCTTGGCTATGGCCTGCCGCATGCCGACCTGATCCAGGAAGGCAACATCGGCCTGATGAAGGCGGTGAAACGCTACGATCCGGCCCGCAAAGTGCGTCTGGTGTCGTTTGCAATCCACTGGATCAAGGCGGAAATCCACGAATACGTGCTGCGCAACTGGCGGCTGGTGAAGGTCGCGACGACCAAGGCGCAGAGGAAGCTGTTTTTCAACCTGCGCTCGATGAAGCAAGGGCTTGCGCCACTGTCCTCGGACGAGGTGGCCCGGCTTGCCGCCGACCTGCACGTCAAGCCCGAGGAAGTGACCGAGATGGAAACGCGCCTGGCAGGCCGCGAGCTTGCGTTCGAGGCGGACGACAGCGACGAGGAAGCCTATGCGCCTGTGCATTACCTCGCCGCGGACCCCGAGGCCGAGCCGTCGCGCGTCCTGGAAGGCAAACAGAACGAGCGGCTTGAAGCTGCAGGGCTGCAGACGGCCTTGGCGGCTCTCGATACGCGCAGCCGGCGCATCGTGGAGGCCCGCTGGCTCAAAGAAAAGGATCCGGCCACGCTGCACGACCTGGCCTGCGAGTTCAAGGTGTCGGCCGAACGCATCCGCCAGCTGGAAACCAAGGCGCTGCAGAAAATGAAAAAGGTCATGCAGCAGTCGACAGGCGCAGCACGCGCGCTGAGCGCGCCTGTCGCCTAGGCCAGCCCGCACCGACGCATCCACCTCAGCTGAGCGTGGTAATGCCGTGTTTGATCGCGTATTTGACGAGGTCCGGCAGATTTGTGACGCCGAGTTTACGCATCAGCCGCGCGCGGTAGGTTTCCACGGTGCGCGGCGAGAGCCCGAGCAGCGTCGCGACTTTCGCGTTGGACTTTCCCTCGACGACGAGCTTCAGGATCTTCCCTTCCACAAGGGTTAGCGGCGCCGGAGGCAGGTCGCCGTCGTGGGCAGCGTTCTTCTTGTTCTTGTCCAGGCTCAGTACCCGCAATCCAAGGAGTAATCCTTGAATCGTAGGCGGTGAGCGCAGACTTGAAAATCGTGAAACTACGACGCGACGCAGGATTTCACGCGCCGGCGCGCCACGCCGATAAGGCTAATCCAGACGAACGATCCCGTTGCGAATGGCGAACCGGATCAGCCCGGCCATATCTTCCAGCTGCATCTTGGCCATCAGGCGGCCGCGGTAGGTCTCCACGGTCCGCGTCGAAAGCCCCAGAAGCGTAGCCGCCTCGGCGCTGGATTTTCCCTCCGCGACAAGGCGTACGATTTCCCGCTCCGTTGCCGTGAGGCCCTCGGCGCCACGCCCGCTGCGACGCGCACCCGCATTGTTGACGGCGGCGATGCCGGGACCCAGATACCGCGCGCCGCCGGCGACCGCGCGGATCGCGGCGACAATCTCGTCGCCGGCGGATTCCTTGTGCAGGAAACCGCGCGCGCCAGCCGCCAGCGCCCGGCGGACGACATGGGTCGATCCATGCATCGAAAGGATCAGCACTCTGGTCGCAGGCGAAGCGCCGGTGATCGAACGCGTCGCCTCGATGCCGTTCAACCCGGGCATCGATATGTCCATTACAACGACTTCCGGCTGCGTCTCGGCCGCTTTGGCGACCGCGTCGTGGCCGTCGTTCGCGGCCGCAACGACCTGGATGCCGGGGTCGGTTTCAATCAGCCGGCGCAGGCCGTCGCGCAGAACGCCGTGATCGTCGGCGAGAAGGACCCGGATCACCCCTGCACCACCCTGAATACGCACTCGACACGTGTGCCGGCGCCCG
>Ga0315912_10006087_pt1 | contig 10900 bp, 11 predicted proteins | sample VfabasoilMG_FD_204469 | JGI IMG/M metagenome (GOLD analysis project Ga0315912, IMG submission 204469) | Garden soil microbial communities collected in Santa Monica, California, United States - V. faba soil | ecosystem: Environmental > Terrestrial > Soil > Garden | place: USA: California...
CGGGCAACCGCCTAGCGGCTGCCCTCCTGCGTGATCAGCCAGCGATCTCCGGACTTCTTCAGGATCAGCATCTTTTTCACGCTGTCGCTGAATGTGTCCGACTGGTAGCCCTGCGTGAATTCCGCCTGCGCGTGATCCGGGCCCAGCATCGTGACCTGCAGATCGGCGACGTCGATCTTGATGAAGGCGGGCCTGGCGATCCGGTCGCGGCGGGATCGTTCCCAGGTCGCCCGCGATTCGCCGCCCGGCGGCACGAAATCCGGGGCATACGTCGCGGCGTAGGCGGAGAAATCCTTGGAGGACCACGCGGTCGCCCACAGGTCGACGGCGCGCTTCACTTCGTCCGCGCCCGCGGCATTCACGGCCGGCGCCGGTGTTGCGACCGGAGCGGGTGCGGCCACCGGCGTTGCCGGTTCGGTCTTTGCCTGCGGCGCCGGTTTCGGCTCCACCACGGGCGGGGCCGCCGGCGGCAGTTCGTCACGAGCAGTTTTTCTTTCCGGTTTCGCCGCGGCGACCTGCGTGGGCGCGGCAGCGGCGGGCAGCGAGAACAGGTTGTTGATGAGCGAGAGCTTGGCCTTGGCCGTGGCGTTGTCCTCGTTGAGCTCGAGCGCCTGGTTGTAGGCCTGGCTCGCCATCTTGGCGTAGATGTCGCCCATGTTCTCGTGCGCGGTGGCGTAGCTCGGGTGCGTGTTAATCGCCTTCTGCAGCGACTGGCGGGCGCGCTCGTAGTCGCCCTTGGCGGCGTACACCACGGCGAGGTTGTTGTAGGGCTCGGGCAGCTCGGGGTGCGACTCCGTCAGTTCCTCGAACGCGGCCGCCGCCTCGTCCAGCCGGTTCATCCGCGTGAGAATCAGCCCGCGGAGAAACTTCGCGGTGACGTTGTTAGCGTCGACTGCGAGATCCTCGTCCGCGGCGGACAAGGCCTCCTCGAGCTTGTCCTGCTCGATCAGCGCGCTGATCTGCGCGGGCTCCGCGACGACGGCGCCGAACCAGAACAGGCAGAGGATGGGGAAGAAGATCCGGAAGCGATTCATTCCGATATTTCCGGTTGCAAGTCGAGATAATCTCGAAAGATACGAGGGTCTTTTCAAGCTGGTTATTCTATTGACTGCCTCCGTTCATGGCAATTTCCGAGCATTGAACCGGGACCGAGCTGTAGCGCGACGGGTAACCCTGGAACAACTCCTCGAGAATCTCCGGAACGGCCGGCACCCGCACGTCCAGCCAGTAGAAGCGCTGCACGTTGGAATATGGGACGACCACGGGCTGGAATCCCTTCTCCTTGAGTTCCCTAAGGCGCGCGTTTACCGCCTCCTGCGAGGAGAACAGCCCCAGCGAAACGGCATTGCCCAGCTCTCCCTGGCTGATCAGCCGATAGTCGCGGATCCCCTGCCGTTTCAGGTCCTCGACCACGGCCATCGCGGATTGCCGGGATTCCCTGGGCGCTAGGTACACCCAGAACAGGCGCTGACCGGGATCCTCGGACGTGCGGCTGCGGACCTCCGCCTGCCGCGAACGGAACCAGTCGCCCAGCCAGGTCGCCTGCCGCTCTTCAGGCAGCGGACCGTAACTGAAACACGAATACCCGGCATCGGCGGCGACCACGGGTGCTTCGCCCAGTTCCGGCAGCAGCGCGCCGATGTCTTCGGCCGGAGCGCCCGGCGGCGCTTCCTCCGGACCCGGCCCACGCGCGCGGGAGGGCGGCATCTGCGGCAATTCGGCGAGCAGGGACAGGCGCGGGACGTCCGGAGAAACGTGCCGGGCGGCGCCCGCACTCTGTACCTCGCGGCGCGAATGCCGATCGATCTGCCACCCGAGATATAACAGGTTGGCCAGCAACAGCAGCAGGACGAGCCAGCGCATCAGCGACTGCCCGCGAGCAGCGCCAGTCCCCGCAATACCAGGTCCGGATCGTGAACGACTGCGTGGCGGATGAGCGGCAGCACCGCGGGCGCGCCGCCGCCGCTGATCACGCACGTGACCGGACGAGCGGACCCCGGCGGGAACCGGTCCAGCGTCCGATCGACGAGGGCGGCGACGGCCGCGCAGACGCCGTTGACGACGCACTCCTCCGTCGAAAGCCCCGGCGCGTCGGCCGGCGGACCGTCCACACTCACGCGGATCGCGTCCGTGCCCGTCGCCAGCGATCGGGCCATGAGTTCGACGCCCGGCACCACGAATCCGCCGTGGTGCGTACCGGCCGCATCGATCAGATCGAGAGTGACCGCGGTCCCGCAGTTGACGACGCACAGCGACCCGCCCGGCCGATCGCGGGCGGCGAGCATCGCGAGCCAGCGATCGATGCCGAGTCGCTCCGGATCCCGGTAGCCGTTCCGCACGCCGAACGCTTCACGTTCCGGGACCGCGAAGCGCGCGGACAACTGCCATCGTGCACGGCACGCATCCGCGACGGCGCTTCCAAGCGCCGCGCCGCCGACATTGGCGATCCACACCGCCTCGGGCCGCGGCTGCCGTTCCAGAATCCCGTCGATTGCCTGCTGCATCCCCGCGGCATGGGTGGCAGCGGCGCCCCCGGACAGAGCGCCGGACTTCAGCGTGCCCCACTTGATGCGGCTGTTGCCGATGTCGAGCAGCAGGATCACGGTCCAATTCTCAGGCTGAGCTCACCGCTGCCGTAGCGCCGGAGATTGCCCGCGACGCGCAGCAACAGCAGCCCCGAGGCGTCCACGTCCTCGGCGGTTCCCTGTACCTCCTCGCCGGGCAGCAGCAACCGCACCTGCCTGCCCCGGACGGCGTCCCGTTGCCGCCACTCGCGCAGGTATTCGTCCCAGAGACCCGTGCCGGCACCCGCGAGCATGCGCACGATCTCGCCGATGATCGCCCCGGCGACGCGGTTGCGGGACGGCGGCGTGCCGCGGATTTCCGCGAGGTCCGCCACTGGTTGATCGATGTCGTGCCGCGCCGCGCCCGGCAGGCGCACGTTGAGCCCGATGCCGACGACGACGTCGACCGGACCCGCGATCTGTCCGCGCGTCTCGATCAGGATGCCGCCGAGCTTGCGGCCATCGCTGACGAGATCGTTCGGCCACTTGAGGCCGATCGGAGCGCACTCGCACTGCTCGATCCCGCGCGCCGCGGCGGCGCCCGCGAGCAGGGACACGAGGACCAGCGGATCGGGCGCGGCGTCGAAATGCCAGCCGATCGACAGGCAAATCCCGCCGGCAACGGGCGACACCCAGCGGTTGCCGCGCCGCCCCCGCCCCGCCCGCTGGAATTCGGCGAGCACCACGCGGCCGTGCACGCGATCGCCCTCCAGCAGGTGCTGGTTCGTGGACGCCGTCTCGAACAGGATCTCGATCGGCGCGATGTGGTCGCGGATATCCGCGGGCACCGATTCCAGGACCGCCTCGACTGCCAGCAGCTCGGCCGGCGCCGCCAGCCGGTAGCCGCGGCCCCGCACCGCGTAGACGTCGAGGCCCATGTTCCGCAGGGCAACGATTCGCTTCCACACGGCCGCGCGGCTGACCGCCAGCGATCGTGCCAGTGCCTGCCCGGAATGGAAGCGGCCGTCGGCCAGCGATTGCAGAATGGCGTGATTCAGATCCATCGGCGGGACCGTGGAGAAGACCTTGCCCGGCGGGTGGACGGGCCGGACGAATGCATCGATCGGACTGCGGCGGCGTCAGCCCGGCGGCTTGCCTGCGCCGGTGACATCAATGAATTCATCCCCGGCGTCACCCTTCCCGGCCTTGCCCTTGCCGCCGCCGTCATCGCCGGATCCCGGCAGCACGGTTTCGTCTTCCGGGTCGAAGGCCGCGCCCGACCCGCCGCCCGAACCCGGCAACAGCGTTTCGTCCTCGGACTCGGCAAAGGAAGGCTTGGTGTTCGCGCGTTCGTCCACTTCCGGCAACAGCGTCTCATCCTCGGATTCCGGCTGCGCCCCCGCGACCTGCCCCTTGCCCCTGATGATGGTGTCTTCCTCCCCGGCCGCGACACCGGCGTGCAGTCCGTCGAGATCGAACTCGCTCGTGCCGGCGCGCGCCGATCCGCCCTTCATCACTGTCGCTTCCTCGCCGGCCGCGGCGCCCTTGCCCGCGTAGGTCGTGTGCGACACGACCGTCATCCCGGCCTCGCCTATCTCGGGCATGACGAACTCGAACTCGGTGCGGTGCAGGCGCACGCGGTCGCCATGCTTGAGCCGCACTTCGCTGGTGACGGCATGATCGTTGACGAACGTGCCGTTGATGCTGCCCTGGTCCATGATCCAGTAGCCGAAATCCTTGTACTCGATCATCGCGTGCCGCCGACCGATGGTGGACTGCGGGATCACGACGAAGTCGAGGAGTTCAGTGTCCTTGCCGGCAACGCGGCCGAGCATGGTGGGTTTGCTGCCGAGACGGTGCATCTGCTCGCCGGTGACGCTGCCGATGTCCTTGAGATAGGCCTCGGCGACGTACTGCTCGCCGGGGCCCGCGGAATCGCGGCTGCGGCGGATCAGCGCGATGATGATCCAGACCAGCAGGCCGATGATCACGACCGCGGAGGTCATGACGATCATCGATCGCATCTGCGCTTCGCGCTGCACCGACTCCGGGATCGCCGCCGGCACTTCGATGACGATCGGCTCCGGCGGCGGCGCCGCCGCGACGACGGGCTGCTGCGGCGCCGGTTCCTGCGGCGGCGGCTGATCGATGATCGCGTTGATGCGCTCGAAGATGCCCGCCAGCGCGGCCGCGTCCAGCGCGCGGAAGTACTCACCGTCCGTGTTCTGGGCCAGCGACTGGGTGAGCTGGAAGTCGGCGGCCTCGGTGAAGGCGATGCCGAAGATGCGGATCTTCGCCTCGGCGGCATCCGGCGCTAGATCCTCCCGCAGCCACTTGGCGCGCTCGATGTCGGCGGCCGCGTTGCCCGTGTCGACGATGCCGTCCGTCATGAACACGATCAGCTTCTCCGCCTCGGGCCTGCCGCCGGTCTTCAGTTCGTAGATCGCGCGTTCGACCGCGGCGGGGCTCGCGGTGAGCAGGCCCTTGTAATCGAGCAGGTTCAGGCTCTGGAGAAGCTGCTCGCGCGTCGCGTCGGAAACGGGCGTCAACGGCACCGGCAATCGAACGTCCTTGTCGAAGATGATCACGGCGAGCCGGCTCTGCGGATCCAGGCGGCGGATGAAATCGGTGACCGCCACGCGCATGAGCGAACCCGGGTCGCTCTTCTTCATGCTGCCGGAGTTGTCGAGGACGAGGACGATATCCTTGGGCAACGGCGCGGCGGCGACGGCCGGCACCGGCTCGGCCGGCGTCTCCGCGTCGGGCGCAACCGCTGCCGCGGTCTGATCCTGCGGCACAGTCGACGGCGCCACGACATCCGGAGCAGCCTGTTCCTGCGTGACCGCAGGACCGGCAAGCGACAACAGTACCCAGGCTACCGTGATGCGCGTGAAGAGCATGGTGGACGTACGAGGTTGCCGAACGCAGGATTATAAGGCCATCCGCGCGGCCTCTGCACCCGTGACTTCCCGCCGCTACTCGCTTCCCCGGGCCACGGGGCGGGCCGGGTCTGCGCACCACTCACTCCAGGAACCCGCGTACAAGCGCGGCATCGGCAGGCCCGCGTGCACGGCCGCCAGCACGTTGTGGCATGCCGTCACACCGGAGCCGCAATAGAAGGTGACGGCCGCCGGGTCATTGCCCGCGTACAGGTTTTCCATGGTCCGGCGCAGTTCGGAAGGCGGACGGAACTGTCCGCGCGCGTCGAGATTCAGCTTCCAGCAATGGTTGCGGGCCGCCGGGATATGCCCGGCCACGGGGTCCAGCGGCTCGACTTCGCCGCGGTAACGCGGCGGGTCCCGCGAATCCACGAGCAACGGCGCCGCGGACACGCCCTCGATCGTGGCCAGCAATTCCGGATGCGGGCGGCCCTGGAAGCGACAGGCCTTCCGGTGAACCGGTTCCGCATTCGCCGGGCAATCCTGTTCCAGCCACGCCTGCCAGCCGCCATCGAGCACCGCCGCCGCCTCGTGTCCCATGTAGCGCAACAACCACCAGAGACGCCCGGCGATCGAACCCGACGCCGCATCGTAGGCCACCACTTGAGTGTCGCGGCTCACGCCATACCGGGAAAACAGTTCGGTCAGCTGATCGGGCGTGGACAGGGGATGGCGTCCGCTGCCGGGCACACGCGCGCCGCTGAGATCGTCGTGCAGGTCGGCATACAGCGCGCCCGGAATGTGCCGCTCGAGATACGCCCTGCGGCCCGCCGCCGGGTCCGCGAGTTCGTAGCGGCAATCGACGACGAGCCAGCCCGGATCGGAGAAGCGTGCGCGCAGCTCGGCGGCGGTTATCAGGGACCTGTACATGCGTGATCGATCATACTACCGCCGCTGCATGCGCGGTCCGGGATCCGGATCTTCGAAAGGGAACCTGATGCAAGACGGCGGTTGGCGGGAGGAAGCGAACCAGGGCGCATCGGCGACGTGGGCGCGCCTGCTGCTCGTGGCGTCATACCTTGTTGTATGTCCCGGTTGTGCCACGCTCGGCTACTACGCGCAGTCGGTGTCCGGCCAGATGGAGGTGCTGTCGAAGCGGCGCCCGATTGCCGAGGTACTCGAGGATCCCGCGGCGGGGCAATCATTGAAGGAGGCCCTGCGCCGGGTTCGCGGGATCACCGAGTTTGCACACGAGCACCTGCTGCTGCCCGACAACGGCAGCTACGAGAACTACGCCGATCTCGGCCGTCCGCACGTCGCCTGGAACGTGTTCGCCGCCCCCGAACTGTCGCTGGAGCCGGTGCGCTGGTGCTTCCTGGTCGCAGGCTGTCTCAGCTACCGCGGCTACTTCGACCGCGCGGATGCGGATGCCTACGCCGGAGTGCTGGCGGCGCGCGGCTTCGACGTGTACGTCGCCGCCGTCGCGGGCTACTCGACGCTCGGATGGTTCGCCGATCCGGTGCTCGACAGCATGTTGCGGCGAAGCGAGGCTGATCTTGCACGGCTGCTGTTTCATGAACTCGCGCACCAGAAGCTCTACCTCGATGGCGACACCGAACTCAACGAGGCGTTCGCGGACGCCGTGGCCCTGATCGGCGTGCAGGAATGGGAGAAGGCATATCCCGAGCGCGTGGACCCGGCGTTTCGCGACAACCTTGCCGTCGAAACGGCCTTCGTCGATCTCGTGCTCGCGTACCGCGAACTGCTGCGCGGCGTCTACGAATCCGCGCATGACGGCGACGCGAAGCGCGCGGCGAAACAGACCTTGTTCGCGGCACTGCGAACGGATTACGAGACCTGGAAACGCCGAACCGGCGAGAGCGGCGCCTACGACGAATGGTTCAGCGCCGGCGTGAACAACGCGCGGCTGGCGGCGCTGTCCACCTACCGGGAACTCGTGCCCCTGTTCCTGCGCGCTTACCGCGACACTGACAACAATATCGAGTTGTTCTACGCTCGGATCCGTTCGCTGGAGACCTGTGACCGACATGCACGAGTCCGCTGGTTGCGGGACGGCCCGCTGCCCGCCGCCTGCTGAGTCGACGCTGCGAGCCGGGGCCGCCGATCACGCGGCGCGGCTGCTGCTGTTCTGCCTGGCTTCGTTGATGCCGATCCCGGGATCGGCCGCGGCCATGCCGCAAGCATCGCCCGGGCCGATCACCGAGCGCCTGCACCGCGGCGTGCTGCTGGTCGCAGGCCGCGAGCTCACCGATCCCAATTTCAGCCACAGCGTCGTTCTTGTCACCCATTTGGATGATTCCGGAACCGTCGGCCTGATCCTGAACCGACCCCTGCCGATGCCGGCCGCCAAGGCGCTGCCGCCGCTGGCCGGCGTCGAACCCGATGCCGGCGGGCTGTTCCTGGGCGGCCCGGTCGCGGTTGAAACCCTGCAACTCCTCCTCAGGACAAAGGAGAACCTGGGCGCGGAAGCGAGGCTGGTCGGAGACGTTTATTTGGTCGAGGGCGCCAAGATACTGAAAGAACTGGTCGAAGGCCGGGTTCGCGCCACCGACCTGCGCCTCTTTGCCGGCTACGCGGGCTGGGCGCCCGGCCAGCTGGAGGCGGAAATGCTGCGCGGCGACTGGATCCTCTACCCCGCCGACGCGGAAACGGTTTTCGCGCCGGCCCCGGAACGGCTGTGGCCGGAACTCGTGGATCGGGCAAGCGAGCGCTGGGTGTGGCGCTTCGCGCCCGGCGCTGACGTTCGCCCGGTGGCACAGTATAATCCGGGGTTCGCAGAACGGAGGGGACTGCGGGCCAGCCCGCGGGCGGGATTTCACCCGATCGCCGCGGTTTCCCTCCTGCCTGAAACGGGGATCCGACGCCTGCGGGCGGGACGACTGCTGACATGCTCAACAAGTTTTTCACCAAGCCTCTCGAACTCAAGATTGGCGACCAGATCCTGAAGTTCAGTTCCGTCGCTGACTTCGAGTTCGCGCTGTCCGGACGGACCGCCGTGCCTTCCAGGAAGATCACGGAGATGGTCAAGTTCTCCCCGGACCAGTTGAAGAAGGAAGCAAAAACGATCAAGGATATCGAGAAGCGCTTCGTGTCCATGCTGTCGAAGTCCATCGAAGATCCGGGCAGCATCAACCGCGCCCTGCGCGAGCTGGACCCGCTGATCTTTTCGCAGGACCATAACTGGCGCGACGTCATCGGCGCGCTGAACGAGGGCGACGACGATTTCAATCCGTTCCGCCGCGTTGCGCTGGTCAAGTACATGCAGTACCTGTCGTCACGGCAGGAGATCATCAAGTACCTGTACTCCGAGAAGAAGAAGTACGTCGAGGAAACCGCCAAGGAATCCGAGTCGGCCGAGTCGACGAAGTTCAAGGACACGCTGATTCTCGAGAACACCCTGTTCGAACCCGTAATGGGCGAACGGAAGGCGGGCGAATTCGAACGGATGCCGAAAGGCGAGGCGGTGACGGTCACGCTGGCCTCCGGTACCGAGATGGACATCATCCTCTCCAAGCATGCCTGCAAGATCATCGCGGGGGAGAAGATCAAGTTCGTCGATCAGGCGGGCCGCAGCTACGAGCTGAAGAAGGGCAGGAATATCATCGGCAGGGATACAGTCAGTACCGTCATGATCGATCCGGCGCTCCGCGACGTATCCCGACTGCACCTCGTCATCGAAAACTTCGACGACAAGTCGCTGCAACTCACCGACATGTCTTCGCACGGCACTTACGTGCTGTCGCGCTTCCTGGAACACCACTCCTCCTGGTGACCTCCGCCCCGCGCGGGCCCGGCGCTTCGGCAACGCGCCGCATTCATTTATCATTGGCCGCGACGGGTGGCAGGCTGTAGTATTGCCGCCCCGTTGCAGACCCCATCCATGCCAAGACCACGAGAGCCATGACGAAGACGAACACCTTTAATGCCGCCGCCCTCGCCGGCGAGTACGGTTCGCGACACCCGCGCGACATCCTGCGCCTCGCGCTCGAAAACTTCGATGAGATCGCGCTGTCGTTCAGCGGCGCGGAGGATGTCGTCCTCGTCGACATGGCCGTGAAGATCAAGCCGAAGGTGCAGATCTTCTCGCTCGACACCGGCCGGCTCCACCCGGAAACGTACCGGTTCATGGAACAGGTCCGGAATCACTACGGCGTGGCGATCGAGCTGCTGGTTCCGGACCCCGTGGCCGTCGAAAAGCTGGTCCGCGAAAAAGGACTGTTCAGCTTCTACAAGGACGGGCACAAGGAATGCTGCGGCATCCGCAAGGTGATGCCGCTGCGCCGCAAGCTCGGGACTCTCGACGCATGGGTCACGGGCCAGCGGCGCGACCAGAGCCCGGGCACGCGCGCCAACGTGCCGGTCGTCGAGGCCGACGCCGCGTTCTCGACGCCGCAGCGCCCGCTCGTCAAGTTCAACCCCCTCTCGAACTGGACCTCGACCCAGGTGTGGCAGTACATCCGCGAGAACGGCGTACCCCACAACGAGCTGCATTCGCGCGGTTTCATCAGCATCGGCTGCGAGCCTTGCACGCGTCCGGTGCTCCCGAACGAGCACGAGCGCGCCGGCCGCTGGTGGTGGGAAGACGAAACGATCAAGGAATGCGGCCTGCACGCCGGCAACGTCGCCAGGGGCTGATCGCGGGCAAAGCCATGCGCATCACGATGGTGAAGAAGATCAAGGCCGACGGCTCGCCGTGCCGCAAGTGCGCGGACGTTGAACGGCGTCTCGTCGACGCCGGGCATCTTGCGCGGATCGACCGCATCGTGATCGCCGACGAACGTGATCCGCAAAGCGAGGGCATGCGGCTCGCGGCGGGGCACGGCGTCGATCTCGCCCCGTTCTTCATCGTCGAGCGCGACGACGGGACGACGCAGGTGTACACCGTCTACTTCCGCTTCCTCAAGGAAGTTCTCGAAGGCGAATCGGACGCGGCGCAGGAAGCGGCCGAGATCCTCGATCGCAGCCCGGGCGTCGATCTGCTCTGATCCGCCGCGACCGCGGCACGGAACTGCCTTCAGTGAACGGGCAGTTCCACCTTGTGAAACAGCGCGTCGAGTTCCTCCTGCGTGCGCGAACTCATGGCCCGCTCGACCACGTCACGCGCGAGGTGCGGCGCGAACTGCCGGATGAAGTCGTACATGAAGCCGCGCAGGAACATGCCCCGACGGCAGCCGATCTTGGTCGTACTCGGCTCGAACAGGTGGCTGGCGGACAGCGAGACAAGTTCGGTGTCCACCTTCGCGTTGTACGCCATGCTGGCGACGATGCCGATCCCGAGTCCCAGCTTCACGTAGGTCTTGATGACGTCCGCATCGGTGGCAGTGAACACGACGTGCGGTTCCAGGCCCGCGTTGCTGAACGCCTTGTCGAGCTGCGACCGGCCGGTGAACCCGAACACATAGGTGACGATGGGAAACTCCGCGATTGCCTCCAGCGTGACGCGCCGCAGCCGGGTCAGCGGATGACCATGGGGAACGATGACACTGCGGTTCCAGC
>Ga0315912_10006088_pt1 | contig 10899 bp, 7 predicted proteins | sample VfabasoilMG_FD_204469 | JGI IMG/M metagenome (GOLD analysis project Ga0315912, IMG submission 204469) | Garden soil microbial communities collected in Santa Monica, California, United States - V. faba soil | ecosystem: Environmental > Terrestrial > Soil > Garden | place: USA: California...
CGCGGAAGCGCGCGTGCAATATCTGAACCCCGTAGCCTCCGACCTCACGGGTTGGCGGCTCGACGACGCCGTAGGGCGCAACATCGACGAGATCTTCCGCGGCTTCCACGAAGAGACGTGCGAGCCGATCGAGAACCCCGTCGGCGTCGCCATGCGCCGCAATCGGCCGATCAAGTCCGTGCGGCCCGCGCTCTTGATTCGCCGCGACGGCAACGAGCTCTACATCGAGAGCACGGCCGCGCCGATTCGCGACCCGCTCGGCAACGTGACCGGCGGCGTGCTCGTCTTCCACGACGTCAGCGAGTCGCGCGAGCTGAACCGGCGGCTGAGCTACGCGGCGAGCCACGACATTCTGACGGAGCTCGTAAACCGCCGGGAGTTCGAGGAGCGGCTCGGACGCGCCCTCAAGAGCGCCAAGGCGCGCGAGACGTCGTACGCGGTGCTCTATCTCGACCTCGATCAGTTCAAGATCGTCAACGACGCGTGCGGCCACAACGCCGGCGACGCGCTGCTGAAGCAAATTGGCTCTTTGCTGAAGTCGAAAATCCGTTGGCGCGACACGCTTGCGCGCCTCGGCGGGGACGAGTTCGGCGTGCTGCTCGAAAGCTGCACGATGGACGAGGCGCTGCGGACGGCCGAGGCGCTGCGCGAAAACATCGCCGACTATCGGTTCACTTGGGACGACCGCACCTTCCGCTTGGGCGTCAGCATCGGCGTCGTGCCGATCACGGCAGCCACCGACGACGTGGCGTCGCTGCTGTCGGCCGCTGACAGCGCGTGCGCGGCCGCGAAGGACGCCGGCCGCAACCGCGTCTACAACTACCAAGAGAACGACATCGACTTGATGAAGCGGCGCAAGGAGATGCAGTGGGCCGCCCGCATCAGCAATGCGCTCGACGAGAACCGCTTCGAGCTGTTCCGGCAGACGATCCAGCCGTTGCAGCCGAACGTGGAGCAGGGCGCGCATTACGAGCTTTTGATCCGCATGCGCGACGAGCAGGGTCAGCTCATCGCGCCGGGCCTATTCATCGCGGCGGCCGAGCGCTACGGGTTGATGACCGCAATCGATCGCTGGGTCATCGCGCAGGCGTTCACGTGGCTCGTCTCGGAAGCCGATGAGCGCGAGCGCTTGGCGTTGTGCGCGATCAACTTGTCGGGGCAGAGCCTGGCCGACGAGAAGTTTCTGCCGTTCGTCATCGAACAGTTCAAGCGGAGCGGGCTCTCGGGGTCGAGCATCTGCTTCGAGATCACGGAGACGGCGGCGATCGCGAGCTACAGCCAAGCGAACCGTTTCATCCATGCCTTGAAGGAGCTCGGCTGCCGGTTCGCCCTCGACGACTTCGGTACTGGCCTCTCGTCGTTCGGCTATTTGAAGCATTTCCCCGTGGACTTCTTGAAGATCGACGGCAGCTTCGTCAAAGAGATCCTGCACGACCCCATCGATCGCGAGATGGTGCGTTCGATCAACGAGATCGGGCATCTGACGGGCAAGCAGACGATCGCCGAGTTTGCGGAGAATCAGGAGATCATCACGATGCTGCGCGGGATGGGCATCGATTACGCGCAAGGCTACGGCGTCTCCGAGCCGAAGCGCCTGTTGCAAGCCGTCGCGTAGGCGTCCCTCCGCTCGCGGCGCGGCACGCGCTCAGGCGAATCGCATCGAGAAGTCGATGGCGCGCACGTGCTTCGTGATGGCGCCGATCGACACGAAGTCGACACCCGTGTCGGCGACGGCGCGCAAGCTCGCGGCGCTCACGCTGCCCGAGGCTTCCAGCTCCTGACGCTTACCGCGGCTCGCATCGCGCTGCGTGACCGCAGTTCGCATATTGGCGAGCGAGAAGTCGTCGAGCATGATGCGGTCGGCATCGGTCGCGAGAGCCTCCTTGAGCTGCGCGAGGTCTTCGACCTCGACCTCGATCACGACGTTCGGCGACTGCCTGCGCGCGGCGGCGACGGCGGCCGTGATGCTGCCGACGGCGGCGATGTGGTTTTCCTTGATCAGCACCGCGTCGAATAGGCCGATGCGATGATTCTCGCCGCCGCCGCAGCGCACCGCGTACTTCTGCGCGAGCCGCAAGCCGGGCAGCGTTTTGCGCGTGTCGAGGATGCGTGTGCGGCTGCCCGCTACGATGGCTGCTAGCGCGCGCGTCGCCGTCGCGGTCCCCGAGAGCGTTTGCAGGAAGTTCAGCGCGGTGCGTTCGCCCGTGACGATGCTGCGCGCCGGACCGCGCAGCTCGCACACGATCGATTCGGCGGCGATCTCGGCTCCGTCAGCGGCGTTCCACGTGACGGCGACTCGCGGATCGAGTTGGCGGAACGTCTCGTCGAACCAGGCACGGCCGCATAGCGTCGCGGGCTCGCGTGCGACGACGCGCGCGACCGCGCTCGTGTATCGGCCGATCAGCTCGGCCGTGAGGTCGCCGTCGCGCAGATCCTCCGCGATCGCTCGGCTGACCACGGTCGCGACGTCGGGAGGAGGGGTTGGCGGCGGCATCGAGTGATTTCTTGAGCTTCAAACGAAAAGGACCCGGAAAGCGTGCTTTGCCGGGTCCTCGTCGAAAACTCTATGGGGCGGCTAGAGGAAGAATCCACCGTGCCCGAAGCCGACCATGCTCATCAGCATCGGGATGGAGAGGACCGTGTTCGTGCGCGACGCGAGGAACGCGACGCGGCGCGCCTTCGCAATCTGGTCGGCCGTTGCCTCGACGAGGCCGAGCACCTTCTTTTGGTTCGGCCAGATCAGCACCCAAACGTTGAACAGCATGATCGTGCCGAGCCAGGCGCCGATGCCGATGTTGATGCCGGCCGGTTGCAGCGTGAAGGCTGGGACGAACAGGTCCGTACGCACGAGATACGCGGCGCCGGACAACCACGTCACGACAGCGCCCCAGCGGAACCACCAGAGCGCGCGCGGCGCCACGTACTTGCTGATGCCCGCGCCGCCGGGACCGCCTTGGTCCTTTGCGGCCGCAGCGAGCGCCGGAACTTGCACGAAGTTGAAGTAGTAGAGCAGGCCGATCCAGGTGACGCCGGCAAGAACGTGGATCCACACGATGAGGCTCAGCTCGTTGACTTGGACGCCCATCACGGCCAGAGCGATGACGACGGCGAGAACGATGCCGGTGATGATCGTTCCCTGGATGGTGTTCAACGGGTTCATGTGTGGGACCTCCCCTTTGCAGGACTTGACGAAACTTCTTGCGTTATTGGCGGCTCTTTGGTGCGGCCCCTTGCCCCGCTCCAAAGACTGACGAAGAATAGGTGAGACACCGACGCAGTTCAATGTTGCGAGGCCGCACTAGGTCGGAGTCAACGCGAGGATCGATACCATGGACGTCAACGAACGCATCAAGAAGCAACTCGAGAGCTACCCGGTGTTGCTATACATGAAAGGAACTCCGGATTTTCCGCAGTGCGGCTTTTCCGCGAAGACGGTCGGCGTGCTGCGCGCCACCGGCGCAAAGTTCGCCTACATCAACATCTTCGAGGACCCCGAGATCCGCGAGGGGTTGAAGGCCTATTCGAACTGGCCGACGTTCCCGCAGCTCTACGTCAACGGCGAGCTGATCGGCGGTTGCGACATCGCCGTCGAGCTCTTCGAATCGGGCGAGCTCCAGAAAATCCTGAGCGAGGCCGCACCCGCTACGGCGCAGTAGGCGCCCGCTCGTAAACGCTGCGAAAGCGATTCACGACCGTACAGAAGACTCGCGCCGTCATGTCGGCGTCGTAGAGCGCCGAGTGCGCGCGGTCGTCGTGCCATTCGAAACCGGCCGCCGTCACGGCGCGGCTCAGCACCGTTTGGCCGAACGCGACGCCAGCGAGCGTCGCGGTGTCGAAGCTCGAGAACGGGTGGAACGGGTTGCGTTTGATGCCCGTGCGTTCGACGGCCGCGTTCAAGAACTGTAGGTCGAAGAACGAGTTGTGGCCGACGAGCACGGCGCGCGTGCAGCCTGACGGCTTGAGCTCTTTTCGCACTTCTTGGAACAGCGCTCGCAGCGCTTCGCCTTCGTCGATCGCCGGCCGAAGCGGATGAAACGGATCGATGCCGGTTACTTGCAGAGACGCTGGATCGAGTCGCGCGCCTTCGAACGGCTTCACGATGTAGCGGTGCTGCGCGGCGGGTTCGAGATCGCCGGCCGCATTGAACCGCACGAAGACGGCCGCGACCTCGAGCAACGCGTCGGTCGCGCAATTGAAGCCGCCCGTTTCGACGTCGACGATCACGGGAAGGAAGCCGCGGAAGCGCGCCGCGATCGGCGACGGCGGTGTGTCGTGGACGGGCGCTGCCGCTGCGTCGTCGCTCACGCGTCTAGCCTCCGTGCGAGATCCGCGGCGCCGCCGGTCGTCCTCGTCAGCAGCTCGACGGTCAGCCGCACGCCGAAGCCCGTGATCTCGGTCGGCACGTGGGCGAGCCCGCCTTTGTGTTGGCCGGCGCTCAAGTCGACGTGGACCCACGGAATCGTTTTCGGCACGAAGCGCGAGAGAAAGCGCGCGCCGAGAATATGGTCGCCGGCCGTCTCGACGCTGCACTGCTTGATGTCTGCGACGTCGCTCTTCAGTAACTCATCGTAGTCGTCGTCCATCGGAAACGGCCACACGCGCTCGCCGCTGTCGGACCCGGCCTGCTGCAGCAACGCGTTGGCGGCCGTGCGATTCGCGAAGACACCCGAATAACGCTCCGTCAGCGCGGTGACGCACGCTCCAGTCAACGTCGCGTAGTCGACGATGACGGTCGGCTTCTCGCGCGCCGCGAGCGCGAGCGTGTCGGCGAGCACCATGCGTCCTTCGGCGTCGCTATGGATGACCTGGATCGTCGTTCCGTCGACGGCCGTGATCAAGTCTTGCGGCTTGTACGCGTCGCTGCCGAGGCGGTTTTCCGTGATCGCGAGCCAAGCGTCGACGCCGAACGGGACGCGTAGCTCGGCGAGCGCCAGCAACGTGCCGAGCGCGACGGCGCTGCCCTGCATGTCCGTGTGCATGTCGAGCATGCCCGCGTGCGATTTCAGGTTCGTGCCGCCCGTGTCGAACACGACGCCCTTGCCGACGAGCGCCACGTTCGGCGCCGCAGCGCGCGCGGGTCGATACTTCAGGTGCAGGATGCCTGCGTCGCGCGTGGCGTTGCCGCGAGCGACCGCCAAGAAAGCGCCGGCGCCGAGCTTCTCGAGCTGCCGTTCCCCGAAGAAACGCGTAGCGATGCCGCGCGCTTTCGCGAGCTCGATGACGGCTTTGCGGTAGGCGCCCATCGTCAGCACGTTCGGGGGCAGGGCCGTGAACCAACGTGCGACGTCGTTGCCGAGCGTCTGCGCGCGCGCAACGACCAGGTCGAGACGGGACGGGGCGCCGAACAGCCGCACGCTCGCGAGCGCCGTGGAAGGCTTCCGTTCGGATTTGAACGCCGGAAGCTCTAGAGCGGCCGCGCCGGCGGCGGCCAGCAAACTCTCGGCGGCGGTTCGCGCGTCTGCGTCAGCGAGCCCGACGAGCGCGATGCCGAGCGTTCGCGGCTTGCCGCGTAGGCATTCGCGTAACGCCTTCGCGGCCCACGTGAGCGCCGTGAAACCGCGGGCAGGCGTGAACGTGCCGACGGTGAGCCCCGTGCCGCGCTCGTTCGCCGCGCGCGAGCTCGCGAAGTCGTGCTCGTTTTTTTGCGCGCGAGAGCGCAGCATCGAGAGATGCGCTCCGTGAGGTAGACGGGCGAGGGCGGCATCGGTGCCTCGCGGCGCGACGACGAGCAAGTGGTCGAGTCGGTCGAGCGCGGCGCGCGTCGGCGCAGCGGTGGTAGCCGTCGTGCGCAGCGGTGCAAAGGCGGGAAGCTCGATCTTCGGGACTATCGAATTCGGCATCGCGGCGCGGGTCCCTTTGCCTTGACCGTGTTTCTACAAAACCCGATCATAGCTGCCGCTGGAGCGGGGGTCAGGCGGCGAACGGGGCTCGCATCCTAACAGGATTCTTCTCGGCGAGTCGGAAACGGAGCTATCGTTCGCGCGCGTGTAACTGGAGTACGGTTTTTCATGGCGACTGCTAGACCGCTGCCTCTGATCGCTCTCCGCGGCGACGATTTCGACCCGGAGGAGACGCAGGAGTGGCTCGAGTCGATCGACTCCGTTCTCAGAGTCCATGGCGCGGAGCGCGCGCACTTCCTGCTCGAATGCATGATCGATCACGCGCGCCGTTCCGGCGCGTATCTGCCGTATAGCCCCAACACGGCGTACCTGAATACGATCCCAGTCGGGCAGCAGCCCGAGTATCCCGGAGATCGCGCCATCGAGCGGCGCATCGAGGGATACATCCGCTGGAACGCGATGGCGATGGTCGTGCACGCAAACCGCAAGAGCTCCGAGTACGGCGGGCACATCGCGAGCTATGCGTCATCGGCCACGCTCTACGAAGTAGGCTTCAATCACTTTTGGCGCGCGCCGACTCCCGAGCACGGCGGCGACCTCGTGTACTACCAAGGGCATTCGTCGCCTGGCATCTACGCGCGCGCATTTCTCGAAGGCCGGCTCGGCGAGGAAAACTTGAACCACTTCCGGCAGGAAGTGGTGGGCAAGGGGCTCGGGCTCTCGTCGTATCCGCATCCGTGGCTGATGCCCGAGTTCTGGCAGTTCCCAACCGTATCGATGGGCTTGGGCCCGATGATGGCGATCTACCAGGCGCGCTTCATGCGCTACCTCGAGAATCGCGGCATCGTGCCGCCGCAGGATCGAAAGGTCTGGTGCTTCTTGGGCGACGGCGAAACCGACGAGCCCGAGTCGATGGGCGCGATCACGATGCCCGTGCGGGAGCGCCTCGACAACTTGATCTTCGTCATCAACTGCAATTTGCAGCGCCTCGACGGTCCGGTGCGCGGCAACGGCAAAATCATTCAAGAGCTCGAAGCCGCGTATCAGGGCGCCGGCTGGAACGTCATCAAAGTCGTCTGGGGCTCGCGCTGGGATCCGCTGCTCGCGCGCGATCAAGCAGGCCTCTTGCGCAAGCGAATGGAGGAGTGCGTCGACGGCGAGTATCAGGCGTTCAAGGCCAAGGGCGGCGCCTACACTCGCGAGCATTTCTTCGGCAGCCATCCCGAGCTGAAGGCGATGGTCGCGCACCTTTCGGACGAGGACATCTGGCACTTGAATCGCGGCGGCCACGATCCCGCGAAGGTCTACGCCGCGTATCACGCGGCCGTGCATCACGAAGGGCGGCCGACCGTCATCCTCGCGAAGACCGTCAAAGGTTTCGGCATGGGCGAGGCCGGCGAAGGCCAGAACATCACGCACCAGAAGAAGAAGCTCGACGACGACGACTTGAAGCAGTTCCGCGATCGCTTCCACGTGCCGGTCTCCGACGAGGAGCTCGCGGCGCTCAAGTACTACAAGCCCGCCGAAGACAGCGAGGAGATGCGCTATCTAAAGGAGCGGCGCACGAAGCTCGGCGGCTCTCTGCCCGCGCGCAGGCCGAAAGCCGAGCCGCTGCAGGTGCCGGACCTCGAGTTCTTCAAGAGCCAGCTCGAGGGCAGCGGCGACCGCGAGTTCTCGACGACGATGGCGTTCGTGCGAATCCTCACGGCGCTCGTCCGCGACAAGAACATCGGCCCGCGCGTCGTGCCGATCGTGCCGGACGAGGCGCGAACCTTCGGCATGGAGGGCATGTTCCGCCAGGTCGGCATCTACTCTTCGGTGGGCCAGCTCTACACGCCGCAAGACTCCGACCAGCTCTCGTACTACCGCGAGGACAAGAAAGGCCAGATCCTCGAGGAAGGCATCAACGAGGGCGGCTCGTACTGCTCGTGGATCGCGGCTGCCACGTCGTATGCGAATCACGGCGTGCAGATGATTCCGTTCTATATCTATTACTCGATGTTCGGCTTCCAGCGCATCGGCGACTTTGCGTGGGCCGGCGGCGACATGCGCGCGCGCGGCTTCCTGCTCGGCGGCACGGCGGGCCGCACGACGCTCGCCGGCGAGGGATTGCAGCATCAGGACGGCCACAGCCTGCTCGTCGCCACGACGATTCCGAACTGCCGCGCCTACGACCCGTGCTTCAACTACGAGCTTGCCGTCATCATTCAAGACGGCTTGCGGCGCATGTGCGTCGATCAAGAGAGCATCTTCTACTACATCACCGTCATGAACGAGAACTACGCGCACCCGGCGATGCCGGAGGGCGTGCAGCGCGGCATCTTGAGCGGTATGTACCGGCTGAAGTCCGGCGGTAAGGGCAAGGTGCGTGTTCAGCTGCTCGGGTCCGGCACGATCCTGCGCGAAGTTCTGGCCGCTGCCGAAATGCTCGAGGAGCGCTTCAAGATCCCGGCCGACGTCTGGAGCGTCACGAGCTTCAGCGAGCTGCGCCGCGACGCGCTCGACGTCGAGCGTTGGAACGCGCGTCATCCCGACACCAAGCCTCGCACGAGCTATGTCACGCAATGCCTCGCGGACGTGGGCGGTCCGTTCGTCGCAGCGACGGACTACATGAAGCTCGTGTCCGATCAGATCAGGCAGTGGGTTCCCGGCCGCTTCGTCGCGCTGGGCACCGATGGGTTCGGCCGCAGCGATGGCCGAGACGCGTTGCGCCACCACTTCGAAGTCGACCGCAAGTCCGTCGTCGTCGCGGCGCTCAAGGCGCTCGCCGACGAAGGCAGCATCGATAGCAGCACGGTGACGAAGGCGATGGCCGACCTCGGCGTCGACGCCGACAAACCGAACCCCGTCACCGAATAAGCGCTCTACAATAGTTCCCCGTGGAAGTCGTCGTACCCGATCTTGGTGACTTTGCGGACGTCGAAGTCATCGAAGTTCTCGTGAAGCCCGGAGACTCCGTTGCGGCGGAGCAGGGCCTCGTCACGCTCGAGACCGACAAGGCCACGATGGACATTCCGTCGCCGGCCGCGGGCAAGATCACGGCCGTGAAGGTCAAGACCGGCGACCGCGTATCGGCCGGCAGCGTCATCGCGACGCTCGAGAACGCCGGCGGGGCCGCGGCCGCAGCGGCCGCCGCCGACACTCGTCCCGAGGACGATCGCACCGTACGCCAGCCCAAGTTCACGCGGCCCGTGGCGGAGCCGCCGCCCGCGGCCGCAGCCGAGCCGCGGCTCGTTGCGGTGCCCGACCTCGGCGATTTCTCGGGCGTCGAGATCATCGACATTCTCGTGAAGCCCGGCGACGAGGTCGCGGCCGAGCAAGGGCTCGTGACGCTCGAGACCGAGAAGGCCACGATGGACGTGCCGTCGCCCGAAGCCGGGCGCGTGCTCGAGCTCAAGGCGGCCGTCGGCGACAAGGTGTCTACCGGCGATCCGCTGGTCGTGCTGCAGCCGAGCGGCGTTGCCGCCAAGCCGGCAGCCGCCGCACCGGGACCCGCGCCGGCGCAGGCGCCGCCACGCCCACCTGCGGCGAGTCCGAAGCCGGCGGCGCCGAAGGCCGCGCGTGCACCGAGCGCCGTCTCGAGCGCGCCGACGTCTTTCGGAGAAGCGCATGCGAGCCCCTCCGTGCGCAAGCTCGCGCGCGAGCTCGGCGTCGACCTCGGCCGCGTGCGCGGCTCGGGCGCGAAGGCGCGCGTCACGGCCGACGACGTCAAGGCGTTCGTCAAAGAGGTCATGCTGGGCGGCGCAGGCGCAGCGAGCGCGCTACCGGCCGTTCCGTCCGTCGATTTCGCGAAGTACGGCCGAGTCGAAACGGAGCCGCTGTCGCGCATCCAGAAAATCTCGGGTCCGCGCCTGCACGCGAGCTGGGTCAACGTCCCGCACGTCACGCAACACGACGAAGCGGACATCACGGAGCTCGAGGAGAAACGCTCGTCGCTCAAGGAACAGGCCCAGCAGCGCGGCATCAAGCTGACGCCGCTCGCGTTCATCGTGCGCGCGTGCGCACTTGCGCTTGCCGAGATGCCGCATTTCAAGTCGTCGATCGCGCCGGACGGCGAAAGCCTCGTCATCAAGCATTACACGCACATCGGCTTCGCCGCCGACACGCCGCAGGGTCTCGTCGTGCCCGTGATCCGCGATGCAGACAAGAAAGACCTCTACGAAATCGCCAAGGCGCTTGCGACACTGAGCGAGCGCGCCCGCACCGGTAAGCTTCAGTCGGACGACATCACGGGCGGCGTCTTCACGATCTCGAGCTTGGGCGGCATCGGCGGACGGTTCTTCACGCCGATCATCAACGCGCCCGAGGTCGCGATTCTCGGTGTGTCGCGCAGCTCGTGGCAGCCGGTCTATCGCGACATGGCGTTCGTCCCGCGGCTCATGTTGCCGTTGTCGCTGTCGTACGACCATCGCGTCATCGACGGCGCGAAGGCCGTGCGCTTCACGGCCCAGCTCGGCGAGATTCTCGCGAATCCCGGGCAGCTCGTAGAGGCGATTCCGTGAGCACGGTCGAAGTGCGGATCCCCGAGCTCGGGGATTTTCCCGCCGTCGACGTCATTGAAGTGCACGTGAAGCCGGGCGACCGCATCGCGGCCGAGGACCCGCTCGTCACGCTCGAGACGGACAAAGCCACGATGGACGTGCCCGCGCCGCGCGCGGGCACGGTCGCCTCGGTCGCGATCAAGCAGGGCGACAAAGTCGCGGCCGGCGATCTCGTGCTGACGCTCGACGCGGCGGACGACGTCGCCAAACCTGCTGCCTCGCCGGGGACCAAGCCCGAAGCCGCGCCCGCCGCGAAGGCCGCAGCAGCGAGCGCGCCGCCGCGCGCCGCCGCGGCTCGAGCGAGCGCCGCAGCGGCTGTGCCCGCGGTGCCGGGCAAGCGGCTCGCCGTGATCGGCGCCGGGCCGGGCGGCTACACGGCGGCGTTCCGCGCAGCCGATCTCGGCCTCGAGGTCACGCTCGTCGAGCGCTGGCCCACGCTCGGCGGCGTTTGCTTGAACGTCGGTTGTATTCCGTCGAAAGCGCTGTTGCACGCGGCGCGCGTCATCGAAGAGGCGCAC
>Ga0315912_10006089_pt1 | contig 10898 bp, 4 predicted proteins | sample VfabasoilMG_FD_204469 | JGI IMG/M metagenome (GOLD analysis project Ga0315912, IMG submission 204469) | Garden soil microbial communities collected in Santa Monica, California, United States - V. faba soil | ecosystem: Environmental > Terrestrial > Soil > Garden | place: USA: California...
CCTGCGACTCGGCGGCGACTACAAGGAGGCGCGCAACAAGGCGGCCGCGACCTTCGACCAGGCGCAGCAGCTGAAATGGGGAAACGGTGCAGCGCGTGCGCTCGTCGAGCGCGGGCTGTCGGAGTCGGCCGATGGCGATCCACGTGCGGCGCGCGAAACGCTGTTCGAGGCGATCCGCGTTGGCGGCGAAGCGAGCGATCCGGCGAGCCAGGCGACCGCGTGGATCGGTCTCGTCTACGTCGAAGCCGTGGGCATGCGCGCACCACTCGAAGCGCTGCGCTGGGCCAAGCACGCCGAGGGTGCGCTGACGCAAGCGGGCTCGGATCAGGACTCGAACGCAACGCTACTGCACAACGTCGCCGCCGCACTGCACGCTCTCGATCGCGACGCGGAGGCGCTCGATCACGAGCAGCGCGCTCTCGTGCTCTACCAGCGTGCATTCGGACCGCGCCACGTTCGCGTGGCAACGCAGATGGCCGTGGTCGCGCAGGCACAGCGTCGAGTGGGCAAGCTCACCGACGGGCTCGCGCAGGGTGAAGCGGCGGTCAAGTTGCTCGAGGAGCTGCTCGGACCGCATCACAAGTCACTCGCACCCGCGCTCAACAACCTCGCGGTCACGTACGACGAGCTCGATCGTCTCGACGATGCGCGCCGCACACTCGAGCGCGCGCTCGCGATCAAGGAGTCCGAGCTCGGGCCGAGTCACGTCAGCCTTGGCATTCCATTGTCGAACCTCGCCGTGATCGAGCGCCGTCTCGGTCACTTCGATGTCGCCGATCAGCTGCTGTCGCGCGCCTACGACCTGCGCGTCGCCGCTCTCGGCCCGAATCATCCCGACGTCACGCGCATCTTGCAGACGCGCCTGCTCGATCGCACGAGCCGTGGCCTCGACGACGAGGCGCGCACGCTCGTCGACGACGTGATCGCGCGCCAGAAGGCGCGTACGGAGGCGGTCGAGCTACCGGGCGTACTGTCACTGCGATGCGAGCTCGATCGCCGCGCCGGCAAGCTCGAGGCTGCGGCTGCCAGCTGTCGCGACGCGCTCGACGCGCTCGGCAAGACTCCCGACCCGAATCGCGCGCTCTACGTGTACGCATACGCCGCACGCCTCGCCGCGCAGCGCGGACTCCGCGAGGAGGCTGCATCGCAGCTGGCGCGCGCCCAGACGGCGCTCGGCGCGGTGACACGCGACAAGCAGGTAGCGTCTGGTTACGTCGGCTGGGCGGCTGCGCATGTCGCGGCCGCAGCGGGTCGACGCGACGAGGCGGCGGCACTCGCGAAAACCGCGCGCGAGTCGCTGCTCGCGCATGGCAAGGACACGACCTACCTCGTCGACGATCTCGCGAAGCTGTTCTAAGCCCCGAAACGTGAAATGATGATCGCTGGGTGGCGGAGCAAGAGCGCTTCGGGCGGTACCAGGTGTTCGAGTGCGTCGGTTCCGGCGGCATGGCGACGGTGCACCGAGCCTCCGTCGAGATCGAAGGACAGTTTGCTCTCGATGTCGCGCTCAAACGTTTGTTGCCGCACCTCGCTGATGACGAACGATTCATCAGCGACTTCGTCCGCGAGGCGAAGCTGTCTGCGCTCTTGCACCATCCCAACATCGTTCGCGTCTACGAGCTCGGACGCATCGATGACGTGTACTTCATCGCGATGGAGCTCGTCCGTGGTGTGGCGATCAGCAAGCTGCTCCGAAAAGACCGGCCACCGCCGATCGGCGTGACGCTCGCGATGATGCTCGAGCTGACCGATGCGCTCGACTACGCGCACGATGGTATCGGCAACCACGGCCAGCGCATCAACCTCGTGCACCGTGACCTCAGCCCGTCGAACCTGCTCGTCACCGATGACGGCCACCTCAAGATCATCGACTTTGGCGTAGCAAAGACGCTGACTGGAGAGCACGCGACGAGCTCTGGGTACGCGAAGGGCAAGCTCGGTTACATGTCGCCCGAAGCGCTGCGCGCGACGAACGTCGACGGCCGCGCTGACCTGTTCTCGGTAGGCGTCGTGATGTGGGAGCTGCTCACCGGGCGCCGGCTGTTCAACTCCGAGCACGACTGGGACCTGAGCATCTTCGAGACGCCGGTCGTACCGCCATCGTCGATCAACAAGCACGTGCCGCCGGCGCTCGATCAAATCGTGCTGAAGGCGACGGCGCAGGACATCAGCAAGCGCTGGCAGTCCGCCAACGCGATGCACCGTGCCCTCGCGCTGGCCGTGCGGCCGTTCGCAGCCGAAGCGACGGTGAGTGATGTGATCGCGTGGCGACGCTCGCATCGTGTCGCGTCGAGTCTCGACGCCTATGTGGACTACGAACAGATCGAGATCGTCCAGAGTCGCACGCGCACGCCCGCTACTCCGACACCTGCGATGAAGCGGTTCGCATCGACGACGCCGGCCAAGCGGGCGCCAAGCCGCGCAAAGTCCGAGGGCGAGGAGCGCACCGGCGGGCGACGTCGCCCGGCCGCCATCGAGCGCACGACCGAGTCAAACCGGCCGGTAGGTGACGCCGCCATCACGTCCGACCTGCTTCCGCAGATCGTCACCGAGCGCCAGCTCGAGTTCCCGCCCGAGCCAACGTCGAGTGGCGAGTACGTCGTCCAGCTATTCGTCGAATTCGAGCCGTCGGACTTCGAGCGCGAGGAGCCAACGGCAGCCGCGCCCACGATTCCCCGGAAAAAGGTACGCGCGCCCATTCGCCGGCCGGCACCGGCGCCGACCTCGGACCGCATTCCGCGCCGGCTGCAGGTCGACACGGAGCCGACACCGCACCCCGCCGTCAAGCCGCGGGCGCCGACCTCTACGCCACGCAAGAAGGGGTGATCCGCCCGCTCGACCGCGACCGAGCCTGATCGCATACTCGGGGCGGAGTGGCAGCACCCGACGACGACCCCGAAGGGCAGGGTCCCGCTGCGACCGAGGAGATGACCGGCGCTGCCGCCGAACAGGTCCGTGCCGCGAAGCGCGACGCCGAGACGCAGCCCGTGCCGATTCCGCGCACGCCACCACGTCAGGCGCCGGCGCCGATCCCACCGACGCCGTCGACGTACATCCCGCCGCACCCGACGCCCACCCCGGGCTCACCCGTATCGAGCGAGCCGACCGAGGTCCTCGTCGGCGAGAGCGAACCGGATCCGATGTCGATTCCGCGGCCGCTGATGTTCAAGCTGTGGGTCGACACCGATCTGCCGCTCGTCGACCGCGCGAACTACGAGTATCTCGGAGAGCACGCCCGCGGCGGCTTGGGTCGCATCATGCGGGCCAAGGACGTCCGCACTGGACGCCTCGTCGCGATCAAGGAGATGATCGAGCCGAACGCGCAGGCGAGGAAACGGTTCACGCGCGAGGCGCTGATCACCGCGGGTCTGCAGCATCCCTCGATCGTGCCGGTGTACGAGCTCGGGCGCTGGTCGACCGGCGAGCCGTTCTTCGCGATGAAGCTCGTCTCCGGCCGTTCGCTTGCCGAAGTATTGCGCGGAGCGACGCTCGACGAACGGCTCGCGAATGTGCCGGTGATCATGTCGGTCGCTGAAGCACTCGCGTATGCCCACAAGCGGCGCATCGTGCACCGCGATCTCAAGCCAGCGAACATTCTCGTCGGTGACTACGGCGAGACTGTCGTGATCGACTGGGGTCTCGCCAAGAGCGTCGACGAGATCGATAGCAGCGGCGAGATCGAGCAGATGCTGCGGCCACGCGGCATCGATCCGACGGTGGCAGGTGTCGTGCTGGGAACGCCCGCGTACATGTCGCCCGAGCAGGCGCGCGGCGAGCCGATCGACGAACGCTCCGATGTCTATTCGATCGGGGCGCTGCTCTATCACCTGATCGCTGGTCATCGGCCGTACATCGAAACCGGGGCGAAGACATCCCGCGCGATCGTCGACCTCGTTTCGACCGTGGCACCAGCCGCTCTCGCGACGCGCGAGGCCGGCGCGCCTCCGGACCTGATCACGATTGCAAACAAGGCGATGGCTCGCGAGCGTGACGCTCGGTACGCCGACGGCGGCGAGATGGCCGAGGATCTGCGGCGCTTTCTCACCGGACAGCTCGTCGCAGCCCATCACTACGGCCGCTGGACCCTGCTGCAGCGCTGGCTTCGCCGCCACCGTGCGCCGGTAATCGTTGGTCTCGTGCTCGCGACGCTACTCGTGATCGTTGGTGCAATCGGTCTGCGCGGCATTCTCGTCGAACGCGACCGCGTGCGGACCCAGCGCGATATCGCCGTTGCCGAGACCGCGCGTGCCGAGCGACAGCTCGCGGCCGCGCTGTACGAGAAGGGCCGCGTCGCCGAAACTGCAAACGAGTGGGCGAAGGCGTCGATGTATTACGCTGCGTCACGGACGCATCACGAGACCGTCGAAGCCGCGTGGGCCGCCGGTCTCGCGGACGCCCGCGCGGTGATGCCACTCGTGCGTTACGAAGGTCACGCTGGCGCGTGGGTGCACGCAGTCGCGATCACGCCGGACGGTTCGACGGTGGCGACCGTCGACGACACCGGCATGGTCCGACTCTGGTCGCCGCGCGACGGCCGCACGCTCGCCGAGACCAAGGCCGCGCAGACGGCGCTCTACGCCGTCGCGTTCTCACCCGACGGCAGCGAGATCGCGATCGCCGGCGACGATGGTGCGATTCAGCGCCGCAGCCTCGATCTGGCGATGCGCGCCACCGTGCCGGTTCACAGCGGCCGTATCTGGGCACTCGCGTACTCGCCCGATGGCTCCCTGATCGCGTCCGGCGGCGAGGACACCAAGGTCAAGATCACACCGGTCGCCGGCGGCGCGTCGCGCGAGCTCACGGGCCACATCCAGCGCGTGTACTCCGTCGCGTTCTCCGCCGACGGCAAGCGGATCGTATCGGGCAGCGACGATCGCCATGTGTGGATCTGGGACGTCGCCTCCGGCAAGGGCGAGTCACGCGGCAATCACGTCGCCGGTGGAATTCGCGTCGCGATGTTCGCCGGCAACGATGTCGTGACGACCGGCTGGGATCACGAGATCCGTAAGTGGCCCGCCGACGGCAGTGCACCGAGCGTGTGGTCCGACACGCATATCGTGCACGGCGCCGCGATCGATCCGAAGGGTGAGCTGGTCGTCACCGGCGGCGAAGCAGAAATCATTCGCGTCTGGGACCTCAGCACGCACCAGATCGTAACGGCACTCGACAATCCGGGTGGGCAAACCAGCGCTGTTGCATTCTCGCGCGATGGCCGCGTGCTCGTCACCGCCGGCAAGACGGCGCCGATCGCGTGGGACGCGCGGCCGCTGTCCCGTCTGCACAGCGTCGGTCACGCGACCGATGTTGTCGAGCTCGAGGTCAACGCCGAGGGCAGCACGTTCGTATCCGGCTCTACCGATCGCACGCTCCGCGTGTGGGATCTGGCATCCGCACGCGAGCTACGCCGGATCACGACGCGCGCGTACTGCGGCGACGGCGTGACCTGGCTCCCCGGCGACGAGCTTGTCGCTGCCTGTGACGACAAGGTGATGCGCCGTTGGGACCGGGCCGGCGTCGAGCGCACGCTCGCACTGCCGGCGTGGCTGCGCTTCGTGTCGCTGTCACCCGACAAGTCGACGCTCGCCCTCGGCCACGTCGACGGCAAGCTCGCCACCGTCGACGTCGCCAGCTGGACCGTCGCGAGCGAGAAGACCGGCCACGTTCACCACATCTACGACGTGACCTACGCGAAGGACGGCCGTTTCGTCAGCGCGAGCCTCGACGACCACATCAAGGTGTGGCGCGGCCGCGATTTCACGCTCGATCTCGACCTCGTCGCCGAGGGCAAAGACGGCGTGATCGGCGCGGCACTCTCGCCCGATGGCAGCCAGCTCGCAGCCGGCGGACAGGACGGCACGCTCCGCGTCTGGGACGTCAAACGCTCGGCGTGGCTGGTCCATCGCGAGGACATCGCCGCGGGCACGGTGTGGAAGATCATGTACACGCCCGACGGCGGTCGCGGCATCACCGCTCACGATGATGGCAAGGTTCGCGTGTGGAATCCCGCAACGTGGACCGATCCGGTCGTGCTCGACGCAGGGGAGGGCACAGCACTCGCGATCGGGGTCACGCCCGACAGCAAGACGCTGCTCGCTGGCTACAAGTCGGGCGCCATCGTGATCTGGAACCTCGCGACTGGGCAGCTGCGGTCGCGCATCGGCGGTCACGTGCGCGAGCGCGGCTCGTGCGGTGAGTTCGCGATGCAGACGTGGGTCGACGAGGAGCACGCGTCCACCGTGCGTCATGCGTGCGTGACGCCACCGGCAGACTACTTCAACGACCTCGCGAAGCGTTCGCACCAGCAGATCGACGAATCGGTCGATGTGCGTTGGGACTGGCTCGCCAAAACACCGCCACGCTGAACGCTGATAGACTGGTCGTGGATGCGTGGGCTGGCGATCGCACTGGTGATCGGTTTTCTCGGGTTGTGGTCGGGGCGAGCTCTTGCCCAGGTGACGACCGCAAACGTTCGCGGCACCGTCACGTCAAGCGACGACGGCACGCCGATGGCGGGCATCGAGGTGACGCTCGTCAACGAGGCCACCGGAAACTTCAAGACGGCATTCACGAACGACGTCGGCGGGTACGCGTTCACGGGTCTCGACGTCGGCGGCCCCTATCGCGTTTCAGCGCAGCTCGAAGGGTTCCGGAAGGCCGAGGTGCGCGGGCTCATGCTGTCGGCAGGCAAGACGCGCGACGTCAAGCTTCGTCTCGAGCTCCAGGAGGAAGTGATCGAAGTGACCGGCTCGGCGGTCGCGCGGTCGACGTCGAACAAGACCGTGATCACCTCCGAGCAGATCGATCAACTACCGTCGATCAGCCGCGACCCGCGCGACATGGTTCGCACGTCGCCGGAAGCGAGCGTCGAGGGCCGTGACAAGACGATGTCGGTCGGCGGTGCGAACACCCGCTTCAACAGCATCACGGTCGACGGTATCCGCGAGGACGACGACTTTGGCCTCAATAGCTCGGGGTACCCGACGCGCCGCAGCCCGATCGCACTCGGCGCGGTGCAAGAGATGACGCTCGAGAGCGCGCCGTTCGATGTCCGCTACAGCAAGTTCATGGGCGGCAACGTCAACATCGTGACGAAGACCGGCACCAATCAGCTCCATGGCACCGTCGTCACCACGTATTCGAGCGACGCGATGCTCGGTGACCGCATCGGCAAGGACCTGGTCAAGGGCGTCAAGTTCAAGGAGCTCCGCTACGGCGCGACGGTCGGTGGTCCGATCGTGAAGGACGAGGCGCACTTCCTGATCTCGCTCGAGGGCCTCAGCGGTACGTCGCCAGTCAGCGCGGGTCCTGCCGGGTCGCGCGCGGTGAATGTCACCTCGAAGGTGACGCCGGAGGATCTCGCGATGGCACAGGACATCGCGCGCTCCGTCTACAACTTCGATGCGGGCGTTCCGAACCGCACGCTCGACGAAGGGGACCTCAAGATCCTCGCGAAGGCGAACTGGCAGGTCAACGCGAAGCACCGCCTCACCGGTAGTTATCAGCGCACCGCCGGCGATCAGGACTCGAGCTCGTCATCGAGTGATCGCACGCTGTCGCTCAGCTCGAGCTGGTACAACCAGGAAGACACGCTGAACACCGTCGCTGCGCGCTGGTACTCGGACTGGTCGAGCAAGCTGTCGACGCAGGTCGACGCAAACGCGAAGTGGGTGGCAAGCCGCCCGAACCCGCTCAACGGTAACGGCTTCATGGCCGCCCAGGTTCGCACCGCCGACGGCGGCACGATCGTGCTCGGCCCCGACAGCTTCCGCCACACGAACCGGCTCGACAACAACGTCTATCACCTCAAGGGCGAGGCGAACTATCTCGAGGAGAAACACCTCATCACCGGCGGCGCGGAATTCGAGCTTCTCCACATCGACAACCTGTTCGTTGCGGACACGAACGGCAACGCGATCTACGCATCGCTCGACGCGTTCCGTAACATGACGCCGACGTCGATCGCTTACTCGAACTCGGTGTCGGGAGTACCTGAGGATGCGGCGGCGAAGTGGGACTCGACGACGCTCGCCGCGTTCGCGCAGGACCAGTGGAAAGTGATTCCCGAGCTGACAATCCAGGGCGGCTTCCGGCTCGAGACATTCCTGTCGGGCGACAGCATCACGGTCAACCCGAACTTCTATCAGCGCTACGGTTTCTCCAACACAGCGACGATGAAGGGGCGCAGCATCCTGATGCCGCGCCTCGGCCTCTCCTATCTCGCGAATGACGATCTGAACCTGCGCGCTGGCGTCGGCATGTACAGCGGTGGATCGCCGAACGTCTGGGTCTCGAACGGCTACTCCAACGACGGCATTCGCATCGCGTCGGCTTTCTCGAACAAGTCGGACGTCGTCAACGGCTTCAACGGGCGCGACATCCCGCAGGGCCTGCAGGACATGGTCACGTCCGGCAACGGCAACGTCGACGCGCTCGATCCGAACTTCAAGATTCCGTCGGCATGGAAGACGAGCGTCGGCGGGGACTACTCGTTCTACAAGGGCGCGATGCTCCACGCGAGCTACACGCTCACGAAGGTCGCGCAGGGCGTGGTGTGGAAGGACTTGCGCCGCGACCTCGCGTCGCTTCCGAACAACGAGCCGGTTGGCGAGACGGTCGACGGCCGTGACCTCTACGACGTCGCGAACTTCAATCCGCGCCGCGGCTACGACATGTTGCTCACGAACACGACGAAGGGGCACGGCCACGTCCTGACGTTCGCGATCGAGAAAGCGTTCGGCTTCGGTTTGTTCGCCTCCGGCACGTACGCGTTTCAGCGCGTCTACGAGGTGAGCCCGGCAAACAGCTCGCGCTCGGTGTCGAACTACGGCGCCGTGGCGGTCCGCGATCCGGAGAACCCCGAGCTTGCGGTTTCCAACTACGAGCGTGCGCACCGGCTGACGCTCAGCTTGCAGTTCTCGCGGGCGTGGATCGGCGAGCTCGTCGAGGGCAAATGGTGGAAGGGCATGAAGACGACGATCGGCTTGTTCGCGGAGGCACGCTCCGGGCAGCCGTACTCGTGGACGTTTGGCGACTCGAGCTTTGGCCAGAACACGGCAAAGATCTTCGGCGAGGAGGCGACGTTCGCGTCGCGCAACCGCGAGCTGTTCTACGTCCCCAAGGGCGACGGCAGCGATGTGATCCTCAACAACATCGACGAGGCCGAGTTCAACCAGTTCCTCAAGGAGACGGGCCTCGACAAGTACCGCGGCAAGATCGTGCCGCGAAACGCGTTCCATAGTCCGTGGTTCAAGAAGATCGACATGCGGTTCGCGCAGGATCTGCCGAATCCGTTCACGGGTCATCGTGCGCGCTTCATGGTCGACATCGAGAACGTCGGCAACTTGCTATCCGACCACTTCGGGCGCTCGGAAGGCGTGGGCTTTCCGTACGCGACCCCCGCAGTCGACGTCGGCATCGACACGCCGACCGGTAAGTACGTCTACTCGAACCTGCGCAAGTCGGAACCCTACTTCACCGACGTGCTCGCCAGCGTGTGGCGCATCGGACTGGGGCTGTCCTATGACTTCTAGGGCGCTTCTTACCGCAACGTTACTCGCAGGCTGCCAGTGGGGCGGCGGCCCGGGGCCGGGGCCGACGGGCAAGCTCCCCGACGCGGGTCCTCGCGTCGATAGCCGACCGATCGATTCGTCAGGCACCGACATGATGATGATCGACGCGATGGTCGACACACCGCCGCCGGTCACCGCCCACCTGCTCCTCAGCGAGCTCGTGCTCTCGCCCGACGGTGCGGAGATGATCGAGATCGTGAACCCGACGGCGCAGACGATCGATCTGACGAACTACTACCTGTCGAATCATGGCAGCTATTTCAAGCTGCCGGTGGCGGGGCAGATGCTGCCGTTTGCTCACTTCATCGTGCGATTCCCGGCGGGCGCGACGATCGCTCCGAATGCGGTCGTCACCGTCGCGACGCAGGGTGCGGCGCCGTTCAACACGTTTCACGGCGTGATGCCCACGTACTCGATTACTGATGGAACGATGATCAACACCGAGGTCAGCATGACGCCGCGCCTCACCGACGGCGGCGCGACCGTGATCCTGTTCCAGTGGGATGGAACGTCGGGGCTGGTAAAAGACGTCGACATCATGGTCGCCGGTGCGCCGTCGATGACGAACGTGCTGATTGACAAGAGTGGCGTGATGCAGAATGGCCAGACCTACGCCGCTGACACGCGCACGATTCCGCCACAATCCTCCGCGCCAGGTATCGATCAGTCGACGAAGCGCATCGCGATCGAGGACGGGCAAGAGGCGATGGGCAGCAGCGGTAACGGCATCACTGGTCACGATGAGACGAGCGAGCACACCGACGTCACCTGGGACACGAGCTTCAGCGCAGCAACGCCGGGCACCGTTCCGACGTTTTAGAACGGGACCGCCGACACCACGTCGAGCTGTGCGAACTGACCATCGAACGGCTGCGGCGGATCCGTGATGCCGGGGATCGAGATGGGCTGGTCATTCGCGTCGACGCCCTGCCACTGGATGCCGTCGCTGCCGCTCGACTCGAACGTGACGGTCGCGCCGGCGTCGATATCGAACGTGGCCATGTAGTCGACCGGCCACGAGTGATTCTGCGAGGCGTTCGCGTTGTGGTTGAGGAAGAACGTCTGCGCAGGCGAGCCGATCGTCACCTTGTAGACGTTATTGCCGCCGCCATCGGATTGGCCGCCGACGTACCAGTGGCCGGGACCCGGCATTCCGAGTTGGTACGTCATGTACTCGAGCACGCCGCGGACGCGAACGGTCACGTGCCAACGCTCGCCCGGGTTGCCACCGACGGTCTGCGACGTCGAGAGCGGCGTCGGGCTGCAGCGACATGCAGTCGGATTTGGATCGTCGGGGATCGTGCACGGCAGCAACCAGTCGTGACCGTC
>Ga0315912_10006090_pt1 | contig 10897 bp, 13 predicted proteins | sample VfabasoilMG_FD_204469 | JGI IMG/M metagenome (GOLD analysis project Ga0315912, IMG submission 204469) | Garden soil microbial communities collected in Santa Monica, California, United States - V. faba soil | ecosystem: Environmental > Terrestrial > Soil > Garden | place: USA: California...
GACGGCCGCGGCACGCGGCTCCCGCCCGAGGGCACGTTCGCCGCGCGGGCGACGCCGCTCGACGTCGGCTACGAGACGGGCAAGTCCGGCGAGGCATGGCTCCAGGATCTCCCCGCGGGGATGAAGCTCGACAAGGCGCTCCTCGAGCGGGGCCAGCAGCGTTACGCCATCTATTGCCAGCCCTGTCATGACGCCGAGGGCACCGGGAAGGGGACGGTGGTCGAGCGCGGGATGCTGCCGCCGCCGTCGCTGCACGACGATCGCCTTCGGGCGCTCGCGCTCGGCCAGCTCTACGACATCATCCAGCACGGCGTCAGGAACATGCCTGCCTACGGCCCGCAGATTCCGGCCGACGATCGATGGGCCATCGCCGCCTACGTGCGCACGCTCCAGCGCTCGCGCATGGCGAGCTTCGAGCAGGTACCTCCCGAGATTGCGGCCGAGAAGGGATGGACCCCGTGAGCGAGCACGCCGTCCACCTCGATCCCGAGAAGCTCCGCATCCCGGAGGGGCACTTCCTGCGGAAGGTGCCCGCCATCGGCGCGCTCGTCGCCGTCGTCGGCGTCGTCGCGTGCCTCGCGCTCGTCCTGATGGGCGGCGAGGAGGCCAGGAAGCAGTTCTTCTTCTCGTACCTCGTCGCCTTCGCGTTCTTCGCGAGCATCGGTGTCGGCGGGCTCTTCTTCACGCTGGTCAACCTGCTGACCAACGCCGGATGGAGCGTGACGCTGCGGCGCATGGCCGAGAACGCGGCCGGCACGCTGCCCTACATGGCGATCATGTTCGTGCCGATCTTCTTCGGCCTGCATCATCTCTACCACTGGACGGACGAGGCGCACGTCGCGCACGACGCGATCCTCAAGCACAAGAGCGCCTACCTGAACATCCCGTTCTGGACCCTGCGCGCGGTGCTCGTCCTCTCGGGATGGGGCCTCATGGGCTGGTGGTTCCGGCGCGAGTCGGTCATCCAGGACAGTGCCGGCGAGCGCGACGTGAGGCTCGCGGGGAAGGCGACGACCAGCACGCGGCGCGTGCGCATGGCCGCCGGCCCGGGCATGTACGCGTTCGCGTTGACGACGACGTTCGCGGCGTTCGACTGGATCATGGCGCTCGAGCCGCACTGGTACTCGACGATCTTCGGCGGCTACTTCTTCGCCGGCACCGTTCTCGCCATCATCGCGTACCTCATCCTCCTCAACAACGCGCTCCAGGCCCAGGGCTTCCTCGGCAACGCCGTCACGACCGAGCACTTCCACGATCTCGGTAAGTACCTCTTCGGCTTCGTCGTGTTCTGGGGCTACATGGCGTTCTCGCAGTTCCTGCTGATCTGGTACGCCAACATCCCCGAGGAGACGGCCTGGTACCACCAGCGCGCGGCGGGCTCGTGGGCAGCGGCCTCGAAGGTGATCCTCTTCGGGCACTTCCTGATTCCGTTCTTCTTCCTCATCATGAGGACGATCAAGCGGGCGCGGCCGCTGCTGTTCCTCGGCGCCGCCTACATGCTGCTCATCCACCTGGTGGACATCCACTGGCTCGTCATGCCGACGCTGCACCATGACGGCGTGCACGTGTCGCTGCTGGATGTCGCAACGCTCCTCGTCATGGGCGGCACCTTCGTCGCAGCGATGTCCTTCAACGTGACGCGGGCGGCACTCGTCCCGCTGAAGGATCCGCGCCTGCCCGAAGCCGTCGCGTTCGAGAACTTCTGAGCGGGCTGGCCCAGCGGCTTCGGCGCGATCCCTACGCGCTGGCCGCGGTTGCGTACTTCCTCTACGCGCTGAGCTACCTCGTCGGCGCGATCGTGCTGCTGGGTCCCGAGCGACAGCGGAGCTTCGCCCGGATCCCGTGGTGGTTCTTCTACGCGATGGGCGCCCTGATCATGATCGGGGCGCCGATCGTCGTCTGGATCCGATCGCGCATCGGCACGGCCGTGCTGGGGACGCTCGTGACGGGACGCGTCTTCCAGGAGCTCATGGTGCTGCGCGTCAGGGAGGACCAGGGGACGGCGGGCGTGCACGTCGGCTTCGTGGCGATCGCCGCGATCGCGGCGGCAATGCTCTGGCGCGCCGTGCTCTCGCGCCGCGAGCCGCCTCAGTGAAACAGCCGATGCGCGAGCAGCACCACGAAGAGCCACGTCGCGAGCCCTGCCGCCGTGAGCCATCGCGGCGCTCCGTGCGTGCACGTGATGTTGCGCAGCGCGAGGCCGACGACCAGCGCATTCCCGACGGCGTGCCAGCCCGCGCCCGCGCGCCCCAGGACGCCCGCGACGACGCCCAGCACGACGAGCGCCACCGCCCAGCGCCATTCGCGCCACTCACGCCGCACGCCCAGCACGACGGCGCCCACCAGGAACGCGCCGAGCGCCACGCTCCCGAGGATCGCAATCTCGCGCACGGGCCCCTCATGGGGCAACGACGGCATTCCGCTCACGCCCCCAATGCTGCCACGGACCGCGTTTACCTCGCAGCGAGCGACGCCGCGGCCGGCGACCGACTTCGTCGGTCGCGGTAGTGGGATACGATCGCGCCAGGGGGCCGCATCATGAGTGATTGGATCGTGACCGACCCGGAGGTGCTCGGCGGGAAGCCGTGCATCCGTGGGACTCGCATCAGCGTGGAGTTCATCCTGGAGATGCTCGCGAGCGGCGCAGGCCGCGAGGACATCCACCGGGACTACCCGCAGGTCACAACGGAGGGTCTGGCGGCGGCTCTCCACTACGCGGCGAGGGCCATGAAGGACGAAGTCATCTGGGACGTTCACGTCCCGGCATGAGGCTCCTTGCCGCTCCGCTGGTCGCCGACGAGAACCTGCATCCGAAGGTCTCGCCACCCTCGAGGCGCAGGGTCGGGACATCGTGACGGTCCGCTCGCTGGGTCTCATCGGCGCCAGCGATCGCGCTATTCTGCGGCAGGCTCATGCGGCAGATCGGGTGGTGCTGACACGTGACGCGAGCTTCGGTGCCTCCGTCGTCCGCGCAGGTGAGCCGACGGCCGGCATCGTTGTCCTGCGACCGGGCCACGTCGATGCGGAGGTCACCCTGCGGACCCTCACCGCCCTCGAATCGTTCGATGTCGATGTCGCGGCCCCCTTCATCGTCGTCGCGGAGCGGCGCGGTGACATCGTACGGATCCGCGTCCGAAGGCTTCCCTGACCCCGGCCGCTCCGCGCGACTCTCCAGTGCCCGCGCTCGGGAGTTCCAGGCGGCATGATCCAGATGTCCAACCGATGGGGCAGATCCGCTTGACCACGCACCACCAGTCCAGCGATCCCATCGGCGTGCTGCTGATCAACCTGGGCACGCCCGAGGCGCCGACGACGGGCGCGGTCAGGACGTACCTGCGCGAGTTCCTGTCGGATCCGCGCGTCATCGACATCCCGGCACCCGCGCGCTTCCTGCTGGTCGAGGGCCTCATCCTGCCGCGCCGTCCCGCGCAATCGGCCGCCGCCTACCGGAAGGTCTGGACGCCTCAGGGCTCGCCGCTCCTCGTGAACGGGCGGGCCCTCGCGGCGGCCGTGCAGCGCGACCTGGGCTCGGGCTTCCGCGTCGAGCTCGGCATGCGCTACGGACGGCCGTCGATCGCGAGCGCCGTCGAGGCACTGCTGCGCGGCGGCGCCTCGCGCCTCGTCGCGATGCCGCTCTATCCGCACGCGACGTCGTCCTCGACGGGCTCGTCCATCGAGGAGGTGTTTCGCGTCCTCTCGAAGCGCTGGGACGTCCCGCCCGTGAGCGTCGTGCCGGACTTCCACGCGGACGAGGGGTACCTTGCGGCCTCGCACGAGGTGGCGAGCGGCGCGCTCCACGGCTTCAACGCGGATCACGTGCTCTTCAGCTTCCATGGCCTGCCCGAACGGCACATCCGGAAGTCGGACTCGCGCGGGCATGGCTGCCTCGAGCGTGCGAGCTGCTGCGACGTCGCCGTCGCGAGCAACCGCGGCTGCTATCGCGCCCAGTGCCACGCGACGGCGCGCGCCCTCGCGCAGCGGCTCGCGCTGCCTCAGGGGGGCTGGAGCGTCGCGTTCCAGTCCCGGCTCGGCCGCACGCCGTGGATCCGGCCCTACACGGACCTGCGCGTGCGCGAGCTCGCGGCGTCCGGCGTGCGCCGCCTCGCCGTCATCGATGCGGGCTTCGTCGCCGACTGCCTCGAGACGCTCGAGGAGATCGGCATCCGGGCGCGCGAGGACTTCCTCGCCCATGGCGGCGAGGAGCTGCGGCTGGTGCCATGCCTCAATGCGCATCCCGCGTGGGCACGCGCGGCGGCGGATCTCGTCAGGCGGGCCGCTGCTTCGGACTGACGCGGTTCAGCCCGTCGCTGCCGGCGGACCCGACTCGGGTGGCTTCTGGTTCGACGCACGCTCGCGGAGCTGCTCCATCCTGCGCTTGAGCCGCTGCAGCAGGTGGCGCGCCCACACGAACTCGGTCGCGAGCAGCGCGAGGCCGGCGAGGACTCCCAGGAATCCCGGGCCCGGCGTCACGAACATGACGCAGCCGATTCCCACGACGGAGATGCCGAGAACGAAGATGACCGCCCGGCGGAGCAGCTTCAGGACCTGAAGCGAGGTCACGGCCGGGGCTCGCCTCCGTGGGCGGCAGCTCGCTTCGTGGCGATGAGGGAGGCGACCACGCCCATCCCGAGGATCGCGGCGACCACCGCGAGGGAGATCCCCGTCGAGATGTGGAAGTGATCGTGCAGCAGCATCTTCACGCCGATGAAGCCGAGCAGGAACACCAGCGACGTCTTGAGGTACTTGAACATGTCGAGCACGCCGGCTAGCGCGAAGTAGAGCGCCCGCAGGCCCATGATCGCGAAGATGTTGCTCGTGAAGACGAGGAACGGATCGGACGTGATCGCGAAGATGGCCGGGATCGAGTCGATGGCGAAGAGCACGTCCGTGCTTTCGACGACGAGCAGGGTGACGAGCAGCGGCGTCGCCGCGCGCCGGCCGTTCAGCGACGTGAAGAAGTGGCGCCCGTCGAAGGTCGAGGTCACGGGATAGAAGCGGCGCAGGATGCGGAGCAGGAAGTTGCTCTCGGGATCCAGCTTTTCCTCGGAGGCGCCGAGCAACCTGATCGCCGTGATGATCAGCAGCGCGCCGAAGACGTAGTTCATCCACGAGAACCGCGCGACGAGCGTGGCGCCCAGGCCGATCATGGCGCCGCGCAGGACGATGGCGCCGAGGATTCCCCAGAACAGCACGCGATGCTGCAGCGCGACCGGCACGTTGAAGTACGAGAAGATCAGCGCCATCACGAAGATGTTGTCTACCGACAGCGACTCCTCGACGATGTAGCCCGTCAGGTACTTGAGGGCCGCCTGCGAGCCCGTGGTCACCTCGCCCGCGAGCCCGAACCCGAGCCAGTGCCGGTCATAGAGGAAGTACACCAGGACCGAAAAGCTCAGCGCCAGGCTGACGTAGAACGCCGTCGAGAACAGCGCCTGCCGCACCGTCGGCGACGACTCCTTCCGGCGGAAGACGCCGAGGTCGAGCGCGAGCAGCAAGAGCACCATCGCGACGAAGACGACCCATGCGATCCAGATCATCGTTCAGGCCGTCTCCTGGCGCAGCCGTCGGGCGGCGTCCACGGCGTGGTAGGTGAAGATCATCGACGCGCCGGCGCGCTTCATCGAGAGCAGGCTTTCCATCATCACGGCATCGCGATCGACGAGGCCGTCGCGCCCCGCGGCCTCGATCATCGCGTACTCGCCCGACACGGCGTAGGCGGCGACGGGCACGTCCACCGCCTCGCGCACCGCGCGCACGACGTCGAGGTAGGCGAGCGCGGGCTTCACCATGACGATGTCGGCTCCCTCCTCGACGTCGCGCCGCGCCGAGCGCAGCGCTTCCCGGACGTTCGCAGGATCCATCTGATGCGTGCGCCGATCGCCGAACGCCGGCGCTGAATCGACAGCCGCGCGGAACGGTCCATAGTATGCGGACGCGTACTTCACGGCGTGAGCGAGGATGCCGGCCTGCGCATGACCCGCCTCGTCGAGCGCGCGCCGGATGACCGCGACGCGTCCGTCCATCATGTCGGAGGGCACCACGAGGTCGGCTCCCGCCTCCACCTGCGCGACCGCGGTTCGAGCGAGGACGGGCAGCGTGAGATCATTGTCCACGCGGCCGTCGTGCACGACGCCGCAGTGGCCCGTGTCGGTGTACTGGCAGAGGCACGTGTCCGCCGTCAGCACGAGCGGGAAGCCGCGCGAGCGCAGCGCGCGCAGGGCCTGCTGCACCACCCCATCCTCGCGCCACCCGCCCGTTCCCTGGGCGTCCTTCGCGAGCGGCACGCCGAAGAGGCAGGCCGCCCGCACGCCGACGGCGACGGCCTCCTCGCAGGCGCGCAGCAGCGAGTCGAGCGAGTGCCGGTACTGGCCGGGCAGGCTCTCGATGGCCAGCCGCTCCCCGAGTCCTTCGCCCACGAAGAGCGGCCAGACGAGATCGTCGGCTCCGAGACGCGTCTCACGAACGAGCCCCCGCAGTAGCGGCGTCGCCCGCAGTCGTCGCAGCCGTTTCATCGAGCGTGGGGACATGCGCTCTCTCCTGACCTTGGCGGGGAGTGGACTATCGATGGTAGCGGTAGCCGCGGCCACGCACCGTGACGATGTGCGCGGGGGTCTCGGGATCCGGCTCGATGAGCCGCCGGAGCCTCAGGATGAAGTTGTCCACCGTCCGCTCGGGGGGCAGCACCTCCATGCCCCAGACCTCCTCGAGGATGTCGGTGCGCGAGAGGGTGCGTCCGCCGCTTCTCGCGAGCAGCGCGAGGAGCTGCGCCTCCTTTTCCGTCAGGGCGTGGGGTCGGCCGTGCGCGTCGCGGAACTCGAGCGTATCGAGATTCAGCTCGCCGCCGCCGACGCTCACGCGCGCCGACGAGGGGATCTCGCCCGCCGCGTGCCCGCGCCGGATGAGCGCCTTCACGCGCGCGACCAGCTCGTCCATGTCGAAGGGCTTCGTGAGGTAGTCGTCCACGCCGTCCTCGAAGGCCGCGACCTTCGTCGGCGTCTCGTCGCGCACCGTCATCATGAGCACGGGCGTCCCCACGCCGGCACGACGCAACGCGCGCGCTGCCGCACGGCCGTCCATGCCGGGCAACATGAGGTCCATCAGGATCACGTCGAAGGGCCGCTCGCGCGCTTCGTCGACGGCGGGCTCGGCCGCGCGGCACCACTGGACCTCGAAGCCGTGATGGCGCAGGTTCAGCTCGACCATCGTGCCGATGAGCTCGTCGTCCTCGACGAGCAGCGCGCGACCGGCGCTCATGATCTCGACTCGACGAGAGCGCTCGCCGAGCGCGCAGCGGCTGCCTGCGGCAGCGTCAGCGTGAAGCGGGCGCCGCGTCCCGGGCCGTCGGAGGCGGCGACGAGATCGCCGCCCATCTCGCGCGCGAGCGTGCGGGCGATCGAGAGCCCGAGGCCGGTCCCGTGCCGCCCAGACCGAGCCGCATCGTCGCGATGGAATCTCTCGAACAGCTTCTCAGCGAGCGCCGGATCGAAGCCCTCACCGTCGTCCTCGAGCACGAGCGTCACGCGCGTCGCGCCGGCCTCCGCTCGCAGCGAGAGCCTCGTGGCCCCGTACTTGAACGCGTTGTCGGCGAGGTTCTCGAGGATCGTCTGGAGCGCGCCGGGATGCGCGCGCGCGACGAGCCCTTGCGGGCACGTCACGACGTGGCTTTCCGCCGATGCCCCCATCGACGCCGTGCGATGCGCCACGAACTCGCCGAGGGCAGGCTGCAGGTCGATGTCCTGCGGATCGAGCCGCGCCTGTCGCGTCGAGAGTCGGTGGGCGACGAGGAGGTTCTCGATGAGATGCTCCTCGCGCTCGGCCTGGCGCAGTCCCAGCTCGCAGATCTCCCGGACCCGCTCGGGCGGAGCTCGCCCGTCGCGCAGCGTCTGGAGCAGCGCCTTGATGCCGGCGAGGGGCGTCTTCATCTCGTGCGTGACGCGCGAGAGGAACAGGTCCACGTCGCGCCGATAGCGATGCTCGGCGAGTACGAGGCGGTAGAGCATCCCCACGCATGCGCCCACGAGGAGCAGCAGAAGCGAGCCCTCGCCGTGGACCATGAGGCGGCGTCGGGCGACTTCCCTCTCGTGCTGGTTCAACAGGGCAGGGCTCGGCACTAGCGACAGCGCGCTGGAGATCGGCGCGGCACCCGCGCGCGTCGCGACCACCTCGAAGCGCGTGTCGAGCGCCAGCGGGCCGGGAGCGAGCGCGGGATCCGCCAAGGACGCCGCAATCAGGCGCGCCTCGAGGTCGAGACTCGCGCGCCAGAGACGATCCTGCTCGCGCACCGCGTGCGCCATGAACCAGAACCACCAGCCCGCCATGAGCGCGAGCATGACGAGCGCAAGCGCGAACAGCGCGTGGGGCACGCGGCCCTCGGCGGGCGAGCGGGGATTCAAGCGCTCTCCCGCGCAGCGAGCGCGCGCGCGTCCTCGACGAGGGCGAGCGCGAGCGCATCGACGTCGGCTTCGTCGTGGGCCGTCGAGAGGAACCACACCTCGTGGCCGGAGGGCGGTAGATAGAAGCCGCGCTCGAGCATCGATGCGTGCAGCGCGATGAAGCGCCGGATGGCCGCGTCGTCGATCCCATCGGCGCGATGCGGCGGCGCCTCTCCCGAGAACCACGGCCAGATCACCGATCCCATGCGCACGAAGCGCAACCACGGAACTTCCGAGCTCGTCGCGCGCGCCTCGAGCCGCGCGCCGAGCCGTTCCAGCTCCGCGTAGACTGCGCCGTCGCGCAGGACCGCGAGCGTCGCGAGGCCAGCGGCCACCGAAACGGGATTCCCCGACAGCGTGCCCGCCTGGTAGACGCGCCCGAGAGGCGCGAGCTGATCGAGGAGGCGTGCGGGCCCCGCGACCGCGCCGACGGGCATGCCACCGCCGACGATCTTGCCGAGGGTCACCAGATCGGGCTCGACGCCCACGAGGGGCGCGACGCCGCCGTAGCGGAAGCGGAAGCCGCTGATCACCTCGTCGAAGAGCAGCAGCGCGCCATGCGCGTCGCAGAGTTCGCGGATCGCCTGGAGGTAGCCGGGTCGCGGCAGGAGCAGCCCGTTGTTCGCGGGGATCGGCTCGATGATGACGCAGGCGATCTCGCGACCGCGCGCCGCGAAGACGGCCTGGAGCGCCGCGATGTCGTCGAACGGGACGACGAGCGTCGTTGCTGCGACGGCGTCGGGCACGCCGAGGGACGATGCGATGCCCGACGTCGCGAGACCCGATCCCGCCCTCACGAGCAGCGCGTCGGAGTGCCCGTGGTAACCGCCGTCGAACTTCAGCACGAGCGAGCGTCCGGTCGCCGCGCGCGCGAGGCGCAACGCCGTCATGACGGCCTCAGTCCCCGAGCTCGTCAGCCGCACGCGCTGGAATCCGGGGAAGCCCGCGAGGATCGCCTCGCACAGCTCCGCTTCCGCGTGATGACAAGCGCCGTAGGACAGCCCGCGCGCGGCAGCGGCCTGCACCGCGCGCACCACGTCGGGATGGGCATGCCCGAGGATCAGCGGACCCCAGGACATGCAGAAATCGACGAGTCGGTTCCCGTCGAGATCCGTGAGACGACATCCTCCAGCCGACGCGATGAAGACCGGATCGCCGCCGACGCTCGAGAACGCGCGGACGGGGGAATGCACGCCGCCCGGGCTCACGCTGCAGGCCTGGCGCCACGCCGACAGGGATCGCTCACGCCTCATGACGGCGCCGCGGCGGGAAGCTCGAGCGCCTCGAGGATCGCTCGCTCGAGCGCGGCGTCGCCGGGCGTCGTCGCGATCGTGACGCGCTCGACACCGAGCCCGCGCACGGCGGCCGCCGTCGTCGCGCCGATGGTCGCGAAGGGGGAGCCAATCGCCCACGGATGCGCGTCGAGGAAGCTGCGCGCCGCGGAGGGGCTGGCGCACGCGACGACGCCGAGCGGCTGGGGATCGAGCGGGGCCTGGCCGGAGGGATGCGTGACGTAGGCCTCGACGTCGTGGACCTCGAAGCCGGCGCCGCGCAGGTGCCTCGCCGCGGAGTCGTCGGCCGTCCCGCTCCTCAGCAGGAGCACCGGGCCGCGTCCCCTCGCGGCGATGTCCTGCGCGACGGCCACCGCACCCTCTCCCGCGAGGGCTCGGCAGCGAATGCCGACGGCCTCGAGCGCGCGCGCCGTGGACGTCCCGACCGCGACCACCTCGCGCTGCTCGACGAGGTTCGCGAGGTCCGGACCCCAGCAGTGCTCGAGCGCCTGGACGCCGCGACGGCTCGTCACGGCGATGGTCGTCGCGCGCTTCAGCCGTGCCGCGAGCGCGGGCGCGTCCTCCGGGGCCAGCAGGAAGTGCGTGCGCGTGGCGGACCACTCGAGCACCTTCACGCCGCGCGCGCGCAGGAGGCCTGCGAGGGCGGCGTTGTCGGGTGCCGAGCGCGTGAGGACGACGGGGAGGGGACTCACGGGTGTCCGACGATTCTATCCCGCGGCCTCGAGCTTCCCTGCGACGTGTCCGTCGCCACGCGGCTCATGGCGTGGTTGCAGGCCTCGATGGCCTGCGGGCGCCCCTGGAAATCCCGCTGGGGGCGAAGGTGGGGAAGGGCACACCGCAGTGCTTGCCTGGCGCGCGAGCGTCGCGGTAGAGTCCCCCGCTTTTCGACCAGCCTTCCAGCTCGTTCGCGCTTCGTTCGGGGCGGCGGAAGTGCGTTCACGAACCCGGTCGATCAGCCTGCGGCCGCCGCGCCGCGCCACCCTCCGAGAGGAAATGAAATGAAGAGAATGCTGATCGTCGGCCTCGCCCTTGCGACGCTGACGGCCTGTGGTGGGGGTGGCACGCAGCCGCCGGCCACGACGGCCGCCACCACTCCCGCCACCCCCCCGCCGCCTCCGCCTCCGCCGGTGAGCAACTACACCGGCGCCCCCGTCACGGGCGGCGGCAGCATCG
>Ga0315912_10006091_pt1 | contig 10896 bp, 17 predicted proteins | sample VfabasoilMG_FD_204469 | JGI IMG/M metagenome (GOLD analysis project Ga0315912, IMG submission 204469) | Garden soil microbial communities collected in Santa Monica, California, United States - V. faba soil | ecosystem: Environmental > Terrestrial > Soil > Garden | place: USA: California...
GTCTAACACCTCGCTGGAGCGGGCGCGTGAGAGACAAAGTGCCAAGCCCATATATCAGCGCGCGCGCCGCTCAGCTCAACCGTTAGGCACCAAAGGCAAGGTATCGCATGGCTGACAACTACTCCCCGGACCAGCTCGAGTCTCTGCGTGTTCAACTCGTCGAGCTGAACAACAGGGGCCGCTGGTACAGCTCCCAGCTTTGGCAGGTTCCTTTTGCGTACCTCGCCCTGGTCGGTTTTGTTCTGGCGGCTGACCTAGACGAGGCTCCAGCCGGTCCCTCATTGAGGTATATGGCCGTTGCGGTGCTAGGGATTGCGGTGTCGTGTCACATGTTTGGGATCACAAACGGTGAGCGTCGAGCCGTGACGAACCTGCAAAAGGTCGAGGAGGCCCTTCAGATTCCGCCGACCGTCTTGTACAAGCCCGGATATACGCGACCACTTCTTGCCGCAGTGCTCTTAACGACACTTGGATCGGCAGCAATGGCGGTAAAGTTGCTCTGTCAGGTTGGCGCCTAACACCTCGCCGGAGCGGATGCGTGAGAGATAGAGTGCCAAGCTCAAGCCACGGCGTGCGCGCCGCTCAGTTCAACCGTTAAGCGGAGCCATGAAGCTCAGCAGCATATTTGGACGCCATCAGGCACCGCAGTATCGTCACCACGAATCCGCCAGCGGCCTGTACAGCCTAGACGTGCCATCCACTTGGACTGCCGAAGCTGACGGCTCCGTGCTGGTCCTCGAATCGAAGTCGGAGGCCATTCACATTTCCGCTTGGTCCGGCTCGGTGCCTGCGGAGTACCCGAAGCAACTGCTTGAGCAGACGTTTGCCGACGAAGTGCCGACCAGCGAGCTGGAACCCAGCGCCTCGCGCTCCGCTCAGGTACTGCGGCGGAACTATAGAGACGAGCGCCAGGATCCGCCGCGTGCGTGGCAAGCTCTTGTGCTGTGGAGCGAAGCGGGCTTGGTGTTAGCCACTTGGAACTCGACGGTCCTTAATGGCCCAAGCGACGAGGCAACCAAGATCCTGTCGACGCTTGATGTACGCGGCGCCGCCTAACACCTCGGTGGAGCGGACGCGTGAATGATAAAGTGCCAAGCTCAAACCGCGGCGTGCGCGCCGCTCAGCTCAACCGATAGGCGTCTCGCGTGACTTTTCGCGAGATCCTTGGCCCGCTTTCTGGCGTTGCTGCAATTCTAATCGGCCTCGCGTTCGCTTGGCTTTGGTCGCGAGAGCAACATCGTAAGCGATCAATCAGCGGCGTAGCCATGGATACGACCGACCCGATTTGGGTCGCGGCACTCGACAAAGCTCGCGCTTCTTTGTCGAGATTTCTCGAGCTTGCGCGAACTTATCCTGGCAATTCACCACGTAAAGTACGCATTGCGGACCACCACCGGGGCAACGGAACATGTCTGGGGCCCATTGGTCTCGATTGGCGAAGGCTGCGTAACCGTCGGGCTTGAAACGCCGCCATTTGATGGTCAGCCTGTTAGTACACCGCCGTACGAACTTCAGATGTCACAAATAGAAGATTGGCGCGTAGAAGTGAACGATGGAAGAATATTTGGCGCGTATACAGCAAGAGCACAAATCGCCTACGCAAGAAGGCTCGGTCAAGACATCCCGCCTCATATGCTCGAGATAGAGAAATGCCTAGTCGACGCCTAACAAATCGCTCGAGCGGACGCGGGAAGGATAAAGCGCCAAACCCAACCGCCGCGTGCGCCGCTCAGCTCAGCCGTTAGACGGCAAACCATCAGAGGTCATCGTGTTCTTCAAGGCAAAGCAGCACGCACTCGATCCACCCGAGATCTCGTCGAACTCAGACGCTCGTGAGATTCTCAGAGTGTGGGTTATGCCTGAGTGGTCCAAAATGCAGGTCGCTCTCATGACGGCGTCGCCCAAACCTGCGCTTTGGGGCATAGCATTGGTCGATATTGCTCGGCACGTTGCCAAGGCGTATGCATTAAACGGGACCTGCACGGAAGATGCCGCGCTCGCCCAAATCAAGCAGCTATTTGACGCTGAGTGGGGTTCACCGACAGACCTGCCCGAAGGTACGCTCGTTGATTAGTTCGCCGTCTAACACCTCGCTGGAGCGGACGCGTGCAAGATAAAGTGCCAGGCCCAGACGTCGGCGTGCGCGCCGCTCAGCTCAGCCGTTTGACCCAATGAAGCGCGATCGCTTCATTCTGCGGATCGGCCTCGCGTTCGTCGCGGGAGCCTGTGCATCAGTGCTCGCGGCCGAGCCGGTTCCGGCGAGCGAATCTGGAATCGAATATTCGACTCTCGCCGAGGCACTAACCGCGCTCCGTGCCAAATCTGGCGTCACATTCACGAACCAGAAGGGTTGGTTGGTAGCGAACGACAGCGTCGCGATCGTGGTGTGGCTCTTCACCGAGCCTGGCCATCCCGCGTATCCAACCATGATCAAGCGCCAAGTTGTAAATGGTCCAGATGGCGCCTATATGGACACGGCGATACTTTGCCTCGCGAGCCAAGCGGTTTGTGACAAGTACTTTGGCGACAAATAGTGAGGTGGCGGTTATGGGTCTAACACGCCGCTGGAGCGGACGCGTGAAAGATAAAGTGCCCAGAGCAGACTGCGCCGCCCGCGCCGCTCGGCTCGACCGGTAGGCGTCATTCGACCATGGGGTACTACGTTCGCGCCTTCTGCAAGTCTGAGAGCGTCCCGACACTGGCGAAGCTCGAAGAATTCTTACGCCGCACATTGCCATTCGTACGATTCGACGCCGAGGAGCCTCGTGACTCCGTACTGTGGCGAAACGCAGAGTTTTATTACGACGAGTCGAAAGGCCCAATCGTGGTCGAGGTCAACATCGACGACGGACCGGAGTCATTATTGCGAGCCGAACGACAAGAATTTCTTGATGAGCTCAAAGAGTTGGATGAGTCAGACGCCACGGAGCGAGTCGTCGGGCATCTGGAAGGCGTCAAATACATCGTGTCTTGCCAACTTCTCAGCGACATCGACGAAAGCGGCTACGAGGCGAACGGTCAGCTCTTGGACTTCTTCGTCGCGAATCACGAAGGTTTGATTCAAGCCGATGGCGAGGGTTTCTATGAGGGTACAGACTTGTCGGTGGAGCTAAAGTGACGCCTAGCACCTCGCTGGAGCGGATGCATGAAGGATAAAGTGCCAAGCTCAGACGTCGGCGCGCGCGCCGCTCGGCTCGGCCGTTAGACCGCACATGCACCCGATCCATATCGCACCGACTGCTCGACGCCGCGATCCCTAAGAGTCTCCACATGCAAAATCTGTCGCTTCCCAAGAGTTTCCTCGCCGTCGCATGCGTCACGCTGCTCCTGCTGCTGGTTCCGCTAGTGGCGATGCAATTCACCCCAGAAGTCCGGTGGGGCCTTGAAGATTTTCTTATCGCGGGATGCCTCCTGCTTGGAGCTGGAGTAGGCCTGGTCTTGATAGCGCGTTACGCAAAGCGGACCGCGCATCGCGTCGCGCTCATGGGAATTCTGGTGCTAGCCGTTTTACTTGTCTGGGCGGAACTTGCCGTGGGAATCTTCACCTGACTCTTCAAATGCCCAAGCCGAGCGATCTAACACCTCGCTGGAGCAGACACGTGAGGGATAAAGTGCCAGGCTCAATCGTCGGCGTGCGCGCCGCTCCCCTCTATCGTTAGACGGCACGAGTTGAACGTGGTCAGTCGTCAAAAGTCTCGCCAACGTCGTCGCCGCTCCGAACGATCGGCGGAGGGCTCAGTACGCGTGAATGCGGCAGCCCTGGCTCCGAACAATAGTTATGGGGTGCCTCGATTCGTCGAGCGCGGGTACTACACGGACGAACCCTTCAAATGTTCTGGTTGCGGCGTCGGACAGGTCTGGACCGCGTGGCAGCAGAAGTGGTGGTATGAGGTGGCAAAAGGCTATGTGTACTCGAGCGCCAAGCTTTGCCGTCCTTGCCGTCGTCGTGAGCAGGCGCGCAAGGCTGAAGCCCGTCGTGTACATCTCGAAGGAGTCGCGCGTAAGCGCGCTCGCACCCTCTAACACCTCGCTGGAGCGGACGCGTGAAAGATAAGTGCCAAGCCCATGGAACAGCGGCGGCGCCGCTCAGATCAACCGTTAGGCGCCGGGAGGCGACACGCGCATGCGCAACACACTAGCAGTCGCTCTCGCTCTTCAGCTCGGCATACCTTCACTTGCAGTGGCACAGCTAGTTGAAACCCCGTATTCCTTTACTCTTCCGGAGAATTGGCGGAATGTCTCGGATCCAGACGTTGTTGCGTATGAAAGCAATGACAAGCGGCAACAACTGACTGTTTCGGAATACGTACTCAGGAAGAGCGTTTCCCAAACGGAGTTGCGTCATGTTCTTGAACGATTGTTAGACGCCCGACGAAAAGCAGAGCTCGAGCTCGCCAACGGCGATGCGACAGTCGGAGACCCGTCCTACATTGTCGAGCCGTCTGTAATCAAGGCGGAATTCTGGGGCAGTCGACAATCATCGCGGTTTCATTCCGTCACGATTGTCTGGGCAACGGCAAACCGAATAGTTTCGTGGAGATTCGAGACGACAGATATTGGTGTGCTTCGCGACACCGTGAGTCTGGTCAAGGCAACAATCCGGGTGAACTAAGGCGTCGTAGAACCAAACACCTAGCTGGAGCGGACGCGTGAACGATAAAGTGCCAAGCTCAAACACCGGCGTGCGCGCCGCTCAGCTCAACCGTTAGATGCCATCAGGGAACCGTCATGCCAACGATTGGCGTTTTCGCAGCGATCTTTGACGAGGGCGGGCGAATTCTGTGCGTGCGCGCGAATTACGGTGCAATGAGCTGGACGACGCCCGGCGGACGAGTTGAGCCTCGCGAATCGCCGCTCGATGCACTGAAGAGAGAAGTCAGGGAGGAAACCGGCCTGGAGGTGGAGCTCGGCGAGCTTCTAGGTGTCTACGCAAAGCCGCTACAGGACGATATCGTGCTGTCCATCCGCGCGCGGGTCATGAACGGCCGCGAGTTCATCCCAAATGACGAGATCGCGGAATTCGGATATTTTGGTCGCAACGAATTGCCAGAACCCATGTCGCCCGCCGCGAGGAGCAGAATTGTCGACGCGCTTGAAGGTCATTCCGGCGTCGTGCGTGTGATTGCTAGCACATGATGGCCTCTAACACTTCGCTGTAGCGCGCGCCGCTCAGTTCAACCGTCAGGTTTCAGGAGAGTGAAATGGCGAGTCGTCTAGGTGTCGTCCTGTTTGGCGTCATGGCGATAACGCTGGCCGACTTCGCGGAAGCGCGAGACAAGTTCATGTCTCAGAACATTGTCGGGCTTCTGACCACGCAAGAGGATGAGAATCTTTCGGAGCAAGCGCGCCTGGGAGTCGCAAGTGCCACCACGATCAAGACTTTTGTGCCCATCGAAGAAGCCCGAAATTGCGCCAGCCTCTTCAACAGTTACCTCACGCTGACGAACTATCCACTTACTGAGGCGCAGGGAGCTGAGTATGCCGCCCTGGTCACGAATGCCTTATCCACTTCAAAGAATATTCGATACGTAACAGCACCTCAGAACGACACGGAGGCTTGTGGGATCTTCACAGGGTTTTCGGTGGTCTCGGACAACAAGAACGAGCGACTCTATGAGTTGATCGTCTACATGTTCGATTGGCAGCGCGCCCGCGCGTCAGGCGTCAAAGGTGCCGATGCCTTCATTCAGGGTGGCGTCGCGGCGTTTGTCTCCAGGAAGCTGGTCGAATCGAAGGAAAGACCTTCCAAACAGGATCTTGCTGCCCATTCGCTTCCGGTCTTTGATTCGATGTTGTCTTCAACACTGCGCGCCATGCGAATTACGAACTGAAACATGGGTACTCATATCCGACACCGGGATTTCTCACTGATGCGCTACCTGACACCTCTTTGGATCGGAATGCTGGCTGCGCTGTGTTGTTGTGCGTCAGCCAATGCGGATTGCATCGGCAAATTTCATTCGAAGAAAGAATCTCCAATCTATGAAGTCGTGTCGTGCGGCCCGGCGGAGCCCGTCATCGAGTTGTTGCGAAAAGCAACGCCGGCGCGGTTCGGGACGTACTCCTACGCTGAATCAGATGTGGTGATCACCGTCAGGCCGGTAAACGACGATGCGCGGAAACTCACAAGGGAAGCAACCGAGTATTGGTACTACTCGTCGGGCTGCGCGGAGATTCGCGAGGGCATGCGTTTGCGTAAGCCGGAACTCAAGGAACTTTGTTGCGATGTCTGGCCGGTGAGCAGCCTGGCCTGCGGCGTGGGAATGCAGCTGATGACTCTCGAGCGCGGGACGCTAAGCTCTGGAACAACGATGAGGGCCCCGTGACTTTCAACCGCCGACGTGCACTGCTGGTAGGGGCAGCGCTTCTTGTGACTTTCGTGGCGCTGCGCGTGTACCTGCACAATTCTCCCGGGACCAACTTCGACGTTGGCACATTCAACATTCACCATCTGTTTACCGGGTTGCTCATGGTTACGGCGGGCGGCTTGCCGTTGGTGCTTTTCCATGGCGACAATCGAGCGCTCGATCTTTCTGCGATCGTGTTTGGAGCCGGTCTGGGTATGGCACTCGACGAATGGGTCTACCTGATCACGACTGACGGATCCGATGCGTCGTATCTGCTCCCGATTTCGCTGTGGGGCGGGGTGGTCATGGTGGCTCTTGCCCTGGCGTACCTGCTGATTCTTGTATTGATCGGAAACCGCTGTGCGCACGCGCATTCCAACAGCTCGCACGGCGCTTAACTGGAGCCTGAAAAATGATCAAGTTGACCTGGAAAAGTTTCCTCTCGGCCGTGTTCATCGGCCTTGTCATGTCAGGGGGATACACGCGCGCTGCGGCGTCCGATGTCGATCTGCAGGGCATCGTGAAGAAATATCTCGCCGCTCGTCAGGCGACGATGCTCCAGGCATCGAGCATGGCCGACGTCGATGCGCTGCTGGCTTTCTATGCTGATGACGTGGTCTATGAGCATCCCAGGGTGAAAATGAAGATAGAAGGCAAGGCCACGATGAAGGAAGGCATGGCCAGATTCCTCGGCCTTACCCGGGATGCCAGCATCGTCACGCTCAACCAGATTTCAAATCTCAATGTCGTGGTTGCCGAGTACCAGGTCACTTTCAAGACGGAAGACAAAAAATCCTGGAAAGAGGTGACGAGGAAGCAGGTCAGCTTGTTTGAATTCGAGGGCGAGAAGATCAAGCGAGTGGTGGATTACTGGTAGGCCGGGCTCCCGGGTCGCCATGCAATTCGTCGACAAAGTCGCCTGGGTTCATCTCGAGAACGGCCGAATCCTGAGCACGCGTTCGTGAGGCAAGGACGTCTACTATCTACCCGGAGGCAAGCGCGAGGCAGGGGAGTCCGACGAGCAATGCCTGCGGCGCGAGATCGGCGAGGAGCTTGCCGTCGAGATCAGGCCTGGATCCCTCACGAGCCTGGGCACCTTCGAGGCGCAGGCGCATGGCCTGGCGGACGGAATGCCCATCCGGATGGCGTGTTACGAGGCCGCCTACTCGGGCGAGCTGCGCGCCAGCGCGGAAATTGCCGAGTTCGTCTGGCTCACCTATGCGGATCGCGACCGTTGCGCGCCCGTGGATCGGATCATTTTCGACTGGCTTCGCGAGCGCGGCCGCCTGTGACCGGATTCTGAGGTTTTCCGGGCCCGTCGGCCGCGCGCTGAGCCTTGTCCTGCAAGACATTTTCCGGGAACTGCCGGGTACCCGGCGAGGCGTGTATCCTCCGCACCTCGTTTTTCCGAATCGGGTTTTCGAGACACCGTGTTACTCGCCAATTTTCAGGTCGGAATCGACCAGCCGATGTTCCTCATCGCCGGCCCCTGCGTGATCGAGGGTGAAACCCTGACCCAGGAGATCGCCGGCCGGCTCAAGGAAATCACCGGCAAGCTGAAGGTGCCCTTCATCTTCAAGGCCTCCTACGACAAGGCGAATCGTTCCTCCGCGAAGAGCTTCCGTGGTCCCGGCATGGACGCGGGTCTCAAAGTGCTGCAGGGCGTGAAGGACAAGATCGGCGTCCCCGTGCTCACCGACGTGCATGAAGACACGCCCTTCAAGGAAGTGGCGAGCGTCGTCGACGTCATGCAGACGCCGGCATTCCTGGTGCGCCAGACCAACTTCATCCTCAACGTCTGCTCGCAGGGCAAGCCGGTCAACATCAAGAAGGGCCAGTTCCTTTCGCCCTGGGAAATGCAGAACGTCGTCGACAAGGCGCGTTCCACCGGCAACCAGCAGATCATGGTGTGCGAACGCGGCTTCTCGTTCGGCTACAACAATCTCGTGTCGGACATGCGCTCCCTGTCCATCATGCGCAACACCGGCGCCCCGGTGGTCTTCGACGCCACGCATTCGGTCCAACTACCGGGCGGATTGGGCGGAAGCTCGGGCGGGCAGCGCGAGCACATTCCGGTGCTGGCGCGCGCCGCGGTGGCCGCGGGTGTCGCGGGCCTGTTCATGGAAACTCACCCGGACCCGGCCAAGGCGCTGAGCGACGGGCCCAACGCCTGGCCGCTCGGCCGCATGGAAAATCTTCTGTCGACGCTCAAGGCGATCGACATCAACGTCAAACAGCAACCCTTCGAGGAAAGTCTTCTATGAGTCGGATTGTCGAGATCGTCGGGCGCGAAATCATCGATTCGCGCGGTAACCCTACCGTCGAGGCGGATGTGATCCTCGATTCCGGCGTCATGGGCCGCGCCGCGGTGCCTTCGGGCGCTTCCACGGGCACGCGCGAAGCGGTCGAACTGCGCGATGGTGACAAGAAGCGTTACCTCGGCAAGGGCGTGAAGAAGGCCGTGGCCAACGTGAACGGCGCGCTCAAGGGCGCCTTGTTAGGCAAGGACGCGAACGACCAGGAAGGGCTGGACAACACCATGATCCAGCTCGACGGCACCGACAACAAGGGCAATCTCGGCGCCAATGCGCTGCTGGCGATTTCGCTGGCCAATGCGCGCGCAGCTGCGCAAGACAGCAAGCAGTCGCTGTGGAAGTACATCGCCAAGGGCCGCGAGCCGGTGATGCCGGTGCCGATGATGAACGTCATCAACGGCGGCGCACACGCCGACAATTCTCTCGACGTGCAGGAATTCATGATCATCCCCGTGGGCGCGCCCAGCTTCAGCGAAGCGTTGCGTTACGGCGCGGAGATCTTCCACACGCTGAAAGCCATCCTGAAAAAGAAAAAGCTCACCACGGCGGTGGGTGACGAGGGCGGTTTCGCGCCGAACCTGTCCTCGAACGAAGCCGGTATCAAGGTCATCATCCAGGCCGTCGAGCAGGCGGGTTACAAGCTCGGCAAACAGATCTATCTCGGCATGGACGTGGCCAGCTCGGAGTTCTACAAGAAGGGCAAGTACGACATGCACGGTGAGGGACGGGTGTTCACCTCGCCCAACTACGTGAAGTACCTCGCCAAGCTCGCGGAGAAATATCCCATCGTCAGCATCGAAGACGGCATGGCCGAGCAGGACTGGGATGGCTGGAAGAACCTCACCGACGTGCTCGGCAAGAAGGTGCAGCTGGTCGGCGACGATCTTTTCGTGACCAACACGAAGATCCTGAAAGAGGGCATCGACAAGGGGATCGCGAACTCCATCCTCATCAAGGTGAACCAGATCGGCACGCTGACCGAAACGCTGGCGGCCATCGACATGGCCGACAAGGCGGGCTACTCCTCGATCGTGTCGCATCGCTCCGGTGAAACCGAGGACGCCACCATCGCGGACATCGCCGTGGCCACGGCAGCCTCGCAGATCAAGACCGGCTCGATGTCGCGCTCGGACCGCATCGCCAAGTACAACCAGCTGCTGCGCATCGAAGGCGAGCTCGGCGGCAAGGTGCGTTACGCGGGCAAGGATGCGTTCCCGGTGAAAGTCTAGCGGGAGACGTTTCAGGGGTGGACGAATCGCGCAATCCCTATCTACCGCCGGAGGCGAAAGTCGAGGCGGAGCCGGACGTTGTCGAACGTGAAATTGCCGGCAAGGGCAGGCGCTTCGGCACCTTCGTGGTGGACTACATCGGCATGATGGCGTTCGCCTTCGTGTTCTACGTGGCATTGGCGTTGTTTTTCGGTGCCGCGGCGCTCGAATCCGTGGTGCGAGCTCCCTCGCTGGTCAAGGGTATGGTTCTTTTCCTGTTGTACTACATCCCCTTCGAGGCCATCTTTGCGCGCACACCGGGCAAATGGGTATTCGGCACCGAGGTGGTCACCGTCGATGGCGCCAAGCCCTCCTTCGGGACCATCATCGGCCGCACACTGTGCCGCTTCATTCCCTTCGAGCCGCTCTCGTTCCTGGGCGAAGTTGGCTGGCATGACCGGATCTCCGGCACGCAGGTAGTTCGGGTGCGTGGGCGGTGACAAGGGTATGAGCAAGCCGGGTCCGAAGCCGATCGAGTACGGCGGATTCTGGATCCGGGTTGCGGCCGCGATCATCGACACGATTTGCGTGATGATGGTCATCACGCCGGTGCTGATGTGGATCTACGGGTCAGGTTACCTGATGGATCCGCTCAACCAGGCGCTGAGCCTGGACCCGACCAACGTCGATGAGTCGGGGTCATTCTTCAAGTTCGCCGGCCCCGCCGACGTGGTGCTCAACTACGTATTCCCTGCGATAGCGATCGTATTGTTCTGGATCGCCCGCCAGGCGACACCGGGCAAGATGCTGCTGAAGCTTCGGATCGTGGATGCAAAAACCCTCGGAAAGTTAACCCCTGGACAGGCCATCGGCCGTTACCTCGGTTACTACGTGTCAATTCTGGGCTTGTTTCTCGGCCTGTTGTGGGTCGGGTGGGACAAGCGCAAGCAGGGTTGGCATGACAAGTTGGCCGGCACCGTGGTGATCCAGGAAAAATAGTGGAACAACAGGCAAATCCCTGCCTAC
>Ga0315912_10006092_pt1 | contig 10896 bp, 8 predicted proteins | sample VfabasoilMG_FD_204469 | JGI IMG/M metagenome (GOLD analysis project Ga0315912, IMG submission 204469) | Garden soil microbial communities collected in Santa Monica, California, United States - V. faba soil | ecosystem: Environmental > Terrestrial > Soil > Garden | place: USA: California...
CTCCGGTCTACCTGCCGACTGCAACCACCCCGCGGTGGCTGACGCCTCCGCGCTACTGCTGCCTACTACGAAAGCCTCCGGGCTACTGCTGCCTACTGCGCCGTGGATGTCGCCGGGGCATCAGCCACTGGCACCATCCGCATGCGGAACGCGTCGCTCCTGACGATCCCCATCACGATCGACGAGAAGCGATATTTGTCGCGCGCCGACTCGCGCACGATCTTGCGCACCGTCGGCATGTCGTAATACTCCACCGTGCGGCCGAGCGCGTATGTCATCAGTCGCTCGGTCAAGGTCTGCACGAACTGCTCGGGACGCTTCATGAGCGCGACGCGCAGATCGGCTGGACTGCTGACAGCGGTACCGTCGATCAGCTGGCCGGACGCGTCGATCTTCGTGCCAGCGTATCGGTCCTCGGCTCGCCACTCTCCAATGGCGTCGAAGTTCTCGAGCGCAAAGCCCAATGGATCCATCACGCCGTGGCAGGCGTTGCAGGACGGCTTGGCGCGATGCTGCTCCATGATCTCGCGGACCGACCGCGCCTTCTCGCCGTCCTTGTTCTCCTGGAACGCCTCGACGTCCGGCGGTGGCGGTGACGGCGGTGTGCCGAGCACGTTCTCCAGAATCCACGCGCCCCGGAGGACCGGCGCCGTGCGGTTGGCGTACGAAGTCGTGAGGAGGACGGCACCCTTGCCGAGGAGTCCCCACCGGTTCGCATCGCTCAGCGTCACCCGGCGGAAGCGATCGCCCCTGATGTTCGGGATGCCGTAGTGCAGCGCCAGCCGCTCGTTGACGAACGTGTGATTCGCCGTCAGCAGGTCGAGGACACTGCGATCGTCGCGAAGGATGCTGCTGACGAACAGCTCCATCTCCTCGCGGAACGCCGCGCGCAGGCTGTCGTCGAAGTTCGGGAAGATGATCGGATCGGGATCGATCTCCTCGAGCGCCCGCATCTTCAGCCACTGGAACGCAAAACTGCTCGTGAGCGATTCCGATCGCGGGTCGGCCAGAAGCCGCCGAACCTGCGCCTCGAGCACCGCCGGTGTCTTCAGCGTGCCCTTCTCCGCGACAGCCAGCAGCTCCTCGTCGGGAGCGCGACCGATCAAGAAGAACGACAGCCGTGACGCGAGCTCGATATCGCCAATCGCGTGGACGCTGCCCGGCGCGAGGCCTGAGGGAGATCGCTCGGCACGATACAAGAACTTCGGGCTCGCGAGAATCGTGGGCAGCGCATCGCGAATCGCCGTGTCGAAGTCACCGAGTGCCCGCGCCGCGCCGTAGAAGCTCAGTGGCGCTTCGAGGTCGGCTTCTGTGATCGGACGACGGTATGCCTTGCGCGCCAGCGACGACAGGATCGTCTTCGCGCACGCCGTCTCCTGGCTCTGGGTCTTCGGCCGGCAGATGAAGACGTGCGTGCGGCCCGGAGTGTCGCTCACACCCGTCGGATTGAACGGACCCTGAATCTCGAGACTGCCGATCTTCGGGATGCGATCCTCACCGGCGCCCGGACGGAACTGATGCAGCACGTCGTCGGACTCCGCGTACGTTCTGGCGATGAACGTCGCCGCGACTTTGTGCGGTCCGGCGGTCACCTTCACGGGGATGTCCAGGAAGCGACTGTTGATCGCAGCTACCGCGGGTGCCTGCTGCTGATCGATCGTCCTGATGTCCTCTTCGCCGCCGATGGTGTTCTGGAAGACCTTTACACCATCGATCATGACGACCAGCGTGTGCTTGTATTCCATGCCCCGCACATAGCCGGCGATGGCCATGTTCGGGATGTTCAACTTATAGTCGCCGTCAGCGGGAAACAGGTGCTCGACGATCAAGCCGCCTCGCGTGCCGAGCGGCAGACCATCCACGCGCACCGCCTGATCGGTCCCGCGAGCCGGGCGATACGTCATGCTGCCAGGCCGCGCGCCCGGATTGCCGATCGCTCGCGCGCTGACGACGCGTGCCGCGGAGATGTACTGATCGAGAAAGGACGGCGACACGGTGAGCACGCTAGCCACGTTGTCGAATCCGTCCGCCTCGTCGTCCTTGGGAAGCAGCGCAGCGGCGTCAATCTTGAGCCCGAGCAGATCCTCGATCGCCGCGGCGTACTCCGCGCGGTTCAGGCGATGGAGTGCAACGCGGCCGGGATTCGGACGCGCAGCAGCAGCCTCGTCGAGCGAGCGTTCCAGCCACGACACCATCGAATCGACACTGCCCTGGTCAGGCCTTCGAACGCCAGGCGGGGGCATCATGCCGCCCCGCAACTTGCGGACGGTCTTCTCCCACACGTCAGCGTGTTCGGGAAGCTTGGCCAGGTCCATCGTGTCGAACATCAGGTTGGCCGTCTTGGTGCGCTGGTTGTGACAGGTGACGCAGTAGGTGTCGAGCAGCGCGCGCGGCGCGAGCGGAGCCGCTGCCGTCGTCGCCGTGGCTGTTGCCTGCTGGGCCGACACCGTCGCGAGGTCTGGACGCGAGGCCGAGATCGCCACGACGAAAACAGCCGAGACGAGAAGGAGCGTCCTCACACGATTCCACCCAGTTCTCGGACGTGGAGCCACAGGCCCCGATAGGTGATGTTCACGAATTGCTCCGGATTGCCACACCGCGCGTCGAATTCTTTCGTCGCACCGGCGGCCAGCATGTCCTCGGGACCCATGCCCTTGCGCATCATCTGGTGCAGGCGCTCGCGCAGCGTGACGAGCATCTCATGCTGCGTCTTGAGATCGCCTCGGGTCTGCACAGGGCCAGTGCCGGGAACGATCGTCGTTTGATCGTTGGTGAGATCGAACAACGTCTTCGACGCGGTCATCAGCCCGCCGAGCCACCCGCCGCTGATGTAGTCGCCAATCGGATAGGTGCCAACCGTCAGGACATCGCCGGCCACCAGCACGTTCGACTCAGGGAAGAAGACGTAGATATCGCCGTCCGTGTGGGCCTGCCCGAGCGGAGCGAACTCGATTCGCTCGCGGCCCATCGTCATCGTGCCGGCGCTATAGGAGGTTTTGGTCGGCCACGCCACTTTCGGAAGCGCCTTGTACGTCCGAGCCTGCCACTCCAGGAAGACGTCGTTGGCCAGATACTGCTTGGTGTTCTCGTGCGCGATGATCTGTGCGCCTGCCTGCCCGAGCCGCTCGTTCGACCCGGTGTGCTCCGCGTGCCAGTCGGTGTTGAACAGATAGCGGACCGGCTTGCCGCCGCCGATTTCGGCGACGCTCTTCGAGAGCTCTGCGGCGTGCTCGTGGAGTCCACCGTTCACCATCGCGACAACATCATCGCTGGTCACGACGACGACGTTGCCGCCGGCGCCGGAGACCAGCGAGAGCGTGTCGCTCAGTTTTGTTGATGTGAGCGCAGCGTGATGGCCTTGCGCGGACGTACGAAGAGTAGACCCGAGCGGAAGTGACAACACAGTGGCACTTCCGATCAGCGCACGAAGCACGTCCCGGCGACTTGGCGCGGGCGCCATGGGCAGAGTCTAACGTGAAATGCTGCCCGCCGAAAGGCGGTTCAGCCCCGTCTTTTGCGTGCGAGACGGGCCCGAATCATGAAGCTGAGTGCACCCATACCGGCCATCACGAAGGACGCCGGTTCCGGAACCTGAACCACGTCTGGCGGTGTCGGATCAGGTTCTTCAGGACCGTCTGGATCACGGGGGTCATTCGGTTCATTTGGTCCGGTCGGCCCACCTGGCTGACCAGGGGGATTCGGTGGGCCGGGATCTCCGTTCTCTGAAGGACCTGACTGCGTGTTCGGACCAGAATCGCCAGGCCCATTACCAGGAATGATCGGTGGTTCGTAGTCAGTCACCGTCAACGAAGGCAACTCCGTTGCACCGGGAGCCCCACCGCCACCACCACCCGCCGGAGCGGCGGTGCCCAACTCGATGAAGAGCGGATGCGTAGCCTGGTAACGCTGACGCGGCGCCGGTTCGCAATCGCTGCAGTCAGTCTCGGGCCACACGATGCCTTGACCGACCAATGGATTCTGCCCGAGCCAGTCGATGACCGGTTCCGAGGTCGTGTCCGGCGACAGGCCTGCGCCACCGTCGCTGCCCGACGTGTCCACGAGCGATGACCACGAGAACTCAGGCGGCGGCGAAAACGCCACCGGCATGACCAAGGGACGTTTGAGGCTGCGCGGCGTCGTGTCCGGTTCGGACTGCGGCAAATCAACAGATGCGATTTCTGAATTCAGGGTATCGGGCGCCTCGGCGTCGTCATCATGAAGGAGATACGGCGTGAGCACGATTGCGCACGCGATCAGCACGATGAGAGACGCCGTTACGCCCAGCCGAACACGGGGGGAGCGCCAGGCTGGCATTCATGGAAGCACTGAGCAAGAAAAGCACCATGCCACGTTCGCGAACGAATTCAGGCCTGAGAACAAGGATTCTTCCCGCAGGAAGACTGATGCCTGCCTCGCTCGCTTTGCTGTCGAGAATTTTTCCGTCCCAGGCGATGACTAATGACTGACTCGCTTGATCGCAATCAAACGGCGCGACCAACGAGCGCTTCGATGTCGGCGGCCGGTCTCACACCGGAAAAGCGCGAGACCTCCTTGCCGCCACGAAACACTGCGAGTGTGGGGATGGAGAGGATCCGGAAACGCTCCCCCAACTCGGGGAGACCGTCTGTGTTGACTTTGATCACGAGCGCGCGCCCCGCCATGCTTCGCGCGGCGGTCTCGAGCTCGGGAGCCATCATGCGGCACGGCGCACACCAGGGCGCCCAGAAGTCGACAACCACTGGCACGGGTGAGCCCTGTACGATCGCGTCGAACGACGCCACGTCAGTCGCTTCGACAGGCTCGCCTGGCGGAGGCAATGTCGTGTGACAGTTCCCGCATCGGATCGAGCGATCGAGGTTCGCGTAACGCAGGCGGTTCGTCTTGCCACACGACGCACACGTGGCAAGCACTCCCTGACGATCGGAATGGAGTGTCGACATGTCTACGAGGGGTCGCCGGACTCGATTCGACGACGGACAGTATCGAGGCCGTTCTTCACTTCGCTGGCGAGCCTGCGCTCGATGAGCGTGCGCTTCACGCTGCTGAACATCCCACCCAGCCTATCCAGCCTGGATCGATTCAAGTACACAAGGTAGCGCGTCTTGCCGCTATCGAGCACGAAGGTCGTGCCGAGCGATCCGTCACGATAGTGCGAGGCAAACACTTCCTGTCCCAATACTACAACCGCGGGTAGTGACGGACCGACGGGTCGCACGATGTGCACCTGCGTGACCGCGATGATCGGCTTGCCGTTCTTGTACTGCTCCTTCGACCAATAGAGGAACGACTCCGCGCTTGGAAGCTCCGCGCGAGGATAGTCGCTCAATCCGTCTGCAACTGCCGGAAGGTAATTGCGAAGATGCGGAGAGCGCGCGAGGATGCCGGCAAACTCGGTCTGCGGCCGTGTCGGCTCGCTCCGATCCGCGTACGGCGACAGACCCGCAAGTCCTTCGGATTGGTACTTCGTCACCCGCGCAAGCACGACACGCCTAAACTCGCGCTGCACCGCGGACTTCCACTCGCCATTCGCGCTGGCTGCCGATTTCAACGTATCGATCTCATGAGCGGCGAGCTTCACGCTGCAATTGCCGGCCTCGCAGCGGCGGATGCCATCGAGATCGACGTCGTCGAGTGCGAGAGCATCCAGGTCAGAGAGCACTGGCGGATACGAGAACCGGCGAATCGCGACGACAAATGGGCTGCGCTTCAGCGCTTCAATCGCTTTGGTCCAGCGCACAAGCGCTTCAGGCTCGCCCCCGAATCGTGACGCGGCAAACACGGCGACCTCGCCGTCACGCGCCGGCAGGATCCGCACGAAGACTTCGCCACGATCGATACGTTCGCGCTCGGCGGGATCGATGGTGACGGACGGTGAAAAGAATGAGAACGGGTCGCCCTCCTGCAGCCGAGACAGTCCGGTCAGCTCCGCGCTCGCTACGAACGCGGTGGCACAGGCAAGGCTGAGTGCGACGCGGAGGGTCGGCACGCCTTCCCGCGGCTGCAATATGCAGACCGATCTGCCAGACTTGGCATTACCGCAGCGGGGCGCTACACTCCGCCCCGGCGGGCCCCGGAATTACCAAATCGCCCGTTCCCGATCCGAAATGGAGTGAGGAAATGGTCCGTCTGCTACAGGTAGGTTTTCTGCTTCTCCTGGTCGCGCTTCCAGCGACCGGCCAGTCTTCACGATCCAGTGAGAACGCCGCGCTCGCAGCACGGCTGCAGAAGTTCGAAGACAAGGAAGAGATCCAGAACCTGTTGCTCGACTATGGCCGTCATCTCGATAACCGCGACTTCGCGGCCTACTCGAGCCTCTTCGCCAAGGACGGCGAATGGGTCGGCGGATTTGGAACGGCCTCTGGCGGTCCTGCCGGCATCAAGGCGTTCATGGAGAAGAGCATGGGCACCGCGCCGAATCGCGCGAAGAACTATCACCTGCTCTCGAACTTCGTGATCAATGTGAATGGTGATTCGGCCACTGCCTGGTCACGCTGGGCGTTCGTCGTCCCTGGCGAGCGCGGCGCCGCCATCTCGCAGGCAGGGCGATACGACGACCTGCTGGTGCGGGAAGACGGTCACTGGCGATTCAAACGGCGAACGGCTTCGAACGACACTCCGGGCCCGGCTCCCGCAAAGTGAGGTCCGGCTGAAGCCGGACACTACGTCTGAAGTGAGGAAACCATGAAAGCTGTTCTCTTGGCGTGCCCAGTCTTCGTCATCTTGTTCGTCGTTGTCGCCTCCGGTCAGCAGGGGGCGCGCATCGACGATGCGACGCTGGCAAAGGCAGGACGAACCGGGGACGACTGGCTCACGTACGGAATCAGCCAGGCCGAGACGCGCTTCAGTCCGCTCACCCAGATCAACACGACGAACGTGAAGAGCCTCGGGCTCGCATGGTCATACGACGTGGGATCGGGCGGTGGCGGCCAGGAGGCGACGCCGATCGTCGCCAACGGGACGATCTACGGCATCACCAACTGGAGCATCGTGTTCGCCGTCGACGCGCGCACGGGCAAGGAGAAGTGGCGCTGGGATCCGCAGGTCAACCAGACGACGGTGCGGCCGGAGATCTGCTGCGGCGTCGTGAATCGCGGGCTCGCGATCTACAACGGGATGATCTTCGCGCCCGTCATCGACGGCCGCATGCAGGCGCTGGATGCCAACACCGGCAGGCCGGTGTGGGAAGCGCGCGTCGCGTACCCGCAGGACCACTACACGATCACCATGGCGCCTCGCATCGCGAAGGGCAAGGTGATCATCGGCGCGAGCGGCGGCGATCGCACGACCCGCGGCTTCTTCGACGCGTACGACGCGGCGACCGGACATCGCGCGTGGCGCTTCTACACGATTCCTGGCGATCCCTCGAAGGGCTTCGAGAACGAAGCGATGCGGAAAGCCGCAGCGACGTGGGATGTCGAGAAGAAATGGTGGGAGTTCGGTGGCGGCGGCGCAGTGTGGGACGGACTCGCGTACGACCCGGACGCGAATCTGGTCTACGTCGGCACTGGCAACGCGCAGCCATGGACGTTCCTGCATCGCTCGTCGAAGGACAAGGACAACCTGTACGCCGCCTCGATCCTTGCGGTCGATGTCGATAGCGGTCAGCTCAAGTGGCACTACCAGGTCGTGCCGGGCGACAACTGGGACTTCGACAGCGTGCAGCACCTGATCCTGGCCGACCTGCAGATCGGCGGGCGCACGCGCAAGGTGATCATGCAGGCGAACAAGAACGCCTTCTTCTACGTGATCGATCGAATCACCGGGCAATTCATCTCCGCGCAGCCGTTCTCCTATGTCACGTGGGCGAAGGGTATCGATCAGAAGACGGGGCGGCCGATCGTGAACGAGGAGGCCTACTACGGCACCGACGCGATCCTGATTCAACCGGGCGGCGGCGGCGCGCACAACTGGTCGCCGATGTCGTTCAACCCGATGTCAGGCCTCGTCTACATTCCGACGTCGACGAACAACAGCTTCTCGTACGCGGCCGAGGCGAAGTACGACCCGCAACCCGGACGCATGACGGGTACGGTGCGGCCAGCGCCAACGCCGGTCCGTCCTCCCCCGCCAGCGATCGGACCGCAGCCCATTGAAGGACCTGGAGGACGCGGTGCGCTCGTCGCATGGGATCCGGTTGCGCAGCAGATGCGGTGGCGCATGCCCGGTGGTGGCGGCATCGGCGGCGGCACGATGACGACCGCAGGCAACCTCGTATTCCAGGCGTTGAGTGACGGCCGTCTGATCGCCTACAGCGCGGACAAGGGCGAGAAATTGATCGAGATCCAGACCGGCTTGAGCAGCGGCATGGGACCGCCGATCACATATCGTATCGACGGCAAGCAGTACGTCGCGCTGATGGGCGGAGTCGGCTCTGTTGCGCTGGGAAATGCGGGACCTGGCAACAGCGCGACGCCGTTCTCACCGAAGCTGCTGACGTTCGCACTCGACGTGCCGGGGTCGGCGTCAGGGCAGAATCAGAACTAGATCAACTTCCAACTTCCAACCTCCAACTCCCAAGGACAACAAGCTTTTTGGGAGTTGGGAGTTGGGATCTGGCAGAGCCTGAAGGTTTGCCGCTACCGACAGTTCGTCAGGACGCCATCCAAACCGACGTCGGTCCCGACTCGCGAACTCGGCTTGAGGTCCGGCTGAAGCCGGACACTACGTGCGACGCTTGGGAGTTGGGAGTTAGTCAGAATCGGTGTTGATCCGCCAATCGTCGTATCTGTACGAGAGATTCGGGTTGTAGTACGGATCCCCTCGATCCAGGAAGTCGTGCCAACGATCCTGGAACACTTTTTCGTCCGGCGGCGGATGCAGCCGCCCGCGGCTCGATCCCTCGTAGTGATAGAGCAACGCGTCAGGCGTGTAGACCACGAGGTAACCTCGCTGCCGGATCTTGAGGCACAGGTCGACGTCGTTGAGCACGACGCGCAAATCCTCGTCGAAGCCGCCGGCTTCCTCGAACACGCGGCGCGGCACCATCATGCAGGCGCCGGTCACCGCGCTGCAGTTGCGTGTCAGATCAGCCAGGCGCAGGTTCCCTATCGTCTCACCCGGCCACGTGCGGAACGCGTTCGCCGCCGCGCGATTGACGCCGACCACAACCCCGGCATGCTGAATCCTGCCGTCGCCGTAGAGCAGCCTCGCGCCAACGGCGCCGACGTCCGGGCGCTGGGCGTGCTCGAGCATCGCCGTGAGCCAGTCGGGCCGAATCACTTCGACATCGTTGTTCAGAAAGAGCAACTGCTCGCCGCGCGCGTGCCGCACACCGAAGTTGTTCAACGCGGAGTAATTGAATCGCTCCTTCCACTGGTGAACCTGGCACCGCGGTGAAAGCGACTTCAGATAACGCACGGCGTCCGGGTCACTGCTCTGGTTGTCGATGACGATGATCTCGTAGCGGTCGTAGTCGGTCCGCGCCCAGATACTCTCGATCGTCGTCTGGAGCAGCTCGCGTTTGTCACGAGTGGGGATCACGATCGACACGAGCGGGCGTTGTGTGAGATCCGGCCGCGTCGTGTAGCAGCGCGGGCCTTTTCGCGCGAAGAGCGCCGTCGTCCGCCCCGGAGTCCCACGCCGGCGCAACGCTTCGCTGAGGGCGCGCGATTCATCGCGATTGGCGGAGTGCCGGGCGAGCACGGTGTCTGCTGTCGTGGGACGCCGGCGGCTGTGGTAGAGAACCTTCGGCACGTGAGCGATGGAATCGGTTCGCTCGGTCAGTCGAAGCACGAGGTCGTAGACCTGAGCGTTCCCCGCCGAAGCCGCGAACCCGCCTACGTCGTCAATCAATCGTCGCCTGAAGATGCCGAGCCGCTCGAGATAGTTGGTGGAGAGCAGGAGGTCCGGGCCCCACTCTGGCTTGAATAGCGGATCCTCGCGACGGCCTGACTCGGACAGCCAGTCCTCGTCCGAGTACACGATGTCAGCGCCCGACTCGTTGAGCCGCTTCACGAACTCGAACAACGCCTCTGGTGCCAGTTGGTCGCCGGCCTCGAGAAACGCGATGTAATCGCCTTTCGCCCGACGAAACGCTTCTGCCGGGGTTGGAGCGATACACACCTCCCAGTGTGTGTAGGCCTGGGTTTCGAGCGTGGCGAGCGACCCCTTCAGCGCATCGCTCTTATCGTCCGAGGCCAGCGCGAGCACGCTCACGAGTGGCCGATCTCGAAACTGCGCGATCGCTGCGAGCATCTCGTCGCGACTCGGTGGTGCCCCGTGCAAGAGCATCCACTGCTCGTACTGATCTTCGATTCGTGGAGCACGCCGGTCGGCGCCTTCGACGAGGAAATTGCGCCCGCGCAATGCCAGGCTCACCTTGTGACCGGCCCGGCTGAAGATCTGCACGAACCCCTCGTCGACCCAGATCTCGAGGATGCGGTAGAGCGCGCGGTAGATCTGACGAACGACGGGAACAGCGAGCAAGAATCGGCGAAGCGGAATCAGCCGCTGCTGCAGGCGCCACCCGAGCGCCTTGGCATGCAGGTCGACCTCGCGGCTCAGCGATCCGATCGTCCGCTCCTGATGGTCGACGATCCGTCCGAGGTTCTCCACTTCTTCCCGAAGGCTGCTCTCGATCTCCTGCCGATCGTCGCCGGATCCAACCGTGGTTGGCTCGTTCATTGGACGTGCACCGCGACGTGGACCGGCAGCGCGACCTTCGCGTGAACAATCTTGCCGGATTCCGGCGGCAGGATGGTGAACACCAGCGCATTGTCGACCCAGTCGAAGTAGCTCGGCTTGCTGCGGTCGTACGCGAGCGCGGTGCTCACGCTGTACGTGCCCTTCGCCAGCGGCAGCCTCTGACGGAAGTCCACGACGACCGTGTCGCCCGCGAGACGCGGGGGAAGCGGGACGTTCTCCTCGTGCGTGTTGGTGCCGACGATATCAGTGCCG
>Ga0315912_10006093_pt1 | contig 10893 bp, 8 predicted proteins | sample VfabasoilMG_FD_204469 | JGI IMG/M metagenome (GOLD analysis project Ga0315912, IMG submission 204469) | Garden soil microbial communities collected in Santa Monica, California, United States - V. faba soil | ecosystem: Environmental > Terrestrial > Soil > Garden | place: USA: California...
CATCCGCCGCAAATTCCAGGCGGTCGACGAGAAGTTCGACGCCGTGCACACCGTGTACGGCATGGGATACCGCTGGGTCGAGTGAAGCGGGCGCAGCCAACGTGAGCCGCCTCGGCGACCTGATCAAGACCGGTCCGATCTCCGGTTTCCGCCTCCGCACCAAACTACTGCTGCTGGCCCTGACGACCCTCGCCCTGCCGTGGGCGGGCTGCCAGTACGCGCGCGAGATGGAATCCGTGCTGCGCGAGAACGAGCAGCAGTCGCTGCTCGCGGTGACCAGCACGATCGCCGGATCGCTCAAGGGCCGCCAGGAGCTGCTGTTCCGCGCCGATTCGCTGCCCGGCGAACAGGCCAGCAATTCGCGAGACATCACGCCGGTGGTGCTGTCGGGCGCGCCGCTGATCGACGGCATGGCGGACGAATGGGACGCCGACGCGCGCAACGTGCTGCGGGTGGCGGGCCCGGGCAACGACAGCCTGCAGCTGCTGGCCGCGACCCACGAACGCTGGCTGTACATCGCGCTGCTGGTGCACGACAACCGCTGGGTCTTCGACTCCTCGGAGATGTCGCCGCTGGATTCGGACAACATCGGCGACCGCGTCTGGCTGGCGTTCGACGACAAGCGCGGCGGACAACAGCGCCTGTTCTTCGGCAGCACCGGACCGGGAGCGGTGCGCGGCCGGCGCATCGAAACCCTGGAATACGGGCGCGAAGCGGCCGTGGAAGAGCCGCGCATCGGCGGCGTGTGGCAACGCTCCCGCGACGGCTGGGTGATGGAGATCAGCGTGCCGCTGTCGATGGTCGGGCAGCATCTCGGCGTGCTGATCGACGATCGCGACAAGCGCGGCGCGGCGCGCTCCAGCTACGGCACGCTCGAGGTGTCGGACCTGCGCGCCACAGGCCGGCTCATCGCGGCCTCCCCGGACCTCAACGACCACCTGCGGCAATTCGCGCAGCCCGGAATCGAGCTCACGGTGGCCTCGGATACCGGCGCGGTCCTGACGCGGCTCGATGCGCCGGCGCTGCCCGGCGATTACACGCGCATGCGCGGCTTCCTGCCGCGCATGTACCGGCTGTTCCTCGACGGCGGGGCGATCCCGCGCAGCGTCTCGCAGGCGGAGCGCGAGCGCTCGGCGCAGGAGCTCACGCAGCGCGTCGCCCGCGGCAAACCCGAAACCGACCTGTTCGCCGGCCGTTACGAGAACAGCGTGATCGTCGCGGCCGCCGCGCCCATCTATTCGGCCGACGGCAAACGGGTGATCGGCGTCATCCAGCTGGCGCAGACGGCGGATCGCTGGCTGACGCTGCGCGATCGCGCCCTCACCCGCCTGCTGAACCTCACCTTGTTCGTCACCCTGTTCGCGGTGGGCGCGGCGTTCTGGTTCGCCGGCCGCATGACGCTGCGCATCTCGCGGCTCGGGGCCGCGAGCGAAACCGCGCTCGGTCGCGAGGGCAACGTTTCCAGGCTGCTGCCCGAGTCCGAGGCGCGCGACGAGCTGGGCGACCTGTCGCGGAGTTTTTCGTCGCTGCTCGGTCGCCTGGATGAATACACCGGCTACCTGCGCACGCTGGCCGGCAAGCTGGCCCACGAGATCCGCACGCCCCTCACCATCATCCGGTCCTCGCTGGAGAACCTCGAATCCGAGTCGACCTCCGACAACGCCAAGATCTACATCGCCCGCGCGCGCGAGGGCAGCGAGCGCCTCGGCGCCATCCTCAGCGCCATGGGGGCCGCCACCAAGGTCGAGGAGGCCATTGCACACAGCGAGCGGCAGCGCTTCGACCTGGCCGCCCTGGTCCGGGCCACGGTCGCGGCCTATGGCACAGCCTTTCCGAACCGGCGCTTTGCCGGCGATGTCCCTGGCGAGCCGGTCCACATGACGGGCGCCCCGGAACTGATCGTCCAGATGCTGGATAAGCTCGTCGACAATGCGGTCGATTTCAGCGCCGATGGCGCCACGATCACGATCGTTCTCCGCGCCGACGGCGAACACGCGGAGGTGTCCGTGGCCAATCCTGGACCCCCGCTGCCGCCCGAAGCAGCCACCCGGCTGTTCGAATCCCTGTGGCAATCGCGGGCGGAGGCGGATACACCCCAGGGCCGACTTCGACCGCACTTCGGTCTCGGGCTGTACATCGTCCGCCTGATCGCCGAATTCCATGGCGGGACAGCGCGCGCGGCCAATCTCCCGGGCGATTCGGGGGCGATCTTCACGGTGCGTCTGACGCGCTGGTGAGAATCGCGCGGCTCGTCACATCCAGCCTACGTCACCTCGGCCGATAAGCCTTTGTGCGGATGGTAAATGTCGCGCGATTGAGACATTGTGGCGACGTGGATTCGGCGTATGATTCCGCGGCGAGCAGTCTCGAAAGTCGTGTAAGTGGCTGAATTAAAGGTCCTGACGCGAGCTTGTAAAGATTGCGAGTGAAAGTGTCCCGCAGTGCATCACCTGGTGATGCGTGGAGAACACAACGATTTCGACGATATAGAAACATAGGATTTGCTCACGGACACGGGTCCAGTCGGTAGCTCGATTACGGCTACTGGCGGGGGCGAGTAAAGCGTGGATCGACACGCAGGCTTGCGTGATTAGCCGGAGGCCGAAAGGCCGCCAACGTCCCAGCCGCAACAGTTTTTGTTCCGTGTAGTCGACTTGCTCGGCTGACAGCGATTACCTAAGTCGACGATGACCAAACTAACGAGCCCCGCACTGCGGGGCTTTTTTTCACCCGCGGGAAATCTCGAAAAAAGTGCACGCGCGCGATTAGCTAGATGGCGAACGGATATGGCATGGTGCGCGGCCATGTCACGACACACACTCGCATTGCTGGTCTTCGCGTTCGTTGCGCCGCTCGCGGCACACGCGCAGCAGGTCATCCCGTTGTGGGAAAAAGGCGCGCCCGGATTCGAGTCGCGCCGCGACGAACCCGAACAGCACAAGGACTGGTGGTACAAGAACATCCACAATCCTTCGCTGACCGTGTTCCGGCCGGCGGCGGGCAAGGCCAACGGCACGGCCGTCATCGTCGCCGCGGGCGGCGGTCACCGTGAACTCGTCTTCAACCCCGAAGGTGTCGAACCGGCGCAGTATCTCGCCAGCCTCGGGGTCACGGCATTCGCGCTCAAGTACCGGCTGTTCCGCGAGCCGGGTTCGAAGTACACCATCGCGAATACCGCCGAGGACATCCGCCGCGCCATGCGCACCGTGCGCGCCCGCGCCGCCGAATGGAATCTCGATCCCGCGCGGATCGGCGTGATGGGCTGGTCGGCGGGTGGCGAAGTCGCGGCGCTGGTGGCCTATCCACCGGTGGACGGCGACGCGAAGTCGGCGGACCCGGTCGAACGCGTGAGCGCGAGGCCGGATTTCGAGATCCTCATCTATCCCGGGCCGCTCGGCATCCCGGACAAGATCCCGGCCGATGCGCCGCCACTGTTCCTGCTCGGCGCCGCCGACGATGAATACGTCGCGGACGTCCTGTTCCAGCTGACGCGCAAGTACCACGAGTCCGGCGCCTCCATCGAGACGCACATCTATACCCAGGGCAAACACGCCTTCAACATGGGGCAGCGTTCGCAATACGTGAGCATCCGCAACTGGCCGGCGCGACTGGCCGAGTGGCTCGAGGACCGCGGCTACACCCGCGTGGCGCGCTGATGCCGCTCGCGCTCGCACCCGCCGCCTACGCCATCCTCGCGATCACCGTGGTCGTGAGTTTCCTCGGACTCAGGGTCGCACCGCAGATCATCGAGCGCAGCCTGCTGCGCCCCTATCGCGTGGTTCGTCAGCGCGAATACCTGCCGATAGTCACCTGCGGCTTCGTGCACGCGGATCTCGGCCACCTGCTGTTCAACGCGCTGACGCTGTATTTCTTCGGGCCGGCGCTCGAGCTCACCATGGGCACGCCGCGTTTCATCGCGCTGTATGCGATCGGCCTGGTGTTGAGCAGTGTCGGCACGGTGCTCAAGCATCGCGACAACCCCGAATACGCCTCGCTGGGCGCGTCCGGCGCCATCCTCGCGGTGCTGTTCGCGTACATCGTCTACTATCCGACGCAGATCCTGTACCTGTATTTCGCGATCCCGGTGCCGGCCGTGCTGTTCGCCTTCGGTTACCTGGCCTACACGATCTGGGCTTCGAAATATTCGCGCGGGCGCATCAACCACGACGCGCATCTCGACGGTGCCCTCACCGGGCTCGCATTCGTGGCGCTCACCGACTTCGACGCGTGGGCGCGCGCGGTGCGCACCGTCGGCGGCGTCATGGAGCAGTGACGGCGCCTAGAACCAGGAATAATTGAAAGACACCGAGATGCGCTCGGCCTCCGCCTGGTTCGGCGCGACTTCGTGCCGCAACCAGCTTTCGAACAGCACCAGGTTGCCCTGCTCCGCCGGAATCGTGACCCACGCCTGGTTGTCGCGGCGTGGTTTGCGTTTGCGCGGCGGCGCCGCCATGAAACGGTCGAGACGCGGATCCTCGAACTTCAGGCCGGAACAGCCGCGCGGCGTGCGCACATAGTAGGTGCCGCTGATGCTGGACAGCGGGTGCAGGTGCAGGCCGTGCACGACGTGGCGCGCCATCACGTTCACCCAGCAGTCGGTCATCACCAGCCGCCGCCTGCTCAGGTCGAAATCCAGCGCGCCGGCGAACACCCGCACGTGCGCATCGATGAGTTTTTCCAGCCGCGCGAATGTAGGAGACATCTGGTGCATGCGCGAGGCCGAGCTGTACGAGGTGTATCCGCCGGGATAGTTAGTCTTCGACCAGGCGCGGCCGGCGCCGTCGTCGAGCGCCAGCTGCCGGCATTCGCGCAGCAGCCGGGCGTTCAGATTATTAGGCGTGGCGGAGGCGCGCGGCGCGAGCCGGGCGGTGTAGACGCGTGTCGGGAACAGGGACTGCAGTGGCATGGCGTGAGCATATGGCGGGTTGCAAAGACGCGCGACTATACTTCGCGTCCCTTCCAACCAGGACGCGACCCATGAAGAAGACTCTCGTGACGCTGGGAGCACTGGCGTTCGCCACCGTCACGGCGCACGCGGCCGATCCGGCACACAAGTTGACGAAGCTCTGGGAAACCGAGGCGACGCTGAAGACGCCGGAATCCGTGCGCTTCGATGCCGCACGCAAGGTGCTCTACGTCTCGAACATCGACGGCGAGCCCTGGGCGGCGGATGGCAAGGGATCCATCGCAAAGGTCGGCCTGGACGGCAAGGTGATCGCCGCCGAATGGGTCACCGGGCTCGACGCCCCGAAGGGTCTCGCGCTGTCCGATGACGGCAAGTGGTTGTACGCCGCCGACATGGGCGGCATCGTGGTCATCGACATCGCGGCCGGCAAGATCACCAATAAGATCGCCATTCCCGAGGGGCAGCAGCTCAACGATGTGGTGAACGACAAGGGCACGCTGTACGTGTCCGATTCGAAGGGCAAGAAGGTGTACGCCGTGAGGGACGGCAAGGTGAGCGTGCACCTGGACGAGAAGGTGCTCAAGGGACCGAACGGTCTGTTCGTCCACAAGGACGTGCTCTACGTGCTGGACGACAACAGCCTGAACCGTGTCGGCAAGGACGGCTCGCTGACGAAACTCGCCACCGACATGCCCGGCGGTGCCGACGGACTGGAAAACGCCGGCGGCGACGATTTCACGGTCTCCGTGTGGAGCGGCGCGGTGTGGTACGTGCGCGCCGACGGATCGAAGGAACTGGTGTTCGACGGCAAGGCGACGGAGACGCGCACCGCCGACACGGGCTGGGACCCCGCCACCCGGACTCTCTACGCGCCGACCTTCTTCAAGAACTCCGTGATCGCATTCAAGGTCGAGTAGTTAGGACATACCACAGGCCCAGCCCCAGGGCCGCGACCAGCAGCAGGCCTATCCAACGCAGCCTGCGGCCGGCGGTACCCGGTCTTTCCGGAACCGCCGGCAGATCGCGCGACATGTCGTGCTCGGCATCGCGGATGTGGCGTGGCACGGCGCGACGTTCATTTCCCGGCGGCGTGTTCATGCCGCAACTCTAAGGAAGACCCCGGGTCCCGGCCAGTGTGAATTGCTGCACATTTGCCCGGGGGCGGCGCGCGCCGGCGGAAGGATTCCCGGCCGTTTCCGTGCCGCCGCCGACACTTATAGGGAGTCGGACACGCCGGATTTGCGCCGCAGGCGCACAATAATCGGGTGAAGCGGGACCTCAAGGAACAGCTGGCGCGGGCCTTCGGCCTGGCGCCCGACGCGGACGTGGAAACACTGATCGCGAAATTGCGCGCGGGCGACGCCGTGGACCCCGAAATCCTGCGCCGCGGCTGCCTGGCATTCGCCGACTACGCCCGCGAAATGCGCGACGCCCATGCCGCGAGCGCGCAACGGCTCAAGATCGCGCTCGAAGCCTCGAATCTCGGGCTCTGGGAATGGGACATCGCCAGCGGCCAGGTGCTCGTGGACCGGGTCTTCAGCCGTTTCATCGGGCGCGACGAACACGTCGACGTCTGGCAGATCAGCGACCTCGAGCAACTGGTGTGTACCGAGGACCGCGCCGGCTTCGCGACCGCGCAGCGCGCCACGTTGCGCGGCGAGATGCCGCTCTTCCAGGTGAGCTACCGCGTGCGCCATGCCGACGGCCGCTGGGTGTGGCTCGAGAGTTTCGGCAGCGTGACGGCGCGGGATGCGAACGGTCGCGCGACCCGCATGACGGGCACCCACGCCGACGTCACCGTCCGCAAGCAGATGGAGAGCGCACTGTCGAGCACGTTGCGTGTCATGCAGGCGCTGCTCGAGACGCTGCCATTGCCCGTGATCATCCGCGACGCGGAGCGCCGCGTGACCATGGTGAACGCGGCCTGGGAACAGATGATCGGTGCGTCGCGAGACGACGCCGTGGGCAAGTTGCTGTCGTCCGTGCCCAACCGCCCGCCCACGCCGGGTCACCGCGAGACCGACGACCAGATCTTCGCGACGCGCAAGCCGTTGCGTTACGAAACCACCGTGTCGGCCAAGGACGGTACGCAATACAACGTCATCGTGGCCAAGACGCCGCTGCTGGCGGAGGACGGTTCGATCATCGGCATCGCTTCCGTGGTCACGGACATTTCCGAACAGAAGCGCACGGCCGCGGTGCTGGAACGGGCGCGGCTGTCGGCCGAAGCCGCGGTGCAGGCCAAGTCGCGCTTCCTGGCCAACATGAGCCACGAGCTGCGCACGCCGCTCAACGGCGTGGTCGGCATGGCCTCGTTGCTGGAGAACACGGCGCTCGATCCGAAGCAGCGCCGTTTCGTGCGCACACTGCGCTCCTCGGCCGAGGCGCTGATCACGCTCATCAACGACGTCCTTGACCTTTCCAAGGCCGAGGCCGGAAAACTCGATCTGTCGCTCGTGCCCATCGACCCGCGCCGCGAGCTCGAACAGGTGGTCGGCCTGTTCAGCGGCCGCGCCTTCGACAAGGGCATCGAAATCGCCGCTCACGTCGCGCGCGATGTCCCCGCGACCGTGCAGGGCGACCCGGTGCGGCTGCGCCAGGTGCTCGGCAACCTGGTGAACAACGCGGTGAAGTTCACCGACACCGGCGCCGTGTTGCTCGGCGTCGCGCTGGCGCCGCGCGGCGACGGCGAACCGTGGCTCGAGTTCTCGGTCACCGATACCGGCATGGGCGTCGCCCCGGAAAAGCAGGCGCGCATCTTCGATGCCTTCGAGCAGGCGGACGACAGCGTCACGCGCCGCTTCGGCGGCACGGGCCTGGGTCTCGCCATCAGCCGGCAGATCGTCGAGCTCATGAACGGCACCATGAGCCTGACCAGCGCACCCGGACGTGGCAGCCGTTTCTCTTTCGCCATTCCCGCCGGAATTCCGCGGGTCGTGGCCACCGCGCCCTTGCCGGCGGCGAACTACGCGTACGCCGTCGTCGGCTTGCACCCGGTGATCCGCCGTGCGGTGTGCGACATCCTGGCGGCGGAGTGCGCGCAAGTGTTCGCAGTCGATACGGCACCGCAGGCGGTGGAGAGTCTGCGCGGCCTCGGCGCGCAGGTGAGCCGCGTGCGCGTGGTGATCGATGCGGCCGCCGGCACGAACGTCGAGATGGCCGTGAACGAATTGCGGGCCGCAAGCGGTGCGCGCCAGTTCGAGGCGATCGCGTTGCTGCCGTCGGACGCGGATGTCGCCCCGCTGCCCGGTGTGAACCGGACGCTGGTCAAGCCGCTGTGTACGGCGGACCTGGTCGCGCCGCTGACGGCGTCCGACGCCGCGCAGAGCATGAGTGTGCGTGTATTGCCGGCACGCGGCTCGCGCGGCCGGGCGCTGGTGGTCGAGGACAACCTCGTGAATCAGGAAATGGCGCGAACCATGCTGGACATGATGGGGTTCGAAGTCACCACGGCGTCCAACGGCCAGGAGGGTGTATTCGCCGCGACCGCGGATCCTGATCTCGCCATCATCCTGATGGACTGCCAGATGCCGGTCATGGATGGACTCGCCGCCACACGCGCCATCCGCGCGGCGGAGACGGGCGGCAAACGCATTCCCATCGTGGCGCTCACCGGCAATGCCATGCCCGGCGACCGCGAGGCATGTATGGCCGCCGGCATGGACGACTATCTCGCCAAGCCCTTTTCGCTGTCGGCGTTGCGCACCACGCTCGACAAGTGGACCGGCGGCGCGCGTGTGCCGCAGGCGCGCGAACGCGCGTCGAATTAGATTCCTATCGCACGTGGCTCATCTGGCGCGCGTGCGCCGAGATGATGGCGATCGTCGACTTGTCCGAGTCGAATACTCCGTAGAGTCCCTGCGGTTCCTGCGGTGGATCGCCGACGAAAGGGTCGCCGGTCTTCCACATGAAGTCCGGATTGCGGGTCCGGCCCGCGCCATTCCACGCCCAGAAATTCGAACCCGCGATCGCGTCGCCGGCGGCCGCGCGCTGGTTCAGCAGGCGGTAGATTGCGGTGTAGAAACGATCGCGGTAGACCGTGGTGGCGAAGGGTTCGAAGGATCCCGCGTCGCGGTTGATGCCGAATTCCTCGAGCACGATGGGCTTGCCCATCTTGTTCGCGGCATCGATGTGCCAGTTGAGATAGTCCTGCATCTTCTGCCAGGCGCCGTCGTACGTGGCCTGGGCTTTCTTCGGGTCGTACCAGCTCCAGTTCGGCGCCCACATGTGGAAGGTCAGGTAGTCCACGTTCCGCGTGGCGTGCGATTTCTCGAACAGCTCTTTCGAACCCGCCGTGCCCATCCAGCCTTCGTTGCCGGTGCTCACCAGCTGTTTCGGCGCGAGCTTCCTGATGAAGCCGCTGGTCTCGTCCACCCACTTCGTGAACACCTCGAAGTGCGGCCTGGCATTCGCATCGCTGCCGGGGCGCGGCTCGTTGGCGAGCTGCCAGGACATGATGGTGGGATCGGCGTTGTAGGCGCGGCCGTTCACCGAATTCTTGCGTGTGACCAGGCGCCTGACGGCTTCGCGGAAGGTCTGCTGCGCCTTCGCATCGCGATAGAAGGACGCGGACTGGTCCATGTAGCCGTTCCAGTCTCCCGAGACGTCGGGATCGATCACCGGCTTGCCCGTGGTCCAGTTGATGTAGCTGGTCATGCCGCCCGACCACTGCCAGAAATTGTTCACGTACAGCACGGCCTTCATGTCGCGCTTCGCCATTTCATCGAGCAGGTAGTCGAGGCCCTTCCACAGGGTCTCGTCGATGTCGCCGGGTTTTTGCACGACGGCCGGACGCACGGCGCGTTTCAGCGTGCTCGACTCCGAAATGGCGAGCACCCGCAGGTTGAGGATGCCCTGCGACGCGAGATGGTCGAGTTCTTTCGTGAGCCGCGCGCGATCGCCGGTGGCACCCGGTGAACCGAGGTACATGCCGTACCAGAGATTCGTGCCCGCGAAGTAGTAAGGCTTGCCGTCGAGAAAGAAGTGGCGGCCCTTGACGGTCACGAAGCCGGATTGTCCGGGCGTGGACCCCGGCTTGTTAGCCGGCTGGGCGGTTTCCGCGCCGGAAGAGGCCGCCGAAAGGACGACGAGCAGAGCGGCAATTGCCAGCGAACTGAACGAGTTGCGGTATTTCATGGCGCGCGAAGTCTAACGGCTTCGGGGGCCTTCGAAAAACGAAACTGAACTTTTTCGCAACACGCGTAGTCACAACACAACAACGAAAAACAGGAGGATTCCCGATGACTGGTCTGCATCGTCTCCTATCTGCCACGCTGGCGTTTTGCACTGCAGCGTCGCTCGTTCCAATCACCGTCAATGCATCGATACCCGAAGACCGTGGCGACCAGCTCGAGGAAGTCGTGGTCACCGGCGCAATGCGTGTGGGCCAGGGAGGCGCACAGGACATCAACTTCTTCCGCGGCGAAGTGGCGTTCGAGCGCATTCCGCATCCGAACGATTTCACGGCGGAAGGCCTGCTCAGCGAACACGACGTCGTGTTGCCCGCGGCGGAAGCCTGCCGCCAGCTGTTCTGCCTGACGGGCGACGCGGTGAACGCCGAGCTGCTGGCGGTCCCGCAGGCGCGTTACCTGGTCGGCGTCGGCTTCACCACCAACCTCGATGAAAAGAAATGGCGGCGCGATCCGGTGAATCTCATCGCCGTGGTCGACAAGTCCGGCTCCATGAACGGCGCGCCCCTGGCGCTCGTGCGGCACAGCCTGTCGGAGGTCGCCAGGCAGCTGCACGACGGCGACCAGATGACCATCGTGCTGTACGGCGACCGTGCCCACGTGCATCTGGACACCACGCGCGCGGACCGGGCCGGCGTGCAGCGGATTCTCGAATCCATCGAGGGCATCCAGAGCATGGGTTCCACCTCGATGGAAGCCGGACTCAGGCTCGGTTACAGCATCGCCGACACGACAGCGCCCGCCTTCAAGGGACGCACGCGGCTGATGTTGTTCACCGATGAGCGGCCGAATGTCGAC
>Ga0315912_10006094_pt1 | contig 10891 bp, 12 predicted proteins | sample VfabasoilMG_FD_204469 | JGI IMG/M metagenome (GOLD analysis project Ga0315912, IMG submission 204469) | Garden soil microbial communities collected in Santa Monica, California, United States - V. faba soil | ecosystem: Environmental > Terrestrial > Soil > Garden | place: USA: California...
GACGTCACCGCGTCCTCGGCAACGATGGCGTTTTCCGGCAGCAGCGCGGCCAGCGTAAGGCCGAAAGCCTCCGGCTTGAACGGACCGCCGTGCAGCTCCGGCTGCGCAACGTCGTCGCGCACCGGCGCATCGCGCGGCGCAGACAGTTCGTCGGCCAGCGCCTGCAGCGCGCCCACGATGTCCTCGTCCACGCCGGCGAGCGTATGCACTTCGCAGTCCTTAGGCCAAAGCGTGGACGGCTTGCCCGGATAGGCGAAAAAGCCAACCGGCGCCCTGGCTCCGGCGAGCACAAGATGCTTCGTGCCTTCCAGCACCTTCAGCGCAGCATCCACGACGTAGGGGATACGGTCCACCGGCACCCGCCCGCGGCCGCGCGCCATGCGCGGAATCTGCGTCGGCGTGCGCAGCTTCGCGCCCGTGGCGTGCGCGATCCGGTTGGCCGCGCCCAGCCCGGCGTCGTCCAGCGCCGCGCCGGAGAGCACCAGCATCGACGGCTGGCCCGTGCGCAGCGCCATCGCGATCTTCCTGATGGTTTCCGCCGGCACCGCTGCCCGCGCCGGCGGCGCGAGCGGCGCGCCTGGTTCGGCGCCTCCGTTCCACGCACAATCGGCCGGCAAAATCAGCGTCGCGGTACCGCCGGGCGGCGTGCGCGCAGCCTGAATCGCCGCCGCCGCGTCGGCGCCGACGTTGCGCGCGCTGCTGCAGGTACGCACCCAGGTCGACACGACACGCGCGAGACCTTCGGTATCGGCGGTGAGCGGCGCGTCGTGCGGGCGGTGGTAGGTGGCGTGATCGCCGACGATATTGACGATCGGCGCATGCGCGCGCTTCGCGTTGTGCAGGTTGGCAATGGCGTTCCCCAGACCGGGCCCGCAGTGAAACAGAGTGGCGGCGGGCTTGCCCGCCATGCGCGCGTAGCCGTCGGCGAAGCCGGCGACCGCGGTTTCGGCGAGGCCGAGCACGCAGCGCAGCCCGGTGACCCGATCGAGCGCCGAAACGAAATGCATCTCGGAGGTGCCGGGATTGGCGAAGCAGGTATCGACGCCGCCGGCGACCAGCGTGCGCGCAAGGCTTTCGGCTCCGTTCATGCGCAGGATGCTAGCATCATGGCGGACTGGAGAATCGAAACATGGCCGCCGCTCAAGAAACCCGCAACATGGCGCTGTTCTGCGACTTCGAGAACGTCGCGCTCGGCGTGCAGGACGCGAAGTACGAGAAATTCGACATCAATCGCGTGCTCGAGCGGCTGCTGCTGAAGGGCTCGATCGTCGTCAAGAAGGCCTACTGCGACTGGCAGCGCTACAAGGAATTCAAGGCGGGCATGCACGGCGCCTCGTTCGAGCTGATCGAGATCCCGCACGTGCGCCAGTCGGGCAAGAACTCGGCCGACATCCGCATGGTCGTGGACGCCCTAGACCTTTGCTACACCAAGGGCCACGTCGACACCTTCGTGATCATCAGCGGGGATTCCGATTTTTCGCCGCTGGTGTCCAAGCTGCGCGAGAACGCCAAGGTGGTGATCGGCGTGGGCGTCAAAAACTCGACCTCCGACCTGCTGATCGCCAACTGCGACGAGTTCATCTACTACGACGACCTGGTGCGCGAGGACGAGGCCAAGCGGCGCGCGCAGAAGAAGCGCCGCGAGACCCAGAAGGCTGTGGCCCCGAAGGACGCCACCGGCGGCGAGGACAAGGCGCAGGAAGTCTTCGACCTGGTGCTTGAGACCCTCGATGCGCTGGTCACCGAGCGCGGCGAAGGCGAGAAGATCTGGGGCTCGATGGTCAAGCAGGCGCTCAAACGCCGAAAACCAGGCTTCAACGAGTCCTATTACGGCTTCCGTGCATTCTCGGATCTCCTGGAGGAGGCCGAGAAACGCGGGCTGCTCAAGCTCGAGCCCGACGAGAAATCGGGCGGCTACGTACTCCGGCGAGCGTGATTCAGTAAGTCTTGTACTGGAGGTACTTGCCGCTCATCACGATCTTGACGCGATCGCCCTTTTCGTTCGGCAGCCGCGTGAGATCCATGTCGAAATCGATGGCGCTCATGATGCCGTCGCCGAATTCCTCGTGGATCAACGCCTTGAACGTGGTGCCGTAGACGCTCACCAGCTCGTAGAACCGGTAGATCAGGGGGTCGGTCGGCACCGCGGTCGGCAGCGAACCCTTGTAAGGCACGGTCTGCAACAGCATCACCGCCTCTTCCGGCAGGTCGAAGAGCTTGCCCACCGCTTCGGCCTGCTTCTTCGTCATCTGCATCTGGCCAAGGCAGGCCGCCGCGGTCCATTCCTTGGACGCGCCGACCTTCTTGGCGATCTCGGGCCACTTCAATCCGGATTTCATCTTGCGGAACACGATCAGGTCGGTGACGTCTTCGCGCTTCATCGGCTTCATCGCGCTGGCCAGCGCGGATTCTGCTTCGCGTTTCATGCTTGTTCCTCCTTCAGTGCCTCAGGTTGACGACGTTGACAGGCTTGTGCCCACCGGGGGATTCGGTTTCGGCACCGCCGTGCAGCCCGGGCTGCACTAGCGGCGCAGTGGCCGGACGCGCGATCTCGCCGGTCTGATAGAGCTTCGAGCGATTCACCAGGAAGTCGACCAGGTGATTGCGCACCCGGTAATACTGCGGGTCGTGGTGGATATCGTGGCGGTCGCGCGGCCGCGGCAGCGTATTGGCCACCACTTCGGCGATGCAGGCATTGGGGCCGTTCGACATCAGCAGGATCCGATCGGCAAGCAAGATGGCCTCGTCGACGTCGTGCGTGATCATGAATACGGTCTGGTTGGTCGCTGCGCAGATGCGCACCAGCTCGTCCTGGATGGTGCCGCGCGTTAGCGCATCGAGTGCGCCGAAAGGCTCGTCCAGCAGCAGCATCTTGGGCTGGATGGCGAATGCGCGCGCGATCCCGACGCGCTGCTTCATGCCGCCCGAGAGTTGCGCGGGCTTCTTGTGCTCCGAGCCGGTCAGGCCGACCAGGTCGATGAATTTCTGGCAGTGCAGTTGCACCTGGATGCGGTTCCAGTCCGGCCAGCGGCTTTTCACGGCAAACGCGATGTTGCTCAGGACCGAAAGCCACGGCATCAGCGCATGGCCTTGGAATACCACGCCGCGATCCAGCGACGGCCCGGCAACCTCCCGGTTGTCCATGATCACCGTGCCGCCGCTCGCCGCATCCAAGCCCGCGAGCACATTCAGGATGGTGGTCTTGCCGCAACCGGAATGGCCGATGATGCAGACGAACTCGCCCTTGTCCATGGCGAAGTTCACGCCCTCGAAAACCGTGGTGCCCGCGACGCTTCCGGGAAAGCGCTTGGCGAGCTCCTGCACCTGGAGAAAGCTCACGGGCTCACTCCACGTAGGTGACGAGCTTCTGCAGTCTGCCGAACATGAAGTCGAGCAGCATGCCGACCAGCCCGATCGACAGGATCGCCGACAGGATGTTGACGATCGAAAGATTGTTCCATTCGTTCCAGACGAAATAGCCGATGCCGGTGCCGCCGACCAGCATCTCCGCTGCAATGATGACCAGCCACGCAATGCCGATCGAGATGCGCATGCCGGTCAGGATGGTCGGCGCCGCCGCCGGCAAAATCACCGTGAATGCCTTGCGCACCGGCTTCACTTCGAGCGTCTTGGCGACGTTCAGCCAGTCGCGACGCACCGAGGCCACACCGAACGCCGTGTTGATCAGCATCGGCCAGACCGAGCAGATGAAGATCACGAAGATCGCCGACACATCCGAATCCTTGAGCGTGAAAAGCGCGAGCGGCATCCAGGCCAGCGGCGAAATGGGCTTCAGGATCTGGATGAACGGATCGAGCGCGCGATACACAAGCGGCGACATGCCGATCAGGAAACCGAGGGGGATCGCGAGCAGCGCGGCAAGCACAAATCCGAGCAGCACGCGGCCGATGGAAGAGGCAAGCTGGATGCCGATGCCCTTGTCGTTCGGTCCCTTGTCGTAGAACGGATTGCGCACGTGCTCGACCAGCTTGGCGCCGAAGTCCGATGGCGTCGGAAACGCCGATTTCTGGCCGGTGGAGGCCTGCTGCCCCACCAGCTTGGCATACTCCGGATTCACCACCGACGCCCCCGCCTTGGGCAGCGTACTCACGTGCCACACGGCCAGGAACAGCATCAGAAGGAGAACCGACAGGATCGCGGCCTTCAGCCGCAGCGAAGCGGCCACCGGTCAGGTCCTCCGGATGGCGAAACTCTTCACGTATTCCTCCGGCTTGGTCGGATCAAAAAGTTTCTTCATGACCGTGAAGCTCTTGCTCGTGGTCGCAGGCGGCGTCAGTCCGACCTCCTTCATCAGGCGCGTGGCGTCCGTGGCGAGGAATACCTCGCGGGAGACCTTCTGATAATCGACGTCGCCTTTGATCTGGCCCCAGCGTTTCATCTGCGTCAGGATCCAGATGGCGAAAGACTGCCAGGGAAAGGGATCGAAATCGATGCGGTTGGGCACATTGCGCACATTGCCAAGACCGTCGGCGAACGTTCCCGTCAGAACCTGCTCGACGACTGTGACCGGCTGGTTCAGATAGTTCGCGGGCGCGATCGCTTCGGCAATCTGCTTGCGGTTCTGCGGCGCGCGCGCGATCGCGGTCGCGTCAATGATGGCCTTGAGGAGCGCGCGGTAGGTATTGGGCATGCTGGTCACGAACTCCTTGCTGGCGGCAAACGCGCAGCAGGGATGCCCTTCCCAAATGTCCTTGGAAAGAATGTGGATGAATCCGACGCCGTCGTAGACCGCGCGCTGGTTCACCGGGTCGGGCGCGAGGAAACCGTCGATATTGTCGGCGCGCAGGTTCGCCACCATCTCTGGCGGCGGCACGGAGCGAATCTGGATGTCCTTGTCCGGATCGATGCCGTGCTCGGCGACGTAATAGCGCAGCAGGTAGTTATGCATCGAATAATCGAAGGGGACCGCGAATTTGAATCCCTTCCAGGACTTCGGGTCGCGCTTGTCCTTGTGCTTGATCGCCAGCGTGATTGCCTGGCCGTTGATGTTCTCGACCGCCGGCATCGTGTAGGGAACCGGGTTCGACCCCGCGCCGAGCGTGATCGCGAGAGGCATCGGCGAGAGCATGTGCGCCGCGTCGTATTCCTTATTCAGGGTCTTGTCGCGCACGACCGCCCAACCCGCCGTTTTCACGACTTCGACGTCCAAGCCCTGCTTGGCGTAGAAGCCCATGGGGTGCGCCATGATGATCGGCGTCGCGCAGGTGATCGGGATGAAGCCGACTTTCAGTTTCTGCTTCTCGAGTTTTCCCGCGCCCTGCGCGAATGCCTCTTTCGCCGCACCGAGGGGGAACAAGGTCGAGATCACCGAAAGCGCCGTGCCCGCACCCACCGCGCTCAGGAAGCGCCGGCGCGCTTCATCCTGTGGAAACAGGGCGCGCATCACGGCCTGCTCGACCATCCGATTTCCCAGCGCCTCGCCTTCCGCAGCCGCGTGCTCCGCTTGCGAGCCGTGCCTGCCGCAGGCGCACGCGGAGACCAAGCGAACCTTCGGATCGAACGGATCGCCAAAAATCGACATCGAAACCTCCGCAAGCGGGTTGGATGCCGAAATGCGTTGCATCAAGCGTGCCAAGCGCCGGAACGCGACATCGGCGCGGGCCAGGCCCCTTCCGCACGGATGTGGTGCGCTACCGGTCCCGATGCGCATCAGGCGCACCCCCTCGGGGCGCCCATGCACCGGAGAATCCGCCTAGGGATTCAGTTGCCGATACACCGCGTCGGCGACGGCGAGCAGGTCATCGCGTGAAATGTCCGCAGACGAGATCGCATAGCCAAGCTTGCGGTCGATCCAGTAGAACACCTTCACGGTACCCTCGGCGGCGTAGCGGAACGCCGTTTCCGGATTGCCGACCGCATTGGCACGCACGTAGAGGGTCAGGCGCTTGCCGTCCTTGCATTGATACATGAAATGCGCGACCGGCCCGTTCTCTCCGGGCAGCAGCCGGCCGCCGACCAGCGCATAGCCCAAGCCGACGTCGTCGAGCTTGGGCGCGCGCAGCGGCGCGCCGAGGCGCTTGGAAAGCCAGGCAACCAGATGCTGTTCCTGGTCGGCGCCGACCTCGACCGGGTGGCGCACCTCCGGCGAGTACACCGCATGCGCGACTGCGGCGCGCTTGACGAAACCCGGCACCTCGGCCTGAGCGCTCACGACCGCGCGCGAGGCATGCAGTTGCCATCCAGCGACCACGCCCACGGCAAGGCCGGCGGCCACCCAGCCCGCCGCAACTGCGGCGGTGCGCCAGCGGCTGCGGCCAGCAAGGCGCGCGCGCAGCCGCTCGGGCACCGGCTCTTCGAGCACCGGATCGTAGAGCTGGTGCAAGCCTTGTGCGATCGCCTTCATCTCGGCGTCGTCCTGTGTCGCGTTGTCCTTGTCCATGTCCTATTTCACGATCTTCAGCTGCTTGCCGCCCCCCGGCGGCAGTCCCGAAAGCATTGCCCGCAATTTCTCTCTCGCGCGCGCAAGGCGCGACATCACCGTCCCGATAGGGACGCCCAGCGTGCCCGCCGCCTCCTCGTAGCTCATTTCCTCCAGCGCCACGAGCAGCAGCACCTCGCGCTGGTCCGGCGGCAAGCGCCGGATCGCGGCATCCAGGTCGCGCAGCACCAGCGCGTCGGTCTCGCACACCGGCTGCGCGAGCTCCGGCATTTCTTCGTCGAGCTGCGCCGTGGGCCGCGATGCGCGCAACTGGTTGACGTAGACGTTGTGCATGACCGTGAACAGCCAGGCCCGCAGGTCGGTCCCGCGCCGGTACAGATGAAACTTCGCCCAGGCGCGCTCAAGCGTGTCCTGCACCAGGTCGTCGGCCGCAATCCGGTCCCCGGCCAGCGCGCGCGCATAGCGCCGCAGGCGCGGAATCAACTCGACGATGCCATCTGCGTCGTTCACAGGAACGAACAGTCTACCCGTGCCGCTATTCCCGCCGTTGACACACTTTCAGAAAGCAAAAGCCCCGCGCCGGGGCGCGGGGCTTTTACCTGCTCCGCCGATAGGCTACTTCTCGCGGAAATCGTCGTGGCAGCTGCCGCAGGCCTTGGCCACGGCCCCGAACGAGGCCTTGACGCCCGCCTCGTCCTTCGCGCGCGCTGCCGCGCCAAGCCTGGCAGTGGCTGATTCCAGCGCGTCCGCCGCCGCCTTGAACTTGGCGTCCGTATATGCTGAGGGTTTGGTCTTGCTCTTCTCGCCTTGCGTGCTGGCGACGAATCCATCCCAGGGCATGCGCGCCAGATTCTCCAGGTAGGTCGCGTTCACGGCGACCACATCGGCGTTGTACGGGGCGGCACCCTTGATCATCGCGCCGATCGGGCCGAGGTATTTGCCCTGCAGCGTCATTGCCGCCTGGCGTTGCTTCACCAGCACGTCCGGCTTGGCCTGCGCAAGTGCCTCGAGCGAGGCGCCGCCCAGCGCGCCCACCGATATTGCCGCTGCCAACAGCTTCGTTCTCATCCGCTTCTCCTCAGAAAGGTCGTTTAACGATTAGGTAGACGGCGATCGCCGCCACGGCAAGCAGAACGAGCGCGAGCCACGGACTGGCAAAGCGCGCCACCACACCTCCGGCCGCGTCCGCCGGCAAGCGCTTTACGCCGGTGAACATCGCGCCGATGAGATTCTCTTTCATGAAACCTGCGTGATACAGGACGGCGGCGATGTGCGCCGCAGAAAGGACCAGCAGCAGGTTGAAATTCCAGTAATGCCAGCCGGTCAGCTGGTCCGAACGCGCCTTGGTAACAAGGCTGGCGAGCGGGCCTTCGATCAGGATGTCGTCGTTGGCGAACAGGCCGGTTCCAGTCTGGAACAGGAGCGCCAGCAGCAACACCAGCACCATCCAGCCGCCCAGGGGATTGTGTCCCGCGGACGGAGCCGGCGCGCGCGCAAGGAGTTTTCGGGCGAAGGCGATGCATGCCGAAGGGCCGGCGAGGAAGTTCGAGAAGCGTGCATGGGTACTGCCGGCAAACCCCCAGAGGATACGGAACAGCACCAGCGCGAGGATGGCGTAGCCGGCGCGCATGTGCCATTCCATCCAATCGCCCTTCACCTTGCCGCTGAAAAACATGAAGGCGAACAGCAGCACCAGCACCCAGTGAAACAGGCGTACCGGCAGGTCCCACACCTTCAGCTGAATCTCCCCGGGCTTCACGCATCCCCCCAGCTAACAGTCGCGGCAGGACAATATTCCGGGCCTCCGCAGGCTAAACCCGGGCCTAGCGCAGGCCGGCCGCGTATTCGGAAACGGCCTGGATTTCGCGATCGCTCATGCGCGCCGCGACGCTGCGCATCATGCTGTTTGGGTCATTGGCGCGCGTTCCGGCACGAAACGCCTTGAGCTGGGCCTCGATGTACTCCGGATACTGCCCGGCAATGCGCGGGTATTGCGCCGGGATTCCGGCGCCCGCGGGACCATGGCAACCCGCGCAGGCCGCAACGCCGGTCGCGGCGATGCCACCCCGGTAGATTTTCTGGCCGATCGCGGCGAGGTCCTTGTCCCGGGCCGCCGCCGGCTTGAGCTTTTGCGCGGCATAGTAGGCCGCGAGATCCCTGAGATCCGCCGCGGAAAGGTTGGCGGTCATGCCCGCCATCACCGCGTTGTCGCGCTCGGGTTTCTTGCCGCCCTGCGCCTTGAAGTTGGCCAGTTGCTTGTGCAGATACTCGTAGAATTGGCCGGCAAGTTTCGGGTTTGCAGGCAGCGGGCTATTGCCGTCGCTGGCGTGGCAGGCCGCGCAGACCTGACCAGCGATTTCCTTGCCTTTCGTGGCATCGGGCTTTGCGGGCGCTTGCGCGGCGGCCCCGGCGGGCCAAAGCGCGGCCCAAGCAAGTGCGGCGCTGGCAATGGTCGCCAACAGTCGGGTCATGCGGCAGCTCCCTGAAAATTCCCGTGGAAAGCCGCGATTTTATTAGAATTTCCGGCTTTCGGCATTGGCTTCCTTCGATGTCTGCCCTCCAGCAAGCACGTTTCCTGTCATCCGCCGCCGCCGTGACGGATTTTCCGTTCGAGACGGTGCCGGAACTTGCCTTTGCGGGCCGCTCGAATGTCGGCAAATCGAGCGCCTTGAATGCGCTGGCCGGTCGAAAGCGGCTGGCGTTCGCGAGCAAGACGCCAGGACGCACGCAGATGATCAATTTTTTCGCGCTTGGCGAAGCCGGTCGGCTCGCCGACTTGCCGGGCTACGGCTATGCCAGCGTTCCTCAGGCCCTGCGCGCAAGCTGGGATGACCTGATCGGAGGCTACCTGATGGGACGCAGGTCGCTGGTCGGTGTCGTCATCATGATGGATGCGCGCCGCCCGTTGACAGACAACGATCGCAATTTCCTCGAGTGGCTGCGGCCTGCGCCCGCGGCGCGCCTGGTGCTGTTATCGAAAGCGGACAAGCTCTCGCGTGCCGAGCAGGCAAAAACGCTCCTGCACACGCGCCACGCGCTCGATGCGGCGGCGCTGACTTCGCAGGTCATGCTGTTTTCGAGCAAAAGTGGCGCGGGGGTCAAGGAGACACGCGCGCTGCTGGAAGACTGGTTGCGCAATAAAAAACCCCCGGAAAAGGGGAACTAAACCGGGGGCGGAAAACGCCCCGGCTTGGGGCCGGGGCAACCCGCTCAGGGAGGTGAAGCGGGAGACGACTTGCATCGTCTAAAGGTAAGATTGCAGCCGGCCGGAAAAGTTCCATGCCGCGCGGAGCGCGGAAAACCTGCCTAATAATCAGATGAATATCTACGGTTCGTTTCCGGCAGTCAGAATGCGGCGCATGCGGCGCGATGATTTTTCGCGCCGCCTGATGCGCGAAACCGTGCTCAGCGCTGACGACCTGATTTACCCCGTATTCATCATGGACGGGAAAAACCGCACCCAGAAAGTGGCTTCCATGCCCGGCGTCGAGCGGCTCACCGTCGACCGGCTGCTGGCGGTCGCCGAGCGCTGTCTGAAGCTGCGCGTGCCGGCGGTGGCGCTGTTTCCGGTGATCGAGCAGAAGCTGAAGTCGCTCGATGGCCGCGAAGCCTGCAACCCGAAAGGGCTGATTCCGCGCGCGGTCGCGGCGCTGAAAAAGCGCTTCCCCGAGCTCGGCGTCATGACCGATGTCGCGCTGGATCCGTACACATCGCACGGCCAGGACGGCGTAATCGACAAATCCGGCTACATCCTCAACGACGTGACGCTGTCGATCCTGGAAAAACAGGCGCTCACGCAGGCCACCGCCGGCGTCGACATGGTGGCGCCCTCGGATATGATGGACGGACGCATCGGCCGCATCCGCCAGGCGCTCGAAAAGAACGGCCACATCCATACGAAGATCATGGCCTACTCGGCCAAGTACGCTTCCGGCTTCTACGGGCCTTTCCGCGACGCCGTCGGTTCGGCGAAGAATCTGGGCAAGAGCAACAAGCAGACCTACCAGATGGATCCGGCGAATTCCGACGAGGCGCTCTGGGAAGTCGGCCTCGATCTCGCCGAGGGCGCCGACATGGTGATGGTGAAACCGGGCATGCCGTATCTGGACATCCTGCGGCGCGTGAAGGAGGAGTTCAAGGCGCCGACCTTCGTCTACCAAGTGTCCGGAGAATACTCGATGCTGCGCGCCGCGATCGCCAACGGCTGGCTGCCCGAGTCCTGCGTGATGGAATCGCTGACCGCGTTCAAGCGTGCCGGCGCCGACGGCATCCTGACCTACTTCGCACTCGAAGCCGCGGCGAAGCTGAAACGCTAGCCGAACACCAGCATGACGCCGTGCGCTTCGTCGTCGGCAACGACGAGTGCGCCATCCTTCAGAGCAACGTACGAAAAGCCGCCGCGCTTCAGACTGTCGGCCGCGGTATTCTTGTCGTCGACATGAAGGCGAATCGCCGCAATGGATGGCGCATTCGCGCTGGCGTACTTCACGG
>Ga0315912_10006095_pt1 | contig 10891 bp, 9 predicted proteins | sample VfabasoilMG_FD_204469 | JGI IMG/M metagenome (GOLD analysis project Ga0315912, IMG submission 204469) | Garden soil microbial communities collected in Santa Monica, California, United States - V. faba soil | ecosystem: Environmental > Terrestrial > Soil > Garden | place: USA: California...
CGCGCCATCACCGGGCAGGTACAGCAGTTCGCCGAAGGGCTGCGCACCGATCCGTCCTGGCGCATTCTTCGCACGGTGCTGCCGTTCGACGTCACGTCCGAAGGCACATTGTCGGGCGACATCGGCCTGACCGAAGGCACCGAAGCGCCGCGATTTTCGGTCACGGTCGGGAAAGCGCTGCGATGAGCCTCTCCGCCGCGGAGTTCCGCAAGCTTCTTGCGCCGCTGGCCCTGATGGTCGCACTGCTGGCCGCGGGGAGCGGCCTCATCTACTGGGTCGACAAGGAGCAGCGCGCCGCCCGCCAGCAGCTGGCCGGCGCGCGCGAAGAGAACAGGCAGGCGCGCGAGCGCCTGACGCGGATCGCCGAAGAGGAGAAGGAAGTCAACGACAAGCTCGAGGTCTATCGCCGCCTGAAGAGCCTGCACATCCTGGGCGAGGAACAGCGCCTGGAGTGGGCCGACGCGATGACCCGCATCCGGAAATCCCGCGAGCTCATCGACCTGCGCTACTCGGTGGGACGCCAGCAGACGATCGCTTCCATCCCGGGCAAGCCGGCCAGCGTCGATTTCTATGCCAGCACCATGAAAGTCGACGTCGCGCTGCTGCACGAAGGCGACCTGTTCGGATTCCTTCGGGATCTGCGCGAATCCGGCAACGCCTATTATTCGGTCAAACGCTGCGCCATCACGCGCACAGGCATCGCGCCCACCGGCGCCTCGCTCGTGCCGCGGCTGCGCGCCGAATGCGACATCGACCTGATCACCATCATGGACCGGGCGTCCAAGGCATGAGGCCGGCCGCGCTCGCCGCGATCCTGTCCGGGCTGCTCGGCGTCGCCATGGCCACGGGCGCCGCGGCACAGGAACTCGGCCGGCTCTTTTTCACGCCGGAGCAGCGCGCAGCGCTCGATGCGCGGCGCAAGGCGCGCGTACCGGACAAGCCCGCGGCGACCCCGCAGGCGGAATCACCGGTCACTCGCGTCAACGGCGTCGTGCAGCGCTCGGGCGGAAAGTCGACGGTCTGGGTGAACGGCGAAGCGATACCCGATAGTCCACAAGCCGGCGCTCAGGGAGCCCCGCGCCCCGCCGGCGCCGGCCGGGTCTCCGTGCCGCTTGGGGACGGCGCCAAGGGCCTCGACATGCGCGTCGGCGAATCACTGAATCGCGGCAGCGGCGAAGTAAGTGACATCGTCGGCAAGGACGAGGTCAAAGTCAGTCCGCGTCCCGCCGCGCCGAGGAAATGAAATACGGCCGTCCACGGCGCGCCCGCGGCGCGACGCTGCTGGCGATGCTGGCGATCATCGTGCTTGCCGGCTCATGGTTCCTCGTGCGCCAGTTGAATGCCGAAAGCGGCAGTGCTGCCGCAATTCGCAATGCCCGCAATGCGGAAGTGCTCAACAGGGCGAAGCAGGCGCTGATCGGATACGTAGCCGCCCAAGCAGCCAACGCGGGGGAGGACAATCCCGGCGCCCTGCCCTGCCCGGAAGCACCCGGCTACTTCGACAACGCGTCACAGGAAGGCCAGACCGCATCCGGCTGCACGCTTCCCAAGGTCGGCCGCTTCCCCTGGCGCACGCTCGGCATCGAGAAACTGGTCGACAGCGCGGGCGAGCCGCTCTGGTATGTCGTCTCCCCGGGCTGGGCCGCCACCAGCAGCGGCTTCAAGACCACCATCAACTCCAACACCCCCGGCCAGCTCACCGTCGACGGCACCGCGAATGCCGCCGTCGCGCTCATCATCGCCCCCGGTCCGGCGTTCAGCGTCGCTGCGTGCGGCGCCAACGCCGCCATCAGCCAGGCGCGCTCGGCCACCGGGCCGCCCGACTGGCGCAATTACCTGGAATGCGAAAACGCGACGAACCCACCTGACGCAGCATTCGTCACCACCGGGTCCACCAGTGTATTCAACGACCAGGTGGTGCGCATCACAGTGGCGGACATCATGCCGGCAATCGAAGCGGCCGTTGCGAAGCGCATCGAGCGCGACATCGTCCCCGCGTTAAAGAGCGTTTACGCATCCACGCAATGGGGAACTGGGATCAGCGCGACAAATCCGCTGTTTCCGTATCCAGCGCCGTTCGGCGACCCCGGCTCCTCGAATTTCCAGGGCGCCGCCGTCACCATCGCGGGCGCACCGCAGGGACTGCTGCCGTTCAATCAGACGCAAGGGTGCGTACCGGCGTCGGACCCGCGCTGTACCACCACGTTCCTGGCGTGGTCGTCAGCCGGCGCAGTTCAATCTGGCGGCACCGGCTCGATTCGCGCCACTGAACCATCATTCCCGAATATCTGCGCCTGGGAGTCCGCCGAGATTTTCGCGTGTAGCGGCGCCTACAATGCACCATCGGTTTCGCTCACTGTAACCGTGACGGTAACCAACGTCGCCATGGGCATTCGTGCGCAGGACCTGTCGAAGGTGACTTGCACCGCGGTGGACGACGTCGGGAACGGCTTGCCGACCCAAACCGTCGCGTGCTCCGTCACCGGCGTCACGCTTCAATCCAATGGCTCGGCCATCGTCACCGTCGCGACCGGCGCAACGCCTGATATCGACGCTTCCGGCTGGGGAACCTGGGCACTTTTCAAGATCAGTTTTGACCGATCATTGATTGGCGATCACGCACTGTTGGACAGTACCGCCACCACGACAGGATGGTTCGTACGCAATGAATGGTACCGATTGCTGTACTACGCCATGGCCCCCGCGAATACCGCGGCGCAGCTACCCGGCACACTCGGCTGCGCGACGGGCACGAACTGCCTGACGGTGACCAATCTGACGCCGTCGGACAACAAACGCTCGCTGCTCGTGCTGGCAGGCAGGTCCTTGACCAATGCGCCGCGACCGAACGGAACGCTGTCGGATTTCATGGAGTTCGGCAATGCCGACGGCAACACCGTGTTCGAGAAACAGCCGATCAGCACTGTCTTCAACTCTGCCGCGAACAGCCCATTCAACGACCGCGTCATCGTGCTGGATTCCAATTGAGAGCCCTCGGCAGGACAACTCGGGCGCGCGGTTTCACGCTGGTCGAACTCGCGCTGGTGTTCGCGATCGTGGCGTTGCTGATGGCAAGCCTGATGTACACGCTTTCGGCGCAGGTCGAAGCACGGAATTTCGAGGACACGCGGCGGCGCCTCGAGCAGGCTCGTGAGTTGATCCTTGCATTTGCCATCGTCAATGGCAGGCTGCCGTGCCCCGCCACCGCGACGAGTTCAGGACTCGAGGATCCCTCGGGTGGAGGCACCTGCACGACCGGTTTCGCGGGCTGGCTGCCGGCGCGCACCATAGGGTTTCAGCAGACCGATTCGAGCGGCTATGCGGTCGACGTCTGGGGCAACCGCATTCGTTACGCGGTCTCGATCGCCACGCCATTGAATACGCAGTCGCCGCGAGTCTGCCGGCCGGTCCTCGATACCACGCTGCCGGTGACCCCGCATTTCACGAACAAGGACAACCTGCGAGCCAACGGCATCGACTGCCAACCGAACGATCTGCTGGTGTGCAAGCTCGCTACGGGCGTATCGGCGACGGACTGCGGCGGCGCCGCCAATCAGATTGCGGCGCAAAACCTGATTGTGGCAATCGTATTTTCCACGGGCAAGAACGGCTCACAGGCGCCCTGCGCCACCTGCGTTGACGAGCTGGCCAATCTTGATGGCAATGCGACGTTTGTCTGGCATGTCCCGGCGCCGAGCACGGCGGCCACCGGCGAATTCGACGACCAGTTCACCTGGATCACGGTCGGCGAGCTCTACGGCAAGCTGATCGCCGCCGGCCAGCTGCCCTGAATCAGGCGCCCGCAGGCGCCAGCGCGAAGCGGACCGCGCCGTCGCGATTTTCCTCGAGCTTCAGCGCATAGCCGCTTTTTTCCGCATGGCGCGCGGCCTGGTACAGGCCGATGCCCAGCCCGACCCGGGAGGGAACGGGCGCGAGCAAGAGGCTGCCCGAAACTTCCCCCGGCACCGCGTGGCCGCTGTCGTGCACGCGCAGTTCGGGCCCTTCCCGGCATTCAAGGGAGGCGCGAATCCGCACTTCCGAGCCCGAGACCCGCTTCGCGATGGCGTTCTGCAGCAGGTTGTCGGCCACGCTGTCGAACAGCGCTTTCGGCACGCGCATCCCGGGTTCGAGGTCCGCTGCGCTGAATTCCACGCCCTGCGCCTGGTACTGGCGGGTCAGCGCGTCCCACCATTCGTGCAGCGGCACGAGCTGCGCTTCGCCGTCGCCCGGGCGCTGCAGCTTGTCCAGCGTGGCCGACAGGCGCTGCGTGATCGCCGGCAGCTGGCGGCGAATCAGCGCCTGCAGGCCCGCTGAATCGTCCTGGCCGGCCACCGAGCACAGCGCGTTGAGCGACTGCAGGAGATTCTTCACGTCGTGCGTCAGGCGCGCGCCCGTCTCGTGGACCGCCTGCAGGTAGCTCGCCTGCCCGAGCTTTTGCTCGCGCAGCTTGGCGGCATAGAACTCGCCCAGCAGCTGCCCGAGCAGGAGCATGTGCCACTGCAGCGCCGGGCTGGTGCGGTAGCGCGAGTAAATCGTCATTTTCAGCTCTGGGCCTCCATAGAGCACCGCATGCTCGGTGCGCGTCCCGGCTTCACCGTGCTGGGCGCCCGCATCCCAGGTCGCGCCGGAAATCCACGACATGCGCGCCAGTCCGGCGACGCCTTCGCTCAGGAAGCGGTCCGGACGCTCTTCGGACTTCGACAGCTCGGCGAGGAAGAAGAGCCACTTTTCCACCGGCAACCCGATCGAGAACAGGTAGCGCGAGAAAAACACGTTCAGGCCGGCGTAGCCGGTGCGCGGGTTCCACGCCAGGCCCAGGACGAAGATCGTGCCGGCGATCAGGAACACGGTGATGGTGAGCGCTTCGAGGTAGGGCGCGCGCCTGAGCGTCATCAGCGTAAAGCTGCCCAGGATCACCACGCCCAGCACCAGCATCACGAAGATGCTGTAGAAGAAATCGATCACCTGCGGCGCGTCCGGCGACTCTGGTTCCGCGGGCATCAGCGCAAGCGCGAACAGCAGGATCGGCAGGCCGTACTGCGCGGCGCTGCGGATTTCGCCGGAGATCTCCCTGCGCGGGGAGATTTCCGGCAGGATCAGAATCGCGAGCAGCGCGAGCAGATAGACCAGCACCACGAGGTAGCAGCGCCGCTGCCAGTGCGCCTGGTGCAGGAACACCTTGCCGCCGACCAGGCCCGCGAGTACGACCACCCAGAACGCGAGCAGCCACCAGCTGACCCAGAACATGATTGCGACAGCGGCCAGGCCGATGACCAGGCCCTGGGCGGTGCTGATCTGGTGCTCGCCGGGCAGGAACGGCTGCCAGAGCAGCAGCAGCCCCAGGTGCGCGAGCAGCAGCGCGCGCGCCCACTCGTCCGCCGTGCCGCGTATGACGGCGAAATGCAGCAGGACCAGCATCATGATGACGACGAAGCGCCAATGCCGGCGGCTCAGGCTCCAGACGGCGTTCGCGCGCCGCGAAGCTGTGGACAGTGGCGGGCTTGATGCTTGCATGGGGGATGCCCTCTGACTAGTCTAGCGCACCCGATTCCGCGCCCGGCCTGTCCCTGGATCATCCATGAACCACGCCACCGCCACCGTTGCCCGCTATGTGCTGGTCGAAGCCCGCCGCAGCGCGCTGCCGTGGCTCGCCGCGGCGGGCTTGTTCGGCGTGCTGGCATTCGCCGGCTTCCTGTCGCAGGTTGCGATCACCGAGGCGGCTTCGCTGCAGGCCTCGGCGAGCGCGGCCTTGCTGCGCGCCTGCGCGGTATTTCTGATCGCCACGCATGTCGTCTCCAGCGTGGTGCGCGAAGCGAACGACAAGGGTCTTGAGCTCGCGCTTGCATTGCCGATATCGCGCCCCGCGTGGTACCTCGGCAAGCTGCTCGGCTTCGCCTGCGCCGGCGCGCTGATCGCAGCGTTGTTCGCCGGACCGCTGCTCGCCTGGGCGAAACCCGCGGACCTCGCCGCCTGGTGGCTAGCCCTCGCCGTCGAAACGGCATTGGTGGCGGCCGCCGCATTGTTCTTTGCCTCGGCGCTGGGGCAGACGGTCTCGGCCATTGCCGCGACGGCCGGCCTGTATCTGCTCGCGCGCTCGGTCACTGCGATCCAGGCAATCGCCGGCAGTCCACTTGCCGGCGACAGTGTGCGCGCCCAGGTATCGCACTGGGCGGTCGAAATGCTTGCGCTCCTGCTGCCCCGCCTGGACAGCGTGACTCGTGGCGACTGGTTGCTCTATGGCGCGCCGCCGGCGGCCGAGCTCGCCCCGGCGCTGGCAGGATTGGGCATCTATGTCGCGCTGCTCGCCGCTGCCGGACTGTTCGACTTCAGCCGTCGCAACCTGTGACCCGCTTCTTCGAGCGCATATCGGCGCGCCAGGAGCGCCCGCTTTCCGCCGTGCCCCGCTGGGTGCTAGTGCTGCTTGCAGTCGCGCTCGCGACCCAGCTTGGCTGGCAGTCGCACCGGCGGAGCGCCGCTCCGGGCGCGAGCGACCTTCCGCCCGCGCCGACTGCCGCTGCGCTGCGCCTTGCTGCCTTTGGCGAGACGGCGGCGTTCGCGCGCCTTGCGATGGTCTGGCTGCAGGCGTTCGATTCGCGCGCTGACAATGCCATTCCGTACGAGGCCCTGGATTACGCGCGCCTGACGGCCTGGCTGCGCACGATTCTCGCGCTCGACCCGCGCAGCGGCTATCCCCTGTTTGCTGCCGCGCGCGTGTACGCCGAGAACGCCGATACCGAAAAAGCACGCCGCATGCTGGACTTCGTCTTCGAGGAATTCGCGCGCGATCCGAACGCGCGCTGGCCGGCGCTCGCGCACGCCGCGCTGCTGGCCAAGCACCGCCTGAACGATCTGCCGCTTGCACGCCGCTATGCGGCCGCGCTCCAGCGCCAGACCACGGAAGCCAACATCCCGTCCTGGGCGCGGCAGATGGAGATATTCATCCTCGAGGATATGAACGAATTGGCGGCCGCCAAGGTGGTGCTGGGCGGGCTGCTGGCCACAGGCCGCATCCGGGACCCGGAGGAGCGGCGCTTTCTGGAAGGACGGCTGAAGGAAATCCAGCGCCGGCAGGAAAAACCCATAGCCACCCCCAATCGTTAGAAGTTCGTCACGGATGTCGATTTATCGACACTTTTGTGGGGATTTTTTACCAAAGAGGTGGTTTTGGGGGCTTTTTCGCCTGGCACGTGCCTTGCGGCTGCTCTCCTACCTGTTTTAACTGAAGTGGAGGTAGGGCATGAAACAGACTCAACGGGGCTTTACGCTGGTGGAGATCGCCATCGTGCTGGTCATCATCGGGCTCCTGCTGGGCGGCATCCTGAAGGGCCAGGAGATGATCACCCAGGCGAAGATCAAGAACGTGGTGGCGGACTTCTCCGGCATCTCGGCCGCCTACTACGGCTATCAGGATCGTTATCGTGCCATTCCGGGCGACGATCCGAACGCGGAAACCCGCTGGTCTGGCGCCGTCAAAGGCGATGGCAACGGCGTTGTTGTCGGGACCTACAACGCGGCCTGCGCAAGCGCGACCGACGAATCCTGCCAGTGGTGGGACCACCTGCGCCGTGCGGGATTCGTGGCGGGTAGCGGCAAGATCCAACCTTTCAATGCGGTAACCGGATTGATCGGCGTGCAGACGGGGAACGGCGGCGGCACACCCACGCCGGTACTGGGCGGATTTGGCGGGCTGATCGTCTGCTCGGCGGGCCTTCCCGACAAAATCGCCATCGCCGTGGACACGCAGATGGACGACGGGGCGGTCGGGACGGGGACCGTGCGCGGGCAAATGCACACGGCCGGCCCGAATCCGACCATCAGCGCCACTGCAGATGCCTCGGCGTACGCCGAGACTGGAACGAACGTCTACACGCTCTGCCGATCGCTGTAGCCGTTCTGTTCGCCACAAAAAAGCCGGCCTGGCGCCGGCTTTTTTTATTTCCGGCGATCCCTGCACGAATGCAGGTGCAACGACTTTGCGCCGGGCAGAACGCCCGGCACGAGCGGCCAGTCGACCGATACGCGCCCCTCAACGCGCGCGTGCAGCACCAGATAGTCCGGACCGTCGCGGCGCGCGCACAAGGCGCTGACATGCTGCGATTCGATCCGGCAGGCGGCTCGACCGGCGATCGCGCAATTCTCGTTCGCTGAGATCAGGTCGCGCGATGCGCCTCTGCGCTCGGCGTATTCGATCGCCGTATCCCGGCTGAATACGATGCCCGCGCCCTGGTCGGCGCTGAACCAGGTCGCCCTGCCCAGCGCGAGCCACGCAGGGCTGTGCGGGGCCGGCCAGAACACCTGCGCGCCGGGGGCGATCACGCTTTGGAACGGATTTGCACCCCTGCCGGCCTGCTCGATGAAGCGCAGCCACGGCGTACGCGCGTCCCAAACAGCGATGCCCAGGGCCAACGCGGACGTCGCGAGTACCACGGCGGCTGCCCTGAACCTCGAGCACGCCGCCAGCCACAGCAGGAGTGCCAGCGGAAGCAGCCCGCCGACCGAACCCGCCACATGCGCGTAGTCGGTCCAGACTGCCGGTCGCACCGAACCATATTGCGGCGGCAGGCGCGCCTGCAGTTCGAACAGCAGGCCCACGCAAGCCGCGCAGAGGGCCGCCAGCAACGCCAGGCGCAACGCTCCTTCGCTCATCCAGCCTGGCCAGCGCCGCTCCGAGGCATCCAGGCACACCGCCAGTACGGCCAGCACGGCCGACGCCGGCAGTTCGGCGCGCCCGAAACAGCAGCTCGCGGCGAGGCAGGCGGCGGCGGCGCGCGCGCCGTTGCCCGAGCGCCACAGGCCCGCAATCGCCGGCGCCACCAGCACGATGGCGAGCAAATGCATCAGCCAGTGCGCGCGCCATAGCTGCAAACCGGCCGCAGACGCGAGCTGGAGGAGATCGACCGCGATCCAGCTCGCCGCCACGCCGGCCAACCCGGTCACGGCGGTTGCGAGCACGAGACGGCGCGCGCCGGTCTCGACGCAGCGCAAGGCGATCGCTCCAACGCAAAGGCCCCACGCAAGCCGCGACCAGTCCGGCAGCAGCCACTGCGAAATGAACAGGTGGGGCGAACGATCCAGAACGGCCGCCAGCCACTGCGGATCAAAACGCTGTGCGAATCCCAGCCACGCCAAAGCGATCGCGACAGCGAGCGCCGATCCTGCAAGAACCCTCTGGTGCATCCGTCGCCACCCGAGGGCATGCCATAAAAGCACGCTGGCAATTCCGGGCGCCGCAACCAGGGGATGCAGGACCGTCGCCGCGGCGAGCGCGGCAAGTGCCAATCGGGGCCGTCCCGCGAGTGTGCAAGCCAGCGCCGCGATGACCAGCGGCTCAGCCAGCGTGCGGGCGGTAGCGAACGGTTCGGCCAGGCGAAAGGTCCCGACGCCGCCGTAGTAGCCCGAGACGGCGGCGAGCAAGGCCAGCGACCACCAGCGGACCATGCCCGGGGTCATGCGAAACACGAGCACCGCGGCGGCCGCAAAAAACGCGAGCTGCCCGACGATGGTCACCAGCATCGCCGCCGTGCCGGCGCCGAACAGATCGATCAGCGGCGCGTAAAGGTGCGGGAAGACCGTGTAGTCGTCCTGGGCGCCATGGGCGAAGAACAGATCCTGGCCGAACGACCCGGGGTCCAGCCTGCGCAGGCCTTGCGCAACGTAAAGCGTGGCGTCGTGGGTGATGCCGGCATAGCGGCGGCCGAGCAGCCAGAGCGCCGCCAGCGCGAATACCAGCGCCGCGCGGCCGGCCGCCGAAATTCCATCGAAGCGCAGTCCCAGCGCCTCATGCGCTGGTTTGTGCCTCATCCCTGCAGCAGCTGGATCTCCGCCGCGGCCAGCAGATCCGGCTCACCCAGCAGTACCACGACGTCGCCAGGCTCGAGCACGCCGGCGTCCTGCGCCGTGAGGCGCTGCGCCAAACCGGGCCGGCGCACCGCCCGCACGTGGACGCCCAAATCCTCCAGGGCCTGCGTATCGAGCGGCTTGCCCAGCGCATGCGCGTTGCCGACCAGGGTTACCGCGTGCAGGCGGGCCTGCGCCGAGCCGGCCGTCCCGCCGTCGTCGCTCGCGCCGTGGAAGAGTCCGCGCAGCAAGCCGTACTGCGCGTCCCGCACGGCGCGCACGCGCCGCACCACGCGGCTCAGCGGCACGCCCACCCACACCAGCGTGTGCGAGGCCAGCATCAGGCCGGACTCGAGCGCCTCGGGCACGATCTCGGAGGCGCCGACCGCGGTCAGGCGCGCGATATCGGCTTCGTCCCGCGCGCGCGCGATCACCGGCACCGCCGGGTTGAGCGATTGCACATGGGCGATCGCGCGCACCGCCTCGGCCGATTCGGCGAAGGTAACGACAACGGCTGCGGCACGAAGGATGCCGGCCGCGATCAATGCCTCGCGCCGCGAGCTGTCGGCAAACACCACGGTATCGCCCGCGAGCGCGGCCTCGCGCACCCGCTCCGGGTCCAGGTCTAGCGCGATATAGCGAACTTTTTCCGCGTCGAGAAGGCGCGCGATGTGTTGCCCGTTGCGGCCATAGCCGAGGATGATCACGTGACGATCGGTTCCCAACGACTGTACCGCGACCTGGTGCATCGCCAGGGATCGCAGCATCCACTCCGAGCTCGCAAAACGCAGCACGATACGGTTGCTCGCGCCGATCATGAACGGCGTCGCAATCATCGACAGCACCATGGCGGCGAGCAACGGCTGGCTGAGCGCAGGCTCCACCACGCCGGCAGAACCCGCTTGCGCGAGCAGCACAAAGCCGAATTCCCCGCCTTGCGCCAGCGCCAGCGCGGTGCGCAGCGCCCCGCCCGCCGAAACACCGAAAGCGCGCGACAGCAAGGCAACCAGCGTGAACTTGAACGCGACCAGCATGGCGAGCAGCGCCAGCACGA
>Ga0315912_10006096_pt1 | contig 10890 bp, 6 predicted proteins | sample VfabasoilMG_FD_204469 | JGI IMG/M metagenome (GOLD analysis project Ga0315912, IMG submission 204469) | Garden soil microbial communities collected in Santa Monica, California, United States - V. faba soil | ecosystem: Environmental > Terrestrial > Soil > Garden | place: USA: California...
AAGAAACATGCCGGTGGGTCAGGCTGATCAACCGCCGGCAGCAGTATGAATTCTGGAGAAAATAATCATGGCTCAAAGCAGCGGTCGTAAACGCGGTTTGCTGGCGCTCTGGCATAACCACCCGTTCCATATTCATCTGGCAACGTTGTTCTCGGTGATGATCTTTTTCGCCTGTGCCGCTATCGTGTGGGTCAACTATGTCCAGGGGCAAAAGGTTGTTCTGGCGGCGGCAGAAAATCTGTTTGACCGCATACATCGTGAAAACAGCAACGAAATTATGGCGTTGCGTGCGCCGCTCGAATCCGTTATCGCCGTGATGAGAAACGCACCCATCACCGATGCGAAGTCACTCGATTCGCGCAGGCAAAGCCTGCCAGCGTTTGTGGATGTGTTAAACCGGGACTCGAAAGTCTCGGCTCTTTATGTAGGCTACCAGGACGGCGATTTTTTCCTGGTTCGCGCACTGCGGAATGAAGCGGAGCGCAGGCAGTTCGCAGCGCCGCAGCATGCGGAATATTTGCTGCAAAGTATTGAGCGCCGCGATGGCATGACGCCGCGCTGGGTACTGCTTGATGCGGCGCTGAATACGATATCCGAGTCTTCGCCGTCCGGTTATACCTTTGACCCCCGTACGCGCCCTTGGTTTGGCGAAGCCATGAAGGACGGGAAAATCATCGTTACCGCTCCCTACGTGTTTGCAACGACGGGCAACGTGGGGATTACGATTGCAGGGAGCGCCAAGCATGGTCTTGCCGTGGTTGGTGCTGACATGAGATTGGATCAGATATCGCAATCCCTTCAAAAATCCCGTGTAACCCCTTCGACCCTGCTCGCGGTTTATGATGGGGCCGGCAGTGTCCTTGCGCACGGTGACCCCAGCCGGGAAACAGCCAAAGGTGCTGACGGCAAGCCGGTCCTCTTACAAATTGCCGACCTTTCTCCGGTTTTGGGCGAGGGCGCAGCAAACGCGAAAACCTACGCAAGATCCGCACGCACGACCGTCGATGGCCGCGATTGGATGATGAAGATTGCATCCATTGGCGTCGAACCGGGCAAATCCTATCAGTTGGTCGTTGCAGCGCCGCTGGACGAATTGCTGTCCGAATCACGCAGGCTGCTGATCCGTAATTTATTATTCGCAATTCTCATCGTTGCGGCGACCGTGCCGGTGAGTTATTGGATGGCGCGCCGCATCGCCGGTAATCTGCAGGCATTGCAGGATCAGGCGGCTGCGATACGACGCTTCGATTTCGGCGAATACCCGTTGCCCAAAACCCGCATCAACGAGGTATTTGGCCTGGGCCGCGCGATGCGGGAAATGCGCACGACCATCTCGAAGTTTCTCGAGTTGACGACCGCACTCGCCGGTGAGCGAAAATTTGATGTGTTGCTGAATCGGGTGCTGAAAGAAGCCAACGATGCCGCGGGCGGCAAAAACGGCGTGGTCTACCTGCTTGAAAACGACGGCGTGACATTGAAGCCAGCGGTGCAGTCGTGGGAATCCGGAGGTAGCGAGGAGTTGCCGCCTTCGCTGCTGTTGACCGATACGGCAAATCCCGTCGTGGTTTCGGTCAAGCAGGCCGGAATTTCGGGCGTGCATAATCTGCCGGCAGAAAGGCCAACGGGCATGGAATATCTCAATGCCCATTTCGGCATGGAAACCGTGATGATGGTCACCGAGCAATTGCGCAATCGCGCAGGTGCCACAGTAGGCGTGATGTGTCTTTTCATGCCGGGCCATACCCACAAGCCTTCGCAGGAACGTCTCGCGCTGGTTGAAGCTTTCGCTGGGGCGGGGGCGGTGGCGATAGACAACCAGCGCCTGCTGCTGGCGCAGAAAGCACTGCTCGAATCCTTCATCGGGCTGGTTGCCGGCGCGATTGACGCGAAATCGCCCTACACTGGTGGCCATTGCACGCGCGTGCCGGAGCTTACGAAAATGCTGGCCAAAGCGGCTTGCGATGCGAAGGAAGGGCCGTTTGCCGACTTCAACATCAATGAAGATGAGTGGGAAGCGCTGCACATCGCCGGGTGGCTGCACGATTGCGGCAAAGTCACCACACCCGAGTATGTCGTGGACAAGGCGACCAAGCTCGAAACTATTTACGACCGTATCCATGAAATCCGCACGCGCTTTGAAGTGTTGAAGCGCGACGCCGAAATCGCGTGCCTCAATGCCATCGTGGCAGGTGGCAACGCAGCGGAGTTGCGTGCGGCACTTGCGGAGCAATTGCGCACACTTGACGACGAGTTCGCGTTTATCGCCACCTGCAACGAAGGCGGCGAATTCATGGCGCCGGAGAAGGTCGAAAAACTCAAAGTGATCGGCTCGCGCACCTGGCAACGCACGCTGAGCGATCGCATCGGTGTGTCATGGGACGAAGCCAAGCGCATGTCGCGCGAACCCGCGCCCGAACTGCCAGCCACGGAAACGCTGCTGGCAGACAAGGTACAACACATTATCCCGCGCGGCCCGCTGGATATGATGCCGGAAGGCAACCAATGGGGTTTCAAACTGAAGGTTCCCGAGCATCTCTACAATCGTGGCGAGATCTACAATCTTTCCATTGCACGCGGCACGCTCACCGAGGAAGAGCGCTACAAGATCAATGATCACATCATGCAAACCATCATCATGCTGTCGAGGTTGCCGTTCCCCGGCGCCCTGAAAGCCGTACCTGAACTTGCCGGCGGACATCACGAGAAAATGGACGGCACCGGATATCCCAAGCGCCTTTCGCGCGACCAGATGAGCGTGCAGGCGCGCATTATGGCGATCGCCGATATCTTTGAAGCGCTGACGGCGAGTGATCGTCCCTACAAGAAAGGCAAAATGCTTTCCGAAGCGATCAAGATCATGTCATTCATGAAAAAAGACGCGCACGTCGATGCGGACTTGTTTGAGCTGTTCCTGACTTCAGGTGTGTACAAGGACTACGCCAAACAATTCCTCAGCGCGGAATACATCGACGAGGTGGATATCAGTGCCTATCTGAAAAAGGCAGCTTAGAAAAGTTATTTTAAAACAAATACTTACAATAATCTCTATCTTTTCCGCAGGTGCGGCAAGGACTCCGGGCTTAACTTGCCGCTGCGCGCACCTCATGAATATCGGTGAGGCCTGCAAGACATTTTTCGATACCGTCCTGCTTCAAGGTGCGCATGCCCTGTGCTATCGCTGCCGTACGCAGTTCGCGCGCGTTCGCACGGCGCAGCATGTCTTCGCGGATCGAAGGCGATACGACCAGCAGTTCATGCAGGCCGATGCGTCCGTGGTAGCCGGTGTTGTGGCAATAGGTGCAGCCCTTCGCATCGTGGAGAGCGAGTTTTGTACCGAAACGTTTTTTCCAGTCCGCGATAATTTCCCGCGGTTCGAGTGCCGTGTCGTAACAGTATTCGTCCGCGAGTTCCTTGATTTCCTGCGTGCTCGCCGTGCGCGTGGCACGGCATTTTTCGCACAGCCGCCGCGCAAGGCGTTGTCCCAGCACGCCCAGCAGAGAATCGCAAAAACTGAACGGGTCGATACCCATGTCGAGAAGTCGCACCACGGTTTCGGGTGCGCTGTTCGTATGTAGTGTCGAGAACACCAGATGCCCGGTCAGCGATGCCTCAACGGCAATGTTGGCGGTCTCCTGATCGCGCATCTCGCCAACCATGATGACATCCGGATCGGCACGCAAAAACGCGCGCATCACCGTGGGGAATCCCCAGCCGATCTTGGCATTGACCTGCACCTGACGCAGCCCCGCTTGGGTGATTTCAATCGGGTTCTCGGCGGTCCAGATTTTCATGCCGGGCACGTTAATCACGCTGATCAGCGAATGCAGTGTCGTCGTTTTTCCCGACCCCGTCGGGCCTACCGCGAGGATGAGGCCGTGCGGCCTGGTCAGAAGATTCTTAAGCTCCAGCTGTAGCGGCGCGCGCAATCCCAATTTTGAAATCGGTAATGGCTCGCCCATGACCAGCAGACGCATCACCAGGTCTTCAAGGCCGTCTTGCGTGGGCACAGTGACCACGCGCAGTTCGAGGCGCGCCGGACCGAACTGCGCGAAGTTGATGCGTCCGTCCTGCGCGCGCCGCCGCTCCGAGATGTCGAGGCTGGCCATGATTTTCAGCCGCGACACGATTGCGCTTCTGAAGTTGTAAGGCAGGCGCACATACTCCGACATCACGCCGTCGCGGCGAAAACGCACAACCACATTGGCCTTGCCCGGATTCGTTTCAATGTGTATGTCGGACGCGCCGGCGGTGTGCGCGTCGAGCACCATCTTGTTGACCAGCTTGACCAGCGTGTTGTCGTTTTCCTTGATCGGCTCTTCGAGGGCTTCGTTTTCGATCGCGACTTCAGACATCAGTTTGTCGGCGATGTCCTCGACCTTATGCTCGGGCACGAGGCCGCCGTAATAAGTGTTGATGACTTGCAGAATGTCGTCAGCGGCCGCCATCACCGGCATCGCGCGTCCCTGCGTGAGAAAGCGCACGCGTTCGATGGGCGCGGGATCGAGCGGATTGGACATGGCGACTACCAGTGTGCCTTCGTCGTAGCACAGCGGCACCACCAGGTATTTGCGCACCAGATCATCGGGCAGGGTCTTCAACACCGCCGGGTCGATACGAAACCTGGAGAGATCCACCGCCGGGATGCCGAGTTTTTGCGACATCACCTGGTACAGCTGTTCCTTGGACAGATAGCCCAGATCGAGCAGCACTTCGCCGAGCGGTTTTTTGCGTTCCTTTTTCTGCAATTCGAGCGCTTCCGCCAGTTGCTCCTCGGTGATCACATGAAGTTCCGTCAGCGCTTCGCCGAGCCGCATCACTGGCATCGCGCGCAAGCGGTCGAGCGCCGCGTGCAACTGATCGTGCGAAATGACTTTTTGCTCGGTGAGAAATTCGCCGAGCTTCAGGTCGCGGCGTGTGCGCTGCCGCAGCAGGGCCTTGCCGATGTCGCCGTCGGAAAGAATATTCTGTTCGACAAGGCTTTCGCCGATGAGCGGACCGATGCGGCGGGTTTTGATCGAACACTCGGGCACAAACGTGCGCACCACCGTATCGTCGCCATTCAGCACATACAGAAACAATCCCGCCTCGTGCGCTTCGAACCCGGTGGTTTCCCCGGTAATCTCGGTGCCGTTGTGCAACTCCACATGAAACGATTGTTTTTCCGACGGCTTGCTGATCTGGCCGCGCCGCTCGAGTTCGGCGGTATCCACGCGCTGGCTCAGGATCAGGGTTCGCGTCAGGCGCAATTGCTCGATGTCGCCCAGAGGCACGTCGATATTGGAGCGTTCCTTATCCGGCACGAATTCGATTATGCCGCTCGCGGGCAAAAAGCGCGTGAGTTGGCCTGTCAGTTTGCGGCCATCGAGAAAATCCAGCGCCGCCGCTTCATGTCCGGCCAACTCGCCCTGTGGCGGTTGTTCGTAGTAGGGCGGCACCGGCCACTCAAACTTGCTGTACATTTTGACTCCAGAAACTATGCCTGCACTATACCAGCCTTGCGCGTGACTTCGCGAATCTCGTCGCGCCGTTTCAGCCACCACGAATAGCAGATCGGCAGCAGATCGTGATAGTTCGCCACACCGAGTTCTTTCGCGGCGTGCGCGGGCCAGTTTGGATTCCACAACAGTTCGCGTGCGAGCGCGATCAGGTCGGCCTGTCCATTTTGCAGGATGTCCTCGGCCTGCCGCGCTTCGGTGATGAGTCCGACGGCAATGGTTTTTATTCCGGCTTCGCCGCGCACACGCTCGGCATACGGCACATGATAGCCCGGCGCGCGCGGCGTAAGCGTAGGGGTGCCGGGACCGTTAATGCCACCGGACGATGTGGTAACGACATCGACGCCGCGTGCCTTTGCCGCGTGCGCGAGGGCAACAGTATCTTCCATGCTCCAGCGGCTGTTGGCGCCGTCCATCGCTGACACGCGCAGGAACAACGGCTTGTCGGCAGGCCACGCGGCGCGCACGGCCTCGACGATTTCGAGACACAGGCGCATGCGCCCTTCGAGATCGCCGCCGTAGCTGTCCGTGCGCTGGTTCGCGAGCGGCGACAGGAATTGATGTATCAGATAACCGTGCGCAGCATGAACTTCGATGATGTCGTAACCTGCGTCCAGCGTGCGCAGCGCCGCGTCACGCCAATGTGCGACCACGGAACGAATGTCATCACGATCCATTTCGCGAGGCGTCGCGGACTGCGCGCTGGCGGCAATTGCGCTCGCCGACAATGTTTGCCATGCGACTCTGCCGCGCGCTGCGTCCGCAGGCGTCAACGAGCGGTAGCCTTCCCACGGTTCGCAGCCCGAACCTTTGCGCCCGCCGTGCCCGAGTTGCATTGCCGGCACCGCACCCTGAGTACGCAGAAAATCATTGATGCGCCGGTACATATTCGCATGCGCATCCTTGTATATGCCCGCGCAGTGATGTGATTTGCGGCCGCGTTCCTCGACCGAGGTTTCTTCGCAAAACACGATGCCCGCACCGCCCTGGGCAAACTTGCCCAGATGCACCAAGTGATAGTCGGTCGGGCCACCATCCTGCGACGCATACTGGCACATTGGCGATACCACGACCCGATTGCGGGCGGTTACGCCGCGCAGGGTGATGGGTTGAAATAACAGGGGGAGTGTAGTTTCCGGCATAAGTACATTACAGTTGGAAAGTCATCGAATTCTATATCCAATTGTCGATAATTTTGCATGGCATGCCGCAAAAACAATGTCTTGACCTCGATTTGACGTCAAGTGTTCGAAGTTGCGATTCAACCGCAAAACCCGGCGCGAATTCTATACAATGCGGGTTCGCAGCCAGCACCCTTCCGCAACACAATCCAAAACCGAATCAGGAGAGACCCGCATGCCGCACGCCATTCGTATTCACCAAACCGGAGGCCCGGAAGTTCTGCAGTGGGAAGAGGTCGCCGTTGGCGACCCCGGTCCCGGCGAAGTCCGTGTCCGCAATACCGCGATCGGACTTAACTTTATCGATACCTATCATCGCAGTGGACTGTATCCGCTGCCGTTGCCGCTGACCTTGGGCTCGGAAGGAGCGGGCGTGATAGAGGCCGTTGGTCCCAAGGTTAAAGGTTTCAAGGCCGGTGACCGCGTGGCCTATGCACAGCCGATTGGCGCATACGCCGAAGTGCTTATTCGCCCGGTGGCACGGCTGGTGAAAATTCCCGCTGGTGTGAGCGACCAGACCGCCGCTGCGATGATGCTGAAAGGCATGACTTCGTGGTACCTGCTGCGCCGCACGTACAAGGTGCAAAAAGGCGACACAATACTCGTGCATGCGGCTGCCGGCGGTGTCGGCCAGATTCTGTGCCAGTGGGGCAAGCATCTCGGCGCCACCGTGATCGGCACGGTGGGCAGTGACGACAAAGCGCCGCTCGCGAAAAAAGCCGGTTGCAAGCACGTCATCGTCGCCAGCCGCGAGAAAATTTCGCAGCGCGTGCGCGATATCACCAAAGGCCGCGGCGTACCGGTGGTGTATGACGGCATCGGCAAGGAGACCTTCATGGAGTCGCTCGATTGCCTGCGTCCGCTCGGCATGATGGCGAGCTTCGGCAACGCGTCGGGCGCGGTGCCGCCGGTCAACATCGGAATTCTCGCGCAAAAAGGTTCACTGTATCTCACACGTCCCACGCTGGTGAACTATACCGCCACGCGCGAAGACCTCGACAAAGCCGCGAAGGATTTGTTCGCAGTGGTAAAAGCGGGCAAGGTAAAAATTTCGATCAACCAGACCTATCCGCTGCGCGAAGCGGCGCAGGCGCATCGCGATCTCGAAAGCCGCAAGACTACCGGTTCGACGGTGTTGCTGCCGTAATCGGCGGAACTGCTTGAAATCAGGGGCCGTGCACGACGGCTGCCGCGACCTGTTGCAACATCTACAACGTTTTTAGGCTGAATTGTGCTGCCACTGAAAAAACTTCCTGCACCACCCGCGGGTGCGCCAATTTCGTTGCTAAAGGGCGTCATCGTCCTCGATCTCACGACTTCAATCGCTGGGCCCTATGCTGCGATGCTGCTCGGCGATATGGGCGCGGAAGTCGTCAAGATCGAGCGTCCGGGCAAGGGTGACGATTGCCGTGCGTGGGGGCCGCCGTTTCTCGATGGCGAGTCGCTGTGGTTTATGAGCGTCAATCGCAACAAGCAAAGCGTCACGCTTGATTACAGCAGTGATGCGGGGCGTACGGTACTGCATGACCTGGTGCGCAAGAGCGATGTGGCGATTGTCAACTTAACGGATCGCGTGCAGAAGAAACTCGGCGTCGATCACGCGGCTTTGTCCGCGCTGCGCTCAGACATTGTGCACGTGACGATTTCTGGTTTTGGATTGAAGGGCATGCGTAAGGACTTTCCGTGCTACGACCTGATTGCCGAGGGCTACAGTGGCGTGATGGATCTGACCGGCGAGGCCGACAGTCCGCCGCAAAAAGTGGGTACGCCGGCGGCGGATCTGATCGCAGGCATGGATGCAGCTTATGCCGCACTCGCGGCCCTATTTGACCGGCAGCGTTCCGGCAAAGGTCACAAGATCGATATCGCGATGATAGACAGCATGACGCGTTTCATGTCGCCACGCATCGTGCCGTATCTAGGTTCCGGTGCTGTGCCGCATCGCACCGGCGCGCGCGACAGCGTGATTTCGGTGTATCAAACTTTTGATACCAAGGATCGGCCGATCACACTGGGCTTGGGTAACGACGGCATATTCAAACGCTTCTGGCAGGCGGTGGGGCAACCCTCCGTGGCTAACGATCCGCGCTATGCTACTAACGCCCAACGCTGCGCCGAGCGCGCGGAGATAGTGGAGAAAATTCAAGCCGTGTTACTTAATCAAACGCGCGAGCACTGGCTGAAGCTTTTTGTCGAATACAATGTTCCCGCGGGCCCGGTGAATAGTGCCGATGAAGTTGCGCAAGACCCGGAGTTGATGGCGCGCGGATTGTTCTATACCGCAAGACACGGCGAGCAGCGCGTTCCGCAGGTCGGGCTGGGAATCGCGGTGGATGACAACAATGCAAGTTATCGCAGCGCGCCGCCGCGGTTGGGTGAACACAACGACGCAGTGCTTGGCGGATTGCTAGGCTATGACAGCGCTAAAATCGCCCAATTGAAAACGCAGAAGGTAATATAAAAATGTCTTTTAAAACAATTATTTATGAGGAAGACGGTGCGGTAGGCTGGCTCACGCTGAACCGTCCCGACGACGGCAATATGTTCACCGCCGAGATGTGTCACGAGATACGCGATTGCATCAACGACATCCGTCGCGAGACGCGCACGCGCGTGCTGGTGATCACCGGTGCCGGCGACAAATTCTTTTGCATCGGCGGACGCAAAGACGGCCTCGAAGACAGCACGCTCTACGCCGGTATGCTGCCCACACTGGAAATTTACGAAAGCATCGAGCGCCTGCAAAAACCGGTGATCGCGATGGTCAATGGTTACGCCGTCGGGGGTGGACAAGTGCTGCAGGTGATGTGCGACATCACCATCGCGAAAGAAAGTGCAGTGTTTCGTCAGGTCGGACCGATGATGGGCAGCTTCGACGCGGGCTATGGCACCTGGTACCTCGAAGACCTCGTCGGCAAGAAGAAGGCCAAGGAAATGTGGTTCGCCAATCCGCGCCTGTCCGCGCGCGAGGCGCTGGAGATCGGCCTCATCAACAAAGTGGTGCCCGACGACAAACTGAAAGAAGAGACGCGCAAAATGGCGCTGGAGATCGCCGACCGTGGCGCCTTTGCGCTGGCGTCGCTGAAGGCCGCTTTCGCAGCGCGTCACACCGGTGTGTCGGGGCTGGCGCGCGTGTCGCACGACTTGTTGCTGCGGCTGTATCTCGATACCGACGAATCAAAGGAGTTGGGTGAATCCTTCCGCGGCAAACGCAAGCCGGATACAGACAAGTTCGGGCACTGAGTTTTGATGTCTACGCTGCTGACGCTGCACGATCCCCGCACGGCGCGCCGTTATTACGACGCCGGCTGGTGGCGGGGCGAGACGATGTATGCGCTTGCTGCGCAGCATGCGCGCGCGCGTCCGCGTGGATTTGCAGTACGTGACTCTCGTGTGCGGCTGACATGGGCGCAACTGGTTGAATGGGTGGATGCACTCGCCGCCGATCTGCACGCGGCAGGCTTGAAGCGCGGACAGCGCGTGTCGGTGTGGTTGCCCAATCGCGTCGAAGCGGTGGTGGTGTTTCTCACCTGTTCACGTATGGGCTACGTGTGCAATCCTTCGTTGCACCAGAACTACACCGTTGCGGAGATTGTCGCGCTGATAGAGCGTATTCAGACGGCGGCGCTGTTCGCGCAACCGGGATACGGCGCTGATGCGGATAGATCTGACGTATTCGAAGCGGCCAAGTCACTCCCTGCGATGAAGCGCGTGTACCGGATGGATGCCGGAATGTTTCCTGCGCTAGGTCCGTGCGTCGATGCGGCTGTGTTGCCGCCTGTGGACGACAATCCCGACAAGATCGTCTATCTCGCGTTCACTTCGGGCACCACCGGCATGCCCAAGGGTGTGCTGCACTCTGACAACACACTGCTCGCCAACGGCCGCGCGATGGTGCGTGACTGGCATCACGACGAGCACACCGTGCTTTACAGCCATAGTCCGCTGTCACATCACATCGGCACTGTCGCACTTGAGCAAAATCTCGTCGCGGGGTTTGAATTGGTGCTGAATGATCTGAAACCCGGCATGAAGCCGCTCGACTGGGTGGTGGAAACAGGAGCGACGTACGTGATGGGCGTGCCTACGCACGCGATCGATATCCTGGCCGACATGAAGCGTCGCGGTATGACCAAAATGGGCAATGTCAATTTGTTTTACATGGCGGGTTCGACCATCCCGCCGGAAACCGCGCGTGCGTTTCTCGACATGGG
>Ga0315912_10006097_pt1 | contig 10889 bp, 10 predicted proteins | sample VfabasoilMG_FD_204469 | JGI IMG/M metagenome (GOLD analysis project Ga0315912, IMG submission 204469) | Garden soil microbial communities collected in Santa Monica, California, United States - V. faba soil | ecosystem: Environmental > Terrestrial > Soil > Garden | place: USA: California...
GTTGAACGCGCTGGCGAGCAGGGTGTAGCCGTCCGGTTCGGCCTGAATCACCGAGCGCGTACCGACGAGGCCGGCGCCGCCGACGCGGTTCTCCACGACCGTGGTGCAGCCGAACCTGGCACGGATCCGCTCCGCAATCAGGCGGCCGAGCGCGTCGTTCGCCGCGCCGGGAGGCCAGGGCACGATCACCCTCACCGTCTTTTCCTTGGCGGGCCATGCGGATTGCCCGTGCGCCCGCGTCCCGAGCGCCGCCAGCGCGGCGGTGCCGAACGCCCCCTTGAGTACGTCGCGTCTTTTCATGGCATTTCCTCCTATCCTGCAGTGGCGCCAAGTCTAGTGATCCCCATCCTGTCTAGATACATCGATTCAGGCTCTTCAGACATTCCTGTTCAGGCATACCTAAAAGGTCGTCGCCTGCAAGATCCGGGTACCACCTGCTTTCACAATCTGCTGGATTTCCGACATCACGGCGCGGCAAGCCAGCGTGAGCTCACTATGGCGCGACATCGCGATGGCCATATGGCGCGAGACGATGGGTTTCACGAGCTTTGATGAGCCCAAACGGCACTCCTTGGCGACGGTCGCAATGGCGTACGCACCGAGCAATGCATACATTCCTCCGTCGGCCACAATGCGTGCTTGCAGGCTCAACGAGTCGGCCTCCGCGGCAACGTTCAGTGAAATTCCGCGTTCGGCGGCAAGCTCGTCGAGGCGGTCACGCCAGGTGTTGGGACGGCAGAAAAGAACCATCGGCAATTTGTCCAGCACCGAGAACGGTACCGTCGGCCGCGAGGTCGCTTTGTCGCCCGCAGCGCTGACGAGATAGGTGGGCGCCTCGAAAAGGTAGACATCGCCATTTTTCGGCGTCGAACTGTGCCGGTAGAGAATAGCGAGGTCGAGGCTGCCATCCTCGAGCCAGGTTTCGAGCTGCGCGCCCTGACCCTCGCGCACGTTGAGCTGCACCAGCGGATGCCGCTCTTTGAACGAATAGTAGAGCGTGCTGACCAGCGGGTGCGCAGTCGACGGCAGAATGCCCAGCCTTACACGGCCGATCGGCTTGCCGGATGTTGCCTTGATGTCGTTCGCCAGCTGCTCGGTGCTCGCTAGCCACGCTCTCACCTTCGGCGCCACGCGCTGCCCGAGCGCTGTCAGGACCACGCCGCGCCCCGTACGCTGGAAAAGACGCCCTCCACATTCGCGCTCCAGCTCACCGATCTGGCGGCTGACGTGCGGCTGTCCTATGCCGTAAGCCGCCGCGACCTTGGTCAGGCTGCCCAGTTCGACCGCGTCGATGAAGAGCCGCCACGCCGCAGGGTCCATGCGGCCTATCGTCGTCATGCGCAGATTGTATATCTGGAATTCATGAATTGCGTCTTCCGATATAGCCACTGCCCCCCTAAAGTGCTCCACCAGCCGCTTTCCATTGGAAGGGAGGTCCCCATGCATCGCCCTCTTATTGCCGCGTCATTCGCCTTGCTCTTCATTGTGAGTTTGGCGCATGACGCACTGGCACAAACTGCATACCCGACGAAGAGCGTGCGCTTCGTCGTTCCTGTGACAACCGGCGGCCCCAGCGACATCGTCGCCCGCCTCTTGAGCGAGAAGCTCGCGGCGTCTTTGGGCAAGCCGGTGATCGTCGATAACCGCCCCGGCGCATCGAATACGTTGGGCGCGGCACTGGTCGCGAAGTCCGAGCCCGACGGTCACACCCTGTTGTTGGGAGCGGCCAACATGGCGACCGTTCAGGTCCTGATGACGGACCTGCCATTCGATCCGATCAAGGATTTCACGGCGGTATCGCTGACTCATCTCACACCGTACGTGGTTCTGGTCAGCGGGCAATCGCAGCCGAAGACGCTCGGCGAGCTGCTGAAGTTCGTGCGGGACAATTCGGGCAAGGTGACCTACGGCACCGCCGGCCCCGGCAGCCCGCATGTACTGGCGACGCTGTTGCTTGCACAAATGGCGGGCGGGCTGGGGAATATGACCGAAGTTCCCTACAAAGGCAGTTCCGCTGCGCATCCCGACCTGATCAGCAATCGCGTCACGTTCATGATCGATCCATTGGCCTCGGGCGTCGCGCACATTCGCTCTGGCTCGTTACGGGCGCTTGCAGTGACCACACCGCAGCGCAATGCCTCATTCCCGGACGTTCCGACCGTCAGCGAGGCGGGCGTGCCCGGCTACGATTTCGCGAGCTGGGGCGGCGTCTTCGTGCCGGCCGGCACGCCGAATGCGATCGTAACGAAGCTGAATGCCGCAATTGTCGAAGCCCTGGCAAGCCCGGACATCCGCAAGCGTTTCGACGACATGGGGCTGGAGGCCAAGAGCAGCACGCCGGATGCATTCGGCAAGTTCCTGCAGGCGGAGACCAAGCGTTGGGGTGCTTTGCTGAAGAAGCCTTAGGCAGCTTCGCAGTGGTGAGGTTGTTCCCACCGATTTTCTGGAGACATCGATGAGGAAGCTACTTGCCTGGAGCACGGCCTTCGGCGCCCTGCTGATCTCGGCGGGCGTCATGGCGCAGTCGACCACCCCGATCCGGCTGATCGTTCCATTTCCCCCCGGCGGGGGCTCGGATATCTTCGCGCGCCTGGTGGCGCCCGGCCTGGCGGACATCCTGAAGCAGACGGTGATCGTCGAGAACAAGCCAGGCGCCGGTGGGGTCATCGGCGCCGATCTGGTGGCGAAGTCGCCGCCCGATGGCCGCACGTTCCTGGTGTCGGATTCTGCGGCCTATTCGATCAGTCCGAGCCTCTACCCGAACCTGCCGTACGCGGCGAAGGACCTGGTGCCGGTGGTCGACGTCGCGCGCTTCGCCAACGTGCTGCTGGTGTCCGGCAGCTCTCCGTATCGCACGCTTGACGACCTCCTCAACGCCGCGCGCAAGCAACCGGGCAAGCTGTCGATCGCCTCCGCGGGCAACGGCACCAGCCCGCACCTGACAGCCGAGAAGTTCCAGCGCGATGCAGGCATCAAGCTGGTCCACGTGCCTTACAAGGGAAGCGGCCCGGCTATAGCGGACACCATCGGCGGGCAGGTCGACATGGTCTTCAGCGGCCTGCCGAGCGTCACCGAGTTCCTCAACGCCGGTCGCCTGCGGGCCATCGGCATCGCCTCGGCGCAACGTTCGCCCTTCGCGCCAAACGTGCCGACGCTGGCGGAAGCGGGCATGCCAGGCTTCGAATCGCTGATCTCGCAAGGCCTGTTCGCCCCGGCTGGGACACCGGAGACGACGTTGGTCCGCATCAATTCCGCGATCAATCAGGTGATGAATGGCAAAGAACTGGCGCCGCGCTTGCAGCAGCTGAGGGTCGAGCCGCAAGCCCTTTCGTCCGCCGAATACAAGGCCTGGCTGGATGGCCAGGCCGCGGCCTGGGCGAAGCTGATCAAGGACGCCTCGATCAAGATCGAATGACGACATGAAAATTACCGATCTTAGCGTCACGATATTCAAGTGGGACACCCCGGCATGGACCACGGCCAAGATGACATTTGGCGGAGAGCGGCGTCTTGGCGTTGTCACCGTCCATACCGACGCAGGCATCGAGGGCCATTGTTTCTTGGGATCGTCGCGGGAGAGCGCCGACGTATTCTGCGGGCCCTTGGTGGAATGGCTGAAGCCGACCCTGCTCGGTCGCAACCCACTCGACACGGGTGCACTTTGGGCGGACATGTGGCGGCACAATCGTTATGTGCATGTGCGCACCATCGGAGCGGTCGATGTGGCGCTGTGGGATCTGGCGGGCAAAGCGGCCAATCTGCCGATACATCGTTTGCTCGGCACCTGCCGGCATAGCGTGCCGGCCTATGCGAGTTCGGCGCATCTGCCCACGCCCCAGGCCTATGCCGAGGAAGCAATGCGCTTCAAATCCCTGGGTTGGCCGGCATACAAAATCCATCCTCACGGCGTTCCCAGGGAGGATGTGCAGATCTGTCGTGCGGTGCGCGAGGCCGTAGGCGACGAGACGGTACTTATGCTGGACGCCATGTGGGCCTACAACTACGAAGAAGCCTTGCGCGTGGGACGAGCCATCGAGGAATTGAATTATTTCTGGTACGAGGACCCGCTTGCCGAGTACGACATCTACGGCTATGTGAAGCTGCATCAGAAGCTCGACATTCCTCTACTGTCGCTGGAGTACGTCCCGGGCGGTTTCTACGGCATGGCGCCATGGATAACCCAGGGCGCCACCGATATGCTGCGCGGCGACGTCATGGTCACCGGCGGCATCACGCCGCTGATCAAGGTCGCCCACATGGCCGAAGGCTTTCGCATGAAGTGCGAGATTCACCACGGCGGCAATTCTCTGGGCAATGTCGCAAATCTGCATGTGACCATGGCCATCAATAATTGCGACTACTACGAGGTGTTTCCGGCCAATGGGTCAAACAAGTACGGTCTGGTTGAGGACATTGAAGTAGATAGCCAAGGCCTTGTGCACGCGCCGCAGAAACCGGGACTGAGCTACGAGATCGATTGGGACTTGGTGAAGCGAAACACAGTGGCCGTAGTTAAGTAGGCTCTCCGAGTTCGCCGGACCGGTCACCATTTCTCGACCCACGGTCGCAACACGATTTCGAACGCCCAGGTCGAGCGATGCTGGCGATGCAGCTGCAGATAGACTTCTGCGATGTGGTCCGGGTCGGCCATGTTGTCATCGACGGTCGTTCCTGCACGTCGGTGCGCGCGGGTACCGTCCTCCTGCGTCCAGCCGATCGCGGCGTCGATCGGCACGTTCGCGACGTGGATGCCCTGCGGCATCAGCTCCCTTGCCATGCTCTGTGCGAGGCCCTTTTTGGCCTGACATGCCATCGCAAACGCGCCGCTCGTCGGGAAGCCTTTCAGCGCTGCGCTCGCGTTCGTGAAGATGATCGTTCCTTTCGCGCCATTGGCATCGGGCTTGTTCTCGCGCATCAGCCGCGCTGCCTGCTGCCCGACCAGGAACGCGCTGAAGGCGGAATTCCGCAGTGTCTCGAATGCCATGCTCGCGTCGGCTTCGGCAATCCCCTTGCGAAAGATGCCGGGCACACGACCGTCGATGTTGTGGACGACCAATGTAGGAACCCCGAGGTTTCGCACGACGTTCTGGAACAGCAGCTGAACGGCCGCGGGCTCGCTTGCATCGCACGCGTATCGGCGCACGCCGTGCGTCTTCTCCAGGTTCTGCAGAACCGGTTTGTCGGGGGTCCTCGCCGCGATGCCGACCTGCATGCCGCTCTTGGCGAATAGCCGGGCGCAACTCGCGCTGATGCCGGGACCCCCTCCGACGATGAGTGCAACGCCTTTGGTCATGTGTCGCGACCTCTCAGTGATTCCACCATGGACGATCCAGGAACGCTCTTACGTCGAGCTCGTGCGTCCACGTGGACCGGTGTTGCTTCGCGAGGTGGACGTAGGTCTCCGCGATTTGCGCGGGAAGCACGAGCCCGTCGTGTTCTTTGCCTCGGGTTTCCCTCAGCTTTTCGAACTTCTCCGGTCCGAGCATCTTTCCGAGGGTGTCGGGAGCATCCACGGCGCCGTCGATCACGATGTGGACGACGTGGATGCCCTTCGGTGCGAACTCCGCGTTGAGCGACTGGCAGAGCATGCGCCGTCCTCCCATCGCAGCGGCATGCGAGTGCTGACCGCCGTTCCCACGCATTGCCGCTGTCGACGAAGTCACGAGAAGCGTTCCCGTGCCGCGCGCTTCCATCAGCGGGCACACGGCGGATGCGAGACGAAACAGACCGAACGTCCCCAACCGCCAGCCCGTCTCGAAGGCCTTGGCCGACGTGTCCTTCAATGCCCGATCGCCAATCTGGGCGCCCAGGTTGTAGACCACGACCTCGATCGGACCGATCTCGGCCTCGATCGCGGCGACGCGCCCTTCGATGGAGCCTGGCTCGATCGCGTTGAGAAGAAATCCTGACGCCGCGTTCCCGTCGCCCTGGATGACGTCCACCAGTCTTTTCAAGCCGTCCGCGTCGCTGCGCCGACACAAACAGGCGTGATAGCCCTCTTGCGCGAAACGTCGAGCCACCGTTCCACCAATGCCCGCACCAGCGCCCAATACCAAGCAAACAGGTTTCACTTTCGATCTCTCCTAGTCGAGCAGGATGGATTGCGTGAGCTTCATCGGATTGCCCCCGTGCGCCTTGACTGCACCTCGATCTCTTCCTCGACCTCGCGCAGGCGGTCCTTCCCGAAGAACAGCTCGCCACCGACGAAGAAGCTCGGCGAGCCGAATACGCCGCGCGTGACGGAGGCTTCGGTGTTCGAGATCAGCTCCTGCTTCACGTCGGGATCGGAGGCGCGCGCGAGCAGCTGATCCGCCGGCAGCCCGGATTCGAGCAGCGCTGCGCGAATCACCGCGGGCTCGTCCATCTTCTTCGGGTCCGCCCACATGTGCCGGTAGACCTCGTCCACGTAGCGCTCGAAGCAGCCGACGCGCTGCGCAGCGATCGCGCCACGCATGATCTGCAGCGTGTTGACCGGAAAGAACGGATTCGCCGTGTAGCGTGTGATTCCGTGCTTCGCGAGGAAGCGTCGCGTCTCGATCGCCGGAATCACGAGGTTCGCGAGGTAGGCGTTGGGCGAACCGAAGTCAAAGTGGAACTCGACGCTCACGTCCATGGCCTTACGCCAAGAGTCGGGGAAACCAGGCTCATTTGATCTTGACGACGACCTTGCCTTTCGCGCGGCCTGCTTCGACGTAGGCCATGGCCTCGTTGGTGGACTCGAACGGGAAGACCCTGTCGATCACGGGGCGGATCGCGCCCCCTTCGATGAGGCGGGTGATCAGCCGTAGCTGGGCGCCGTTTGCTTTCATGAAGAGGAAGGAGTAGTCGATGCCCAGGCTCCGCGCCTTTCGCCTGATGCCCGAGCTGAGCAGCCGCATGACCAGTCTCACGACCCCGGGTGCTGCGATCTCCCTGCCGAAATCGGGATCCGGCGGCCCGGAGATGGAAATGACCTTTCCTCCGCCCTTGAGTACGCGGAGGGATTTTTCTAGCGTCTTGCCGTCCTGGCTGTTCAGGACCACGTCATAGTCGCGCAGGACCTTTTCGAAGTCCTGCGTCTTGTAGTCGACGACGACATCCGCGCCCAGGCTCTTCACGAGCGCGACATTGGCCGCGCTGGTCGTCGTGGCGACGGTGGCGCCCAGATGCTTGGCCAGCTGGATGGCGAAAGTGCCGACACCGCCGGCGCCGGCCTGAATGAAAACCTTCTGCCCCTTCTTCAGGTTGGCCTTCTCAACCAGCGCCTGCCATGCCGTCAAGCCCACCAGGGGAATGGAAGCGGCTTCTTCCATCGTCAAGCCCTTCGGCTTGAGCGCCAGCGATGCTTCTTTGACCGGGACGAACTCGGCGAACGTGCCGATCCGGAAGTCATCTGGCCGGGCATAGACCTCATCGCCCGGCTTGAACTGCTGCACGTGCGGGCCGACTTTGACCACCACCCCGGCCACGTCGTGACCCAGGATGAGGGGCAGGCGATAGCGCAGGATGAGCTTGAACTCTCCGTCCCTGATCTTGGAGTCCAGCAGGTTCACACCGGACGCGTGGACCTGGACCAGAACCTCGTCATCGCGCGGTTCCGGAGTCGGCATTTCCGCCATCCGCAACGCGCGCTTTTTCCCATAGCGTTCGAGAACAAAGGCTTTCATGGTTTCGGCTGGGCCTAGTGACTTGCAAATTGCAAGTTAGTGCGTAAGATACCACAGATGAAGAAACGCTCCTCCTGCCCGGCGGCCTGCGCGCTCGATCTCGCGGGCGACAAATGGACGCTGCTCGTGGTGCGCGACCTGCTGCGCGGGCGCGATACCTACGGCAAGCTGCTGGCCTCCGACGAGGGGATTCCCACCAACATCCTCGCCGATCGCCTGCGGCGCATGGAGGCGGCGGGATTGATCGACGCGAAGCCTTATCAGAAGCATCCGGTGCGCTACGCCTACGCGCTGACCGCCAAGGGGCGCGACCTGGGGTATGTGCTCGCGGCGGTCGCCCGCTGGGGCAGGAAGCACATCCGCGGCACCCGGGTGCCGCCCGAGTTCAGCTCGTCTTCACGTAGCTTGCTTCCAGGCAGACGTTGACGAGCGCCTGGCGCTTTTCTTCCTGCACCACTTTCAGGGCTTCCTGCAGCGCGGGCAGCAGTTGCTGCGGATCGTCCACACGCACGCCGTAGCCGCCGCTCGCTTCGACGGTTTTCTCGAAGCGCGGCGAAGGCTCCAGCGTGGCGAAGGGCGGTTGCTGCATGCCGGCGGCCGCGCCCTTCGGGTACATGGCCAGCGTCGAGCGATGCACCGCGGCCCAGCGCGCGTTGTTGAAGACCACGGTGAGCACCGGCAGCCGCATCGCCTCGGATACAAAATGCGAGGCGGTCGGGTTGCCGAACATGTAGGCGCCGTCGCCGACGCAGCAGATCACGGTCTTGTCCGGCGCAGCGAGCTTCGCGCCCAGCGCGGCGCCCAGGCCCCAGCCCAGCCCGCCCGCCGGCGCGCTGGCGTAGTAGCGGCAGGGCTGGCGGATCTGCATTTCTTCCAGCACCAGCGGGTATTCGTTGACCACCAGGCTGTCTTCATCGAGCAGTTTGTTGACGCAGGCCGAAGCGTATTTCGCCGACATCGCGGCGCCGCCGCCGCGCAACTGGCCGCGCGCGGATTCGAACGTGCGCGCGTTGGCATCGAAGCGCTCCTTCAGTGTTGCCGCCGCCGGCGCGTGCCGGAGCGCGCGCTCAGCGAGCTGCAGCAAGGTCGGGGCCACCAGCCCGGTGAGGGCAATGTCCGTGCGAAAGCCGCGCATGGGATACCTCGCATAGAGCGGATCCGGCCCGATGTGCACCACCTTGGCCTCCGCTGCCGGTCCGCCCTGCGATGGAATCCAGGGCACGTCGCATTCGACGCTGAGGACGAGGTCGGCGTCTTTCAGCAGCGCGTGTGGCTCCCAGCCCGCGTTCATCGGGTGCTCGGTGGAGAGCGCCAGGTAGCGCGGCCGGTAATGCACCACGGGGATGCCGAAAATCTCGCAAAGGTGAGCGATCGCTTTCGTCATTTCCGCCGTCCGTCCGCCATTCGCGGTAATGAGCAGCGGGCGCTGGGCGCGCCCCAGCAGGCGCGCCACCTCCTCGAGCGCGTCGCGATCGACTGCGGGCGGCGAGGCGGCGACCTGGATGGGGCCGGGAAGCGGCGCGCCGGTACGGGTCTCTTGCGGCACGGGCGCCGCCAGGATTTCGCGCGGCAGCGTCAGGTACACCGGCCCCCGCGGTTCACTGGTGGCGATCGCCAGCGCGCGGTCCACGGCAGTCTCCACCTGCTCGGCGTGCTTGAGTTCGTAGTCCCACTTCATGAACTCGCGCAGCATGGCGCCCTGGTCGAAATGCTCCTGCGCCCAGTGGATGTAGTTGTTGCGCGCGCCGGGCAGGGCGCCCGACTCGGTGAGCGGCGTGCGCCCGGCGGTGAACAGCATCGGGATGTTCATGCGCGCGGCGTTGATCAGGCCGTTGATGGAATTCGCCGTGCCCATGCCGACGTGCACCATCATCGCCTGCGCACGGCCGCTCACCATGGTGCAGCCGTGCATCATCGCCACGCCCATGTTTTCGTGCGGAACGATCACGGGCTCCGGCATGCGCCAGCCGAGCGACTGCCCGCGGGCATAGGCCTCGACGATCGGCGCGAAGTCGGTGCCGCCGTTGGCGAACAGGTACTCCACGCCGCGCGCGGCGAGTCGGCCGAGGTAGGCCTCGGCGGCGGTTTGAGGCTTGAAAACGATGTTCAGGTCTTTTTTCATGACGCGCTCTTGTCAAACTGGATTTGACAGCCTAGAATTGCCATTGGTACCCCCAAGCATGAACTGCGCGGCACGACTCGTCGAGATTTTTGGCAGCCAGGCGGATGTGGCGCGCGCGTTCCAGCTCGACCGGGCGGTGGTGCACAACTGGGTGAAGACGGGCTACGTCCCCGCGCGTTGGGCGGGCGAGGTGGAGCGCGTCACCCAGGGCCGCATCAATTCCGCCGACGTCGTCAACGAAGCCAGCGCCAAGAACCCGGTGCGCGTGAAATCGCGCCCGGACGATGCGCCTTTTGGAATGTCGGAGAGTGACCCCATGACCCAATACGCCCCCTCGAAGCGCATCCAGTCCTTCCACCCGCCGCAGCGCACGCTGATGGGCCCGGGCCCCACCGAGATCCATCCGCGCGTGCTCACCACCATGAGCCAGCCGGCGATCGGCTACCTCGACCCGGTCTTCGTCGAGATGATGGAGGAGTTGAAGTCGCTGCTGCGCTACGCCTACCAGACGAAGAACGCGCTCACCTTCCCGATCTCGGGCCCGGGCTCGGTCGGCATGGAGTTCTGCTTCGTCAACATGGTGGCGCCCGGCGACAAGGTCATCGTCTGCCAGAACGGCGTGTTCGGCGGCCGCATGCTGGAAAACGTCATCCGCTGCGGCGGCGTGCCGGTCCTCATCGAGGATAAATGGGGCGAGCCGGTCGACCCGCAGAAGGTGGAAGACGCGCTGAAGAAAAACAAGGACGTCAAGATCGTCGCCTTCGTGCACGCGGAAACGTCCACCGGTGCGCAGTCGGACGCCAAGCTCCTTACGCAGATCGCGCACAAGCACGGCGCACTGGTCATCGTGGACGCGGTGACCTCGCTTGCCGGCACCCCGGTCAAGGTCGACGAATGGGGCATCGACGCCATCTACTCGGCGAGCCAGAAGTGCCTCTCCTGCACGCCCGGCCTGTCGCCGGTGTCCTTCTCGGATCGCGTGGTCGAGCGCGTCAAGGCGCGGAAGGACAAGATCCACAGCTGGTTCATGGACATGAACCTGCTGTTCAACTACTGGAACGCCGGCACACGCACCTACCACCACACGGCGCCGACGAATTCGCTGTTTGCGCTGCACGAGG
>Ga0315912_10006098_pt1 | contig 10889 bp, 7 predicted proteins | sample VfabasoilMG_FD_204469 | JGI IMG/M metagenome (GOLD analysis project Ga0315912, IMG submission 204469) | Garden soil microbial communities collected in Santa Monica, California, United States - V. faba soil | ecosystem: Environmental > Terrestrial > Soil > Garden | place: USA: California...
CCCTGAAGTCCCAGGCGGCGAGCGCATCAAGCTGCTCGACTTCGGCATCGCGAAGCTCGCCGGTGACCAGACGGCGACCGAGAACAAGACGCGCACCGGCTCGGTGATGGGAACGCCAACGTACATGGCGCCCGAGCAGTGCCGCGGCGTGCAGATCGATCACCGCGCCGATCTCTATTCGCTCGGCGTGATCCTGTTCGAGCTGTGTGCGGGGCGCGCGCCGTTCATCGGTGAGGGCGCGGGCGACGTGCTCGCAGCGCACATTCATCTCCAGCCGCCGCCGCTGCACACCCTCGTTCCCGACATTCCGCCGGCGATCGCGCATCTCGTCCACCAACTGCTCGCGAAGAATCCAAACGAACGCCCGCAATCGGCGGAGCAAGCGATCCAGATGATCGATGCCGCGGGTGGCATCGCGTATACGTCGACGCCCGCGTTCGGAACGCCGCGTCCGTCGACGAACGCGATGATGGAGACGCCGGTGTCGATGAAGCCGACGACGCTGTCGGGCGCGGCATCGACGAAGCCACCGACGATCACGAGCAGTGGGCGCAGCAAGACGATCGTGCTGGCCGCCGGGCTCGCGATCGCAGGTGGTGTGATCGCGTTTGTGATCGCGAGCAAGTCGAAGAGCACGAGCTCCTCGGACAGCTCGACGAAGACTGCTGCAACGACTCCCAAAACCCCCGAACCAGCGCCCACGCCCCCAGCACCAACGCCGGAACCCGCGGCGGCGCCCGAGCCAACGCCTGCGCCGGCGCCGACACCACCGACTCCAGTGGAAACCCAGCCCGTCGAAGCGACGCCGGCGACGGTAGACGTCGCGATCACGTCGTCGCCCGATGGTGCGGACGTGATGCAGGGAACCAAGAAGCTCGGCACCACGCCGTACGCGGGCACGCTGCCCAAGGGCGACGCCGAGGTGACGCTGATCGTTCGCAAGGCTGGGCACAAGGACAAGGTGCTGACGGTGAAGCCGAGCGCCGCGATCAGCGAAAGCGTCAAGCTCGAGGTCAAGCCGAAGGCGACCACGCAGACGAAGACCAATCGCGATCAGAGTGTGAATCCCTTCTAGGAACGAGAGCTCGCATGCGCGCGTTTGTTATCGCCACCTCGCTCGTGCTCGCTGCCAACGCGACCACGGTCGTGCAAGCGCAGCCCGCCAACGTCGACAAGGACAAGGCCAAGGCCGCGAAGCAGTACGTCGACGCGGGCCTCGCGGCGCAGAACCAGAAGGACTACGACACCGCGATCACGCTCTATCAGAAGGCGTACGGCCTCGTGCCGCACCCGGTGCTGCTGTTCAACATCGGGCAGGCGCACCGCCTCGCCGGTCACGTCGACGAAGCGATCGACTTCTACAAGAAGTATCTCGCCGCCGATCCGAACGGACCGCAGGCAAAGACCGCAAAGGACAACCTGACCGAGCTCGAGGCCAAGCGTGCGGCAGAGCGCAAGCTCACCGACGACGCGAAAGCGGCCGAGGACGCGCGCAAGGCAGAAGAAGCCCGCAAGGCCGAGGAAGCGCGCAAGGCGAGCGACGCGAAAGCGGCAGAGGAAGCAGCCAAGGCCGAAGAGGCCCGCAAGGCCGAGGAAGCGCGCCAGGCCGAGGAAGATCGCAAGGCGGGTGCGGGAAAGGGGCTACGGATCGGCGGCATCGCGACCGGCGGCCTCGGCGTGGTCGCGGTCGGCGCGTCGATCTTCTTCGCGATGCGCTCGAAGTCGATCTCCGACGAGCTGTCGAAGCCCGGCGCCACGTTCGATCCGAACAAGGTCAAAGATGGCGAGAACGCCGAGCGCAACGCGATCATCGCGGGCGTTGCCGGTGGTGCGCTGATCGCAGGCGGCGTCGTCATGTATTACCTCGGCGTCCGCGCGCGAAATGCGGCGCAGTCCGAGCAGCAGGTCACGCTGCTCGTCGACGACGACTTCGTCGGTATCGCGCTCGTCGGTGGCCTGCCGTGAAACGGCTGCTGTTCGCGCTGGTGATCGGCGCGCCCGCTTGCTTCAATCCGGCGTATCACGATCCGATGTGTGGTCCCGGTGGGGCGTGCCCGTCGGGATACACCTGCGTCGATCAGACCTGTCGCATGATGCCGTCGTCAGATGACGACGCGATGAATCCCGACGACGACTCGATGATGTCGATGGTCGACGCCGGCAGCTGCCTCGGCGAAGGCGTCTGGGGGCTGTGCATCGGAGCGGCACCTCCGACCGCAGACGTGGTCTTGACGGGCATCATGGACACCGCCACCTCGACGCTGTGCGAGCCAACAGCGCGTATGGCGCCCGGGCAACCGGATGCATGCGTGGTGATCGGCGGGACGATCACGCTCAATGGTGGACTGACTCCGCGCGGGCCCCGTCCGCTCGTGCTCTACGCAACGACGACGATCACGATTCCAGTGGCCGCATCGATCGATGCCGCGGGGCATCGCGCGGCGCAGGGCACGCCCGGTCCCGGTGCGCCGTCTGCATCGTGTGCGGCGTTTGCCGCGACTCCTGGCTCGTCCGCCACGGGAGCGGGCGGTGGCGGTGGCGCAAGCTTCATGACGAAGGGTGGCGACGGCGGGGTCGGTGGCAATGCCGCCGTTCATGGTGCGGCGGCCGCTGCTGACACCGTGTCGCCGACGCTGCTCCGCGCAGGCTGTACCGGGCAGAAAGGTGGAGCCGGTACGGTCGCGAACGGCGGCGGCGATGGCGGCTACGGCGGCGGCGCGGTGTTCTTGCTCGCGGGTACCAGCATCACGATCGACGGCGTGATCAACGTGTCGGGCGGTGGTGGCTTTCCTGGCACCGCGGTGGGTGGAGGCGGTGGCGGTGGTGGCGGCGGCATGATCTCCCTCGCTGCGCCGTCGATCACCGGCAGCGGTCGGCTGCTCGCAAACGGCGGCGGCGGTAGCGGTGGTGGTGGTTCGACGCCGGGCGGTGCGGGCAACGATCCGGGCACCGTATCGATCACGATTCCCGCTACCGGCGGACAGGGTGGAACCGGCAATATGTGCGGTCAGATCTCCGATGGCGGTAGCGGGTTCGCAGGGACGACCGAAGCGACCGCAGGCGCTAATGCCGCCAGCTTGCAAAGCTGTGGCGGCGGTGGTGGTGGCGGCGGTGGCGGCTACATCCGCGCGAACATCGCGCCCCCCATGATCGCTTCGTCCCCGGCGATCAGCGTCGATATATGAGGTCGCTGCCGCTCGCCCTCGTCACGGCATGTTCCGCGCCGATGATGATGACGAGCCACGTCGGTCCGAGCGTTCAGATCGACGGCGACGGGCTCACCGGCGGCGAGGTCGCAGCGTCGTACGCGTTCAGCGGCTTCGGGCTTGCCGCCCACGCATTCGTAGAGCGCCTCGAGCGCACCGAGCTCGATGTGACGCGACGCTCGACGGCGCTCGGCATCGACTTCGCGACGCGGCTCTCACTGTTCGGATTGATTGCGGACGATCACCGGCTCGAGCATTGGTTCGATGTCGGGCTATCGGGTGGCGCCGGCGGCGGTGGAGTCAAGCCGGCTTCGCGCCTCGAGAGCGTCGGTCACGCGTGGGTCGGCGGCTTCGTCAGCCTCGGTCTCTGGAAGACCGAGCGATACCCGTCACTGATGCTCGAGATCCGGCGCGAGACCATCGGCAGTAACTGGGACGATCGCACGGTCTTCACCGTCGGAATCTCACTGACTCGCCGAACGGCCGAGACCCCGAGGCTGCTCGACTAGTGATACACGTGGAGGATGCTGCGCGCCTGGGGAGTCGTGGTCGCGCTCGTGTCGTTGGCGAGCTGCGTGAAGTCGAACACCATCGAATGCGGTGACGGGCGAACCTGTCCCGCGAACACGACATGTGATGTCGAGCGCGGGCTCTGCCTGTTCGACGGACAGCTCGAGGAGTGCGCAAACAAGGGCGAGGGCGACGCGTGTGCGTTCGGCGGCGTCGCCGGCGTTTGCTACATGGGGCTCTGCACGATGTCGACCTGTGGCGACAACCGCATCGGTCCGGGCGAAGCGTGTGACGACGGAAATCTCGCCTCGAACGACGGCTGCCGCGGCGACTGTCGCTCCGACGAGACGTGCGGCAACGGCGTCGTCGATTTCCAGGTTGGCGAGGACTGCGACTGCGGCGCGGAAGGCGGAGCCGCGGCACAGGGCTGCGACGCGACGAACTCGATGACGAATGCACAGTCGACCTGCCGGACCGACTGCAAGCTGCGCTGCGGCGACGACATGGTGCAACCCGGTGAGGTGTGCGACGGAGCCGCGCCGTCGCAGCAGTCGTGCATCGACTACGGCTTCGACATGGGACTGCTCGGCTGCTCGGATGTGTGCGCGCCTGCGTTCCTCGGGTGCACGCAGTTTGGGTGGGTGCCGAGCGAGACCGGGCTTCCTAACGCCGATCTGCGTGCGATCTGGGGAGCGTCCGCGAACAGCATCTTTGCGGTGGGCACGCAGGGACTGATCGTGCACTGGGACGGCACGACGTGGTCCAAGATGACGGTGCCGCCGACCACGTCGCACCTCTATGGTGTGTGGGGACGCTCGGCGACTGATGTCTACGCGGCCGGATCGCTTGGAACGGTGATCCACTACGACGGCTCGAGCTGGTCGACGGTCAACACCGGCATGGGGACAGCGCTCGAGCTGCGAGGGGTCACCGGCGACGCGAACAACGTGTACATCGCGGGCGGACAGTTTCCACCCACGAACCTGAACGGTGTCGTGCTGCGCTTGAACAGCAATGCTTGGACATTCGCCTTGTCGCCGGGGACGGCACCGTTTCTCAACACGGTCGTGATCAATGCGGCGCGCTCCGAGGTCTACGCGGCCGGCGAGCTTGGTTCGCTGTGGCGAGCGGCGCTCGGATCGACGACGTGGGGCAACTGGGCATCATCGTCGACGACGAAGGCGTGGTACGGCTCATTTGCGGCGGGAAGCGATGTCTACGTGGTCGGCGAGCTAGGGCTGACGAAGTCGACCAACGGTGGGTTGTTCATCGAAGTAACGACCACACCAGATCTGGGATCGTTGCGTTCGATCTGGGGCACGAGTGCGTCGAACATGTTCGTGCTCGGCGACAAGGCATTCCATTACGACGGCAGCGCGTGGACGGTCGCGTCGGAAGGCTTCACGCTCAACAACGGAGCTTGGGGAACCGCGATCGACGACGTATGGTCGGTCGGATTCGGAATTCGACACTTCCAGGGCACGACGTGGTCGCAATCGATCACGAACGCTGGCGTCGATCTCAATGCGATCAGCGCCGGTACACCGGGTGTGTTCGCGGTGGGCGAGGCCGGCACGATCGTGTCGTACGCGAACGGCGTGTGGTCGAAACCGTCGCAGGACGCCGGCAGCGGCCAGAGCTGCGGAGCCGGCGGATTCAACTCGTATGCGCTCAAAGGGGTCTCTGTCGGCAGCGATCTCGTGGTCGCGATCGGGGCGGAAGGGACCGTGCTCTACGCCAGCTCGCCCGTTTACAGCATGTTCTACTGCGCCAACACCGTCGGTCAGAAGTTCCTGCTCGACATCTGGGCGATCGACTCGAACCACGACGTGTTTGCAGTCGGGATCGGGTCGCAGCTCTATCGCCGACGGATCCCGAACACGGACTGGACCGCGATGCCGGCGGTCAACTGGCTCGGTGCCACGCCGGTTCCACTACCGATCCTGCAAACCATGTGGGGCTTCTCGGACACCGATATCTGGGCCGGCGGTGCGAACGGCACCGTCGTGCATTGGAACGGCACGAGCTGGAACCAGGTCGACACCGGCGCGGGACCGACCGAGATCGTCGACATCTGGGGCTTGTCACCGACCGATGTCTACGCCGTGGGCTCGCTCGGCCACATCCTGCACTACAACGGGACGACCTGGACGCAGATGGATAGCGGCGTTGTCACGCGACTCGAAGCGATCTGGGGGACCGCCGCGAACGACTTGTTCGTGATCGGTGGCGACACCCTTCTGCATTACGACGGTGCGAACTGGACGCCAGTGCGCGATGCGACGCTCGATTCGATGCACGGCATCGTGGGCAAGGGGCCGCACATCTTCGGTGTTGGAACCGCGGGCGGCAGCGAGCTGCTGCTGCGCTATTAGCGCTTCGTGTTGAGCGCCATGAGCGACGACGCGAGACCGCCAATGATCGCGACGCCCATCATGATGCCGCCGATCGAGGTGTGAAGCAGCAGGTCGAAGATGTCGACGCCGAACTTGTACGCGAGGTAGCCGAACGAGACGAGGCCAGCTGCGGCCGCCGCGCCGGACGTCTCCGTCCTGCTCGCGCCGACAATCGTCGGCAGCGCGAACGCGCCGATCATCAGGTACACGCTCCAGCCCTGGGAGAAGTGGCGCAGGTCAAACAGCGAGAGCCCGTACGCGAGCGGAAGAAAACAGCCGACGAGACCGAGGAGACCGAACAGGGCGATGGAGCGCTTCATCTGTTGATCGAGCCGCGCGGTCGCGACGGGTCGCACGATTTCTCATTACGCCCGAACGGTGAGGATTATTCCCCGTAATTACACGGGGATCCATTGCGACCTACCTTGCGTACAAGGTCGCAGAGAATGGGCCGTACCCACGCACAGCAGTTCGCGAACCAGGTCCTTCCCCGGGTGGTGTTCGCCAACCCGCTCGCGTTCTTGCAGTCGATCGCGGCGACTGATCCGCCACAGGCCCTTGGCTCGTACTGGGAGAAGGCAGGCGCTGATCTGGCGCCGATCGAACGCACGACCGGTGCTGGCTTTGCCGCGATGATCGAGCGGCGCGGTCGCTACGTGATCTTGATCGTCACGCCGCCGGCGCCACGCGATTCGGGCGATCCAGTCTCGATCGCGATCATCGGTCGCGGCGATGGCGTCTCCAAGATCACGACGCTCGCGTACTACGTGCTCGAGCTCGAGCGCGATGCGGCCACACAGACACTTCGCTTCCACATTGTCTCGCGCACCGGTGCAGCGGATGAGCGCGGTGTGAAGTGCGGCGAAGGTCCGCTTCCCGATCCGCGCTGGTTTGCCGATCACGCCTACGAGCTCTATACGGGACGTCAACCGTTCGTACGCACTCACGGTGTTGCGTCGCTTCCGACCTGGTACTGGTGGCTCGCGTTCGATGGTGCGAGTGCGCTCCGCGTGTTCAACGAAGCGAAGGTCGAGACCGAGCGCTTCGATGCTGTCCGCCGCGCACCGGTGTTGCTGATGCCCGAGATCGCCGACGGCGGCGAGATCTACAACGGCGCTCAGTCGGTCGCGCGCCTGCGCGAGCTACGTGGGTACTTGCGACGCGATACGTCGCTCGCGCCGACCTGGCAAGCGCTCGTCGAGAAGCTCTCGAACACGACGATCGGAAACCCGGGGGCAAACATGCACCGCGCGTTGCCACTGATCGCAGAAGCAGGCAAGCACGGCGCGTTCAACGCGGTGCAAGCGTACGAGCTCGCCGCAGCCACACGGAGCAAGCTGGCTGCGATCGGCATCGATCGCAATGAAAACTACGCTCAGTCCGAACAGCTCTACGCAGCTGCTCGCGAAGCCGAACGCTCTCCGCGTCTTGCACGCGGTAGTGCGGCACCGCCGATCAATGCCGAGGATCCGGTGTGGCGCCCGGTGTTTCTCGACGAGACCGACCTGCCCGAGCACGTACGCGCCGAGAGCGACGAGACGTTCTCGACCGCCGACCAGACCTTCCAAGCCTATGGCGGCCTTCGCGCGGGCTTCGCGGCGTGGGCGGGGCCCGAGTACCTCGCGCTATCGCGCGTGATCGACTCGCGCTGGGTGTTTCGCACGTCCGCCGCCGCCGTCTACTTCATGCGCGCGGTCGCGTACGTCATGAGCGACGGCCTGCCGCAGCTTCCGATCCCCGAGATTGGCGACGACACGCTTGCGTACGGCGACGACGGCCTGACCGGTCACCGCCGCACGCAGATCGTGATCGTGCGCGTGGGTCGCGTCGTCGCCCGCATTCAGGCATACGAAGGTGCGTACGCGGCTCAAGCGCGGGAAATCTTGCACGCCGCGACGCTTCAACCGCTCGTCGCGCGGATCGCGAGACGCTTGCGCCAGGGCATTGCCGCCTACTGGCTCGCCGTTGCCTATCCGACGAACGCCGTCGCTGCGCTCGTCCACTCGCCGGGCTACGACGCCGCGCGCCTGCTCGCCAAGTATCCGCTGCTCGCGCATTCCGAGCTGCCGTCGGCGATCGCACTGATGGGTGACCAGTACGCTCCGGTGGCGCGCGGCCTTGCGAGCTTCCAGGCGCAAGTCCGCGCCCATCGCTGGGCGACCTATCGCGAGGCGATGCTCTCGCTCACGCGCCTCTTGCTCGCAACCGACATGGGCGACCCACGCGTGAACGCCGCATACGCGCTCGAGATCGTGTCCGAGCTGCGCCGCATCGATCCCGATCCGGTCTGGCTGGAGCTCGATGCGTGGTGCCGAGCTCGCTGATCGGGCTGACTACCAGCGGTAATACGCGGGATGGCCCGGCTTGACCTGCACGAACGTCCCCGTTCCGATTGCAGTGACTTTGCCGCCCGCGGTCATGATCGCCTCGATCGTCGCGCGATCGTCGCCGGTCTGGGTGACGTGCGAGTCGACGTGTACCGGCCCCATCGGCGTCGGACGCTTCAGCGCGACCTTGAAATCTGCGGTCACGCAGCATGGTGCGTGATCGAGCCCCTGCTTGCGCATCAGGTGGTGGATGGTCGTCCAGTTCATGTGGCAGTCGAGCACCGTGCCGATGATTCCGCCGTTGAGCACGTTCTCGAACGCCTCGTGGTGCTGAGCTGGGGTGAAGTCGACGATCACGTGCGAGTCGGTGGTTTCGTCGACGGCGAAGCTTCGGATTCGCAGCCCCTGCGGATTCACCGGCCCACACCCGAAGCACCGCGCTTGCGGTGCATAGGTCTCCTGAAGCGACTTGCTCACGCGCCGACTGTACGCTCAATCGCGCAGCAGCAGATCAACGCGGCCGAAGTTGTCGACGAACAGGACCTTGCGAGGCGTCGCGTAAACGGCTCCGACGCTCCGAGGTCCAGGCATTCGAACGGGCGACCACATGTTTCCGTCGAAGTGATAGGTCGAATTGCCTGCCGCGAAGATGTCCTTGGTGCCCGTTCCCGAGATCGCGCGGAGCGAGTCGAGCGGAGGGTTCTGGATCTTCGATCTGCTCCAGCTCACACCGTCGTAGTGAAGCACCGTGCCATCGTCGCCGACTGCATGCAGATCGGATCCACTGACGCCCCATAGGTCGCGAATCGTCGACGTCGTGCCGCTCGCCATCTCGGTCCACGCGTTGTTCTGATAGCGCAAGATCTTGCCGCCCGTACCTGCAACGAACAGATCGTTCGCGGAGTCGGCCCATACCGCGAACAGGTCAGGCGTGGCTGGCAGGGCGGACGCGTGTGCTGACAGCTTGTTGCCGTTGAAGTGATAGACGGCGCCCGCATCGCCAACGGCATAGACGTCGTTGACACCGAGTCCCCATGCATCACGGAGAATCGGTGATCCAGTGGCAACGAATTCGGTCCACGTGTCGGTTCCATCGTTGACGGCGAGCCAGCCGCCGTCCGCCGAGATACCCACGGCATAGAGTGCAGTGGGCGATGCCACCCAGAACCCGAGTGGATACGCCGCGCCGGGATAGCTGCCCGTCCACGACGAGGCCTCCGGGTTGAGACGGCCTTGGCCGTATCCGGCGTCCATCGTGAACAGCGTGCCATCTGGTGCGATGTACGCGCCGTCAGCCTGCTGGCGAAGATCGGTGACCGTGGGGAGCTGATCCCAGGCCAGCGACTCCGATTTGATCACGCTTCCATCGACGTGGCCGTAAACCGTGCGACCGACACCATCGAAGTGTGCGAAGCCGGCGTACTCGAACAGCGGCTGGTGCCAGTGAAGTCCGTCGAAGTACACGATCACCGCACGCTGGAACTGGTCTCTGCCGCCAACGATGATGTTTCCGCCATCGTCGCCCCAGACCGCGGTCCATTGTCCATCGGCCGGCGACACGTATGGCACCCAGGATCCGTTCACGAGATGCAAGATGGTGTTGTTGCCGCCGACAGCCCACGCATCGCCGTCCTTGCCGACCCAGACGTCCTGAAGCTGCGCGGTCACGCCGGACGGCATCATTTGCCACGACCCGTCGAACCGCTGGATGTGTCCGTAGTCGCCAACTGCGTAGAGCACGTCGTCGTTTCCATCGACGGCTCTCAGCGACATGGTCAAGCCGGTGGTCACCGTGCTCAGGGACATGCCATCGAAGAGGCGCACCGCCCCGGCGCCGCCGACAAGATAGACCTCGGTCGGGCTGCGGGCGTAGATGTCGGAGAATCCTGACGCCACCGTATACGACTTGCGCAGTCCGTTCGTGTAGACGTCGAACGTCGAGTAGTCGAGCGCGTAGAGCTCACCGGTCGGCAGGCCGGTGAGTCGCTCCACGTGGTACGGCGAATACTGCGACCACGTCGTGCCGTCTGAGTGATAGATCGTGTTGCCGCCGACGTAGATATCGTCGGTATCTCGCACGTACACGGTGTTGACGAACGGCAACGAGATCTCGACGCTCCAACCGATCGTGACACAGCCGCCGAGATCGACGCCGCAACTCGCGGAGCACGAGGTGGGCCCCATGTCGAAGCCGACAACCGAGCAGCTGCGGGTCGGCAAGCTGTTGTCGCAGAGCTCGGGACCGTTGACGATGTCGTCACCGCAGCGCCCGACGCACTCGCTCGTGTTGAACGTGCACGCCGGTGAGCACGTAGCGTCCGCGTCGTTGTAGTACCCGAGCGACTTGCATGTCGCCGCGAATCCGGTGCCATCGCAAGCTTCATCGGACTGCACCTGACCATCGCCACATAAGCCGACGCACGCGCTCGTGTCGAACCGGCAGCCGCTCG
>Ga0315912_10006099_pt1 | contig 10888 bp, 10 predicted proteins | sample VfabasoilMG_FD_204469 | JGI IMG/M metagenome (GOLD analysis project Ga0315912, IMG submission 204469) | Garden soil microbial communities collected in Santa Monica, California, United States - V. faba soil | ecosystem: Environmental > Terrestrial > Soil > Garden | place: USA: California...
TGATCACCGATCACAACGTGCGCGAGACGCTGCGGATCACGGACCGGGCATACATCGTGCACGACGGAGGGATTTATCGCAGCGGAACGCCCGATGCGCTGGCTGCGGACGAAGACGTGCGCCGCATTTATCTCGGGGCCGACTTCCGACTGGACTAAGATGGATTTTCGCCGGAAGGGCGAAGCTGAACAAATCGGTCGGGCCGCCTGAAGGCGGCCCCTACGACGAACAATGGCGATTTCGCAGAGACTGCACACCAAGCTCGTTCAGAAGCTCATTCTGACGCCGTCGCTGCAGCAGGCCATCAAGCTGCTGCCGATGTCGACGCTTGAGCTGTCCGAGCTGCTCAACCAGGAGATGGTTGAGAACCCGATGCTCGAGGAAACGCCCTCCGAGACGCCGGAACAGCAGGAGACCGCCCAGGAGAAGCCGGAAGAGAAACCCGCGCAGGAAAAAGGCGACACCTGGGACGACCAGGACTACGAGTATTTCTTCGGAGACTACCTCGACGACGGCTACCGGCCGCGCACGCCCACCGAGGTCAAAGAACTTCCGCCGATCGAAAACACGCTCTCCACGGCGGCGTCGCTGTCGGACCACCTGCTCTGGCAGCTGTCGATGCAGACCAACGAGCCCGCGCTGCGCACCATCGGCGAGGCGATCATCGGCAACCTCGACGACGACGGCTACCTGGTGGCGACCGTCGACGAGCTGTCGTCGATGGGGCCGTGGGCCACGGCCGACGTAGAGGGCGCGCTCAAACTGGTCCAGAGCCTCGACCCGATCGGCGTGGCCGCGCGGGACCTGCAGGAGTCGCTGCTGCTGCAACTCCGGCACATCCGGGTGACCGGAGCGCCAGAGGAACAAGACCGCATTGCGGTTGCCGAGCGCATCGTCACGGAGTACATGCGCCTGCTCCAGAACCACCAGATTCCGGAGCTGGCCAAGAAGCTCGGCATCTCCATCGACGAGCTGAAGCAGCACATCGAACTCATCCAACAACTCGACCCGAAGCCGGGCAGCCGCTACAACCCTTCACAGTCGCAATACGTCATCCCCGACGTCTACGTGGTGAAGGTCGAGGAACAGTACGTGGCCGTCCTCAACGAGGAAGGGCTGCCGCAGCTCCGCATCAGCCCGGTCTACCGCCGGCTGCTCGACAAAGGTTCCGAGAACAGCGACGAAACGCGGGCCTACGTGAAGGACAAGTTCCGCTCGGCGCTGTGGCTGATCAAGTCGGTGGAGCAGCGGCAGAAGACGATTCACAAGGTCGCCACCAGCATCATCAACTTCCAGCGCGATTTCCTCGACCACGGTATCGAGTACCTGCGGCCGCTGGTACTGCGCGACGTGGCCAACGACATCGGCATGCACGAGTCCACCGTCAGCCGCGTGGTCACCAACAAGTACATGCACACGCCCCAGGGCGTGTTCGAGATGAAGTACTTCTTCCACAGTGGCATCTCGAGCTCGTACGGCGAGGCGGTGTCGTCGGTCACCATCAAGCAGCGCATCCGCAAGATCATCGAGCAGGAAGACGCACGCAAGCCGCTCAGCGACTCCAAGATCGTGAGCATGCTGCAGAAGGAAGGGCTCGACCTGGCGCGCCGCACCATCGCGAAGTACCGCGAAGAGCTGAAGATCCCGACCTCGAACCAGCGTAAAGTTCTCTATTAGGCACTGTTCTTTATCAAGTACTGCCTTTACCGAAATTGAAGCGGCGCGGCACCCGTCGGTTCGTGATCCTGACCGGCCTCTCGGGGTCGGGCAAGACGCACGCCGTCCGCGCGCTCGAAGACCTCGGTTACTTCTGCGTGGACAACCTGCCCTCGCAGCTGATTCCCACGCTCGCGGAACTTGCCAGCCGCGACGACACCGGCCTGGAAAAGATTGCGCTGGTCGTGGACGTCCGCGAGCGCAACTTCCTGCGGCAGTTCCCGCGCATCTTCGAAAAGCTGAAGGCGGGACCCGTGAAGCCGACGCTCATCTTCCTCGAGGCGAGCCACGCCGCCCTGGTTCGGCGCTTCAGCGAGACGCGACGGCCACACCCCATGGCGCCCGACCGGTCGGTGGCCGAGGGCATCCGCGAGGAGCGCGAGAAGCTGAACGCCATCCGCTCGATGGCCGACATGATCGTGGACACGTCCGAGCTGACAGTGCACGAGCTGCGCGACATCTTCATGCGGATGTCGCGCGACGGGCGCGGCCGTGCCGAGATGGTGGTGACGCTTCTCAGCTTCGGATTCAAGCACGGGCTGCCGGAAGACGCCGATCTCGTGTTCGACGTCCGCTTCCTGCCCAACCCGCACTTCGTGGAGTCGCTGCGGCGGCTGACCGGGCGCGATCGCGCCGTCGTGCGCTTCATGCAGAAGCACGACGAGACGGGCGAGTTCATCAAGCGGCTGACGTCGTTCCTGCAGTTCTCGCTGCCGCAGTACGTAAAGGAAGGGAAGGCCTACCTGACGGTGGCGATCGGATGCACCGGTGGGCGCCACCGCTCGGTGATGATTGCCGAAGCGCTCAAGCGCAGCCTGGCGAAGGTGCCAGGCGTGCGCCTGCGCGTGAAGCATCGCGACTCGTAAGGTCACGGCGGGGCATGAAGCCCCGCCCTACGAGGCCGCTAGAAGGGGATGTCGTCGTCGGTGATCGGCTCCACCGGCGGTTCGTCCATGTGGCCGCCGCCTCCGCCGCCACGCTCCATCCCGCCACCGCCGCCGCGGCCCCCACCGCCACCCCCGCCGAGCAGCGTGACCCGGTCGCACTTGATCTCGGTGGTGTAGCGCTTGTTGCCGTCCTTGTCGTCCCACTGCCGCGTCTGCAGCCGGCCCTCGACGTAGATCTGCTTGCCCTTGGTGAGGTACTCCTGCAGGCTCTCGGCCTGCTTGCCCCACAGCACCACGCGGTGCCACTCGGTCTTTTCCTGACGCTGGTTGTTGCGGTCGTTCCACACCTCGGTGGTGGCGAGGTTCAACGTGGCGACGGCTGCGCCGCCCGGCGTGTAGCGCAGTTCCGCGTCACGCCCGAGATTCCCCACCAGGATTACCTTGTTCACGCTGCCCATAACTCTTCCGCCTCTCCAGACAGCCTCTCGGCGTGTCCCTGCGGCCGCAGTTGCTGCGGCCGTGCAAACCGTAAGCCTATAGCAGGATGCCGTACGGGTGTGACAGGGCAGGTCACACCGGCGAAATCACTTTGAGGGCGGCGCCGACGCGCGGTTGATGCGTTCGAGGTCCTGCTTCGCCAGGCGGGCGGCGTCGCTCTCGGGAAACAGCTTGATCACGGTCTCGAACATTTCCCGCGCTGCGCCCACATTTCCGGTGCGCGCGTATGCCTGCCCGCGCTGACGATAGGCGTTCGAGACGTAGGGCGACGTGCGGTAGTTCTGGATCACGACCCCATACGCGTCGATCGCCTGGGGCCATTTGTTCAGCGCCATGTTGCTCTCGCCGATGTAGAACTGCGCCTCGCCGGCCGCCTCGGAGCGCGGATACGCCCGGACGAGCGCCTCGAAGCCGGAGATCGCGAGCGGAAACTGGCCGGCATAGTAGTCGGACTTGGCGGATTGCAGCATGCGGTCCGGCGACTGTCCGACCGCCGCGGGAGTGGGACCGGGTGCGACGGGCGGTGCAGCCGACACGGCGGGGGGCGCGCCGGCGGGCGCACCGGCCGGATCGATGCCGTCCACCGGCGGCGGGGCCGCTTGAGTGCTGAACTGCAGATTGGAAAGCGTGGTCCGCAGTGCGTCGATCTCGTCGCGCAGCGTCCGGATCCGCGTGTCGGTTTCCTGCGTGCGCTCACGGATGGCGCTCAGGTCGCCGCTCATGTTGCGAATGGTGAGCTCCTGGTCCGCGAAGGCCTTGCGGTTGGCCGCCGCCGCCTCGTCCATGCGGGCATCCAGACGGCTGTTGAGCGCCTTCACCGCGTCGGCCAGTTGTGAAATCGCCAGGGTGAGCTGCTGCTGCTGTTCCTGCACGATGCGCAATTCGGCCGCCTGCTGCTGGTGCTCGCGATTCTGGGCAGCGGGGCGCGCCGCCAGCGCCAGCACACCGACGGCGGCGACGGCGAGGCGCGTGGAAGTCTTCATCGTCGGTCCTTTCATTTCGCCGTGATGACGAAGTGCGCGCGGCGGTTCTTCGACCAGGCGTCGTCGGTGTGCCCCTGGTCGAATGGGAACTCCTTACCATAGCTCACCGTGCGCAGCCGGTCCGGGGCGATGCCAAGCGACACCATGTACGTCTTCACCGCGGCGGCGCGCCGCTCGCCGAGGGCCAGGTTGTATTCGGCCGTCCCGCGCTCGTCGCAGTGCCCCTCGATGGTGATGACCCACTGCGGATACTTCTTCAGCACTTCGACGTTGCCCGTCACGACCGACCGTCCGGTGTCGTCGAGGTCTGAGCTGTCGAGCAGGAAGAACGCCGGGCGCAGCGGCGAGTCGCGATTGAGCTCGTCGAGCGAGCGGCTGGCGATCCCTTCGTCGGCCGCCGCCACTGGTTGCCGATCCTCCACGCGTTCGGGCCCGCGCGCCGGGGCTGGCGGTGCATTGTCGACGACCGGCGGCGCGGTGACCGGCGGGGCCGGCTGCGGCGGGAGAAGCGGCTTGTTGTTGCGGCGCGAACAGGCCGACGCAGCCACGAGGCAGATGACGGCGAGCGTAATTCCGAACTGTCGACTGCTGACCATTGCGGTACTCCTCGGGTTCAACGCGGCGCGGCCTACTGCGACCATGCGGGTGTCTGGTTGTTGCCGCTGCGCGTGATCTGCTTGAGGCCGCGTCCGTCGCGACCGATCGTGAACACCTGCGTGCCGCCCGCCCGCGTGGACGTGAACGCCAGGTGTTTCCCGTTGGGGGAATAGGCGGGGCTCTCGTTCGACCCCTCGCCAAACGTGATCTGGCGCACCATGCCGCTGGCCAGTTCGTGAATCTTGATGTCGAACCCGTTCGAGCTGGTCCGGCCCGAATACGCGATCTCGTTGAACGGCGCGGGTGACCACGTGGCCCGGTCGGCCTCGCTCTCGCTCACGGTGAGCCGCCGGACGTTGGAGCCGTCGGCCGCGTTCATGATGTAGACCTGCGCCTTGCCCGATCGATCGGACGTGAAGGCGATCTGCTGCCCGTTGGGCGACCACGTCGGCGTGCTCTCGTACGCCGGATGATTCGTCAGGCGTCGCACGTTCGACCCGTCGCGGTTCATCACGTAGATCTCGGTGTTGCCGTCGCGGTTCGTGACGAACGCGATCCGCGTCCCGTCGGGCGAGAACACCGGCATCATGTTGCTCACGCTGGCGCCCTTCGTCGGGTTCTCGAGCACGCCCTGATAGATGAGCGAGATGAAGATCTGCGGCGTGATGTTGCGATAGGACGAATAGGCCACCGCGCCCCCGTCGGGTGACCACGACGGGTTGAGATTGAGGTGCCGGGTGGTCGTGATCCGCCGCTGATTGGCGCCGTCGTAGTCGCCGATGTAGATCTCCTTCACCTCGCGGTTGTCGATCGGCCCGATGAGACGCTCCTTGTTGCGGTCCGACACGAAGCTGAGTTTGGTGCGCGCCACGCCCTTGAGCGCGCGCTGCTGCAGGTGCACTTCGTCCGCGATCGTGTGCGCGTAGAGCCGTGGGTTCGTGGCGGTGCCATCGTACTGCTTGGAGAACACCTGCTGCCGCGTGCGGACGTTGAACAGACGCACCTGCACCACGACCTTGTTGCCCGTCTGCTGCACGGATCCGAAGAACACCGCGTCGGCACCGACTTCGCGCCATGCCGCGAAGGGCACCTGGTCCGGCGACCGCGCGGCCGCAATGGACTTGTAGACATCGCGCGGAATGAGGTCGAACTCGCGCTCGAAGGCGAGGTCGTCCCACAGCACCTGGCTGATCGTCCTGGCAGTTTCGGCGGCTTCGGGCGACGCCGCGACGAAGTCGGGCACCGCGTAATGCGGTGGTGAGCCGCCGTCGCCGCCGATGACGAGCTCGATGTCGGGCTGCTGCCCCTGGTTCTGTGCGGCGAGCGGCCACACCCCGGCCGCCGCGGCCAGAATCACCATCAGAACGGCCCCTGTGCGCAGTCGTCTCATCGGTCCTTCCTAGTATTCGCCATATCAACGATTCTCGAATCTCATGCGCAACGCGAGACTGCTTTCAGGAAACTCTCGTGGCAACTCGGGCAACGTCTGCGTGAGCGCGAGCGCGCGCAACGCGGCGTTGTCGATCGCCTGGTTGTTGCTCGACTCGAAGACGGTGATGTCTTCGAGTCTGCCGTTTCGCAGAATGCGGAAGCGCAACGTCGTGACGCCCGATCCCGGTGCGCGCATCCAGGCCCGCTCGATGGCGACGCGCACAGCCTCCAGATAGCCCGGACAGCAGAAGTTGGGCGTCTCCACCTGAATGCCTTGGCCGCCGTTACCGCCGGTGGCGAGGCCGAACCCCTGGCCGCGTGCGCCAGTCTCCACGCGCGTGCTGCCGTCGCGCGGTGGCTCGGGCGCCGACGGCGCGGTGCGTGCGGTTTCCGTTCTCGCCGGCCGCGCCGGCGCGGCTTTCGGTGACGGCAGGGTTGCCACCGGACGGGCGGGAGCGGGTGCAGGCGGACGCGGCGTGGGCTTCGGCGGCTCAGGTGTTGGCTGCACCTCGCGCCCGCCCATCGGGGTGAGTCCGCCCACGCGCGGCCCCGGGGCGCCACTGAGGCTGACCGTCATGACCAGGCGAGGCGTCTGGCTCGACGATCGCGACGGAGCCAGCCAGATCGCCGCGACGAGCGCCACGTGCGCCGCCACGCTCCAGACGAGCGTGGGCGTCAGCGTGACTTCGGCGCCTCTGCGTGCGGCGATAACGTCGCTGGCCGGCTCGTTCATTTCTGCTCAGGGAAATCGGTCACGAGGCCGGCGTTGTCGATGCCACCGGCCTTGAGCGCGTCGAGCACGTCCATGAGCGCCTGCACCTGTAACCGCTTATCGGCACGCACGAACACCCGCTTGTCGGATCGATTCAGGAAACGCTGCCGCATGCGTTCGGCGAGGGCGTCGAGGCGGATCGAGTCCTTCTCGCTGATGAACACGCGACGGTCCTTGCTGAACGACAGGGGAACGTCCACGAAGACCGGCTCATTGGCGAGCGGGGCGGATTGCCGCGCCTGGGGCAGCGACACTTCGACGCCGCGTTGCAGCATCGGAGCCGCCACCATGAAGATGATGAGGAGCACGAGCATGACGTCCACGAGCGGGATCACGTTGATCTCCGCGAGCGTGGTGGACACGCGCCGGCCGCGCGCCCGGTGACCCGGGCCGGTGTTGGATGCGGGAAGAACTTTTGGCACCTGCGCGGCTCGCCTAGGTGAAGTTGCGCTCGGCGATGTTGAGGAACTCGAGGGAGAAGTCGTCCATCTCCGCCGCCAGCGCCTTGGTGGTGCTCGTGAAGTGGTTGTAGAAGAACACCGCGGGGATGGCGGCAAACAGGCCCGCCGCCGTCGCGATCAGCGCTTCGGAGATGCCGGGGCCGATCACGGACAGGTTCGTCGCGCCCGTCGTGCTGATCTTCTGGAACGCGTCGAGGATGCCCCAGACGGTGCCGAAGAGGCCGATGAACGGCGCGGCACTGGCGATCGTCGCGAGGAAGGTCACCTTCTTTTCCAGTTTGTTGACCTCGACGGCCGAGGCGCGCAGCAGCGCACGGTCCACGGCGGCCAGGCTTTTGAGGATTGGACGCGCGGCGGGCGCGGCTGGATTGGCGGCTCCGGCGGGCGCCGTCACGCGAAGCTGGGCGTTGATCTCGGCATACCCCGCCTGAAACACACCGACCAGCGGACTGTCGGGGATCGTCGTGCAGACAGCCTGGACCTCGGAGAACTTGCTGCTCTTGCGGAAGGCGTCGAGGAAGGCTCGCGTGTGCCGGCCGGCGCTACGGTACGCGAGCGACTTGTGCAGGATGATCGCCCACGAAACGATCGACAGAATCGCGAGCAGCGCGAGCACGGACTGGTTGACCGGTCCGGTGCGCTGCACGAGGTCGAGCACCGACGTACTCCCAGGTACAGGTGCGCCGCCCTCCTGCACCTGCAGTGCAAGAAGAAGGGTGCCAAACGTATGCAATTGATCCTCCGAGGAACCCAATTTGCGCCGCTGGGACAGCGCAGACAGGGCAGCGTAGCACGCGAAAAAAACGCTGTCAAACGTATGATACGATGGGGTTTCCGCCGACATGCTACGTACGCTTCGCATCCGCAACCTGGCGGTGATCGAAGCCGTCCAGGTGGAGCTCGACCCCGGGTTCACCGCCCTTACCGGCGAAACCGGCGCGGGGAAGTCCATCCTCGTCGAGGCGGTCGGACTTCTCCTCGGCGGCCGCGCCTCCGCCGACCTGGTCCGCACCGGCACGGATGCCGCGACCATCGAAGCCGTCTTCGAGCGCCCGGATGGTGCCGAGGTTCTCATCCGGCGTGAGATCACCGCGGCCGGCCGCAGCCGGTCGTTCGTGAACGGCGCCCTCGCCACCGCGGGCATGCTGCGCGAAGTCTCAGCCGACCTCGTGGAGCTTCACGGCCAGCACGAACATCAGCTCCTGCTCGATCCCACGACCCACCTCGGGTTCCTCGATGCTGACGCAGGAGTGGAACAGGCCGCCGCCGGCGTGGGCGCGCTCTGGGCTCGTGTGCGCGAACTGCGCGATCGGCTCGCGGGCGCGTCGATGGACGCCCGCGAGCGCGCGGCGCGGCTGGAGCTGGTGCGCTTCCAGCTCGCCGAAATCGATGCGGTGAAGCCGGCCGCCGGCGAGGACGTGGAGCTCGAGGCGAGCCGTCGCGTACTCGCCAACGCGGAGCGGGTGGATGGCTTGTGCCGCACCGCCTACGCCGAGCTCTACGACGACGAGCGCGCGGCGCTGACGCAGCTCGCCTCCGTGTGGAAGAAGGTCGAGGAGCTGGCGGCACTCGATCCCGCCTTCGCGCCGCATCTCGAGCCGCGTGGCGCGGTGAAGGCGCAGCTCCAGGACCTCGCGTCGTTCCTCCGCGCGTATGCCGACGGCGTGGACGCGTCGCCGGCGAAGCTGCAGGAAGTGGAGGACCGGCTCGCCCGCATCGAGCGCTTGAAGCGGAAGTACGGGCCGGCGCTGGACGACGTGATCGCCAAGGGGCAGGCGCTGCGGGCCGAAGCCGGACGGCTCACGGGCGGCGATGGCGAGGCGGGTGATCTGGAGCGGCAGCTGGCCGACGCGAGCACGGCGTTCCTGGTGGCCGCGCGCGAGCTCTCGCGTGCGCGGCGTGAGGCGGCCGTCCCGTTCGCGAAGAGCCTGAAGGTGCTGCTCGCCGAGCTTGCGATGGCCGAGACGCGGTTCGACGTGCGGTTCGAATCGACCGAGAGCGATCCCGAGCGCTGGGATGCGCAGGGGCTCGACCGCGTGGAGTTCTTCGTGTCGCCCAACCCGGGCGAGGATCCGCGGCCGCTCGCACGCGTCGCCTCGGGGGGCGAGCTGTCGCGCATCATGCTCGCGCTGCGGACACACGGCGCGCGGCGTCCACTGCGCGCGACCGGGACGCCGGCCGCGGGACGCAAGACGCTCATTTTCGACGAGGTGGACGCCGGCATCGGCGGGCGCGCGGCCGAGGCGGTGGGCGCGCTGCTCGGCGAGCTGGGCCGTCGCTACCAGGTGCTGTGCATCACGCACCTGGCGCCGATCGCCGCGCGCGCCACCACTCAGTGCGCGGTGGAGAAGCGCGTGACGGGTGGACGCACCGTGACAGTCGTGGCCTCGCTGAGCCAAGATCAACGCGTGGACGAACTGTCGCGGATGCTCGCCGGCTCGAGAGCCTCGGACGCCACGCGGGCGAGCGCCCGCGAGCTGCTTGGCGGCGCCGGCGGGGGAGGGGCGAAAGTCAAACAAGGGGCGAAAGGCGAAAGCGAAAGTCGGAGGCCCCGGCCATGAGTCGCCGCCGCTATCTGATCGAGACATTCGGCTGTCAGATGAACGTCCACGACTCCGAGCGCATGGCGGGCCTGCTGGAGCAGGCGGGCTACGAGCGCGCCGAGACCGACGCGGACGCCGACGTGGTGGTCATCAACACGTGCAGCGTTCGCGAGCACGCCGAGGAAAAGCTCTACACGCGGCTCGGCGAGCTCCGCGTGCTGGGTGAAGAGACCGGCCGCGAGCGCGTGGTGGCGGTGGCCGGTTGCGTGGCGCAGCAGGAAGGCGACGCGCTCTTCAAGAAGACGAACGGACATCTGATCGACGTCGTGCTCGGCACGCATCGCTTGAAGCAGCTGCCCGGGCTTCTGCAGCACGCGGCGTCGCGCGATGTCGGCCGGCCGACAATCGACGTCGCGCGGTTCGACGACGTGACGTTCCCCGTGGGCGTGACGCGGCGCGGCGACGCGGTCCGCGCCTACGTGACGATCATCGAGGGGTGCAACGACCACTGCGCGTTCTGTGTGGTGCCGACGACGCGCGGGCACGAACGCATGCGTCCCAAAGCGGACATCCTGCTCGACGTCCAGGAAGCCGTGGCGTCGGGCCGGAAGGAAGTGCAGCTCCTCGGGCAGATCGTCAACCACTACCAGGCGCCCGACGATCCGGGATGCGACTTCGCGCAGCTCCTCGCCGAAGTGGACGCGGTCCCCGGCATCGAGCGCATTCGCTTCGCGAGCCCGCACCCGCGGCACACCGGCACGCGCATCATCGAGGCCGTGCGCGACCTGCCGCGCGTCTGCAAGCACATGCACCTGCCGCTGCAATCGGGGTCCACCGAGGTGCTGCGGCGCATGCGCCGCCGTCACACGCGCGAGGAGTATCTGGAGCTGGTGGGACGAATTCGCGAGGCGGTGCCCGGCGTGACGTTGTCCACGGATCTCATCGTCGGGTTTCCGGGCGAGACCGCGCGGGACTTCGACGACACGATGGCGCTCGTGGA
>Ga0315912_10006100_pt1 | contig 10887 bp, 10 predicted proteins | sample VfabasoilMG_FD_204469 | JGI IMG/M metagenome (GOLD analysis project Ga0315912, IMG submission 204469) | Garden soil microbial communities collected in Santa Monica, California, United States - V. faba soil | ecosystem: Environmental > Terrestrial > Soil > Garden | place: USA: California...
GGGTTGCCGCCGTTCAGGTTGCGCGCGGCGCTCAGCGCGGCGCCGTCCACCGCCTTGGACAGCTGCGCCTTCACGAGATACGCGCGGCCGCTGTCCACGGCAAGGCCCGTGAACAACAGGAGCATCGGCATGTAGATGGCCATCTGGATCATGGCCACGCCGGCTTCGCTGTGGAATGTGCGTCGTTGTCTGGTCATCGCTGGCCTTCCTCGGGTTCGTGCCTCGACGGGGCGCCCCTACGCCCGCCCGAAGGGCGGGCAATTGAACACTGGCTTCTAGCGAGGCGGAGCCACATAGGTCTGAGCGGAGCCTCGCTAGAAATAGGCGATTGATTGGAGCGTCGGAGGGAACGTGACGCCGAACTTGTCGAGGGGGGTCAGCGACGCGTGCTGCGTGAATACCTCCGCGACGTACAACAAGCCGCCGCGCGTCATGTCCACGTTGGCCGGGAGGTTGTTGATCCGCAGATTGACGTTGGTGTCGGCGTTGGCCACCTTGAAATCGGGCGCGGGGCCGAACGTGACAGGCCCGGCCGTCGTCAGCGTGCTGTTCGACCCGAGCGTGCCGATCGAATAGCGCTGGTAGAGCACGACCTTGTCGTAGTTGGCGGTGCCGACCGTGCTGCCCTTCATGAGCACCGAGAGCACCAGCTGCGATCCGTTGGTGAAGTCCACCGGCGCGGTGCTCATGCTCTTGAGCGCATTGCTCGCGTCGAGCAGCGCCACGTCGCGCGAGATCAGGTTGGCGCCCTCGCGCGTCAGACGGCTGATCACATGCTGGTGCAGGATCGCGTACGACGTCTCGACGAGACCGAGCGACACCATCAACAGGATGGGCAGCAGGATGGCCGTCTCGACGAGCGTCTGGCCGGCGTCGGAACGGCGCCCGTGTCCACCGGAGCCTCGGCGAAAGCGGGTCATTCGAACCTCGGCTCGTTGAGCATCGCGGACTCCACCGCAATGCTGATCTGGCCGTCGGGGAAGAACTCGCGGATGAACGGCGTCATCATCGCCACCGTGTACGTGACGCGTACTTTGCTGACGTCGGTCGGATTACCCGTCCCGGGCAGCCAGTTCACCGTGCCCGGCACCAGATGCGAGAACGCGAACGCGCCGTCGTCGATCGTCAGCGTCGGCGTGGCGTCGCGCATCGCCGAGCGAATCGATTCCTCGCGGGTCATTCCCGCTTTGAGGTTTCCTGTCACGCCGTAGCGCGCCGCCTGGCTGACGCCGTTCTCGAGCGCGAGATACACGTAGAACATCGATCCGAAGTCCACGATCGAGAACGTGACGAGGAAGAGGAGCGGCAGCACGAGCGCCATCTCCACGATGTTGCTCCCCTTCGCGTCCCTCAACCGGCGCGCGAGCCGTAGTGTGAAATAGCGCTTCATAGCAGTGGTCTACGTGGAGGACAGTGGTGCACCCTCTGTGCCACGCAGCGAAGGGGATCACTCAAGTACCAGGGCGGGACTCGGAACGGTCACCGTGGCCAGTTTCGGCACGCGGCGGCACCCGGGTGGCGCAGGCCACCGCGGCGCCATACAACGGGCGTTCAGCGACTTAGCTGCGTCAGCGCGGCCATACTGCGCAGAGCGCGCGGCCGGCGGCGTTCAACAGGCCGGATTGGCATGGCAGTCCGCGCGGACGCGCGGCCTGTAACTGCAATTACATACAGGGGATCGGGTTCCAGCCGGCCTGGGAGGCCTCTTTCTTGAACTGCACCGTCCGCACGTACGGCGCGCTCATGTACTGGCTGTCTTCGAGAATCTTGGTGACCAGGAGATAGGTGTTGCCGTCGGGCTCACTGAGGATGGTGAACCACTCGGTCATCGAGGCACCAGGACCATACGGCACGCCATTGCGGCGGTAGTACCCGAGGCGCATGTTGGTGGTGGTGACGCGCATCGACGACCCGGCGCGCGGCCCCACCGCGGGCGCCGCTGCGCCGCGGCCGCGGCCGCCGGCGCCCGGCACTTCCCACACCGCGCGCGAGAACCCCTGCCACGTGGCACCGCCCGCCGGCGCTGCCGCGGGGTTGAACTGGAAGAGGCGCGTCTGCTGCCCGGTGTCGGTCTCGAGCTTCAGCGTGTCGTCGCCGTCCCACGAAATGCGCAGCCGGCCGGGGAGATGCATCAGGCCACCGGCGCCGTAGCCGCGGCACGCCTCGCCCGCCGCGGCATCGCGCGCCGCGTCCCAGTCGGCCGCCATCTTGCGGCCGGCGTCGTTCACGGGCAGATACAGCGTGTCGCCCTTCGGCGGCACCACCATGCGCCACCGCCAGTCGTCGGTGACGAGCGACACCCACTGGCCCGTGAGATCGAGCGGCGCGGACGTGCGGGCAGGCGCGCGGCCCGGCTGCTGCGCCGACAGCGCTGCACCGAACATCAGCACCGCGGCTAATGCGGGCCTGAAGGCCCGCAGCCACGTACGCAGCGCTCTCATTTCCGCCCTCCCGGTGCGCGCCGCGCTGGCGGCGTCTGCGGCTTGCCGCCGCCCAGGCTCTTGTAGACCGCCTCCACGAACATCCGCGTGGTCCACGGGCCCGTGGTCGCGCCGTATTGCGTGTCGTAGTCGCCCGTCGGCCGCGCGGCCAGCACTTCGTCGAGCGTCATCTCCTTCTTGATCAGGTCCTGCACGCGGTCGCGGATGATCGTGAGCATGTCGCGGTAGTAGGCGACGTCGCCCGAATCCACGATGCGGCCGCTCGCCGGCACCATCATCGTGCCGCCCTCGAGCCGGAACTCGGGGATGGCCAGTTCGAGCGCCCGGTTCAGGCCGTCGATGACGCCGTTGATCGACCCGCCGTGCGCCACGTCGATGCGCGGATACTCGCGCGTGGCCATCAACCCGCCCAGCGCAATCACGTCCGAGCCGCGGAAGTGGACGATCGAGTCGCCGTCGCTGTGGGCGTTCTTGATGTGGGTGAGCTGTATGCCCTCGCCGTTGAAGAAGTGACTCAGCTTGTAATACGGAGCGTAGTAGGTGTCAGTGGGCAGCGCGTCCCCCGTGGCGGCGGCGCGGCCGTCCTCGTCCTTCGTGAGCCGGATCTGGACGTTCTCGTGCGAGAGGATTGCCGCGCCCTCACCCGAGTCGCGAATGTCGTTGGCCACGTTGCCGCCGGTGTAGGTGCGGCCGGCGTTGCGCAGCTTCTCGTTGCCGCCCACCGCGTCGGGGTCCGCGCTCGTGTTGACGATGTAGCGAATCGGCTTCGGCGGCGCGGTCACGTGGCGATCCACGATCGACGAGCGCCCTTCGGCGCCGCCGGCGGCCGCCCGCGGCTCGTTGCGGATGCTCCACTCGCGCTGGACGCGACGGATCGTCTCGAGCAGCGTGTCGGTCATCGACGCGCGGCCGGCGTCGACGATGAACACGCCGTCCGCACCGACGGAGATCACGATGTTGTTGCCGGCGCCCATCAGCGCGTAGAGGTTGCCCCGGATCGGCAGCACCTCGATCTGTCCCTCTGGAGGCGGCTGGATCGTGGGGGCCTTCACGAGCGCCGACGGCTTGACGTCCTGCGCCGCCGCCGTCACGCACGAGAACGCAACGTAGAGGGCGGTCTTCAGACCGCCCTTCAACCACGACTCCATGGTCACTCTCCCGCGGGGTTCGGTGTGCGCGGACGCGCCGGTGCCGGAGCCGCGGGCGGACGCGCGGGCGGGGCCGGCGGCGCTTCCGCCGCAAAGCCGCCGAGCGAACGCGGAATCTGCGAGCGGATTTCGGGATACATGCTCGCGGCGCCCGAATTGATGACGCTCATCGGGATCTTGTAGCGGCGCGAGAACCAGCTCACGTCGTCGTTGGTGCCGGGCAGATGGTGCGGCACGATGCCGGGGGCGCGGTCCACCTCGGTGACCACCGTGCACGGATACGGCGGCAGCTGGTAGGCGGGCGCGCGCCGGTATTCGGTGCTGCGAATCAGCGGCTCGCTCAGATACACCGGGTCGTAAGCGATGACGACGAACGTCAGGTAGTCGCCGCGGCGGATCAGATACTGCGTGAGCTCGATCTCGTCGCTGTGCCACACGCCGTTGCGCTTCAGATACTCCTCTTTGACGTGCGTCACGCGCACGCGGAGCGTCTCGCCCATCCACTCACCGGTCGAGAACCCCGCCCAGGTGTGCGGCGCGTTCGGCGACGGATGCGGGCGGCCGTCCATGTAGATCGGCCGGTCCACCGAGCGGAGCCACTCGAGGTGCCACGCCACCGCTTCGCGCGAGCTCGGATCCACTTCCTTCCAGATCTTGAGCTGCGACGGCCCGCGCGAGATGTAGGCGCTCCCGTGCGGCCGGCACTGCCACTCGGGCAGCGTCTGGATCGAGGCGTCCCAGGCGGCTGAGCGCAGCCGCGAGGCGTCGTTCATCGGGATGCCGACCCAGTCGCCAAGCTCGGTGTTACCGGTGTTGTCCTCTTCCTGGACGGGAATCCACTCGCCCGACAAGTCGTTCTGCGCATAGGCGGGGCCGGTGAGAGCGGCGACCGCCAGCGACAGGACGACGGAGATCCGCGCAAGTCTCCACATATGCGGCCTCTGGAAAGAACGCGTAGCCGCCGGTCTTCAGACCGGCCCCAGCGTCAGTTCGGCGACGGATTATACTGCGCGGGCCATGACCGGACCCGTTCCCGCCGCCAAGGTCAACCTATCCGAATTGCTCGAAAACAGCGCCGTCGGACCGCTGCAGATCCGCGTGTTCGCGCTCTGCATGATCTGCCTGATCATGGACGGCTTCGACGTGCAGGCCATGGGCTACGTGGCGCCGGCCGTGCTGCGGGATTTCGGCGCGCCGGGCCCGGCGCTCGGGCCGGTGTTCTCGATGGCCAACGTCGGCGTGCTCGTCGGGTCGCTCCTCTTCAGCATGCTGGCCGACAAGATCGGCCGCCGGCCGGTGATCATCGGCGCCACGCTGTGGTTCTCGGTCATGACGCTCGCGACCGGCTTCGCGCAGAACCTCGACCAGCTCCTGTGGCTGCGGTTCATCTCCGGGCTCGGCCTCGGCTGCATCATCCCGAACGCCACGGCGCTCGTGGGCGAGTTCAGCCCGAAGCGCAGCCGCGTCACGCTGACGATGGGCATCACCGTGGGCTTCACGGCCGGCGCGGCCGTGGGCGGTTTCGTGGCGCTGTGGCTGATTCCGCTCTTCGGCTGGCGCTCCGTGTTCTTCGTGGGCGGGGCCGTGCCGCTGGTCATCGCCGTGGCGATGTATTTCAGCCTGCCCGAGTCGCTGCAGTTCCTCGCCGTGCGGCGCACGCGTCTCGACCTGCTGGCGCACTGGCTGAAGAAGCTCGACGCGACGATTCAGGTCGGTCCGTCCACCCAGTACGTCTCGAACGAGAAGGCGCGCTCGGGCGTTCCGGTCAAGCACCTGTTCAGCGAAGGGCGCACGACGGTCACGCTGCTGCTCTGGGTCATCTACTTCATGAACCTGCTGATCCTGTATTCGCTGTCGAACTGGATCCCGACGGTGTTCACGGGGATGGGGTACAGCCAGAACGCGGCGCTGATCGCGGGCACGCTCCTGCAGGTGGGCGGCACGCTCGGCGCGTACGGTCTGGCGTGGGCGATTGCGCGCAAGGGGTTCCTGCCGGTGCTGGTCGCCACGTTCGCGCTCGCCACGATCAGCGTGGCGCTCATCGGGCAGCCGGGGCTCACGTTCAACGTCGTGGCGCTCATCGTGTTCGTCGCCGGCTGGTGCATCGTGGGCGGACAGCCCGGGCTGAACACGCTGGCGGCCACCTACTACCCCACTGTGGCGCGCTCCACCGGCGTCGGCGCCGCGCTCGGCGTCGGCCGGCTCGGCGCCATCATCGGCCCCTACGCGGGCGGCGTGCTGCTGGCGCAGCAGTGGTCGGCGCAGCAGCTGTTCTGGGCGGCGGCCGTACCGTCGCTCGTCACGACCGCCGTGCTGTTCATCCTGCTCAGCATCATCGGCAGCGACCTGGGCCGGCGCAGCAGCGGCGAGCGCACTGCCGGCGCACCGGAACCTGCGCCGCTGGCGCACTAAGCAGCTTCGGGTGGCTTGTCCTGCCAACCGCTTCGAGGAACTCCGCGTCTGACGGCGAAGGAGGGCCCGGATGCGTGTCGTGATTCTCATCGCGCTCCTGGCGGCGACCACGCTGTCGGCCGCCCAAGGGGCGAGCGCGAGGCTGTCAGCGGAAAGCGCAGGACTCGACCAGGTGGTGGGCACGCTGGTAGCCGCATTCAACCAGTTCGATGTCGTCGCGCTTGGCGAGGACCACGGACGGCAGCGTGATTCCGATCTCCGGATCGCGATCGTGCGTCATCCCGATTTCGCCAGGAAGGTCAGAACCATCGTCGTCGAGTTCGGCAGCACCACGGAACAGGCGACGCTCGATCGCTATATCCGCGGCGAGACCGTGTCGCGAGCGCAACTCGAACAGGTATGGAAGACGACGACGCAGGCGCGGTTCGCGGAACTCGACTCGCGGCTCTTCGTCGACTTCTTCAACGCCGTCCGCGAGGTGAATGCGAGCCTGCCGGCCTCGAGCCGGATCCGGGTCTTTGGCGGCGACCCCGGCCCGACCGACGGCCGCAGCCGCGAAACGGCGGCAGTCTCGCTGCTGAAGGAGCTGTTGCTGCGGAAGCACGAGAAAGCGTTGGTCATCTATGGCGCCGCCCACTTCTATCGCGACGTGCCTGCGGACTACCTGGCCAGCATGGGGCCGGACGTGGGAATCGCGCGGATGCTGGAGGCTGCCTATCCAGGCCGCACGCTGGTGGTGATTCCGGTGGGCGGTGGGATGAAGTTGCCGCCGGGCATCACGATGCCGGCCCCTTCGTACGCGAAGTTCGATCGCGCGATCACGACGCCGCAGCGTCCCGTGTTGCTGTCTCTCAAGCTCGCTCCGTTCCGGGATTTGAAGGCCGAGGAGTTCCTGGGCGGCAAGCTCCTGACGTGCAGCCGGCCTGGTGAGTGCCGGAGCGTGTTCATGGGGAGTGCGCTGACGCTGGGACAGATAGCCGATGCGTGCGTGTATTTCGGAATCGGCGAATAGCGATACCGCACGAGGGGCTAATGGCCGCCTGAGAGCGCGAAGGCAACGAGCGCGTTCTGATCACCGGTGCCGGTCGCCATCACCACGAACTGGCGGCCGGACTTCGTCCGGTACGTCATCGGATTCGCGGACGCGGGATACGGCACCTGCCCTCGCCACAGCTCGCGCCCGGTCCGGACGTCGAACGCGTAGAGATACCCATCGCCGCCACCAGCGAAGACGAGCCCACTCTGCGTGGTCATTGGCCCGCCGAGATTTCCCGGAGAGCCCAGGCGATCCGGCAGCGCAACGCCAGCGAGCAGCGGATGGTTGCGGACGGTCTGGCTGCCCTCGCCGAGCGGCACGCGCCAGGCGATGTCGCCTTTGTTCAGATCGATCGCCGCGAGCACGGCGTACGGCGGAGACACGAGCGGCACCCCGCCCGGCAGAACGGCGGATTCACCACCGCCGCTGAACACGTTCGAGTAGTCCACCTTCACGAGCGGGTTCGACCCGTCGTTCTTCCCCACGCGATTCACGCCGACGTCGTTCTTGCCGCGCGCGATCAGGTAGCCCGTCGACGGGTCCACGGCCGCGCCGCCCCAGTTGGCGCCGCCCGTCTGCGACGGCCGCTGCAGCGTGCCCCCGAGCGACGGCGGCGTGAACATCGGTCCGATCCGGAACTTCTGCATCTGCGCCCGCGCCAGGCGGTTGATCTCGGGCGTCAGGTTGTTGGCGTCCTCGAGCGAGACGCCTTGCGGCACGAACGGCGGCGGCTTCGTCGGAAACGGCTGCGTGGGAAACGGCTTCTCCCCCGGCACGTCGGAGTCGATGGGCACGGGACGCTCGACGATGGGCCACACCGGCGCACCGGTCACGCGATCGAAGACGAACGTGTCGCCGCGCTTGGTCACCTGCGCCACGGCGTCGATGCGTTTGCCGTCAACGGTGATGGTCAGGAGATTGGGCTGCGTCGGCACGTCCCAGTCCCACAGCCCGTGGTGCACGGTCTGGAAGTGCCACTTCATCTTTCCAGTGGCGGCGTCGAGACACACGAGCGACTCGGCGAAGAGGTTGGCCCCGGGACGCTGCCCGCCGTAGTAGTCGCTCGTCGGCGTGGACGTCGGCAGATACAGCAGGCCGCGCGCCTCGTCGAGCGCCATCGGCGCCCACACGTTGGCGTGGCCGTTGGCGCGCCACGACCCGTTCTCCCACGTCTCGGCCCCCGCGTCGTTCGCGGACTGCGGGATCGTGGAGAACGCCCACACGCGGCGGCCGGTGCGGGCGTCGAACGCCTGCACCCATCCGAGCGGGTCGGGCAGTTGCACGCGATCGGGCACCTGGCTCCCGACGATGACGAGGTTGCGATAGACGACCGGCGGCGAGCTCTGCGACATGTGCGTGACGTCGCCCATGCGCGGCAGCCCCACGTTGAGCGGCACCGCGCCGCCGTTGCCGAACTCGGTCACCGGCTTCCCGGTGGCGGCATCCAGCATGAACAGCCGGTGCCGGCTGTTGAGGAGCAGGCGCAGACGGCCGCGGGCGTCGCGCCACACGGCCGTGCCGCGCAGCTTCCAGCCGCTGCCAGAGAGCAGCTGGCCCAGCTCGTAGGCCGCGCCGTCGAATCGCCACAACTCGCGTCCCGTCTCGGCGTCGAGCGCCGCGATGCTGTTGTACGGCGTCGTGACGTAGAGGACGCCGTCGATCATCAGCGGCGTGGCTTCGAACTGTCCGGGTGTCGTGCCGTGGTCCGCGAGCCGCGTCTCCCAGTGCTTCCACTGCCACGCCGGCTGCAGCCTCGACACGTTGGTCGCGTCGATGTCGGCGAGCGGCGAGTGCCGCTGCCCGCCCTGGTCGCCTCCGAAGTAAAGCCACTCGACCTGACGCGGCTGCGCCACGACCAGGGCAACGGCACCGGCGAGCGCAATACCGATGTAGAGGGCGATCTTCTGACCGCCCCGCGCAGGGAGCATTACGTGATCCGAAGGAGCTTCACCGCGTTGCCGCCGAGGATCGCTTCCTTGTCGCCGTTGCTGAGGAAGCTGGCGTTGAGCACGAAGTCGATGCCAACGGGCCAGTCGAAGGGATAGTCGGTGCCGTACATCAGTTGACCTGTTCCGGCGCTGGCCACCAGATGCCGGAGACCTTCCTCGTGAAAGGCCATGGTGTCGGTGAGGAGCTCGCGCCGGAAGTATTCGCTTGGCTTCTTCTTCAGCGCCTTGCAGTCGGCACCCAACGCGCCGCCGCGGCCGCAGAGCGCATCGGACCGCCCAGTGTACGACGCGAGGTAGCCGCCCGCGTGCGCGGCGCAGATCTTGAGACCCGGAAAGCGATCGAGTGTGCCTTCGAAAATCAGATGCGACAGGAACACCGTCGTCTCGAGTGGATTGCCGATCGTGTTCCCGAGCCCGCCCTTTCCTTGCAGTCGAGGGTTCTGCGTGGTGCCCGGTGCGGGTTGCGGGTGCATGAACAACAACACTCCGAGTTCCTCGGCCTTCGCCCAGAAGGGATCGAACTTCCTGTCCGAGAGTTCCTGCCCTTCGACGCTGCCGCCGATGGCCGCGCCGCGCAATCCCAGCTTGCGAACCGCCTGTTCGAGCTGTTGCGCCGCAAGGTCGGGATGCTGCAAAGCCAGTGTGGCCATCCCCACGAAGCGATCCGGATGCGCGCCGCACCACTCCGAGATCTTCTGGTTCTGAAGCGCGATCAGGTCTGTGGCCAGCGCGCGGTCGGCGGCATAGCCCCAGGCGTTGACGTTGATGGCCTGGTAGTCGATGCCCTGGGCGTCCATGTCGATGAGGCGCTGCGGATTGCCCAGCGCGATCGTGCCGGTCAGGTTCGCTTTGGCGGTTTCGGCAAGCGGCGTGTTCTTGACGAGGTCCCAGACGTCGGGCACGAAACAGTGCGCGTGCACGTCCACGGTCTTGACGCGACGGCCACCGATGGAGACCTCACGGCGCTTGCCAGCCGGCGCGCCGACCTGCGCCCAGGCATCTCTGAGCGCGCGACCGCCCAGGAAGAGGCCGGCGGCTGCGCCAGCCGCATGTCGGATGAAGACCCGGCGATTCGACATAGACCCTCCCCAGTCGGCTTCGTGGACCGGCCGGATTATACGAGTGATTTGTGCCACAATGCGCCGCTCCGAAAGAGGAGGTTCACATGCGCACTCGGTTCTTGCTGCTCGCGCTTTCCGGACTGCTCCTCGTGTTCGCCGGCCATCCGTCCGCGGGGCAGTCGTCCGCGGGGCGGCTGTCCGGCGAGCCGTCACCCACCCGGGAGATCACGATCATCTCCAGTGCCGGTGCCCGCGCGCTGGCGGATGCCTGCACGGCATGGGCCGAGAAGAACAAGCTCGTGGTCGCGATGGCCGTGATCGACTGGGGAGGCAATCTCGTCGAATTCCACGCGATGGAGGGTGCCGCGCCCAATGCCATCGAGACGGCACTGCTCAAGGCGAAGTCGGCGCTGCGGTGGCGCCGCCCGACGTCGGAGACCAACAAGATGGTCAGGAGCGGAGAGAACCTCGCGCCGACGTTCATGGACGACTTCCCGCAGCCGGGCGCGTTGCCCATCGTGCTCAACGGGCAGCCGATCGGCGCGATGGGAGTGTCGAGCGGGGACGGCGAGCGCTGCGCGCAGGCGGCGATCGATTCCGTCTTCAAGGGCAAGGCGGCGACCGTAGGCCGTTAGTATTCAGTGTGACCTCCACCCGCTCGGTCGTCCTCGTCCTCCTCGTCGTCTCCGTTGCGCTTCTTATCCCGGGCCTCTTCGCCCCGGTGCTGACCATCCGCGGGGTGTTGACGCACGAAGGCGTCGCGCAGGTGGCGCCGGACATGCTGCAGCGCGGCCTCAGCGACGAGACGCTGACCGCGCTCAAGGCCATGATGAACCCGAC
>Ga0315912_10006101_pt1 | contig 10886 bp, 7 predicted proteins | sample VfabasoilMG_FD_204469 | JGI IMG/M metagenome (GOLD analysis project Ga0315912, IMG submission 204469) | Garden soil microbial communities collected in Santa Monica, California, United States - V. faba soil | ecosystem: Environmental > Terrestrial > Soil > Garden | place: USA: California...
TCTCGTCGCAGCGACTTTGGGGCCCGCACCGTGCGATCCCCTGGGTACCCCGGGCGCGTCGGGCGGGCCGCCGCGGAGCCAGACGAGACCCCTCGCCATGCCGCCAGAGGGCCCGGCTCAGCCGGCCGCACCCGCCTCGCCCGCCGCCGGCTTGCGTGCCTTGCTCGTGCTCCCGCGCCGTGCGTGCGGCAGGGGCCGCTGCGGCACCTCGACGCCCAGGAAGGCGCACAGGGAACTCCAGCCGGAGCCGGTCTCCCAGCACACGGTGAGCAGCGACTCCGGCCGCCCGGCGAAGTACTGCATCACGTCGCGGTTGTGCCGCTCGTAGACGGCGGCGTACTCGCGGCGCCGGCCCTGCGGGTCGGGGTGGCCGTAGAGCAGGCGGCGTTCCTCCGTCGGCCCGGTGCGCTGGGCATGTCCGCAGACGCTGCGGAACCAGGTGTCGGTGTTGCGGCGCAGGGTGAGCACGAAGCGCGCGTCCGGGCAGGCCTCGTCGAGTTGACGGTAGAGGCGCGGCCACGGCCAGTCGTTGAAGCTGTCCCAGGCGGGCAGCATCGCGAGCGCACCGTCGGGTCGTCCGGCGAGCACCTCGCCGAGCAGTTCGCCGGCATAGGGCGCATGCCGGTAGCCGAGCAGGCGCAGGCACTCGGCCAGCGTGGTCGTGCCGGTGCGGTGCATGCCGATGCCGAAGACCTTCGGGCGTGGGTGGGGCGACGTCACGGGTGCGGTGGGATCAGAGGTGGTGCGGCGAGGGACGGCGGCGCAGCGGGATCGACTCGTCGGCGATGACGCGGTCGAGCACGGCCAGGATGGCGGCCTTGTCGTCGGGCAGGTTGCCCCCGATGGGCAGCGCGTTGCTCGCGTGGTTGCCGCGGTAGATGGCGCGCGTCACGTCGAGGTGCTCGACCATGGTGCGCTGTTCGAGCAGCATGCCGCGCTCGTCCGGCAGCACGAGGCGCCCGCTGGCCACCTCCTCGTGCAGCGGCGTGCCCGGCACGGGCGTGATGGTGAGCGTCGACACGTAGCGCGGGTCCATGGCCGAGACGAGCTGCCCCGACGCCACGGCGTGCTCGTGCGACAGCTCGGTGCCGCCGATGCCGAGCAGCAGGATGACCGACAGCTTGGCGCCGGCCTCCTTGACGCGGCGCGCGCCCTCGAGCATCTCCTGCGGCGTGACACCCTTGGCGATGCGCTCCATGACGACCGGGTGCCCGGTCTCGCAGCCCAGGTAGTGCAGCGGCAGGCCGGCCTCCTTCAGCTCGCTCAGCTCGGCCACGCTCTTGGAGAGCAGCGCCTGCGGCGAGGCATAGGTGGAAGCGCGCTGGAAGTTGGGGAAGTGCTCGCGCAGGTCGGCCAGGATCTCGAGCAGCCGGGCCGTGCGCAGGATGAGCGCGTCCCCGTCGGCCAGGAAGACGCGCCGGACCGACCCGGCCCCGTAGTAGGCGGCCGCCAGGGCCATGTCGGTGCGCAGGTCGTCGCGGCTGCGCGGCCGGAAGCGCTTCTCCTGGTACATCGCGCAATAGGTGCAGCGGTTGTAGGAGCAGCCGATGGTGGCCTGCAGGATGAAGCTGTCGGCCTCGCTGGGCGGACGATAGACCGTGCCCTCGTAGCGCATCCCGGGCATCCTAGCGGTCGGTCCGGATGGTGTCCCGCTCCGGACGGCGCTCGCGGCGCCGCGGGGCTTGCTGGGCCGCGACGGGCCGACGATGATCCGCGATCCGCCCTGCACGGCCGCTGGCGGCTCCCACGTTCTCCGCACGGCGTGCGTCCTGCGCGCGGACGCGGCGACCGCCACCCCGAACCCGCCCGCGTCCACCGCCTCCCGACCCCTGCCCCACATGTCCTCCGCGCCGACCCGACTGCTCCTTTCCCTGGCCCTGGCGCTCGGCTGGCCGACGGCCGGGACGACCCAGGACCCGCCCGCAGCTCCCGGCGGCGCGCAGGGCGCGGCCTCGGGACAGGAGGCCGACGACGCCGTCCGCGGCCAGCTGCAGCTCTCGGCCTACCCGCTGGGCGGCTACGCGAGCCTGGCCACCGGTCGCGTCGACCAGCAGGGCCGCTGGGACGCGGGCCAAGGTGTGCTGCAGCTCGTCGACGGGCAGGGCCAGCCGATCGCGCTGCAGAACCTGGGCTTCGGCCCGGGGCCGCAGATGTGGGTCTCGGCCGACGGCCTCGTGGGCGACGTGCCGTTGCGCATCGTCGGCCTGGGGCTGACGCTGGCCGCCGGCCAGGACAAGCGCGTCGTGGTGGCCGCCCAGATGAAGCTGAGCAACCCGCACGCCGAGGCGCGCTCGGTGACGCTGGCCGCCGAGGTGCGACCCGGCAGCGGCTCGCCGCTGCTGTACACGCGGCCCTTCGCTGCGGCCGACGCGTATTCCCGCTCGGAGCGTCTCGTGCTGCGCAACGAGAACGTGTTCTTCTCGAGCACGGGTCTCGAGCCCACGCTCGAGCTGGCGTCGCCCGCCAGCGCCGACGAGGTGGCGCTGCGCTCCGTGTGGCACGTCGTGCTGGCCCCCGGCCAAACGCGCCTGCTCGAGTGGAAGCTCGTCGGCCCGCCGGCGGGCGCCTCGCACGACGAGACCGCCTTCCGCACGGCGCTGCTGCGCAGGAGCTACGCGTTGCTCGAGGAGGACCTGCGCTGGCAGGGCCAGGACCGCGGCAGCTTCCTGCAGATGGAGATGGCGACCCCCGCGCTGGTGACGCTGCTCGGCACGTCCGTGCACCTCATCCGGCTGCTGGGCGAGTCGACCGCCTACCAGGTCGTGCGGCTCACCGACCGGCCGTACGGGCAACCGCTCTCCGATCCGGCGCTCGAGCCGCAGCTCGTGGCCTGCCTGGTCGAGTTCGGGATGGGGGCCATCACGGTGGACGTCACGGCCCGCCTCGTCGCCGACCTGCCGGCGCAGCTGGCGGCGATGTCGCCGGAGCAGCAGGTCGCCCACGTGCACGGCCTCGCGCGCTGCCTGCGCATGGTGGGCGAGCCGGCCGGCCTGAACGCCCTGGCCGACGCCATCGAGGGCCTCGGCGATCCCGAGGTGCCGGTGCCGCCGTGGTGCGACCCGGCCGACGTGGGCGCCGACCTGCGCGCGGTGCTCGCCCTCGCGGGGCGCGATGCCGGCACGCGCTGGCAGCGCCTGCAGTGGGCCGAACCGGCCGCCGCCCCGGACGCGGCGGCGGGCGGCCCCGATGCCTTCCTGGCGCGCGTCGCGAGCCTGCGTCGCGCACTGAGCGAACGGCGCGGCAGCGCGGCGTGGAGCCTGGCCAAGAGCTTCATCACCGGGGCGACGCCCGACGGCTTCGGCAGCCTCGACGGGCACGAGGTGGACGGCCGCTTCGCCCTGGCCGTGCTCACGCTGATGCGCGAGATGTTCATCGACGACCACGGCCCCGCGCTCGAGCTGCTGCCGGGCAACGCCTACGGAATCATGGCCACCAAGAGCGAGATGGCCACCACCTTCCTGCCCACCGTGTTCGGGCACGTCTCCGTACGCGCCTACCATGTCGGCCCGAGGACGGTGGGCGCCTGGATCGTGCTCCGACCGATCAACATCCCGCCGCACCTCACGCTCACCTTCCCCGAAGAGGTGCGCCTGCGCGGCGTGGAGAAGGGCCAGGTCGAGGGCGGCCAGGTCTCGCTGCTGGGAGACCGCCAGGTCGAGCTGGTCTACGGCGATGCCATGGAGGCGCCGCGCGGCCTGCGCTTCCAGGCGCGCATCGACAAGCGTTGAGGTGCTCCGCGTGGCCGCACCAGGACGCGTGATCCCGCCGGCCGGCCGCGCGCTGCGTGTCGCGTGGTGACGACGCGCAAGCGCGCCAAGCGCGGCGAGGACTTCGACATCCGCCTGCTCGACGGGCGGCTCGAGACCTACCGTTACCGCGTGGCCGACGGCGAGGGCGGGCTGCGCCTCGACCAGTTCCTTGCCAAGCGCCTCTCGTGGCGCTCGCGCAGCAGCGTCTGCCGGCTGCTCGACGACGGCCTCGTGTCGCTCGAGGAGCGCAGCGCGCGCGCCTCGCGCCGGGTGCAGGTGGGCGAGTTCGTCACGGTGCGGCTGCCGCGGCCGCTGCGCGACGAGGCGCTGCTGGCCCGCCCGGGCGACGAGCGCAGCCTCACGCGGCTGTACGAGGACGAGCACCTCATCGCGATCGACAAGCCGCCCAACATGCCCGTGCACCCCAGCGGCCGGCTGCTGCACCACACGGTGATCACCGAGCTGCATCGCGAGTACCGCGACTTCGAGGACAGCGAGCGCGACGTGGTGCCCAAGCTCTGCCACCGCCTCGATCTCGAGACGAGCGGTGTGCTGCTGGTGGCCAAGACCGACGCCGCGCTCACCTTCGTGCAGAAGCAGTTCGAGCGCCGCACCGTCGGCAAGGAGTACCTGGTGCTCGTGCACGGCGTGCTGGCCGACGACGAGGGCCTGATCGACCTGCCGCTCGGCCCGCGCCTGCTGGGCGTGGTGCGCAACAGCCGCGCCGTGCGCCACGACGGCGGCCAGCCCGCGCGCACCGCCTTCCGCGTGCTCGAGCGCTGGGCGCACTACACGCTCTGCCACATCCGCCTGCTCACCGGCCGTCACCACCAGATCCGCGTGCACATGGCGGCGCTCGGACATCCCGTGGTCGGCGACAAGCTCTACGGGCGCGACGAGGCGCTCTTCCTGCGCCACAGCGCCGGGACGCTCACCGACGAGGACCGCGCGGAACTCGAGTTGCCGCGCCAGGCGTTGCACAGCCATGCGCTCGAGTTCGTGCACCCGACGCGCGGGGCGCTGCGGCTGGAGTCACCGTGGCCGGCCGACCTGGCGGCGTTCTGCGCGGGGCTGGCCGGCACGGAGGGAACGGGCGGTCGGTGAGGGGGTGTTTGGGCGCTCGGGACGCGGGCTCCGCGCTGACTCCTCGAAGGCTTGCGGGCAAGGTGTCGCCGAGGCTCGCTGCGCATCGCACTGAGATGCGGGTGGCGGCGCGCCCGAGCCCTCGCGGGTTCCGCTCGCCCGCGCGGGACCTCGACCAGTCATCCGGCGGTTCTGCGAGACCGCGGACGCATCGATGGGTGGGCCTGCGCTTGGAGTGGCTCGCGCGAAGTACGGTTGCGCGCGGCTGAGCCGGGCCCGTTGGGCGGCATGGCAGGGGGGCGTCTTGCTGCGGCCCATGGAACGGCCTCGCGGCGACGCCCCCCTGCCATGGCGCCGTCGGGCCCTTCGTCGCGCCGCGCGACAACGGCCCGGCGAACACTCCTGGCGGGCGCACGGGCGAGGCGTCGCCGAGGCTCGCTGCGCATCGCCGCTGGACGGAGGGGGCGGCGGTGGGGGAGGAACCGACTGGCGCGTGGCGCACTGGCCACGGCGCTCGACCTGAGCGTCGCGGTCGAGGTGAGCACGCAGCAGCCGGCGCACGTCCACCGCGCCGAGGCGGCCCACGACTCGGCGCACGACTCCGCCGACGACTCGGCCGAGAACGCCGCGGTGCCGTGGCGTCTCGGTGCTCTCACCCGCCGTCGCGGCGCGAGGTGACGCAAGCCGCTCCGGCGAGTTCGGCCGGGGCGTGCAGTGGCTGGTCTCGCCCCGCGGCCCCGAGCGCCGCTCGCACCGGTCGTCGTGCCGCTCGGCCCGGCTTCTCTCGGTGTCACGCCACCACCGCTCCACCTCGCCACCCGCCCCTCCGTCCCAGGGCAATGCGCAGCGAGCCTCGGCGACGCCTCGCCCGTGTGCCCGCATGGAGTGAACGCCGGGCCGTTGTCGCGCGGCGCGACGAAGGGCCCGACGGCGCCATGGCAGGGGGGCGTCGCCGCGAGGCCGTCCCATGGGCCGCAGCAAGACGCCCCCCTGCCATGCCGCCCAAAGGGCCCGGCGCATCCGCCGGTGACGGTTCCCCGCGCGAGCCACTCCAAGAGCAGGCCCACCCAACGACGCGTCCGCGGTCTTGCAGAACCGTCTGGTGACTGGACGCAGGTCCCGCGCGGGCGAGCGGAACCCGCGAGGGCTCGGGCGCGCTGCGCCACCCGAGATGGCTCGGGCGCCCCGCCACCCGCAGCTCAGTCAGTGCGCTGCACAGCGACATCGCGCCCCGCCCCGCTGCGTCGCCTGGTAGCTCTCCCGCCTGCGGGCACCCGCCCGCGGCTGCGCCCATTCCTGAGCGCGCCCACCAAGCAGGCGACTCGGCACCGGCGGCTCATTTAGAGTTGGGGGATGGTCTGCTCCCGGGTCCCGGTCGTGCTCCTCACGGCGCTTCTGGCGCTGGCCGGGCGAGGTCCGCTGCCGGCGGACGGCTTCAAGGCCTTCTTCGCGCGGCAGGCCGGCGCGGCCAAGGCGGCGGTGCGCAAGGGCGACCTGGCGGCGGCCGAGGCGGCCTGGCAGGCCGTGCTCGAGGCCGACCCGGCCTCCATCGCGGGTCTTCAGGGGCTGGTCGACGTCGCCCGGCTGCGGCAGGACGCCGACGCCGAGGCGCTCGCGGGGTGCGAGTTGCTGCCGCTGCTGGTGGCGGCGGTCGCCGCGGGGGAGACCTCGCTCGAGCAGGGTCTCGCGGCGCTGCGCGAGCGGCAGGCCGAGATCGACCCCTTCTCAGGCGCGGCGGGCGAGCTGCTGGCCGAGTGGCGCGACGCGCAGGTCGGCCTGGCCGAGGCCTACGCCGCCGAGGGCCTGCACGCCCTGGCGCTCGACTGCTGGAGCGCGGTCGTCGGGCTGACCGAGCCGGGTTCGGCGCTGCGCGAGCAGGCCCATCTGGGCATCGAGCGCTCGCTGCGCGAGGGCGGCGACCACGTCGCACGCATCGAGGTGCCGCGCGCCGAGCTGGGCGGCAAGGACGCGGCCTGGATCGAGCAGCACGACCTCGAGACCGCCAAGTGGAACAAGGCCGCGCGGCTCGACACGCCGCACTACCGCATCCGCACCAACGCCGGCTGGCGCATGCTGCAGGGCGCCGCGCAGGCCATGGAGGGCGTGCACGCCTTCTACCGCGAGATCTGGGGCATCGTGCCCGACCCGGCCCCGGCGCGCGTCGACCCCGGCCTGCGCGACATCACCGTGCCGCCCATCGCCCTGAACATCTACTCCTCGCGCGAGGAGTACCTGAAGCGCAGCGGCGCGCCCGAGTGGAGCGGCGGCGTCTTCACCGGCTCCGAGGTGTCCACGTACAACACGGGCGGCGCGGGCGCGTCCTGGCGCAGCAGCCTCACGACGCTGTTCCACGAGGCCAGCCACCAGTTCATGCACGAGGCGGTGGGGCCCAGCGCGCCGTCCTTCGTGAACGAGGGCGTGGCCTGCCTGTTCGAGGGCATCGAGCTGCTGCCCAACGGCAGCATCCGGCGCGACCTGCCGGTGATGAACTACCTCGACGACCTGGTGACGAAGATCCGCCGCGGCACCCTGCTGCCGCTGGCCGAGGTGATGACGGCCGACAACGATCCCGAGTTCTACGCCTCGCGCTGGGGCCTCATGTACTACCTGCGCATGGCCGTGGACGAGCAGGGCGGCTACCTGTACCGCGACCGCTTCGACGACTACATCTACGAGTTCAAGAAGGGCGCCATCGGCAACCTGCCGGAGCACTTCACGCAGTTCTTCATCGAGCCCGTGAAGCCACCGGGCATCACGAACTTCGCCGAGTTCGAGAAGGCCTGGCGGCAGTGGCTGCTCGACCTGAAGCACGACCTCAGCTCGGGCGACGAGCGGCTCGACGGCTTCCGCAAGGAGGCCCGGCTCGAGGCGCTCAAGAAGGACCACGCGGCGGCGCTGCGCTTCAACGAGCGCATCCTCGACCTCGAGCCGGGCGACGTCGATGCCACCTTCGGCGTGGCGGCGGCCTGCGCCGAGCTGGGCCAGGCAGATCGTGCGGTGTTCATGGCGCGGCGCTTCCTGCAGGCGGCGCCGGAGACCGACGAGCGGCGCAAGGCGGCTGCAGCCATCGTCGAGCGGCTCGACCCGCATGCGCAGGACGTGCGCGAGGCGCGCGCGGCCTTCGTGGGCGGCATGGCCGCCCTGGCGCTGCGCTACGACGGCGAGCAGATGCCGCTCATGGCCATGCGCATCGGGTACGACGTGCTCGAGGTCGACCCTTACGAGCCCTCGGCGCGCGCGCTCGTGCAACGCCTGCAGCGCGAGACCGGGCGCAGCGTCATCCGCTGGGAACGCCTGGCCAACGGCTACGACCTCTCCGGGTGGTGGCCGACGGGCGACGACGTGCCCTTCACGGCGGAGGGCGGCGCCATCGTCTGCGACTACTCGCGCGTGGCCGGCGTCGACCAGCCGGGCGACGAGGGCGCCTCGATCTACCGCACGCTCTTCGTGGACCGCACCGTGCGCGGCGACTGGACCTTCGAGGCGCGCCTGCACACCGGCGAGGACTGGGAGATCGCCGGCCTGGTCTTCGGGGCGCGCGACGCCGAGCACTACGAGGCCGTCGTGCTGCGCCGCTCGGGCGCCGACGACCGGCACAACGTGGACTTCGGCTCCTTCGACGGCGCCTGGACCTTCCGCGGGGACGGCTCCTACAAGGCGGCCTACGACCCGGCCGGCAAGGACGGCGTGCTGCTGCGCATCACGGTGCGCGGGCGGGAGGTGGCGGTGGACATCGACGGCGTGCGGCTGCCCGTGGTGGTCGACAAGAAGCCCCGCGAATCGATCAACTATCCCTCCGCCGCGCTGCGCGGCGACCTCGGGCTGCTCGGCAGCAAGGGCAGGACACGTTTCACCGATCTCAGGCTGCTGGCCGGAAGGGTGCGCGCATGAGCAAGGCGGGTACGGATCTCTTCTCGATGAGCGACCACGTGCTCGTGTGCGGCTACGGCAGCACCGGCAAGTTCGTGGCGCGCGACCTGGCCGACGAGGGCATGCCGCTCGTGGTCGTGGACAAGGCCAGCGAGCGCGTCAGCCTGGCCCAGGAGGACGGGCACCTCACGCTGCTGGGCGACGTGCTCGAGCCCGAGGTGCTGGCCGAGGCCGGCATCGACCGGGCGCGCGGCGTGATCTTCGTGCTGCCCAGCGAGAGCGACAACCTCTTCGCCACGATGACGGCGCGCGACCTGAACAAGGACCTGTTCATCGTGGCGCGCTACAGCTCGCCGCACGCCCGCGACAAGCTCATCCGGGCCGGCGCCGACCGCGCCGTGAACCCGCTCGAGGAGACCGGCCGGCGCATCGGCGGCGAGATCCTGCGCCCGGCGGTCATGGATCTCATGGCGATCTTCAGCAAGGACACCGACACCTCGAACGAGGTGCGCGTGCGCGAGGTGACGATCGAGGCCGGCAGCCAGCTCGTCGGACGCTCGCTCAAGCAGGCGGACATCCGCGCCAAGATGGGCATCATGGTCATCGCCATGCGCAAGGCCGGCGACGACACGCGCTTCAACCCCGACCCCGAGCGGCCCTTCGCCATCGGCGACGTGCTCGTCTGCATGGGCCGCCTGTCGATGCTGCGCGAGCTGCACGCCATGGCGCAGGGCGAGGGCCGCGGGGGGGCGCGCTGATGTCGGTCGTCACGCGCGTGGCCCCGTCGCCCACGGGCGACCCGCACGTCGGCACGGCCTACGTCTCGCTCTTCAACTGGGCCTGGGCGCGCCGGAACGGCGGGCGCTTCATCCTGCGCATCGAGGACACCGATCGCACGCGCAGCCGGCCCGAGCACGAGACCGAGATCATCAAGGCGCTCGAGTGGCTGGGCATCGTGCCCGACGAGAGCCCGGCGGTCGGCGGCCCGGTGGGGCCCTACCGGCAGAGCGAGCGCGGGCCCATCTACGCCGAGCACGTGCAGCGTCTGCTGGCCGGCGGGCACGCCTACCGCTGCTTCTGCACCGAGGCGCGGCTCGAGGAACTGCGCGCCTTCCAGAAGGCGGCCAAGACGCCCACGGGCTACGACGGCCACTGCCGCAGCGTCCCGCCCGCGGAGTCGGAGCGCCGCGCGCAGAGCGAGCCCTTCGTGGTGCGCCTGCTCGTCGACCGCGCGGGCACGACGCGCTTCACCGACCTGCTGCGCGGCGAGATCGTCATCGAGAACAGCAACGTCGACGACCAGGTGCTGCTCAAGTCGGACGGCATGCCCACCTACCACCTGGCCAACGTTGTCGACGACCACCTCATGGGCGTGACCATCATCATGCGCGCCGAGGAATGGATCCCCTCGGTGCCCAAGCACATGATGCTCTACGCCGGTTTCGGCTGGACGCCGCCGCTCTTCGCGCACGTGCCGCTGCTGCGCAACAACGACAAGAGCAAGATCAGCAAGCGCAAGAACCCCACCTCCATCCTGTGGTACCGCGAGCAGGGCTACCTGCCGGAAGCGCTGCTCAACTTCCTCGCGCTGCAGGGCTGGAGCCCGCGCGAACAGAGCGAGGAGTTCGACGTCGCCGCCTTCGTCGAGCGCTTCGACCCCCAGGACATCAGCGTCGGCGGGCCGGTGTTCGACCTGACCAAGCTCGACTGGCTGAACGGCGAGAAGATCAGGAAGCTGGACGCGGCCGCGCTCGCCGACCGCCTGCAGCAGGGCGGCTTCGCACCCGGCTGGGAGCGCGAGGCGCTGCTCGCCGCGCTGCCGCTGGTGCACGACCGCCTCAAGAAGCTCTCGGACTTCGCGCCCTCGGTGCGCTACCTGCGCGAGCGCGTCGCACCCGACCTCGAGGGCCTGGTGAAGAAGCTCAAGAAGGTCGACCCGGCCAAGCTCTGCGCAGCGCTCGAGGCTGCCGCCGCCTGCCTGCAGGATCGCGCCGGCGCACCCGAGGCCGAACGCGAGGCAGCGCTGCGCGAGCTGGCCGCTGCCGCGGGCCTCAAGCCCGGCGACCTCTTCATGGGCCTGCGCGTGGCCATCACCGGCAGCACCGCCAGCCCGCCGCTGCTGCCCTCGGTCGACCGCATCGGAGCCGCCGAGAGCGCCGCGCGCGTGGCGGCCATGCTGCCCGC
>Ga0315912_10006102_pt1 | contig 10884 bp, 6 predicted proteins | sample VfabasoilMG_FD_204469 | JGI IMG/M metagenome (GOLD analysis project Ga0315912, IMG submission 204469) | Garden soil microbial communities collected in Santa Monica, California, United States - V. faba soil | ecosystem: Environmental > Terrestrial > Soil > Garden | place: USA: California...
TCCAGTTCGCCTGCACGGCCGGCGAGTACTACGTGATCCGCGTCGGTGGTTGGAACCACGAAAACAACGCCGGTGGCGTGCTCGAAATGCTCAATGCGAGCAACCCGCTCCCGGGAGACAACTGCGCGACGCCCGACGTCGCATTCGTGGGCGCCAACTTCTACAACACCATTGCCGCCACCACCGGCGCGCAGGGTCAAGCCGAGGCGGCCTGCCTCTTCGGTGGCTCCACGGCCATCGAGAGGGACGCCTGGTACACGTGGACGGACGGCGGCGGCGGCGGTTGCACCAAGATCAGCAACTGCGGCGGCTTCCACGACTCGAAGATCGCGGTCTACGTTGGCGTGGGTTGCCCCGGCGCGGGTGCCCTCGTGTGCAACGACGACGCCTGCGGCGTCGGCAACTCGCAAGTCGCGTTCAATGCCACGCCGGGTGGGACCTACACCATCCAGATCGGCAGCTACACGGGCGTCCTGGGCGCGAGCAGCATCATGACCATCGCGCAGTTCCCCGCGGGCGCAGGCAATGACGAGTGCACGGCACCCGTCATCGCGTTCACCGGCGTCACTGCCTATGACAACTCGACGGCGACGACTGGCTGCGATGGCCAGTCCGAGGCCATCTGCGGACTGGAGACCGGCAACGGGAACATCGACAACGACCTCTGGTTCAATTGGACGGCTCCGCCCGCCCCGACCGTTGGCTTGAACACTCCGCTCTATGCGCAGATCACGACCTGCGGTCTCAGCACCGACGACACGAAGCTGGCGGTCTACGCCGGCGGCTTCTGCCCCACCGGTGCTGCTCTGGCCTGCCGTGACGATACGTGCGGCACCGGTCAGACGACCGTCATCTTCCAGTACACGCCCAGCACGACGTACGCGATCCAGGTCGGCAACAGCCCCACCTTCCCCGGTAGCGCTGCCAACTTCTTGGACATCTCGATCGTCGCCCACCCGGCAGCTTGCGCTCCCTGGGATGACGGCACGACCGGCCTCGCGGTCGGCGCATTCGGCCCGAACGATTACGGCTGGATGAACCGCTTCGGTGAGCCGAACGTCACGGTCACGATCACCGATGTTCAGGTGGCCTACGGCGTGGCCTTCATTCCGCTCGGTGTGCCGAACGGCACCGCGACGGAAATCTTCGTGTGGCAAGACGGCCTGTCTCAGGACGGTGATCCGATCGACGCCCAGCTGCTCTGGACCGAGCCGGTCCTGATGTCGAACGTCAGCACGGATATCCTCGACAACTACCCGCTGGGCACCCCCCAGACGATCACGGGTATCTTCTTCGTGGGTACGCACGTGTACAACGTCAACGGGATCATCCCCAACACTTCGGGGTACACGCTCCCGTACGACCTGACGATTCACGACTGGCCCAACACGTCCTGGATGTACCGTGCGGATGGCGTCGGCCCCGGCCTGCTGGATTCCAGCAACCTGGCCAACAACACCGTGCCGGTTCACTCGGCCGAGTCCTCGGGCTACTTCGGTCAGCACCCGATCCGCGTGACCTGCACGCAGGGTCCGACCAACACGTTCTGCCGTCCTGGTGTCGGTGTCACGCTTGCCTGCCCGTGCACGAACCCCCCTGGGGCTCTCGGTCGCGGCTGCAACAACAAGGACGCCACTGGTGGTGCCCGACTCGGTGTCCTCTCGGGTACCGCGTCGATCGCTGCTCCGCTGGCGACGAGCCTGGTCTTCCAGGACGTCGGCCAGAACAACATCGGTTCGCAGGTGTCGATCCTCATGCAGGGTAAGCTCCTGAATAACGGCCAGGTGTTCGGGCACGGCGTGCGCTGCTTCCAGCAGTTCTTGCGCCTCTACAACCACTCTGGCGCTCCGTGGATCGGGCCTCCCGGGACCTTCACGGCCCCGATCGCGCCTGACCTCACCATCCCGCTCCGGTCCGCCGGTGCTGGCCAGCCGATCGCTGTCGGTGCACCTCGTTTCTACCAGGTGTACTACCGCGACAACGTCAACATGCTCCCCGCGATCACCTGCTCGATCGCCTCCAGCAAGCAAAACATCTCGCAGGGCGAGTGGTGCATCTGGGGTCCGTGAGCTGAGTTGACCGGATGAGCCGCAACCGCGCGAGCGGTTGCGACTCTCGAAACACCGGGGCCGGCGAGCGATCGCCGGCCCCGGTCCTTTTTGCCGGAGTCTCCGCGGGCGAGCAGGCTCCGTCCTTCTGCGTACGCGAGGCTCCGAAGGCCGCTTCCGGCGCAGCCGGAGCGGGTTCCGGAGCGAGAATCCTCGGGTGATCCTGCCGAAGCCCGGGATTTCAAGTTGGCTTGGACGGCCCCTGCCGAGCAGGGTCCAGCCCCCAAGGATCTTCAGCGGCTCCACACCTGGATCGCCAGCTCGGGAACGAAACGACTGCGAGATTCTCGATGACCCTCCGCATCCTCGCCGCCTGCCTCGTGGCAGGCTCGACGTGGTCGACCGCATCGGCGGACGCCCTCGACAACGCAAGCAATCCGAAGACTCGGCAGCAGGCCCAGTCCGTGACGCCCGCGGGTATCTCCGCCGCCGGTGTCGCCGGTCGCGGCCGAGGCACCCCCCGACCCAGCCCGTTGCTCGCGCTGGCTCCGCCGGTGAACGACGACTGCAGCGGCGCGATCGCGCTCGGCGGAGGGCCGGGACCGTTCGTCTTCGACACGACGGGCGCGACGACGAGCGCGCAGCAGGGCGGCTGCGGCACCAACGCGACCAATGACATCTGGTTCTCCTGGACCGCTCCGTCGAGCGGCTCGGTCTCGATGTCCCTGTGCTCCGGCCCCGCGACCTTCGACAGCGTGATCAAGGTCTACGTCGGCGCCGGCTGTCCCGTGGGACCGGCGCTGGGGTGCAACGACGAGTACTGCTCGCACCTGAGCCAGTTCACGTTCACGGCGTCGATGGGCACGACCTACATGCTGCAGGTCGGCGGCTGGACGGGCGACTTCGGCCCCGGCTCGTTCACCATGGACGCACCGGCGCCGCCGCCGCCCCCGCCGGCGAACGATCTCTGCAGTGCGGCGACCGTGCTCGCGGGTGTCGGTGTCTTCCCCTTCGACAACACCGGGGCGACGACGGGCCTCGAGGGCCAGGGCGAAACGCAGTGCAACTGGTACGGCAGCACCGCCGTCCTGAGCGACATCTGGTTCCAGTGGACAGCTCCCTCGAGCGGCCAGGCGGTATTGAGCGGCTGCGGCCTGGGTACCGTCGACACGAAGATCGCCGTCTACCCGGGTGTCGGCTGCCCCACGACCGGCACGGCGCTCGATTGCGACGACGACTTCTGCGGCTTCCCGCTGACATCCCAGGTGTCCTGGCCCTGCACGGCGGGCGCGATCTACACGATCCAGCTCGGTCTCTATCCCTTCGGGGGCGCGCTTCCGGGCGCGGGCAACTTCTCCCTGGACGTGGTAGCGCCGCTGGCGAGTTGCGACGCGCTCGACGACGGGACGGCGGAGAACATCTGGAGCGTGGGCGGCAATGCCGACACCGTCTGGCTGGTGCGCTTCGGCGAGCCGGGCGTCACCACGACGATCGATGCCGTGGACCTGATGTACGGTTCGCCGTTCTTCCCCGCCGCGACTCCGCCCAACGGCACGCCCACCGATGTGCTGCTCTACGCCGATGGACTCTCGCAGGACGGCGATCCTTCGGACGCGACGCTCCTGGTGCAGATCCCGAGCGTCGTTTCGATGCACTCCACGGACACCTACGTGAGCACGCCGCTCCCCTCACCGGTGACCATCACGGGCTACTTCTTCGCGGGCGGGCACGAGGCTTCCGCTCCGGGCCTGTTCGTGGCCCCGAACGACGAGAATTCGATCTGGAACGGCCACTCGTGGCAGTTCGGGAACAACGCCGGTGGTGCGGCGAACCTCGCCAATCCCGGGGCGAACGTATCTCCGCCCGCGCAGCTCGGTGCGCTGATCGGCGGGCTGGGCAATTTCTGCGTCCGAGTCCAGTGCTCCTTCGGGCCTACGAACACGTTCTGCCAGCCGGGTTTCGGACCCACGCTGGCGTGCCCGTGCACCAACCCGCCCTCGGGTCTCGCTCGCGGCTGCAACAACAAGGACGGGACAGGCGGTGCCCAGCTCACCGCGACCGGAACCCCGTCGTTGTCGGCCCCGCTGGCGACGACGCTGGTCCTCACGGATACGTTCCAGAACCCGATCGGATCGCAGGTCTCGATCCTGATGCAGGGCAAGGCGCTCACCAACGGGGCCCAGTTCGGCCACGGCGTCAGGTGCTTCGGCACGTTCATGCGCGTGTACAACAAGACCGCCGTCGCGGGGACGATCACGTTCCCCATCGGGGCCGATCCCACGATTCCCATGCGCGCGGCCACAGCGGGCCAGCCGATCCCAGTCGGCGCGCCGCGGTTCTATCAGGTGTACTACCGCGACAACGTGAACATGCTGCCGGCGCTCAGCTGCTCGATCGCCTCGAGCAAGCAGAACATCTCCGACGGACAGTGGTGCTACTGGCTCCCCTGAGTTGACCGGGAGCGCTCGCGGCGAGCCTCAGCTCGGCTCGCTGGCGTGCTCGTTCGCCAGCGCCAGCAGCCAGGCCAGCACCTCGCGCGCGTTCTCGTGCGGCGGGAAGACCGGGTACCAGAGCTTCTCGATCCGGCCGCGCTCGATGTACCAGACCATGCGCTTGATGAGCGTGTTCGGACCGCCTTCCTTGACCGGGAACTCGAAGGTCGGGAGCCGCAGGGCGCGCGTGAGCACGAGCTGCGAGTCCGAGAGCAGCTGGAACGGCAGTCGGTTGCGCAGGGCGAACTCGCGCTGGTAGCCCGAGGTCTGCGTCGAGATGCCGTAGACCTCGAGGTTGAGCTCGCGGAAGGCCGGGTAGAGATCGCGGAAGCCGAGCGACTGCGGCGTGCAGCCGCGTGCGCCGGGGATGCGATCCCACTCCTCGCCGGCCGGCTGCCCGGGCTTGCCGCTGCGCGGGAAGAAGAAGACGACCGCGTGCTCGAGGTCCTGCAGGTCGACCTCGGCGTCGTGCGTGCTCAGGAGCTTCAGGTTGGGGAGCGGCAATCCCACGAGGTGCCGCGCGGCACCGTCGTCGAGCGGCGCATCGAGGCTGGCGGGCAGATGGTAGGGATCGTTTTCGTCCGGAATCATCGCGAGCTCCTCGTGGGCCGGTGCCTCCTTTCGCGAGGCGGCCGTCCTGCGTTCGATTCTAGCGCCTGGCCGGGGTGAGGGGCAGCCCCGCCCTGCGCCCCTAGCGCAGGTGGCGCTGGATGGCCTGTTCGACGGCCCGCTCGCAGACGCGGCAGAAGCGCGCGGGATTGCGCGTGAACATGATGCACTCGGCCTCCGGGCGGTAGAGCCCTTTGGCCTCGTACATCGCGCCCTCGAAGGCGCCGGTCTTCCCGAACCAGCGTTCGGCGCGCAGGAACGCCGTCGAGGTCTGCTTGACCTCGCGCATCAGCGCCTCGGAGGCCTCCTCGCTCGCCTGCGCTGCGATCAGCGCCTGGCGCTGCTTCTGGTAGGCCAGGTCGGCCGCGTCGTACTCGGCCTGGCGCCAGGGCGTCGGCAGCGGCGTGCCCGCCTCGACGAACGTGCTCCACTTGAGCCGCGCCGGGTCGGACAGCCGCGTGACGTTCGGCTCCCAGGGCTCCGTGCCGGCCGGCTGCAGGTCCTCGTAGCTGACCTGCGAAGTGTAGTACTCGTCCGCGAGGCCCGCGAACGAGTGGCCGAACTCGTGCACGAAGATGTAGGGCGCGGGCTCGGTGTCGGCCGCGCAGGTCGACCAGAGGTTGTAGATGCCGCCGCCGCCGTACTTGCGCTCGTTGAAGAGCAGGATCAGCGCGTCGTAGGGCGCCTGCGCGGCGATCTCGCGCAGCTTGCGATCCTGGAAGGTGAGCACGTAGCGGTCGCTGTCGAAGGCGTTGAACGAGAGGCCGTAGACGGATTCGCGCCAGACGCCCTTGCGCGGGTTCGAGAGGCCCGACTGCGCGCTGGGCACGAACAAGAGGCGCACGTTGAAGTCGCGCGCGTGCTGCATGAAGGGCGGGGTCGAGAACAGCACGGCCACGAGGCGCTGCGCGTCGCGCACGAACTTGTCGCGCTCGCCCGCGGCGTAGCCGTCGGCCAGCACGAGCAGGTCGACCGCGCGCGCCGGCACGGCGTTCTCGGAGAGCGCCAGGATCTCGCCCGTGTGCGCCAGCGGCGAACGGTCGACGAAGCGGCTGGCGGGGTCCAGCGGCGTGCGCGAGATCTCCCTCCAGCCGCCGGCCTCCGTGCGCTTCTCGAGCACCAGTTCGACGGGCTTCCGCGGCTCGGGGAAGCGCTGCGATTCCTCGATCGCGCGCCAGGCCTGTTTGGCCTCGCCGGTCGTCTCCCACTCGCCGTAGATGCTGCAGAATCCGCGCGAGTAGAGGCGCGCGTGGCTCGTCGCGTCCTCGACCGCGAACTGGTAGCGCCCCAGGTTCGAGTCGTCGAGCAACGCGACGCGGCTGCCCGGCCATTCGCCCTCGAGGCGGAAACCGGCCGGCGCGATGTGCTCCTCGGTCGCGCAGCCGGTGTGGTGGTAGTCGAAGCGCAGCGTGGCGCCCGTGAAGGCCGCATCGAAGGCCGAGGGTTCCTGCGCCGCCAGTGCGCTGCAGGAGCCGAGCAGGCACGCGGCGAGCCCGAGGATCGGCCAAAGGATCAGCGGGGTGCCGCGCACCTCAGTGACCGGCGCCGGCCGGAGCGGCCTGCTTGGCTGACTTCTCGGCCTTCTCGCGCACCTCGACCAGCGACTTGCGCAGCGTCTCGAGCTCGGCGGGAGTGAGTCGCGTGTGCGCCTTTTCGAGCATGGAAAGGAAGTGCGCGATCTCGGGGTCCTTCGACGGGAAACCGATGTTGTCGCCCTTCGCATCGTAGCTGTCCGCCAGCGCCTTGCCCTCGCCGTCGAGCATCACGAGCCAGGGCCAGCCGGGCTGCTTGTCGGTGAAGCGCTTGAGAATCTCGGGCGCGCCCGTGTAGCGCTCGGCGTCGATCATCAGGTCGATGCACTCCTTCGCCATGAGCGGCGCGATCTCTGGCTGCGCCATCCAGGCCTCCAGCTTCCGGCACCAGCCACACCAGGGCGTGCTGAAGTGCACGAGGACATTCTTCTTCTCGCTCGTCGCGCGCTTGAGCGCCGCCGCGAGCAGATCGTCGGCCTTCACCGGCGCGGCCTGGTTCGTCTTCAGGAAGCCGAGCACCTTGGCCGGGTCGTGATGGTCGCTGTCCTTGACCTCGAGCTCGGTCGAGTTCAGGTTCGTGACCAGCTTGCCGTCTTCGTCGAGCACGGTCAGGTAGGGCACGCCGTGCTTCTTGAAGTCGGCATTGAACTTGGCTGCGAGCTCGAGGTGCTTGTCCCACTTGCCGATGTCGACGTAGACCGTCTCGTACTCGTAGAGCAGCTCGCGCGCGATCTCCTTGTCGGAGCGGTACAGCCCGTGCAGCTTGATGCACCAGCCGCACCAGTTCGCGCCCCACTGCACGAGCACGCGCTTGTGCGCGAACTTGGCCTTGGAGAGCGCCGCGGCGATCTGCGCCGAACCGTCGGCCGACTCGTCGTAGACGGACGGCTTCTGCTTCTCGGCGACGGGCTTCGCCGCGGGAGCGGGAGCCGGATCCTGGTGCGCGAGAGCGAAGGAGGTCGAGGCCAGCGCGAGACCGAGGGCAGCGATGTGGGTGCTCTTCATGTCCCACACGCTACGCCCGGGCCTCCGGACGCGCAACGCAGGCGCTCAGCCGGCAGTCGCGGCGACGCGGGACGTGTTCGGGACGAGGAAGAAGCGCCCCACGGCGACCTCGAAGCGCGAGCCGTCGTCGCGCTCGAACGTGTAGCTGCCCTCCATCGTGCCCCACTTCGTGGGCAGCGGGCAGCCGGACGTGTACTCGAAGCGCTGGCCGGGAGCGAGGTCGGGGAACTGCCCGACCACACCCTGGCCGCGCACGTCGTGGCGGCCGTTGTCCGCATCCAGGATCACCCAGTGGCGCGAGCGCAGCCGCGCCTTGCGCGTGCCGACGTTGCTGATCGTGATGCGATAGCCGAAGACGTACTGATGTCCCTCGGGATTGGAGTCCGTGGGGATGTAGTACGCCGCGGCTTCGACGCGGATGCCCTCGGTCGTCGTGTCCGAGCTGGCTCTCTGGGGCTTCTGACTCACGCAGGGGAAGACTAGGTCGCCGCCGGGGGCTCGGCAAGCCTCACTTGTTGACGCGTTCCTTGTATTCCATCGTCTCGGTGTCCACGCGCACCCGGTCGCCGATGTTGATCACCATGCCCACCTTGACCGTCAGGCCGTTGTCGAGCGTGGCGTCCTTGAGGCCGTTGAGCACGCCCTTGATCGGCGGCGTCGTGTCCGTGACCGTCGCGACCACCGACTGCGGCGCGGCGACCGTCAGCAGCTTGCCGTCGACCAGCAGGCCGTCGTAGCGCTCGGCCTTCCACTTCAGCACGTCCTCGACGGCCGGCACGGGGCAGCGGTACTCCTCGCCCTCGGGCGTGTAGAAGACCTCGTCGTTGCCGTCCTGGTAGCTGTGCGAGAGCGTGATCCGCTCCGATTCCAGGATCTCGTAGCGGTCGTCGGCCTGGGCCGTGATCTCGCTGATGCGCCCCGTGAGCAGGTCCTTGACCTTCATCTGGATCTTGCTGCGGCGGTCGGACTTCCAGGCATTCCAGTGGATCACTGTGGTGATTCGGCCCTGGTAGGAGACCAGGAAGCCCTTGCGCAATTCGATCGCCGTCAGCTGGGACATGTGGGAACTCTTCGAAGCGGGGTGGTTCGGGCCGAACAGGATACGGTGCGCTGCCGGATCCTGCACGCATCGGCCTTTGGTAGGCTCGCGCAGGATGGAAGTGGCCAACGAGCCCTTTGCCGGCGCCCGGCGCGTGCTCGTCTGCGTCGGGCTCTTCCTGCTCGGCTGGTGGATCGCGGCGCGCAGCATGCAACCCGCGGGCGCGCGCGGAGCCGACGCGCCGGCGGCCGAGTTCTCCGCCACGCGCGCGCTCGAGCGCTGGCGCGCGCTCCCCGGCAGCGCTGTGCCCCATCCGGTCGGGAGCGCGGCACACGAGGAGTTGCGCGCGGGCCTGGTCGAGGCCTTGCGCGCGCTGGGCTACGCGCCGGAACTGCAGGAGGCGCTCGTCGTCCAACCGGGCCTCGCCTGTCTCGTGCGCAACGTGCTCGTGCGCATCCCCGGCAGCGCTCGCGAGGGAGCGCTGCTCGTGTGCGCGCACTACGACTCGGTGCCGGCCGGCCCGGGCGCGGGCGACGACGGCGCGGGAGCGGCGAGCGTGCTCGAGATCGCGCGCGCGCTGAAGAGCAGCCCGCCGCTCGAACGCGACGTGATCCTGCTCTTCGACGACGCCGAGGAACTCGGCCTGCTCGGCGCGCGGGCCTTCTGCGAGCAGCACGCCTGGGCCAAGGACGTCTCGCTGGTGGTCAACCTGGAGGCGCGCGGCACGAGCGGGCCGTGCTTCCTGTTCGAGACGAGCGACGAGAATGCGGCGCTGATCACGCTCGCCGCCCGCGTGCTCCCGCAAGCCTCCGCCTGGTCGGCCTCCTACGAGGTCTACCAGCGCATGCCCAACGACACGGATCTGACCGTGTTCAAGCAGCAGGGCTGGCAGGGCTACAACCTGGCCTTCATCGCCGGCCTGCGGCACTACCACACCCCGCGCGACGAGGCCGCGCGGCTCGCGCCGGCCAGCGTGCAGCAGATGGGCGAGAACGCGCTGGCCCTCGTGCTCGGGATGGCGCAGAACCAGCTCGACTCGGACGCCCGCGGCAGCGCGGTGTACGCGGATTTCCTGGGCCTCGTGCTGCTGCACTGGAACGAGCGCTCGAACCTCCCGATCGCAATCGGGCTCGCGCTGGCGATCCTGTACGCGTTCTGGACGCGGGCGCGCAAGCGCCGCTGGCGCGTGCAGCCGGTGGTGCTGTGCGCCGGCACGGCGCTGGTCGGCCCGCTGCTGGCCGCGCTGGCCTGCTTCGGACTGCAGGCGCTCGCGCTGGCGGGCCGGAGTTCCGCCTGGCCGAACGCGGCCGAGCCGCTGTGGATGCGCGCGGCGCTCGGCGGCGGCGCGCTGGCGGCCTGGTTCGCGCTCGCGGGCGCGCCCTGGAGCGCGCGCGCCACGCTCGAGGAGCGCTGGGCCGGAACGGCACTCTTCCTGGCGCTGTTCTCGATCGTTCTCGCGATCGGCCTGCCGGCCGCGAGCTATCTCGCGATCCTGCCGCTGGTCTCGACGCTGCTCGGATTCTCGCTGCACGAGATCGCGCGCGAGAGCCTGCCGCAGGGCCGGCCCTGGATGCTGGCCATCCCCGCCTTCGTGATGAGCGTAGGCGTCGTGGCGCCGCTGCTCGTCGCGCTCGAGTGGGTCTTCGAGTTCCGCGTCTCTGCGGCGCTCGGCTTCCTCGCGGCGCTCGTGTTCCTGCCGCTGTGGGTCATGGCGGCCGAGGCGCCGCGCCTTGCGCGCGCACTCGCAGCCGTCGCGCTCGTCTCCGCGCTCGGCCTGGTGTTCGGCGCGCGCGCCTCGCCGGCCTGGACCGAGGACCACCCGGCCCCGCTCTCGCTGCAGCACTACCAGGAGGCCGCGGGTGGCGAGGCGCGCTGGTCCTTCGAGACCCCCGAGAGCGAATTGCCCGCGCCGCTCGCTCACGAGTTCGAGCGCGCGCCGAGCGGACTGCTCGCTTTCGCGCGCCCTGGACGCAACAGCTTCCAGCGGCCGGCAGAGCGCCTCGATGCGCCGTTGCCGCGCCTGGAGATCGGCGGCGAGGGCGATGCACCCGACCGTCTGCACGTGGAGTCGCGCGCCGGCGCGCGGATGCTGATCCTCGCCTGCCCCGCGGGCGTCGCGCCGGCGGCCCGGCTCTGGGACGGCCAGGGTTTCGAGCTCT
>Ga0315912_10006103_pt1 | contig 10884 bp, 10 predicted proteins | sample VfabasoilMG_FD_204469 | JGI IMG/M metagenome (GOLD analysis project Ga0315912, IMG submission 204469) | Garden soil microbial communities collected in Santa Monica, California, United States - V. faba soil | ecosystem: Environmental > Terrestrial > Soil > Garden | place: USA: California...
TTACTGATCAACCGAATGGATGGTTGGGTGCGACGGAGAAGGTGGATTGGCCGATAATTGTTAACCTTCGGCTCGATCCGTTTGAGCGCACTGGGATACCTGACGGCAAGTCGGGTTCCCTCGCCTACTACAATTGGTTTGTCTATGAGTTCTGGCGTTTTGTCTTTGTACAGGATGTCGTTGGAAAGCTCGCCCAGACTGCAATCGAGTTTCCGCCGATGCAACGTGGCGCGAGCTTTAATTTGGCTGCAGTCAAGGCGAAGATCGATGAGGCGATAGAACGACAAAACAGTCGGTAGGCAAAGGCGGGAGCGTCGCGGAATCGTGTCGCTCCCCATTCTTATACCTCATCCGCTGACCAAAATGGATCCGAGAAGGTGAACAATATCTTCGAATTGAATACCCGTGCGGTACGCAGGCGAGCTTTATTGATCGGCGCAACGTCAGCCGCCGCTCTCGCAGCAATGTCAGCGCCGGCCATGGCACAGATTCAGGCGGATCCGCTCGGCGCCTGGAACGACGGGCCGGCGAAGCAGGGTATTCTTGAGTTTGTGCGTGTCACGACCACTCCGGGCAGCGCGCAATTTGTGGCACCGGAAGAACGCATCGCAACCTTCGATCAGGACGGCACGTTATGGGTGGAGCATCCGATGTATTCGCAGGTCATGTATTGCCTGGACCGTGTGCCGGCCGTGGTGAAGACGAAGCAAGAATTGGCGAAAGTCGAACCATTCAAGACTGTTTTGTCCGGCAACCGTGAGGCGATGGCGCGACTTTCCATGCGTGATCTAGAGGCAATTCTTGCCGCTACTCTCACTGGCATGTCTGTAGATCAATTCAATGCTGACGCGAATCGTTGACTCGAGACTGCCCGGGATCCGCGATGGAAGCGGCCCTATACGGACCTCACCTATCTTCCAATGCAGCAGGTTCTGCAATTCCTGCGTGCCAATGGCTACAAGACGTACATCGTCACAGGTGGTGGACAGGATTTCGTGCGTGTCTACGCCGAGCAAGTGTATGGCGTCCCGCCTGAGCAGGTGGTGGGAACCATCGGGGGAACCAAGTATGGCTATGGCGCGGACGGCAAGCCGTTTCTGACCAAAGAGCCGAAGCTGCTGTTGAATGACAACAACGCCGGCAAGGTCGAGGGTATTCACATGATGATCGGCCGTCGACCTCGAGCTGCGTTCGGCAATTCTCCGGGCGACCGCCAGATGTTGGAATACACCAAGGCGGGCGTTGGGGCGCGACTGTCGATGCTGGTGCTGCATGACGATGCGCAGCGCGAGTATGCTTATGGCCCGGCCCGGGGGCTGCCGAATTCCAAGGTCGGAACCTTCCCGCAAGAATTGTACGACGAGGCGATGAGGAAGGGTTGGCCAGTCATTAGTATGAAGAACGACTGGAAGCGGATCTTTGCATTCGAGTGACGCCTTAAAACCTGCACCGATTAAGAGGTTTACAATGCAAACTCGCCGGAACTTGCTGGCAACTTTGGCCGTAACTCCAGCCCTACCAGCATTAATTGCGCCTCGCCACGCTCGTGCGCAGGTCGCCTCGGTTGCGGCCATTGATATCGCGTTGGAGCCAGACGCGATGATGCTGCAAAAGGCCCGTGCGGCGAATACCCGCCTTCTCGCCGCCTATCCGAATGGTTTTTCACTGGATGAGACCCATCATCCGCATGTCACGATATTGCAGCAGTTTGTCCACATAGCGGATCTCGACAATGTCTATTCCGCGGTCAATAGCGTCCTCGCGAAAGAAAAGACGAATCTTTGGAAGCTGCACGCGTTCAAGTACTATTTCATTCCGTCGCCGCCGATTGGATTGGCAGGTATTGTTGTCAGGCCTACGCCAGATTTGCATCGATTGCAGGACAACATTGTTAAGGTAGTGACCCCGTTTACGGTGAAGATCGCCACTGCAGCGGCCTTTATGAGCACCGAGGGTGGTCGCGATATTCAGAGTTTCCTGCTCGAATATGTAGCCGACTTCACAAAAATTGCAGCCGGCCCGAAGTTCAATCCGCACGTCACAATCGGGGTCGGTACAGAAGTCTATCTCAAGGCGATGCTCGCGGAACCATTTGAGGAATTCACGTTCTCCTCAATAGGCGCTTCAGTTTACCAACTAGGCAGCTTCGGAACCGCGCGGAAGAAGCTCGCAATATTGAATACGACGGGCTGAAATGGTCTGACGGAGAGCTCAGTGTGAACGGATCGGCTTCTACAGCCAATCCATGAATCAAACCAATCCCTTACGACACGTCCGCCAAGCAAATCCCTACAATGCCGTGAATGGGATGTGGCTAGCGGGAGGAGCCTGGCTGTGTCCGTTGACCTGAGACCCGACTTTCTACCGGCGTTTGGCGCGCGACCGCCTGAGCGTGCTGAAACTGGCGAAGGAACTGGGCAACGTCGCGGAATCCTGCCGCCAGCGGGGCCCGGACCGGACCAGTTTCCACTGTCCGTTGGCAGGAAATTTAAGACAGGGAAGACTGCTCAGGAAGGGCATCGTGCCCGCACCCGCGGGCGAGCGGCAGCTCAATCCCGAGGCCCGCACCGCGTTGCTGACTGCAATCGGCAAGGCACGCACGTGGATCGATCGCCTCATGACCGATCAGGTCGCATCCTTCGCCGAGATTGCTCAGCAGGAGGGGAAGGGCGAACGCCACGTCCGTCTGCTGGCGCCCCTCGCCTTTCTCTCGCCCAGCATCGTCGCCGCCATTGTCGCGGGCCGCGCCCCAGCCAATTTGACTGTGACCGGCCTGACCCGCTCGCTGCCCCACCTCTGGGCCGAGCAAGAGCAGCGCGTCCGGATCACATAGGCGGCGCCGCCAGCTTCAGCGACGGGCTTCGCGCCAAGAGTGGATCCGGTCGCACCGCTCATTTTTTCGAACTGCCCCTTTTTAGAGGTGAAAGAAAATCCGCAATTCGCGGGGTTGTCCGGCTACCAACCAGTCTCAGGATATAGCGAACCGGTCTTCGGCCGCGGACTTGCGACTCGTACAGATATTGGGATTCCGGCTTTGGAGACCGGGCGGTCAGAGCGGCCGGGGATGCCCGCGCCTCAGCGCCGACGGCGCCGCAAAGACCGGGATCCACGCTCTAACCCCCGGGAATACCGCGCAGTCTGCCAAGCGTGGAAATCAGGTCCTGCAGACCGAAATGCGTGGCTGGGGTGGGAGGATTCGAACCTCCGCATGGCGGAGTCAAAGTCCGCTGCCTTACCGCTTGGCTACACCCCAACGTACCGCCCGCCGGGCGAGGCGTGAATAGGCCGTGCGCATCCTCAGGTAAAGGGGCCTGGTCCGCTGCGCGCGTCGCCGCCCTAGCCTTCAGGCCGGACCACCAGCACTGTACCGTCCACGCCATCCACGCGCAGCCGCGACCCCGGCTCCGGTATCGCGACCCCCGAGGAAAGCCGCGCCGCCCAGTCGCTGTCGCCCAGCCGCACCCGGCCTTCCCTTCCGGCAAAACTCAGCGCGACCGCGGAGCGCCCGATCAGCCCGGCCTGCTGCGTGTTCAGCCCCGGCGCCGGCGGCCGCCGCAGCTTCAGGCCCACGGCGAGCGCGATAGCCGCGAATACCGCATAGATGCCCACCTGGCTGCCGAACGGGATATCCCATGCCAGCAGCACCAAGCCGTTGGCCAGCGCTGCCAGGCCCAGCCACATCATGAACACGCCGGGACACGTCATCTCCATGCCCAGCAGAGCGAGGCCAGCCAGCAGCCAGATAACGCTGGCGGGAGCGTTCGCGATCATCTAGCCGCGCCCCCACGGCCCCTGGCCCGGGGCCGTCGTCGGCGGCACGCCCCCGCTCCATACACCGCCGGCCCGCGGCGAACCTGGCGCGGCCGGCGGTGCCATCGGCGTGGTGTCCACCAACGGCGTTGTCACAATGGGTGCCGGGATCGGCGGAATCTCGGCCGGCGTGGCGGCACGCGGCGCCGGCGGCTCGCTGTGCGGCAGGGGCCCGCGCGGACGGCCTCCACCGCCGCCCCCGGCAGACGGGCCGGACGGCCCCGCCGGCGGCTCCCCGGTATTGCGGAAGAGTTCCAGCGCCTGGGTGATTCCGCCGGCCAATGCCGAGGACTCCATCGGCACCACCACCAACCGCGTGTTCGGTGCACTTGCCACGCTCTGGAACGCGCGCACGTAGCGGTCCGCGATGAAGTAGCGCAGCGCCGCGTCGCCTGACTGCGCCGCGGCCTCCGACACCATCCGCGTTGCGGTGGCCTCGGCTTCCGCCAGCCGCTCCCGCGCTTCCGCGTCCTGCACCGCCGCGATGCGCCGGCCTTCCGCGGCCAGCACCAGCGCCTGCTTCTCGCCCTCCGCCCGCTTGATCTGCGCCTCGCGCTCGCCGTCCGCCCGCGCCACCACCGCGCGCCGCTCGCGCTCGGCTGTCATCTGCAGGTTCATCGCCCGGATCAGGTTCTCCGGTGGCTCGATCTTGCGGATCTCCACGCGGGAGACCTTCACGCCCCACGGCTCCGTCGCGCCATCCAGAATCGTCAGCAGTTGCGAATTGATCCGCTCGCGCGAGGACAGCGTCGCGTCCAGTTCCATCTCGCCGATCACCGCGCGGATGTTGGTCATCGCCAGCGTGGTCAGCGCCACCTGAAGATTGGCGACCTGGTACGCCGCCTTTTCCGCCTCCATCACCCGGAAATAAATAATCCCGTCCACGGCGACGGAGGCGTTGTCCCGCGTGATGACCGACTGTTCGGGAATGTCGACCACCTGTTCCTGGACGTTGATCTTCTTGCCGATCTGATCGATGTAGGGAACGACAAAGTTAAGCCCCGGCTGCAGCATGTGCGTGTAGGCGCCGAAGCGCTCGACCGTCCAGATATAGCCTTGCGGCACGGTCTTGACGCCCATCAGGAACGTCAGGATGACCAGTACCAGGATGCCGAGGAAGACGTAGGTGAACATGAACCGTTCTCTGCCCTTTGCTTCCGGCGCGGAAGCCCGCGCCGCGACGCGCTGATACTGCCACGAATTCACAAGGAGACGCCATGATAACCGGAGCCCGCACCCCCCTCACCGTCGATCTGTCCGGCCTGCGCGTGGCGATTTCGGCCGGTGCCGGCGGCATCGGCCGCGTGATGGCGGACAGCTTCACCGCCTGCGGCGCCAGTGTTTTCGTATCCGACGTTGACACGGCGGCGCTGGCTTCCTGCCCCTATCCGTCCATCCGCGCCGATGCCGGCGTGGTGGCGGACATGGAAAATTTTGTGGACACGGCAGTCGGGCGCCTGGGCGGCCTGGACGTGCTGGTGAACAACGCCGGCATCGCCGGTCCCACCGCCCGGGTGGAGGACGTGAAGCCGGACGAGTTGGACGCCACCCTGCGCATCGACCTCGCCGCCATGTTCCACGCCGCCCGCCGCGCCATCCCCGCCCTGCGCGCCGCCGGCGGCGGTTCCATCGTCAACCTTTCCTCCGCCGCCGGCCGTTTCGGCTTCCCGCTGCGCAGCCCTTATGCCGCCGCCAAGTGGGGCGTGGTGGGCTTCACCAAGTCGCTCGCTATCGAACTCGGGCCGGACGGCATCCGCTGCAACGCCATCCTCCCCGGCCTGGTGGACGGCCCGCGCATCCGCGCCGTCATCAAGGCCAAGGCGGTGGCCGCCGGCATCAGCGAGAACGAACAGACCGAACGCGCGGTGACCACCACCAGCCTGCGCTGCTTCGTGACGCAGCAGGACATCGCCAACATGGCGCTCTACCTGTGCAGCCCGTTCGGCGCGACGATCTCCGGGCAGGCGATGAACGTGGACGGGGACATGCAGGTGCTGATCTGAGCCGCCGCCGACAGCCTCGCACCCACGTCACCCCGGCGAAAGCCGGGGTCCACGACTTCCTGCACGATGGCGGAGGCGACCAGTCTTAACCCTCCTCCCGCAACCGCACGATCCCCGCGAAGGTGATCAACGCCAGCGTCGCAATGACCTTGCCCAGGATCGAAAACCCACCGAACAGGTAGCGCCACGTCGCCACGGAAAATGTCAGCACCTTGCCCTTGTGCTCATCCGGCTCCGTGCTGATTTCGCATTTGCTCTGCTGGTGCAGCGGTATCACCGGCAGCATCGTATCGATGGCATATAGCAGCGCGCTGATCTGGTTGCCGCAATGCAACTCCACCGCCGCCTCCGGCGCCGCATGGCGCGGATACACCGGTTGGCCGCCACTATTCGCCACCTCCAGCGAATTGCCGGTGCTCAACACCATCACCTTGTCTACGTAGTTAGCCTGACAGACACCCATCGTGCCGATCGCGACGGTACCCAGCAGCACGAGTGCCGCCCGGCCCGGCGCCAACCCATAGCCAAACAGAAAGCCCCACAACCACCACAGCACGCGGAAAAACGGATTCTGCATCTCTGCCCGCGCAAACCCGGCAATGGCGATCTTGCGCGCCGCATCCGTATGCCCCTGCACCCGTAACACCTTCGCCAGTTGCTGATACGGCTGTGGCCTGTAATTGTCCTGCCGCTTCAGCCAGGCGATGCGCTTATCCACCATGGCCGTGTCATCGCCGTCGCGCATCAGGTTGATCCGGTCGTAGCTGAAACCATCCAGCTTCAGCGTCCACGGATTGTCGCCGCCACCCCAGCCATCGGGAAAATTCCAGTCATCATCGAGGCTACCGACCCGCAGCCCTTGCAGATCGAGATGCCCTGCCACCTCGGCGAGCATCGACCGCGCCTGCAACGCCGCGCCAATATTAGTGTGCGACAGGTCGAACAGGAGGTCCGGATTTTCGTTCGTGTAGGCAATCCGTACCCCCGGCGCCTGCCCAATTGCAAGTGGGAAACGCAGCTCATCCCACGCCAACACCGTGCCGATACTGGCACGGCTGAGGTTGATTCCGCCTAACACGGTCGTCCGTCTCAGCAACACATTGTCGCCAACTTCTAGATTGCTGGCTCGCAACGCATCGCCGCCCGGGCTGAGCAACCACGCACCGATAGCAATGACATCCGCACCAACCCTGCTACCCCTCAGTGAAACCCGCCCCTCCGCGCGCAGGTCGCGCAACTGTACGTCGCCGCCGATCTCGGCGTTCTCGGCTGTCAGCGCGTCCGCGTTACCATCCGGGGTGCGATTGCGAAGCTTGGCTTTACTACAGTCTAGATCGCCGACAATACGGGCACCAAGCAGCGTCACGCGGCCGGCCGCTTCAAATCCGTCACGTAGCAACACAGCGCCACCAGCATGTATCCCTTCGGCGTTCAGCGCCGTTCCGCTGCCATCCCGCGTGCGGTTACCAATCTTGGCCCCAGCGAACTCAAGGTTGCCGCTGATACGCGCACCGAGCAGGGACACGCGTCCCATCGCGTCGAATCCGTTGCCAAACAGCGCTCCACCACCTATCTCCGTCCGCTGGGCAATCAGCGCGGTCCCGCTGCCATCCCGCGTGCGATTGTGCAGTTTGGCGCCATCGCATTCCAGGCCACCGCCAATTCGGGCGCCGATCAGCGACACGCACCCGGACACCCGCATACTCGGAAGCAGCACGCTCCCCGCAATGCGGGCGTTCTGTAACGCCAGCGCATCGCCTCGCGGCTGACCCGGTATGCCAGCCGTTGCGGACAGGACTGCCCTAACGCCGAACACATCCCCCTCCACCTGGATACCGTCCGCAAGCACGCGCGCCCCTGCCTCCGCATCCACCGGGTGGCAGTGCCGAAAATCCAGCGACCCAGTCAGCCGCGCAAAGCCGGCACGCAGCTCCCTGAACGAACTGCTAGCGATCGACACCCGCGCAATATGCGCATTGTCGAGGTCGACCGGGTCAGGTAGCTCGCACTCCACCAGCACCAGCGGCGGCAACGGCCCCCCCTCCTTCCTCGCCGCATCCCGCAGGTCTAGTCGTCCCGCCACCCGCGCGTGCCGGATCCTCACCCCCGTCGCCGGCAACGCCCAATCCGCGCCATCCGGCCGCGCCGGCAATCCCAGCAGCAAATGCCGCAGAAACGTTCCCCGCAGCACTGGCCGCGGCTGATCCGCGCGAAACGCCATCACCGCGCCCCGCGCTACCGCGTCCAGCACGCGCTGCTCGTCCGCCGTCAGCAACTGGGGATGAAATTCGGCCATGCGCCCATCCGGCAATGAAATCACCGCCCAGCCTGCCGAATCTCTTGGCGTCCCGCAACAAACGCCTGGCGCCGGTGCGTTGCCAATTTCCGACTATTTTCCTATCATAGCCCCATGCGCAACCGCGTCAACACCATCCCCCGCCATCGCCGGGCCAGCGTCCAAACCACGCTGTACCACCTGTACCAGCCGTACCAGGCTGTACCAAACCCACTCCCACGAAAAATGGTACACCCCGGCTCACGTGGAAGCCTGCCGCTCCGGAAACAGCCGCTTGAAATTCGCCTGCCCCGTATGCGCGGTCAGCCCGCCATCCACTACCAGGCAGTGGCCGGTGATGTAGCTCGCGTCGTCCGAAGCCAGGAATGCCACCGCGGCGGCAATCTCCTCCGGCTTGCCCGGCCGGCCCATGGGCATGCGCGGCAGGTAGTCCTCCATGATGGTGTTGTTCTCCCGCATCCACCGCGTCGCAGGCGTCTCGATCAGGCCCGGCGCGACGGCATTCACCCGCACCCCGTCCTTTGCGTGGTCGATCGCCAGGTTGCGCGTCAGGTTCACCACCGCGCCCTTGGCAGCGTTGTAGGCAGCGAACCCGTAGTCCCCGTGCAGGCCGGAGATGGAGGCGGTGTTGATGACCGCCCCGCGTGCGGCGATGAGATGCGGCAGGGCGAAGCGCATGCCGAAGAAAATGCTGTCCACCGTCACGTCAAACGTCTTGCGCCAGCGCTCGTAGGAAACCTCCGTCACGTAGCCCCAGCAGCCGATGCCGGCGTTGTTGGCGAGGATGTCGATGGCCCCGAACCGCGCCACTGCCTCTTCCATCAGCGCCTGCATGTCCGCCTGGACGGAGACATCGGTGCGCAGCGCCAGTACCCGGTCCGCCGGCACGCCCAGCGCCACGACCTGTTCCGCCAGTGCCGCCTCATTGATATCCGCCATCACGACGTTCGCGCCCTCCTCCGCAAACCGGCGTGCGATAGCCAGGCCGATGCCGGACGCGGCAGCGGTAACCACGGCCGTGCGGCCAATGAAGCGTTGCATGCTTGTCTCTCCTTCCCTTCCGGCGCGCAGCAAAGGCTGCCATGCCCGATTCAAGCACGCCGGGCGGAAAGGATCACTCCGGGCGGTCGCGGCGGATGGTGCCGAGCGCGATGCCGCCGACGATCAACAGCGTGGCAAGAACCAGCGGCAGGTCCAGCGGTTCCCCCAGGAACAGCACCGAACTCATGATGCCGACGACGGGAGTGGCCAGGATGCAGAGCGACGTCGTCGTCGCGGGCAGGCGGCGGTTCACTTCGTGCATGGCCCAGAATGTCAGTGCGGATGCGACCAGGCCGCCATAGACGAACTCAGCGATCAGTGCCGGGTTCCAGGCGATGCGCGGCATACCCTCAACCGCCACCGCCAGCCCCAGCAGCACGAAGCTGGCCAGCAGCGTCTGCCAGAACAGCAACTGGAACGGCGAGGATACCCAGCGATGCGCCCGCACATACAGGATGCTGACGGACCAGCAGAGCGCGGCCAGCAGGATCAGCCCATTGCCGGCCAGCGCCGCGCGATCGCTCCAGTCGAACTCCAGCGGATTGAACAGGACGAGCAGCCCCACCATGCCGATGCCCACGCCCAGCAGGCGCAGTCCGGGCATCGCCTCGCGCAGGAACAGCCAGGCCCCAGGCGCGACCCACAGCGGGGTGGTGTAGCCGAGCACGATAGACCGGCCGGCCGGCACGTATTTCAGCCCGAAGGAGATCAACGCGCCAAACGCGACCGAGTGCATCAGCCCGCTGATGGCAATAACCGGCAGGTCGCCGCGCCGGGGCAGGATGAACTGGCCCCGCGCCAGCAGCAGCACCAGAAGCGCGGCACAGCCGATAGATGTACGAAGCACGGTAGACCAGATCGGTGGGACCTCAGCGACGATCAGCTTGATGACGACCCAGGAGCAGCCCCAGCCGAGCACCACGACGGCAAGCAGCAGAAACGCCAGACGGCGTTCGGACAGGGAGCTTATCACTGCGGAAGTTTGTTCTTTTCGCACATCACGGTGGTGAGCCCGCAGGGATTCGAACCCTGGACCCCAAGATTAAAAGTGTTGAGGTTTTCATGTGATTCCAATGGTCAGTTTCTGAAATAAGCCTGTCTCGATCATCATCTGTTCCAGAGGACCGCGTGAGTTTCGGAAACCGGCTGGTCCCGCCGGCGCGCGACCAGCGGACCGAAAACGCCGTGCTGATCGCCGAGGCCCGCGACGTACTAGCCAAGGAACAGGGCCGGGACAACCTGGTCGCGGCAAACTACCTGGTCCTGGTCACGTGTGAGCTGACGAAGCGTTGTCCTGTGGGTCGAAGAGACCAAGCTTCACTACCGGCCAAAGCTAATTGGGTACTCGCCGATGCACTAGACCGAGGTTCGAAGGTGGCGCCGGGCCACGGCGGCCAATCTCTCATGGGCCGGCCGGAAGAGAAACCTGGAACCCAGTCGCAACAGCGAGGCAACGAGTGCAAAAACCTCAGATTCGTAGTTTTATGGTTTTCTTTTAAATTCAAAGGTCGGTTTCTGAAATCGACGCGCCTTGATCATCATCTGTTCTATGTAGGCTCGATGAGTTCTGGAAACCAGACGGCCGCGCCAACGGGCGACGATCGCACCGAGAAGGCCGTCCTGGTCGCCGAGATGCGCGACGTGGCCCGGGGCCAACACGAGGCCGGGAACCTGATTGCGGCGAACTACCTGGACTTGGTCACGGATGAACTGGCCAGGGCAGTGGTGGAGCTG
>Ga0315912_10006104_pt1 | contig 10884 bp, 8 predicted proteins | sample VfabasoilMG_FD_204469 | JGI IMG/M metagenome (GOLD analysis project Ga0315912, IMG submission 204469) | Garden soil microbial communities collected in Santa Monica, California, United States - V. faba soil | ecosystem: Environmental > Terrestrial > Soil > Garden | place: USA: California...
TGCGCGAAAAGGACGGCCTCGCGCGCATCTGGTGGCTGCTCTTGCTCGACTACATTCCCGTGCTGAACCTCGTCATCTTGCGCGGCTGGCGCTGGGAGGTGGCGCGCCGCTTCGCCCATGGCATCCAGCCGGTCCTGCCCGAAATGGGCCTGATCCTGAAGTTCACCGCGCGCGGGCTCGGGCTCTGGCTGATGACGTTTCTCTACGGGCTCGTTCCCGTGATCATCATCTCTCAGGCCGGCTGGGGCGGCCTCCGGGATTTCATCAGCGACGCCTGGACGTTCCTCCGCATCCTGGCCGGGTTCGAGAAGAGCATCACGCTCACGCAGTTCCTGCTCACGGAGCTCTGGCACAGCTTGCTCGCGGCGCTGGTCGATGGCAGCTGGCTCCTCATCTCGCTCCCCCTCTATCGCTCTGCGATGATCCGCTACGCGGCGACCGGGCGCTTCAGCTGCTTCTTCGATGTCGTCGCGAACTTGCGATTCGTGCTCGCCTTCCCCGGAGCCTTCGCGAAGCTCTACCTCTATTCCTTCCTCCTCAGCGGCGCGATTGCGGTCGGCAGCGCCGTCCTGCTGGCGACGGGCATCGGAGCGCTCGTGGTCCCGCTCGTCAGCCTCCCGGTCTACTATTGGACGACCGCGGCGGAGTACGGCCACCTCGGCCACGCGTACCTCGAGTTCGAGCGCAAAAACCCGCAAAAACGCGGCGCGCTGTCGGCCCTCCGCACGCTGAGCCCCGCGCTCGCCTGCCTGACCTTGCTCGGCTACTGCACCTTCACGAAGCCTGCGCCGCGCTCACAGCCGGCGAGCAGCGCAGGCTGCGGCTACGATCCGGGTGTTTCCGCCGCTCGAACCGCCCCGGCCACCGAGCAAGCCGCGCTCGGCGCACGGCCTGCCGCTCGGCCGCCCACCACCGCAGCGACGACGGCGGCCGTCCGCCCGCCCGCCGCCGCCTCCGCGAACGCGGGCGATGCCGCCGTCCTCGCCTTGATCCACGCGTACTATCGCGATCTGAACCAGCAAACGTTCGATGCGAATCGCTACTTCGAGCCCAACGTCGAGCGCTACATCACGATGCTCAACACCTCGACCACGGCGATGAACAGCTACATCCAGAAGACGCTGCCCAAGCAGTTCAAGAACTACGACTTCCAGTACGAGGAAGGGTCGCTCGAGCGTGAGCCGACCGGAGCGTACGTCTTCGTCGAGCACGCCCGTTACTATGTGGTGGCGAGGAAGGAGCAGCAGGACAAGCGCTACCGCGTCCGTGTGCGTGTCGCGCCGGGCGGCAGAATGGTGTTCTTTCAACAGTTCCAGCCGCTCCCGCCCGCCGTCGGCGCCCTCGCGACGAAGCCTTAGGCGCCCGTCGCCCGAGCGAGCACGGCACGTTCGCGACGACCGGGCTCCTCCGCCTCCACGCCTCCCGATGAATGAAAGCTTCGGAGTGGCTGCCGGAGTTCCATACGCGTCGTAATCCGCCGGTGACGATGGAAAGCGCGTCGGTTACAAATCCCGCATAATCTCGGCGATCACGTGCCGTCGTGCGGACGGCGTGCTCACTCGGCGCCTTCGCGGGAATTGATGGGGTAGGTTTCGTCGATCTGGCAGCTTAGGAAGGTCTCACATGAGGACAGCTACTCGACTCGTTTCCGTCTTCGCGATGCTCGCCGCGGCGTGCTCGCCGCCGCCCTTGGAGCAGAACAACGGCAGCTCGGGAGCACCCGCCAACGGTGGCAGCGGCGGGACGCCGTCGACCGGTAGCGGTGGCAAGGCAACGGGCGGCACCGGCGGCAGCGCCGGCACGAGCACCGGGGCAACGAGTGGCACGGGGCCAATGGTGGGCGGCAGCAGCGGCTCGGGCACCGGCGCAACGAGCGGCGCCGGCGCCAGCATGGGCGGAGCGAGCGGCGCCGGCGTCGGAGGAGCGAGCGGCGCGCCCCCCGCGGGTGGGATGAGCGGAAGCGGTGCGGTGGCGGGCGAATCGGCCGGCGGGAGCGCAGGCAGCGCAGGCAGCGCAGGCAGCGCGGCGGGTGGTACGGCGGGCGAAGGTCAGGCCGGCATGGGGCCGCTCGGCTGTCCCGCGCTCCCGACCGCGGCCGTAGCGGCCGCCGACGTCGTCCAGTTCAACGACAACGGTGGCTGGTGCTGGTACCAGGACGAGCGCGCGCTGGTCGATACGAAGGCTGGAAAATTCATCATCGGCTCGGTGGCGAGCGGCGGCTCGCGCGACAGCGATCAGGAGGTCGTCGTCTACGACATCGCCGCCGGAACGAAGAACAAGACCACTCTCCAGAGCGACCTGAACCCCGACGATCACAACGCGCCCGCGTTCTTCCTGCGGCCCGACGGCGGGGTTGCGGCGCTCTGGGCCACGCACCGCGATACGTGTCTCAGCTATTTCAGCACGTACGACGGCACCAGCTGGGCCACGCACAAGACCTACGATTGGACCAAGGACGGCTGCCCGTGGGACGCGTCGAGCAATCCGAACCCGCCCCACAAGGTCACGTACGCGAACCCCTGGTTCCTGTCGGAAGAGAACAAGGCCTACGCTGGCGTTCGCTCGGTGAGCACCAGCCCCGCGCTCCTGTCGTCGAGCGATGCCGGCAGCAGCTGGAACTTCTACGGGCGTCTCACCCAGACGCCGACGACGGGCTACGTCGCCGGCTACTTCAAGTACTGGGGCAACGGCGTCGATCGCATCGACTTCGTCGGCACCGAAGCGCACCCCCGCGACAACAACAACAGCCTCTGGCACGGGTACTACAAGGGGGGGAAGCTCTACGACAGCAAGGACACGGTCATCGACGACATGGCGGGCGACATGACCGCCAAGAACGTCGACCAGTTCACCCAGGTCTTCAAGACCGGGACCTCCGCCACCGGCGGCCCCGCCCTCTGCCGCATGTGGAACCACGACATCATGCGCTACCCCGACGGGACCATCGTCGTCACCGGGCAGGGTCGCGCGGACACTTGCAACGATACGCCGAGCGGCTCCGATCCCGACAAGCGCATCATGTATTCGCGCTGGGACGGAACGAGCTGGAAGAGCACGTACCTCGTCAAGGCGGGCAACAAGCTCTACGCCGACGAGCAGGACTACACGGGGCTCAGCGCCATCCACCCGGACAACCCGAACGTCGTCTTCGTCTCGTCGAATTTCGATCCGCGCGACGACACCACCAAGACCTCCAAGAAGGAGATCTACATGGGTGTGACGTGCGACAACGGCGCCACCTTCAAGTGGGCCCCGATCACGTCAGGCTCCACGGTCGACAACATCCGCCCCATCGTTCCCAAGTGGGACTCGAGCCACACGCTGCTCCTCTGGATGAAGGGCACGTACAACACGGCGCAGAGCTACAGCATGCAGATCGTCGGCACGACGGCGATCTCCACGACCCCGGCGCCGTAACATCGGGCCGCTCGACTCCGGACCGTGAGCGGCGCCTGCGCTCGCTCACGGTGCGGGACTCTCATCGATAGACCACGTCTATCACTGACGGGGTTTCTTCGTATTGGCCCCCCTGCGCCCTGCGCCCCATGCTGAGGTCAGGGCAGCCCGACGGCTCGCCCAGAACACCATGACTCTCGCGGCACTCTACGGCGTCGGCTCGGGCGCGCTTCACGCGGTCACGGGGCCCGACCACGTGCTGAGCTTGGGCCCGGCCGCGCTCGACCGACCGGAGCGCTCGTTCGGGATCGGCCTGCACTGGGGCATGGGGCACGCAGTCGGGACCCTCGCGCTCAGCGTGCCTTTCCTGTTCGCGAGCCGCGTCGTCGAGCTCGAGGCGCTCGCCAGCTTCGGCAACCGGTTGTCGGCGGCGGCGCTGCTCGTGATGGGACTCTGGTCCTACCGTTCGCTACGACAGAACGCCGGGGCTCGCACTGCACGCGACGCGCGGAGCCCGGTGATGATCGGATTGGTTCACGGGATCGGGGGCGCGGGGAGCCTGCTGCTCGTTCTGCCCGTGCTCGTGAGCGGTGCCCTCGCCACGACGCTGCTGTTCCTGCTTGCCTTCGCCGTCGGAAGCACGCTCGCGATGGCTGGGCTCACCTCCATCTTGGCGAGGCTCGGCTCCGCGCTCGCCCGGTCGGTGCTCCCGCGCGCTCAGCGGGTCATCGCGTCACTGTCGATCGGTGTCGGTGCCGTCTGGCTCCTGTGCTGATCACTGCCTACCCCGCGCGCCGCACCGTCCGCACGAAAAGTCGCTGAGAATCGGCCCGCGTGGGGTGGCTTCAGACGGACGACACGACGCCCTCGACCCTCGTGATCGGCGATTGCTCCGGCGGCAACTGCAACGTCGAATGCCGCGCCGGGGACACCTGCACCATCGAGAGCTGTGACGGCGGCGATTGCACCATCACCTGCGCGGAGGGCGCCACGTGCAACTGTTCTCCGACCGGGTGCATGGTCGTCGCCCCCACGCTTTAGCAACTTCCTGAAATCGCTGAGTTTCGTCGTACCCACCCGAGTCCAGTCATCGGACCGGTACGATCTTGATCCCGAGTCGTATCACTCGGCGGCGAGCGCGTGCACTAAAGGAACGTGCATGGCTCGTCCCTATCTGGTCAGCACGTTCGGGCTCGGCTTTGCGCTCGCGGGATGCTCCGCGACGAGCGGTGAGGTCACCTCGACCCAGGCCGAGGCCGCCGAAGCGTTGCCCACCATCACGGCCAGCGTCCTCACCCCCGTGCTGCACGGCTACGACGACGCACCCCGCGCGCCCGACTCGGATGACACCGCCATCTGGGTGAACCCGAAGAAGCACGGCGAGGGCCTCGTCATCGGCGCGCTCAAGAACGCCGGCCTCCAGGTGTACGACCTCTCGGGCCACGTCCTTCAGACCCTCGTTCCGCCGAGCCATCCGGCCGTTTCTGCCGAGGATCCGCCGCCGCCCGGCCCCCAGCCCGACCCCGGCACCGGGCCTTGCCCGGACAGCGCTTCCGGCGAGGTCTTCGGGCGCTTCAACAACGTCGACGTGCAGTACGGCGTCGAGATCAAGTCGCACGGCAAGACCAAGAAGATCGACGTGGCGGTCGTGACGGATCGCGGTTGCGACCGGCTCCGCGTCTACTCCATCGACCCGAGCCGCGCGGGCTCGCCGCTCGTCGAGATCACGGCACCCGACGCGCCGCGGGCTTTCGCGCAGCGCTTCGAGCAACCGTCGCCGTTCCAGTCGCCCGGCGAGGACTCGCGGGTGGTCGCCAACGATCTCGACGATCAGAGCACCGCGTACGGCGTGACGCTCTACCGACCCGAGCATCGGGGCCAGGAGCTCCGCGCGTTCGTGACGCAGCGCCGGCGTGCCGTCGTCGGCGAGTTCGTGTTCTTCCCGAAGGGCGACGGCTTGCTCTCCTACCGCATGCTGCGCGAGTACCGCTTCGACCCGGTGTTCGAGGTGCCGAGCCCGAAACGCCACAAGAAGGCGCTCGACTGGACACCCTGCCGCGAGGATCCCGCGGAAGATCCGCAGTTCGAGGGCCTCACGGTCGATCAGGAGCGTGGCGTGCTCTACGCGGCGCAAGAGGTCGTCGGCGTCTGGCGCATCCCGCTCAACGACAGCTGGCCTTCGGTCGTGAGCGTGCCCGCGTCGCGCCTGATGGAGCCGACTCGTTCGTTTGGCGCAGGGTACTTTGCCGTTCCGGACGACGACGAGTTCTCGTGCGAAGAGGAAGCCCCCGAGGAGCCCGTGAGCGGCACCGTGGCCGTCGCCGGCAACCCGAACGTGGGCGGCGAGTTCCTCGAAGCCGACGTCGAGGGCCTCGCCATCTACTATCGCGCGCACAAGAAGGGCTACCTCATCGTCTCGAGCCAGGGGGACGACACGTTCCACGTCTTCGACCGCGCGCACCCCACCGACCACCTCACGGCCTTCCAGTTCGACGGCGTCGGCGAGACCGACGGCCACGACGTGGTCAACGTGCCCGTGGGTGCGGCGTTCCCGTTCGGCCTCTTCACGGTGCAGAACGGCAAGGCCCCGCCGCCCGCGTCCGAAGACGATATCAACGGCTACGAGTACGACAACTCGACCCAGTTCGAGCTCGTCGGGTGGGAGGACGTGGCCTCGACGCTCGGCCTCGCGGTGGACGAGGACAGCTACGATCCCCGGCACCCGCACGATTGATACGGGGACGCGCGCATGCTGGGGTTTGAACAGGAAGGCGAGAAGGCGGGAAGCAGATTTTTTGGGGTTCAGAGGCGAGCTCATCGGAGCACTCCGAATCAAAAAAAACCTTCTCGACTTCCCGGCTTCCTGTGAAATCCGCCGCCGGCCTAGGAGGCCATCAGGCTGCGTTCGGCGCCGTCGATGATGGCGGGGAGTGAGCCGTCGAGGACGCCGGCGACGCGGGCGAGCTCCCGCAGGAGCTCGAGCTCGCCGAGGGACATGCCGTCGCTCACGAGCGCGATGACGACGGCAGCCGTGATGCCCTCGAGGCCGACCCCTTCCGCGATGAGCGCCTGCCCGATGCGCGTCGCCTCCGTCACGATGGAGGGCGAGCGGGCGACGGCCGCCAGCGCCCGGGCGCGTTCCGTGAGCCAGGCTTGCTGGTCGGGAGCGCCGATCAGCTCGGCGAGCCGCACGATCCCGTCGAGCTCTCCAGCCTGCACCTCGCCGTCTGCGACGGCGATCAAGCATGCGGCTTCGAGCACGGCGCGCTTCGCCGGCAAGCCGCGCTCGCCGAGGGGCTTCACGAACGAGACGCTGCCGGGCGGCGGGCGCAAGAACGCGAGGGCCCGCTCGAGGTTGCCTGCCGCCTTGCCGGGCACGAACGCCCCTTGCTCGAGGTCACGCTTGTTTTCCACCAGCGCTTTCAGCATCACCTGCCGCACGCCCGATACGAACAGGGGACCGAGGAGCTTGCGCGAGAGCGTCGCGGATGCCTCCGCCACGACGTCCACCTGGGTTGCCTCCGCACCGAGCGGTGCGAAACGGTGAACGAGCACGGTTCCGGAATTCGTGCCGTGCAGGTAGCGGACCACGAGCGACCCGTCCGGCGCATCTTCGAGCTCCGCCACGTCGAACTGGGGCGCCCCGAGCACGTGAAAAGTCATCCGGATCCGGCGCACCCCGGGCGGTGCCGGCTCCCAGGCATACTGGATGTCGGAGTGAACCCTGTGGCGGATGTGGTGGTCGATATCGCGGTACTGCTGCCGCACGACCTCGAGAGGTCGCTCGATGCGAAGGGACGCGGTCACGCGAATCGTGTCGGACATCGAGCGCTGTCGTAAGACAGCTCGGCCCCGCTGGCTACCCCCCGCACGGGCGCCCACGCGCCCGAGAACCGCGGGCGGCGGGCTTCATGCTGCCGCGCGGCGCGTCGGTTTGGACGAGACGCGGAGCTCCGAGTGCGGACGAGCTCCCGCGAGTATCGCCACCGGCACGGCCGCGCGCATCACGTCCGCGAGCGGCGTGGCGCGAAACTCCGGCAGCAACCGCGCGAGCTTCTCACCCGCCAGCGTGTGCGACGTGCTCCAGAGGTAGCGCATCTCCCCGAGCTCGCGCGCGAGCTCCCAGAAGGGGCTGAGCGCCGTCAGTGCCCACCACGGAAACCGCGCGAAAGCGAGCGGGCGGCCGAGCTCCTGGCTCAGGAAGGCGCGCAGCTCTTCGGCCGTGAACGCGTGCCCCGGAAACGGCACGTCCTCGAACGCCGACAGCTCGTCGCGCTTCTCAGCCAGGCCGACCGCCGCTTCCGCCCAATCCGGCAGGAAGCAGTACGCCTGCATCGCCAGGGGATCGCCCGCCACCGTGACGCGACCGCTCTCGAGGCTGCGCAGGAGGACCAGCGACATCACGTCGTTCACGTGCGCCGGATCGATGAAGTTGCCGGCGCGGAGCACGATCGTGCGGACGCCGGAGGCCTCGTACGCGCGCTCCATCGCTTCGCGAATGCGACCCTTGCGCGTGTTGGGCAGGTGGGGCGTCGACTCCGACCACTCGCCGCCCTGGGCGCCCAGGTTGTAGACGTTACCGGGCACGATCACGGTGGCGCCGCTCGCCCTCGCTGCCTCGATCACCTGGGCCGTGTAGGCCGGAACGAGGCTGGCCCAGTCGTGGTACGCAGGCGGGTTCAGGCCGTTGACGATGACGTCCACGCCGCGAGCCGCTTCGCGCAGGTCTTCGGTGTGACGATTCCAGGTCTTGACGTGCCAGCCGGCCCGCGCGAATGCCGCCTGGCTGTAGCGGCCAATCTTGCCCGAAGCGCCGAGGATCAGAACGGTTTGCGTCATGGGGAGGGTCCTTCCTGTCTGCGTTTCCCCATGAATATGCGAGGCGGCTCGCGATTCCGGAATTGCCGAACTTCGCAGAGCGGGTATTCGTTCCTGAATGGCGCGCGGCACTCCTTCCCTCGATTGGTCCCTGGTGCAGGCATTCCTCGCCGTCGCCGAGCACGGCAGCCTCTCAGCCGCTGCGCGCGTCCTGGGCTCGAGTCAGCCGACCGTGGGCCGGCAGATCCACGCGATGGAGGAGCAGCTCGGCGCCGAGCTCTTCCAGCGCCACGACAAGGGGCTCACGCCCACCGAAACGGGCGAAGCCATGCTCGCGCCCGCTCGGGCGATGCGGCAGGCGATTCACGACATCGAGCTACGCGCGGCGGGCAAGGCCCACACGCTCGAGGGCGCGGTGCGCATCACCTCGAGCGTCGTGGTCGGCACCGAGCACCTCCCGGCGATGGTGGCGCGCATGCGTCTCGCCGAGCCTCGCATCGCCATCGAGCTCGACGTGAGTGACGAGGCTTCGAACCTGCATTTTCGGGAGGCCGACATCGCGGTGCGCCTGTTCCGACCGACGCAGCTCGACCTCGTGACGCTCCACCTCGGCGAGCTTCGCTTCGCGGCGTTCGCTTCCAAGAGCTACCTCGAGCGCCGAGGCACGCCGCGTCGACCCGACGAGCTCCTCGCGCACGACGTGGTCGGGATGGACCGCGAAACGGCCATCCTCGAGGGGTTTCGGCAGGCGGGTTTCCCCGTCGAGCGCGAGTGGTTCAAGGTGCGAGCGGACAATCCCGCCGCCTACTGGCAGCTCGTGCGTGCCGGCTGCGGCATCGGCTTCGGCCAGGTCCTCGTCGGACGCGGCGATGCGGGGCTCGTCGAGATACCGCTCGGCCTCGATCTCCCCCGGCTTCCCGTCTGGCTGACGGCACACGAAGCCGTGCGCAGCGCACCACGCGTGGCGCGCATCTGGGATCTGCTTGCCGAAGGCTTGCGCGACCTGCTCGCGCGCCCGTAGTCCGCTACGAAAGCGGCGTCGCGGGCGCGAAGGCACGAAAACGATGCCGGCCACGGAGCCAAGCCACTCGGGTGGGGCGCGCTTGCCCGTGCACCGAACGCGTAACATCCTAGGTAGCTCATGCTCTCTTTCGTACGCTTCGGCGCCCGCGCGCACTCTGCTTGGTCACCCGCCTTCGCCCTGGGCCTCATGCTGCTCGGTTGCTCGTCCGACGACCGCCCTCCAGGCTCGGGAGGCGCCGGAAGCGAGGCCTCGACTGGCGGAAGCAGCGCGATGGCCGGAGGCGGCTCGGGCGGAGCGAGCGCCATGGGCGGACGTGCCGGCTCCGGAGCACGCGGGGGCGGCGGCGGCTCGGGCTCGGGCTCAGGGGGAACCAGCGGCGGCTCGGGCCCGGGGGGAACCAGCGGCGGCGGCTCGACCGATGCCCGCGCGGCTTGCACCGCTCCGGCCGGCTACCGCAACCTTTTCGTCGAGATCCTCGGCAAGACTCAGGCGGAGGTCGACACCAAGCTCGAAGCCGCCGTAGCGCAGCTCTTCCACGGCACGGGCGACCAGCCCATCTACTACGAGCTCGACGCCGACGAAGCGTACGTCACCGACATCGCCAACAACGACATCCGGAGCGAAGGCCAGTCGTACGGCATGCTGATCGCGGTGATGCTCGACATGAAGCCCGAGTTCGACAAGCTCTGGAAGTTCGCCGCCACCCGCATGCGCCAAGCGACCGGCCTCTTCGCGTGGCAGCTCAACACCGACGGCACCGTGAAGTCCAAGTACGCGGCGCCCGACGGCGAGGAGTACTTCGCGATGGCGCTGATGCTCGCCTCACGTCACTGGGGCGACGACACCGGCACGAACTACGCGAACGAGGCCAAGGCCGTGATGAACGCCATGGTGAACGCCGGCGATTTCAACAAGAGCCCTGCGGTCGTCACCTTCGGTCCGGGCAACGACTTCAGCGACGCCTCCTACGTCCTGCCGCTCTTCTACTCGGAGTGGGCGTGCTTCGACACGGCGAACGCCGCGTTCTGGAACAGCGCCACCACGTACGGGCGCACCTTCTTCCAGAAGGCCACGGACGCGACGACCGGGCTCGCGCCCGAGCATTCCGGGTTCGACGGCTCTCCCCAGGGCGACTACGGCCCGGACGCCTGGCGCGTCCCGATGAACATCATGATGGATTACAACCTGAACCACGCCGATCCGTGGCAGGCCACGTATGCCGCGCGCATGGCCGCGTTCTGGACGAAAGAGGGGCTCACGAGCTACGGCAACCGCTACACGCTGAGCGGTTCGAAGACCGCCGACGGTCACGGCCAAGGCCAGACGAGCGTCAACGCGATGCTCGCCTTCGCGCTTCCCGCGGAGGAGGCGAAGCCGTTCCTCCAGGCGGCGTGGGACGCGTCCACGCCCACCGGCATGTACCGCTACTACGACGGGTGCCTCTACCTCCTGTCGATGCTGCACATGACCGGCAAATTCAACTTGTTCTACTGAGCGGCTCGACGACGTCTCGCTGCCCTGCGGCCGAGCGACAGACCGAGCGCCCCCACGAGCAGCGCGGTCGCTGAGAGCGCGCGCGGCGCCGAGCTCGTGACGCGGCAACCGCAGCCCGACTCGCTTTCGGCATTCGGCGACGCTTCGGGTGC
>Ga0315912_10006105_pt1 | contig 10884 bp, 9 predicted proteins | sample VfabasoilMG_FD_204469 | JGI IMG/M metagenome (GOLD analysis project Ga0315912, IMG submission 204469) | Garden soil microbial communities collected in Santa Monica, California, United States - V. faba soil | ecosystem: Environmental > Terrestrial > Soil > Garden | place: USA: California...
GCGGGCATTGGCGAGTCACCGGCTACCGAATGGCGATCTCGCGGGGTTGATGAAGCTGATGGCCGCGAGCTTCGTGCAGCAGGAAGAGAAGCGACGCTTTGGCATCGGAACGAAGCCGCGTCGGGTCAAGTCGAAGACGGAGACTGAGAGCAAGACGGAGACCGAGATCAAGACGGAGACCGAGATCAAGACGGAGGCGGAGGCGAACGCGCAGTCGGTGGACTCCACCGAACAGCGAACTCCACCAGGTGGAGCTTCTGGATCGCTGGCAGCGACGGAGGCTACGAAGATCGAGGCTGGCGGTGGCGCCGGGCGAACCGGCAAGCGTAGGCGGCACGTGCGGGTGGAGGTGACGCGCGAGGTTTATACTCGGGATGGCGGTTGCTGTACCTTTGTCTCCGCTACTGGGCGGCGCTGCATGGCTCAGGCTTTTATCCAACTGGACCATGTTCGGCCCTTCGCGAGGTTCGGCGGCGCCGATGTGCAAAACATGCGTTTGCTGTGCAGAGCGCATAACCTCTTGCACGCCAGAAACTGCTTTGGGGCCATGCATGTCAAGGCGAAGATTGCGCGGAAGAGTCAGGTGGCGGCACGGGCGAAGACGAAGTGACGCTCTGTGCCCTTTCACAGTTGCGAGCGATCGAATTCGCCGGTCGCGACCACGACGCCGTTGCCGCCGACTTCGACGCGGTCGACTTGAGCGGCGGTGCCGAATGCGCGGGCGTAGAGGGTGGAGGGGCGGGCGATTTCGGCGCCTTGTTCGATGGTCACTTGGTCACCGAAGGCAGCGCGAATCGGAGAGGACTCATGGCTGCAGGTTACACGGCAACGTGGGGCTGTGAGCGCTGGTGATTACCTGGTTTCCGTGCGGCTCATCTGGTCAGTTCACCCGGTCGTCCGAACGATCACTCTCGAGGTAGGAGCGGACTTGTGCTGTCGGCTGACGGCGAACTCGAAGAAGAGGGGAGGATGTCAAAAGTGTCATGTGTCGTTTGCGGTGTCTTCCAGGCTTGCTGGTCACTGCCATTGCCGATTAGAGATCACCTATCATGGGAGCTTTGTTCGAAAAGCGCTTAGGGGTCCGTTTGCGTTTTCAAGTCAGCCGGCTTCTGCTCGGCTCGTGTGTGGCTTTGGCTACTCTGGGCTGCGCGCATCGGCTCGGGCCGCCAGCGGGGACCGAAGTGGTGCACGTCGAGACGGGAAAGACGACGAAGGCCTATGTGTTGGATAAGCTCGGGCTGCCCACGACACGCGATACGGACGGGCAGCTCGAACTCTGGGGGTATGCGGACGGTCCGGCGGTCTCGAGCGTGCAAACGGCCTCCGTCAGGGGTCCAAACCACGATGTTGCGCTCAAGACTCGGCGCGGACCGGGGGCGCAGTCGATCGTGATGGTTTACGTGTTCGATGCCGCGGGTGTGTTGGTCGAGGTGAACGATATGCGAGGTAAGCAATGACTGCGTCTTTTCGTGTGCTGCTGCTGATTTTGACGTTGGCGCTGGGAGGCTGCGGCAGCGCCCAAGTGACCCCACAAACGGCGGCCAGCTTGCAGAAAGAGCAAACGGTGGCGGCGGTCTTCTTCAGCAAGAAGACCGTCGACTACGACGAGCAGGTATACAAGGTGCTCTACAACGAGACCGAGCATCATGAGTCGAGCTTCGAGGGGATCTGGGATGTGGATCAGGAGTACACCGATCGCTGGTCCAAGGATCTCGTCGACCTCGGGGTCAACAGCCAGTCAGTCGATAGGATCTTGGAGGACAAGCAAGCGCTGGCCGAGCTACGCAAGGCGCTCGGCGCTGTGACCCTGGACGCGCCGCTCGTTCTGCCCGAGAGCGTCAAGCGCGCGCTGCTGGAGAAGAACGTGCGTTTCCTGGCGGGCGTCCGCTCGCCGGGGTTTTTCGTCATGGGCAACAGCCTGAACGCTGTGAATTGCCGGCTCATCTTCGGGGTGTGGCTGGTTGTCTACGACGTGCGCAGTGGGCGTCAGGAGTATATCGAACACCTGTCTTTGCAAGGGACCGTTCCCGTCAAGGGCTCGCTGCGTGAGTTGGAGTCGAACAACCTGGCGCTCCTGAAGGAACACGGCGCGAAGCTGTTTCAGGAGCGAGTTCCCGAGACGATGCGTGAAGCGCTGGGGCGCGGCAAGAAGTAGCCGCCGCGCCGCGCGCAAGAGCCGTGGTCGCGAAGAAGCGTTCGCCGGGCCCTAGGGCTTGGCCATGCCGCCGGCGACGGCTCGCATCAGCTCACCGTCTTTGGTGTCGCCGTCGAGCGACCAGACCATCACGCCGCCTAGGCCCTTTTTCTGGACGTAGGCGGTCTTGATGGCGATGTTCTGCGGGTCGTCGTAGCTCCAGAATTCGGTGCCATCGAAGGTCCAGTAGGCGCCGGCCTTGTCGTCGTGGAAGCCGGGCGCGTGGCGCGCTGCGAGCACGTGGTAGTCCTCGATGCCAGCTTCGTAGGTACCGCGTGCGGGGCCGTTTGCGGGTTGGTAGAGGCCGCGGTTGGTGTTGGCGACCGCGGTCCAGCCGCGGCCGTAGAACGGAATGCCGACGGTGAGCTTCGAGGCCGGTACGCCGCCGTTCAAATAGCGAGTCACCGCGGCGTCGACCGAGAGCGTTCCCGTGGCTTGCGGATCGGGATCGTCCGCGCTCTTGTACAGCGGGGCGTGGAAGTTCGTGGGGCCCGGAGCGTCCCAGGCGCCGTGCATGTCGTAGGTCATGATGTTGATCCAGTCGAGGTGCTGGTGGATGGCGCTGAGCTCGAGTTTGTCTGTCTGTGGCTTGCCGGCGGGCGCGGCAATGGTGAGCAGGAGTTGCGGGTTGATGGCGCTCAGTTGGCGTCGGAACTCGGCCAGCAGCAGCGTGAAGTTCTGGCTGTCTTCGGGGCGGTACACGCTGCCGGTGTCGCCGGCGTAGGCGGGATACTCCCAGTCGATGTCGATGCCGTCGAAGACGCCGGCCGCGGCGCCCGGGCCGCCCGCGGGATCGCCGTCGAGCATCGGCAGGTTGCCGCGAATGTACAGGTCGAGGCAGGATTTGACGACCTTGCTGCGCGACTCGGCCGTGAGCGCCGCGTCGGAGAAGCCTTTCGACCAGGTCCAGCCGCCGAGCGAGATCAAGACCTTGAGCTTCGGGTAGCGCGCTTTGAGCTTCTTCAGTTGGTTGAAGTTGCCCTTGAGCTTCTGGTCCCAGGTGTCGGCCGCGCCGTCGACGCTCTCATCGGCCATGAATGATTTCTGGTAGTCGGCGAAAGCGTCGCCCACGCCCGTGCGCGTGACCATGACGCACTCGCCGTTGACGATGTTGCCGAAAGCGTAGTTGATGACGGACAGCGCCGCTGCTGCGCCGCTATCGGCGACGTGCTTCACGCGGTAGCCGCGCTGGTAGATCCCCCACTGGGCGAAGTAGCCAATCACGCGCCCGGAGGCTGAATTTTGGCCTCCGCCAGCGCTGACTCCGCCGCTGTTGGTCGTCGCGCCGCCGCCGCCGATGGTCGCCATTGCGCCGCCGCCGCCGCTCGTCGTGGGCGCGCCGCCGCTCGCGCTGTTCGTGCCCGCGCTGGCCATACCGGCACTGGTCGCCCCGGCGACGTTGTTCGTGGTTCCACCAGGCGTGTGGTCCGCGACTCCACCACTCGAGGCGTTGGCCGTTCCCATGCCGCCGCTCGAAGAGTTCGCTTTGCCTGCGGCGCCTGTTCCGCCTGCGCCGCTGCCGACAGGGTCGACTTGTGAGCTGCAGGCGCACAGGAGCATTGAGAGACCGAGGTTGCTGGTGAATAGACGTCGTAAAATCATGTGGGTAGGGCGGCAGGGCGATGGGCGTCCATGTCGCATCCATACCGTGCATGCGGCACTCGGATCCGTTGCTGCCCTGGAGCGCCGCATGACGATTTCAGATTCTGCTTCAGAATCGCGTCGCGTCGAATTGCAGGTTGAGGGTCGTGACGGGCGTGAGCACGGGCAGGCGATACACCGTGCCAATTGGCTCGATTTCGAACTCGGGGCGCACCGGTGTCAGCACGAATTCTTGACCGAGCGCGACGCGCACGCCGCGACCCAGCTCGAGACCCAGGCCGACGCACGGGGCGAGCGCATACCACGGCGCCCAGGCCTGCGCGGGCGAGTCGATCTCGGCGCCCGCCCCGTGGATCAGCCCAACCTGCACGGCGAAGGCGAGCTCGAGCTCGAGCGCGCCGAAGCGATGGCGCAGACCGGGCGCAAGCGACGTCGTTGCTGCCCAGAAGCGCGCGCTTTCGCTATCTGTCGGCTGCGTGGTCCGGGGCAGCCACACGCGGTTGGTCCAGGTGAGCAGCGCACTCGGCCAGCGGAGAGCCGCGGCCGCGTGCACAGCGAAACTGTTGCCGTCGAACGCGTTCGGAGACCAAGCACCGCCCAAGCCCAACGCCAAGTGGCGCCTGGCAGCGCTGCTCTCACTCGGAGCGGGCGGCTCGCTACTCGCTTTTGCGGTTGCCGCAGGGGGCGACGAGGTCGGGGCCGGCTCGGGCTTGGCCTGCTCTTCGGCAGGGTTGGTTTCGCTGATGTCGGCGCCATCGCCGAAGGAAAGCGCGATCGTCAGTGTCGCGGCGCGCAGCAACGCATGGCAGCTCTCTGATTGAAAATCGCGGCGTGTGGTTTCGCCCGCGCGTGTCAGCTCCAGGTGAACGCGGTACTCGTTGCGCGTGCGCAGCACCTGCGCGTCGACGGACAGGGCGGGCAGGCTGAAGCCCGGGCGCGCGCGTACGATGCGCTCGACTTCGGCCCTGACTTGCGCGCGAGAGGGGCAGTCCGGCGGTGCACTCCACTCGAGCGTGAGCGGTAGCTCCTGCCGCTCGGTACTCGCTGCCTCGGCGAGGGCTCCGCTCGCATGCAGGAGCATGGCAATGCCGAGGAGTGGGGTGCTCGCGCGGTGCCATGCTCGGGTACGGCCGATTGGGGAAGGTGGCTCAGCGCTCGGCGCACGTGCCGCGCAACGCCGTGGAGCGGGGCGGGAGGGCGGCGGCGATTCGGCGGGCTTCATCGATGCGGTTGAGCGCACACAACGCTAGGACCTTCAGCGTGCCGCGCTCAACGCTCAACTGCGTGCTCGGATACTTTGCCGTGTGTTCTCGCAGCAGCGAGAGCGTTTCGGCCGGCTGCCCGCGGCGATAAGCGCTGTGCGCGCGATGTAACAGCGCCGCCTCGGCCGCGAGGTCGTCCGCGTGCACTGCGGGCCGCTTGCCCGCGGAGGGACGCGGCGGCGTGGGCACGCCGGGCTCGACCTCGACAGGGGCCGGCGCTTTCGGCGTTGGATCTTCGCTTTCCACCGCGGGCGCTGGCGGCGCTTCGGGCGGGGCCACGCTGGCAGTGGGGCGCGCCGGGGCGCACGGTGCCGCGCAGGCTATTGCAGGCGTCGGCGGTGTCGGAGGGCGCGTGAACCAGACACCGAGCGCGACCGCGCAGCCCACGCCGAGCCCGATCCCAGACAGCGCGAGCGGGTGTGACAGCACGAAGGTTTTGAGCACTCCGTTGCTCGCGGCTGCTGCTTTCGCGGTCGCCCCCGAGGCAGCGCTCGCACTTGCCCCCGTGGCAATGGCGAGGCTCAGCGCGGCGAACACGCGCTCGCGCTCGGCCGCGCTCGGCCCTTTGCTGTGATAGGCGTCGACCAAGCGGCGCTGCACGTCTTCGTCGAGCTCCGTCATTGGACGCCTCGGATTGCACGCTGCAATTTAGCGTGCTCATTCACGATCAAGCGCGCGCTCCGCAGGCGAGCACGCAGAGTATTTTCGTTGATGCCGAGCATCGCCGCTACCTCAATCTGCGGGAATTGTTCGAGTTCGCAGAGCACGAAGGCTTCGCGCTGCAGCTCGCTCATGCGCGCGAGTACGCCGTCCAAGAGCGTCAGGGATTGCTTGAGCGAAAGCGCATCGAACGCCGATGCTTGCTGTGCGGGCACGTCATCCGCTTCTGCCAAGGGATCGCCGATGCGGCGCGCGTTGCGGCGTCGCCGAAAGCTGCGCACCACGTTCACGGTGATGCCGGCGATCCACGTTTTGAGGGACGAGCGCTGCTCGAAGCTCGACAAGCGGCCGTGCACGACCAAGAACACCTCTTGAGCCACGTCATCGAGCGAGCCCGGCTCGATGCCATGGGTTCTCGCATAGCGCCAAACGAAGTCGATGTGTTCGCGATAGATGCGCGCGAAATCCGCGGCCGTCGGCGGCGGCAACGTGGCGGCAGACAAGGGGAGTTCGCTCGATGACGCCAACGGAGACACGGTGGAGGACCGAGCTGCCCTCGTCAAGATCGCGGGCAATGGCTCCTCGGGCCGTACGGAAATGCGCGCGCGCTGCGCGGCTGAAAGCGTGCAATTCAGCTCATCGACCATCGTGCACCTCGCGCGACGTGGCATACTGAGCCCCGAGCATGGTCAGCGTCGCGCGTTCCGGGTATCGACGTCTGTCGCGGACGTTCGGACCGCGAGTGTCTGGCGTGCTGGTCGTGAGCGCGCTCGCGGGCTGTGTTCAGAATCCGTACTCGCTCGGTTCCGATCGGCAGCTTCCGGTCGCGAGCAGCGGCATGTCGGGTGGAGGAGCTGACGCTGGTGGCGCGTCCGGCGTATCCGGCGGCGGCGTATCCGGCGGCGGTACATCCGGCGCATCCGGCGGTGGCACCTCCGGCGGTGGTACATCCGGCGCGTCCGGCGGCGGCGCGGGTGAGGCAGGTGCCGGCATGACCTGCGACGGCACGACGTGCGTGATCTCGTGCGCTGCCGGCGAGTGCGTCGATCGGGTCGGCTGCCCACCTGGGGTTGCCTGTCACGTCATCTGCGCTGATGACGCATGTGCCGGAGGGGTGAGCTGCGCGCCCGACGCGCCTTGCCAAATCGATTGCTTGGGAGAGCGAGCCTGCGGCGCACTCGACTGCAACTCGGCTTCGACATGTGCGGTCAATTGCGCGGGGGCCAGCAGTTGCCAAGCCGCGATCGACGGGGATTCTGGCAGCACGCAGCTGACGTGTGGCGTCGCGGCGTGCAGCGGTGCCATCGATCTGAGCGGCGGAGATGTGGCCATCCACTGCGAGGGGCGTGAGAGCTGCGCAGGGTCGATCGAATGTGCCGGCACAGCCTGCTCGCTCGACTGCACTCCGGATGCCACCTGTGCGTCCGTCTGTTGCCGCGCCGACAGCTGCACGCTGTCGGATCAGCTCGTCAGTAGTTGCCCTTGAGCGCATTCATCCCACCAGTGCTGGCGAGCGCGGCGATCCGTGGCTGTCCCGAGCAAGAATTCTACTACCTTGCCTACCAATGTAGGTGACCCGTGGCGCCGGCACTGCGGTGAGGCTCCGGCGCGCGGCTGGGGCGTGTTGAACCCCCCCCAAAAAATAACGGATGACGAGTGCTGTTAGAAGTGCGCGCCTGCCGGCGACCGTCCGATTGAAAAATGAGCGCTTCGTAGAAATCAGGCTGTCGATCGCCAATGGAGCACGGCAATCGCCGGCGCTGAAGGTGCTACAAGCCAGCCATGCGCCACCTCTGTGCGAGATCGTCGTTGGCTGCGTGTGTCTTCTGTCTGCCTTTGATCGCGGGCTGTGGAGAAAGCTCGTCCCCCGCTGGCCCGAGCAGCGCGGGAGCGAGCAGCGCAGGCGCTGCGAACACTGCGGGCGCGACGAGCAGCGCAGGTGCGACGAGCAGTGCAGGTGCGAGCAGCGCGGGCGCGACGAGCAGCGCAGGTGCGACGAGCAGCGCAGGCGCGGCGAGCAGTGCCGGAGCGGGGGGCAAGAGCGACGCGGGTGGCGCGAATGGTGGCAGCACTGGGGCCGGCGCGGGCGCGGGTGGAGGCGCGGGCGCGGGCGGAGGCACAGCCAAGTTCAGCTTCTTCGTGACCAGCTTGCGCGCGTTGCTGGCGAAGGCCGGAGCGAGCCGACCGGAGGGTTTCGGCGGTGACTTCTCCAACGGCGAGACGGGTGATGGCGCGGGCCTGCGTGGCGCCGACAAGCTTTGCGCGTCGATTGCCGAAGATGCGCTGCCGGGCGCGGGCAGCAAACCGTGGCGCGCTTTCTTGAGCGCCACGAAGGACGCGAGCGGCAAACAAGTAGATGCCATCGATCGCATCGGCTCAGGTCCTTGGTACGATCGGTTGGGCCGCCTCGTTGCGGCATCGAAGGCCGATCTACTTGCAGATCGACCCAAAGGCGCTGACGACGCGATCCGCAATGATTTGCCCAACGAAGACGGCGTGCCCAATCACAAGCCCGATCCTACGCTCGAGGCGGCCGACAACCACCACATGCTCACGGGCTCGAACGCGCAGGGCAAGCTTCAGTCAGCCACGGCGACTTGCCTCGATTGGACCAGCAACAAGGGTGAGACGAGTGAAGGTCGACCGCGCGCGGGGCTCGCTTGGCCGCGCGCAAATACCAGCGGCAGCACCACCAATTGGATGTCCGCGGTGGACGCGCCGGGCTGCGGTCCCGGAGTCAGGATCGAAGAGGGCGGCGGCCCCAAACCGAACGACAATTCCGTGGGCAACGGCGGCGGCTACGGCGGCTTCTATTGTTTTTCGATGGTGCCGTAGTCGATGTGCTGGGCGCCCCGAACTCGTGCATTCGGGACGCCCACCGCTCACGCGCTCACTATGGTGTCGTGTACACGAGCGTAGCACTGCACGCTGTGTTGCCATAGCAGCCGCTGCGCAGCAGGTACGGTCCCGCTTTGTCGGGAGTGATCGTCACATCGGTGATCGACGACAGCAAAGAGTTGTCGTTGTTCGGGCAATCGTCGTCGCTGAAGGTGTTCTGTAGGCCATCCGGTCCGAACAGGCGCATGTAGGTATCGCCGGTGCCGCTCGCAGCTCCCACCATGGTTGGACATGTGCCGGTGGTGAGGACATCGCCAGCGCGCAGCGAGAGTAGGAGCGTGGAAGAGGCCGTCGTCGCGCTGGCGGTTCCGGACACGTTGTAGAAAAGCGAGCTGGTACTGGCGCTGGGCGGCGTGACGCGAACCACGGCATTGCCGCTGCAGGCCGAGTTCTGGGAGCAACCGATGCGCACCGTATAGTCGCCGGCGGTCGTGACGCGATAGCCGAGGCGCGAGCCTAGCCCCGTGCAGTCGTTGTCATTGAACGAAACGCGAGTGGTGCCCAAGAACAGGCTCGCGACCGTATCTCCGCTGTAGGACGCGCCCGGCAACCCGCACGTCCCGATGGTCACTTTGTCGCCGACGACGAGACGCAGCGTGCGGTCGACCGTGTTTTGTGTGCCGTCGTAGGTGTTCGCGGCGCTGAACGGAATATTGCTCACGCCTTTGCTGAAGGCGACGGTGCCGCTGCAGCCAGCCGAGCCGTAGCAACTCGCCGCTAGCGTCAACGTTTGCGCGCTGGGCGCCGTGTACGTGAGTTGCGAACCCAGGCCGCCGCACGCATCGTCGTTGTAAGTGACCGTGGCTCCGCCGAGCTTCAATGCCAGAAAAGTGTCGCCGCTGAAGTTGGCGTTTTCGAGGCCGCACGTGCCAGCGATCAGCGTTTCTCCCTGACGCAGCGAAACCGTAAAGTCCTGTGTGCCCTGTGAGCCCGAGTTGGTGTTGGCTGCGCTATACGAGTACGAGCCGCCGGTCGGCCCAGACACCGTATAGGCGATGGTGCCTGAACACGCCGTGTCCAAATAGCAGCCCGGTCTAAACGTATAGCGGCCTCCGGTGAGCGGTGGCGTGGTGTAGGTCGCGTGCGAAGCAAAGCCGCAGCTGCCACCGCCGTCGTCGTTGTAACCGTATTCGTTGAAGTAGGGCCCGTACAAATCGACGGTGGTGTCGCTGACCGCGCTGCTGCCGGGTAGCATGCACGTGCCATAGTCGATGGTCGCTCCAGGCTCGAGATACACCGATCCGCGAAGGCTGTAGGGATTCCCCCCTGCGCTGAAGGTGAGCGTATTGCGGGGCTCACACAGGCGCGGATTGGCGTTGGCCGCGCAATAGGCATCGAGCGCCACGCCCACATAGGTGGCCACGGATTTACTCGTGCCGCAGCCGCTCTCGGGACAAGGCTTGGCGATCAGGCAGCCGTAAGGCGTGCTTCCCGTCGGGCCCGGCACGTAATCCGCCTCACCGTGGCTGGGGTCCGTCCAAATAGCGGCCAGCTCGGCGCTGTCTTGATAATAGATGCCGGCACCCACGCTGCCCACCGCGGAGCCGTCGAGGCTCAGCTGGAAGGTGTTGGCGGGGTTCATGCCCTGACTGAGCACGGCGCCGCCCGAGGCGACTTTGACTGAGGTGCCATCCGTGTGACCGATGGCCGCGAGCGGGAGGCCCTGAGCGAGTGGAGCTCGACTTCGGCGCACGGCCGCTGCCACCTGATCTCTGCTTGCCGGTCGGTCCAAGCGCACGATGGCATAGTCCGCGGGCGCGGTCTGCGATACGACCACGCTCTGGCACTTGAACACCTTGTATAAAGTGTTCAGCTCGGCCTCGTTCTCGGCGTATCGAAAGTAGTCGAAAACGAAGCGCATATTTTCGCAGTTCGCAGCGCTGACACAATGCCCGTCGGTGATCACTAGGTCATCGTCGATCAGGGTGGCGGTGCAGGTGGCAGGGGTCAGTTCATTCGCGAAACGCTGCCCGTCACACAGGTTATAGGCCTGTTTCAGCGTGGGCGCGTTGAACGTGACGGGCTCCCACGGCGGTCTGGGCGGTGGCGGATACGGCGACGGCACGTTGACTCGGTCGGCCGGCATGACGGCCGCCGTCGAGCGCGCCGCCAAGTACAACAGCGACCAATCCGGATGCGCGCCGCCTTCCAAGCGATTGTCCGCGCCGTTGATCAGCGGCTCTTCGTGCTTCTTGCTCGCGGTAGCTCCTTGATGTTGCTCGTCGAGCGGTGTGCCGCAGCCGCCGAGCGAAAATAAGGTCGTCAATC